>JADMIO011449896.1_pt1 | contig 10260 bp, 7 predicted proteins | sample 8958161 | NCBI WGS metagenome assembly JADMIO01 (sample SAMN16585339, study PRJNA669376) | soil metagenome | isolation source: Crop rotation soil | place: USA: Cullars Rotation, Alabama | collected 2011
ACCCAAGCGAGCAGGGACAACCCAAGATCTGACGACCGCCATTCTCGAAAAACTTGGCAAGAGCGGAGATGAGTCGGGGCTGTCGTATATAAGGGAAGTGTTCGACAACTATCCAGAGCGGCGGACGGAAGCCGCAACCGCTCTCGCACATCAGGCAATGAGTAAGGGTGCGCGACGAGTCGATCTTCCCTATCTATTACGGGCTCTGGCGACGGCCGAAGGGAACGACGCGCGGCTGGTGCTGCAAGCGATCTCGCGCTTCAAGCCGGAAGACACTCGGTTCGATCCAAAGGCCAAGCCGGAGGTGAAAGTTGATCCTGCGAAGACCGATCCTTCCAAGCTCGAGGCCAAGCCTGATCCGAAACAGCCGGTTGCGCTTCGGCCGCAGCAATTTCGCGATGCGATCGTGCTGGGCATGAAGCTGGGCGACAACGGCGGTCAGGATGTGATCAAGGTCTTGGAATTGTGGACCGGCAAGAAGCTGATGGCCGAGACCTCGAAGCCAGGGGACCTGATTCCGGAATGGAAGAAGTGGTTCACGGCGACCTACCCTGATCAGCCGGAGCCTGTGCTGCCGGTTGATACGGCACAAAGCAAGTGGAACTACAAGCAGTTGTTGTCGCAGTTGGAGTCGGCGGCTGCGGCGGGTGCGTCGCCGGCGAATGTTGCGAGCGGTGCAAAGGTGTTCGAGAAGGCGAACTGCATCAAGTGCCATCGTTATGGAAAGCGTGGCGAGGCGATCGGCCCCGATCTGACGAGCGTTAGCCGCCGCTTCCAACGCCGCGAAGTGTTGGAGTCGATCCTTTTCCCGTCGCTTGTCATTTCCGATCAGTATCCTGCGAAGACCGTGGTGACGAAGGACGGGCTCACGTTCTCGGGGATCGTCGCGGTTGCGGCAGGGGGCGATGTGATGGTGGTGCTGCAAGCCGACGGCACCAAGAAAACGATCGAGCTGAAAGAGGTTGAGGCCGTTCAGGCGAGCAAGAAATCGGCGATGCCCGAAGGTCTGCTCAACACGCTGACGCAGCAAGAGATCTTCGACCTGTTCAGTTATATGAGTCAGTTGCCGGGAGACTGAGATTGCTTGGTAGGTCGCGGACGTCGAGAGGCGTCTGATGGGTCGAGAGTGAGCGGAAGTTTGTCGTATGCAGTTTCGACGCTGGTGCCGTGTTCGAGTATGAGTTGTTGTATCTTCGACGCGCGGGGCGTGCCGCGTGGTACGATCGTGCATCAGCGAGAAACCATGCGCGGCGTGCCCACGCGGTTAAACTCCGGCTGTTCGCCGCAACCAAAGGTCACGTTCCGTCGTTGCGAAGTCGATTCATTTTCCGCCAGCCGGGTTGGCACTGTATGTCAGTGGTCCTTGCTGGCGCTGCGGGCTCCTTTTCGTGTCTGCCACCCGTGAAAAAAGCCACGCCCTTCGCTGCACTCACGCGATGTGCCACCCTCGTGGCGTGTCGGAAGTTCGCGCCCAAGCGGACAAGAAATCGGAAACTAATAGTACGAGCAGCCAGAGTCGCAACGAAAATATCGCAAACTGCTGAAGGTTCAATTCCGGCTGACGCCGGGAGTCCAACTTCGACTCGCGAGGAAACCATGCGGGCCAACCTTTGTCTTGGGCAACCGCGGCAATTCCGTGACGGCTCAGGAGAGCCGTCCTACGGGAAACTCATCGGGCTTGTTGTTGCGTGCGTCACGTTTGCGGCTCCCTTGCTGTGCCTGGCCGATGCGGACCTGATTGTCCATAACGGCAAGATCGCCTCGGTCGACGACAAATTCACCATTCACGCCGCGATGGCCGTCGAAGGTGGAAAGATCACGGCGCTCGGCAGCGATGCGGAGGTGCTCAAGGCCAAAGGCGAGAAGACCCGCGTCATCGATCTAGCGGGCAAGCTGGTGCTGCCGGGGCTGATCGATTCGCATGTGCACCCTGGCATGGCGTCGATGCATGAGTTCGAGCGGCCGATTCCGGAGATGGAGACGATTCAGGACGTGCTCGACTTCATCGCGGCGCGGGCCAAGGCCGCGAAGGAAGGCGAGTGGATCCAGCTCAGCCAGATTTTCATCACCCGGCTCCGCGAACAGCGATATCCGACGAAGGCTGAGCTCGATCGCGCCGCGCCGAAGAATCCTGTGGTGTTCGCGACGGGGCCGGATGCTTCGGTCAATTCGCTCGCGCTGTCGCTGAGCGGCATCGACAAGAAGTACGTGCTGACGGGACAAGGACGGGTCGAACGCGATCCGACCACCGGCGAGCCAACCGGCATCCTGCGAAGCTGCACGAGTATCCTCAAGGTGAAGTCGTCGGGTAAGTCGGCGTCGCAAGAGGAGCGGATCGAGCGCTTGCTGACCTTGATCGCCGATTACCACAGCGTCGGGCTGACCGGCATCATCGATCGCGATGCGGGAGGCGACGAGGTCGATCGCTATCGCGTGCTGCACGAGGCTGACAAGCTTTCGATTCGCGTCGCGATCTCACGCAGCCAGGAAACGAAAGGCAGCGTCGCCACGATCGAGCGCGACATTCGAGAGCTGGCCAAGAACCCATTGTGCAAACCGAACCCACGGCTGCGAATCATCGGCATCAAGACCTATCTCGACGGTGGGATGCTGACCGGCAGCGCCTATATGCGGCAGCCTTGGGGCGTGAGCAAGATCTATTCGATCGACGATCCGAACTACAAGGGTCTGCTCTATATCCCGCGCGAGCGGCTGCTGCCGATCGTCAAGACGACGGTCGAGAGCGGTTTGCAGTTTACTGCGCATAGCGTCGGGGACGGAGCGGTGCATGCGCTGCTCGACGTTTATGAAGAGGTGAATCGCAGCATGCCGGTCAAGCCGACGCGACCCTGCATCACGCATTCGAACTTCATGAGCCGCGAAGCGATCGAGCAGATGGCCCGCATCGGGGCTGTTTGCGACATTCAACCGGCCTGGCTGTACCTCGACACGCGGACGCTGGTGGCCCAGTTTGGCAACGAGCGGCTGCGATACTTTCAGCCGCTGCGGAGTTTGTTCGAGGCGGGGGTGATCGCAGGGGGCGGCTCCGATCATATGCAGAAGATCGGCTCGCTGCGGGCCATCAATCCGTACAACCCTTTCCTGGGGATGTGGGTCACCATCACACGTCAGGCGCGTTGGTACGAGGGACGGCTGCATCCGGAGGAGTCTCTGACCCGCCAGCAAGCCATCCGCTTCTATACGCGGAACAATGCCAACCTGATGTTCCTTGAGGATCATGTCGGGAGTTTGGAGCGAGGGAAGCTGGCGGATTTTATCGTCGTCGACAGGGATCTGTTGTCGTGCCCTGTGGACGATATTCGCCAAACGACCGTGCTGCAAACGTTTGTCGAAGGGACGCAGGTTTTCCCAAAGCCTGATGCAGAATGAGTTTGCGTTGGCTGTGGAGCTCGCTCGCGGTCGGGGGGAGGGAAGCAATCAGTCTACCCCCCGACAGCATGTTTCACGTGAAACATGCGTACAGGCGTCGGTGGCTTCGGCGGTTTGTGGCGGGCATGGCGGCGGAGTGGTTGACGTCGGCGGGGGCGGCGTCGGCGGGGATCGAGCGGCCCTTGGCGAATGGCTCGAATTTCTTCAAATAAAGGTCGAGCACCGCGCGTCTAACTCAGGAGCGTTGAAAACGTGGCCGTTGCGGGCGGGAGCGATGCGTTGGCATCAGCGAACCGTGTAAGGCTTGATACTGCGACCATTGCCGAGCTGTACACACAGCATGCGCAAGGGCTCCGTTTTTTTCTGCTCGGCATGTTGCGTGACCCTGAATTGGCAGGGGAGGCGTTGCAGGCCACCTTTGTGAAGGCTCTCGAATTCGGCCACGAGGCTGATCCGGGATCGCTTCGGGCCTGGCTGTTTCGAGTCGCGCATAACGAGGCCATCCAGCTCCGACGCCGACAATCGGTCGATGAGCGTGCCAAGGCCCGGCTCTTTGCGGGGCAGACCTCGGCGGGACAGATTGCGGAACGTTTGGCCGAGGCTTCGGACCAAGGGGCGTTGCGGGCCGAGTCGATCGAGCAAGTGCGGGCCGCGCTGGCGAGCCTGCCCATCGAACAACGAGAAGTGGTGCGTCTGCGAATCCACGATCAGAAGAAGTTTGCGGAGATCGCTCAGGAGCTGGCCGTGCCGCTGGGAACGGTGCTAAGCCGTATGCACGCCGCACTCGATAAGCTGCGGCAACGGTTTCGCAGTGATGGCTGAACGGCAGACCTAAACGACGCCAGACTTTGATCCAGTAATTCGAAACACAACGCAGGTAAACGCGTGGCCCACGATTCGTCCTCGATCCACTGGCAAGCCTTCTGCTACTTCCACGACGAGCTGTCGGCGGAAGAACGGGCGAGCTTCGACGTTTTGCTGGCCGAGAGCCAGGAAGCTCGTGAAGCGTTGGCCGAGGTCGTCGAGTTGTCCTTGGCGGTGGTCGAGGGCCAAAGGCCTGTCATTGAGCGGCCTGTTGCGGCGCAGGTCATTCCGCAACTGGCAAAGGACGCGCCGCGTCTTGCGACGAGCGAAAGGAATGGCGCGGGCGCCAAGGCGCACGGTGTCGGCAATGGTGCTGGATATTGCGTCGCGAATGGGACCTCCAACGGTGGTACAAACGGCGGCACGCTTCGCTTCGCCCATGAGCGTAGCGATTCGCGTCGGATGTTGTGGGGTGTTGCGGGAGCGGCTGCTGCTGTTATCGCAGGTGCCGTGTTGTGGATCGTTGTCCCGCATGGCGCGCCGGTAGTCCGTCGGCCGAGCGAGCTCGAACCTGGTAACCAGCCCCACGCGAAGCAAGGACACATCAAGCATGGCATCTCGGATTTAGGCGCGACCGAGGAGTCGCGTGTCGAGCTCGCCATGCTGTGGGCCGAGATGGAAAAAGACTCGCAGGAAACGTCGGAAGGGGTCACTGACTCAGCGAGTGGGGACGACGACAGCAGTGATGCGTCGCACGATACAAGCCGGGCATCGGCGGAAGATTCTTCGGCCGCGGACGATCGCACTGCCGAAGACCGCGTCATCGACGAACCTGTTGTGAGCGATTCTGGCGATTCGGTCACCGACAGCGATCCGATCGCGCCGCGTTGGATATTGATTGCGGTCGCAGGTCCCGACGTAGACGAAGACATGGATGGGTCGTCGGACAAAGATGCCACGCCGGATCATGAACTGAAGTGAACGGTGAGCTGAAGTAAACGGAGAGTTGAAGTAAGTAGCAGGCGGTTTTTGCAAGCGTGCCGAGGTGACGTGATGCGGTTGCGTTTCTCACTGATTGTTGCGGTGCTGCTGATTGCCGGGGTTTCGGCTCAGGAATCGTCGACTCCGCGCGCCAAGAAGTCAGAACAAAACAAGCCAGAACAGAGCAAGACCGGCGACTCGACCAACGATAGCGACTCAACCGACAACAATAAGTCCAACAAGCCGAATATCAACAAGGCTGACGGCAATAAGAAGAATCCGGACAAGAAGAATCGCGAGAAGACAAACGTCGACGCAAGCGATCCTGAAAAGACAGAGCCCGAAAAAAAGGACGCTGACAAAAAGGACGCTGACAAAAAGGATCCCGATAAGAAATCTCCGGATAAGTCGGAGCCGGCGAAGAAGGGTCAGGGCAGCGCCGACGAGGCCAAGCGGAAGAACGCGAATCGCAAAGGGGTCCGTTTTCCTGACGTCGTGGCCAAGCGCGAGACGGTTGCACTTGAGTTCGTCGCCGAGCATCATCCCGAACTATCCGAATTGCTGGGGCAGCTCAAGATTGCTCATCCGGCACAATATCAGGCGGCGCTTCGCGACTTGCTGCGTGCGGCCGATCGTATCTCGACCTTGAAGGATCCGGCGCTTTACGAGCTTGACCTCGAGGATTGGAAGCTCGACTCCCGAATCAATTTGCTCGCGGCTCGCATTGCCATGGAGCCAAATCTGGAACAGCAAGCGGAGTTAAAGTCGCTCTTGGTGCGGCATAACGACGTGCGGCTTAAGCGGCTCGAGCTCGAGCGTTCGCGGTTGGAGTCGCGGCTTGAAAAGCTCAATACTCAAATTGAGAAGCATCGCGCGGATCCTGCTCGCGCCGCGCAAGTTCGATACGACATGTTGTTGCGACAGATCGCCAAGGCGTCGGCCTTGCGACCAGCCAACGGAGACAAGAATCCCCGCAACGACAAGAATTCCGTGAACAACAGCGAAAGGCCGAATGCTGCGGGGGCTGAGGCAAATCGGGGTGGTCCCGACAACAACACTGACAAACCGAACACAAATAAAACAAACCCCGACAAGCCAAACCCCGACAAGGCAAACACTGATAAAACAACTCCTGATAAAACAACTCCTGATAAAACAACTCCTGATAAAACAGGTCCAGGCAAAGTCGAAACCCAACAAAACAAACCTTTGCAAGACAAACCTTGACGAAGTCGATCGCGGCAAGCGGATACGCGAAGAGTCTCGGTAAGTGACAAGTTACGCAAGCGACGAAACCGCCTGTTTACTCGCCGTTTTCCCGCCTGACACAACGAAGTGGACCGCAGGAATGAATTAAGAGCTTATCCGCATACCAGCACGGCCAACGCGCGATGTGGGACAAATCGAAGGCCGAACGAAGTAAGCGGATCGGTTAAAAGCCTGTCGCGTCGTGGGCAAACCGGTCAACGCCGGCAATTTGAATCCTCGGACCGCCTAAGACACTTTCCCGTTTTAGATAGATCACCTCAAGCTGACCCACTGGTGAAAGTATGGAACGGATCCTCCCCTGGCTCGCATTGGCATTTCTATCGGTTGGCAGCCTGCAAGCCGCCGACACCATTCCCGCGGCAAACGAGCGCTACGCCAAAGAAGGTGTGCAGGAAACTCCCGATTTTCAGCGGCATGTGTTGCCGCTGTTGACGCGTCTCGGCTGCAATGGCCGCGCCTGTCACGGTTCGTTCCAAGGTCGCGGTGGCTTCCGCCTTTCGCTCTTCGGCTACGACTTCAATGTCGATCACGACGCTCTGATGAAGTCGACCAATCCTCGCGTCAAGCTCGACAAACCGGAGGAGAGCCTTATCCTTCGCAAGCCGACGCTCGCGGAAGATCACGAAGGGGGCAAACGCATGGAGCCCAACTCGTGGCAGTACCGGCTACTCGAGAAGTGGATCCGCGACGGTGCCAAACCTCGCCCCTCCGACGCCGCGACCTTCAGCCATCTGGAAGTTACGCCTCGCGAGTTCACCTTTGCCAAGGCAGGCCAGAAGACGCAGCTCAAAGTCGTGGCCCATTGGTCCGACGGCGGCCAGGAAGACGTTACGCCGCTCTGCCGATACCGCACCAACGATGAGTCCATTGCCAAGGTCAACGACGACGGCGTGCTCGAATGCGTTGCCAAAGGTGACACCGACATCATCTGCATCTACGACAACGGAGTCGTGGGCGTGAAGGCCATGTTGCCGGTCTCGAACCTGACCGGCAAGAAGTATCCGAGCGTGCCGACGCCAACCCGCGTCGATGCCCTCGTGGTCGCCAAGCTGCAAAAGCTGGGTATGGTCCCGTCGGATCTCGCGGACGATGCCGAGTTCCTGCGCAGGGTGAGTGTCGATATCACCGGCACGCTGCCGACCCCCGCCGAAATCGAGGCCTTCCTCGCCGATAAGAATTCGAACAAGCGTGCGAGCAAGATCGACGAGCTGCTCGAACGGCCGGGCTACGCCGCGTGGTGGGCGACTCGACTCTCTGATTTCACCGGCAACAACGGCGCGGCCCAGGCCGATCAGAGCGTAGGCCAGGACCAGTCCAAGCAATGGTACGAATGGCTGCGTCGCCGCATCGAGCAGAACGTGCCTTACGACCAGATCGCCGAAGGCATCGTGCTCGCCACGAGCCGCGAAGGGGACGAGACCTTCGAGGAATACTGCGAGAAAATGTCGTCCTACTACCGCACAACGGACGGGTCCGATTTCGCCAAGCGGCACACGATGCCCCATTTCTGGACGCGTCGCCAGAATAACCAGCCCAAGGATATGGCCCTGAGGTTTGCCCACTCCTTCCTCGGCGTGCGGCTGCAATGTGCCGAGTGTCACAAGCACCCCTTCGATCAATGGACCAAGCAGGACTTCGATCAGTTCACGGCCTTCTTCAATCGCATCACCTACAACACGCGACCGGAAGATCGGGCTCGATTCGACGAAGTTGCCAAAGCCGCTCCCCAGGACCCCAAGAAAAAGAACAATAACAAGAACAATATCGACGGAGGCATTCGTAAAGGGGGCACGGCTCCCTTCCGCGAGCTGTACATCCTGCCGGCCAAACAAGCGGCGAACGCGAATCGCAAAGGCAAGCCGGTCGCAAACAACAAGAAGCAACAGCCTGCCGGTCGCGTCATCACGCCCAAGCTCCTCGGCGGCGAGGAAGTCGGGCTCGATACCGACGAAGATCCAAGAGCGGCCCTGCTCGATTGGATGCGTCGCCAGGACAACCCTTACTTTGCCCGCGTGTTCGTGAATCGCGTTTGGGCCAATTACTTCGGCGTCGGCATCGTCGATCCGCCGGATGATCAGTCGCTCGCCAATCCGCCCAGCAATCCCGAGCTGCTCGAGCACCTGGTGAGCGGCTTCATCGAGCACAACTACGACATGAAGTGGCTGCACCGCGAGATTGCAGGCAGCCGCACGTATCAGCTCAGTTGGAAGACGAATGCGACCAACGAGCTGGATGGTCGCAATTTCAGCCATGCCTTGCCGCGGCGCATGCCCGCCGAAGTGCTGTACGACGCTCTATATATTGCCACGGCAAGCAACGATAAGCTGGCCGAGCTTACCAAGGATGTGAGTCGCCGCGCCATCGGGCCGGCGCAGGGCGGCGCCCAACTTGGTAAGGGCCAGCGAGCCAGCTATGCGATGACGGTCTTCGGAAAGCCGCCGCGCTCGACCGATTGCGACTGCGAACGGAACAGCGAGCCAAGCTTGCTGCAAACCCTGTTCATGCGGAACGATCAGGAGATTGCCTCGGTCATCGATCGTCCCGACGGCTGGGTTGCGGAGATCGGGCAAAAGCTCAATCCCAAGGCCGCCGGCAAGAAGAACCTAGAAGCGGCACAAGATCGCAAGGCTCGCAGAAAGCAGAACGCGGAACCCATCGCCGATGCTCCCAAGAACGCCGAGCCCGTCAAGACTGAGGCGAAGAACTCCGAGCCCGTCAAGAATGAACCGCCGAAGGCAAACGGCGAGAGCAGCGATAAGCCCGCAGTCGCAACCGGCGAAACCGGTGCTCAGAAGACCGCAGCGGCTTCGGCTCTGACATCGTCGCTGGTTCGCGAGGCATACCTTCGCATCTTGAATCGTGTCCCTGCTCCGCACGAGCAAACGCGATCGGAAAAGTATCTCGACGAGTCGGCCAATATGGTCGACGGCCTCCGCGATCTGGTCTGGGCTCTCGTCAACACCAAGGAATTCATCGTCAACCACTAGAACGCCACGGCGTAGGGTGGCGTCGAGCGGGCACTTCAGAGAAACGTGGAAGTCGACACAGTAGTCGCCAACCCATTTGACTTGCCACGGCCCCAGTTTGCCCGCGATGACCCACCGACACTGACCTACAAGGCCGTCGTACCATCGCTCGTTTAACCGCGTGGGCACGCGAGCGTATGCATTCTCGCCCGCGCATCGACGAACCACGCTCGCACGCCCCGCGCGTTTGAGTGGCCGATTGATTCGCAACTTCGAAGGACAACCCCAGCAATACCAACCCGAAGCGCAAGCGAGGGACCCTATCACAGACGTACCACGCGATACGAATCAGTAACCCTTCCGTGGTCGTCTCCCTCCCACGAAAGCAAACCGTCTAGCACACACGCACGAACACCACCGCCGGCCGCGAGACCCACGCACACGCCGGCCTCAGCACCGCTGCAAAAACTTCCCCTACGAAAGGAACCCTGGCATGGCTCGCCATCGCAACTGTGACGGAATGTCTCGCCGCGACCTCGTTAAGCTTGGAATTCTCGGACCGCTCGGACTGAATCTCTCGGGCTACCTGCGGATGGCCTCGGCCGGCGAAGTGCAAGCCGTAAAAGCCAAGTCGGCGATCTTCGTCGAGCTCAATGGCGGTCCGACGCACATGGATACCTTCGATCTCAAGCCGGATGCCCCTCTTTCCAGCACATTGGGATCCTAAGCTTAGAATTCCACGTGGACAAGTTGTCGCGGCCGCTTCTATAGTGTCACCTAAATACTAGTGACTCCAGCGTAACTGGACTGGCCACAGTTAGGCCGCAAATGTAATCACACTGGCTCACCT
>JADMIO010634773.1_pt1 | contig 10259 bp, 7 predicted proteins | sample 8958161 | NCBI WGS metagenome assembly JADMIO01 (sample SAMN16585339, study PRJNA669376) | soil metagenome | isolation source: Crop rotation soil | place: USA: Cullars Rotation, Alabama | collected 2011
GTTTAGGGTTCCGTTCGCGGTATTCAAGCTGACCTTGATGGAAAACGGCTGCCCTGCGTAACCCGGCACGTCGGTACCCGTGAAGTAGTCGGTGTAGAATGCCGTCGTGCCCTCCATGAAGACCGTGGAGGGCGCTGCGCACGCATCCGCGATCCCGAGAAGCAGCGACGCACCCGCGACTGAAGCTACCAAGCCAGACCTCGTATTCATGCGGTGTCCCTCACTTGTTAACGACACCTTGCGCGACTTCGCGATGATGCGAAGCGTCGGTATCGATGCAGAACAATCTAGGCTGCGGTGCGCGCTACAGCAAAGCAGATCGTCGGTTCTTGCTCGGAGGGATGCAGACAGCGGTTTGCGAGCGATGCGAACACAATTGCGCGCTTGCTGTCAGTGACTTGCAGCGCATGCATCGCGCTTCAACTGGCATGACATGTGCATAGCTCTCCGCCGCTTGTCGGGTGCTGTTGTTTTGCTGGCGTTACACAATGCGACGGACATTTCGTCGACGACGGCGCGGGATGTACAGCAGTCGAGAATGCGGATGGAACGCGTGCTGTAGCGCTACGATACGACCCCGAGTACCGGGCTTAGTTGCCGCTGGCCGCTTGCAGCTTGCAGGCGAGCTGCGGCATCGAGTGGCCCGTTATCGGCAGCGCGGGATAGAACACCGCGTAGCGGACGCCGCGAATCTTCGGATCTACCGCGGAGGGCGTAACGAACAGGCTCGTGATCGATCGCAGGATCGCGAGTATCTCGCCACGCTCGTAGATCCTGTCTATCGAGAGCGACCGCTGGTTCCTCTCCCGCAGGTCCGCGGGGACGCTGTAGTAGCCGGTGACCGGCGACGGATCGAACGCATAAACGGTGTCCACTCGCAGTCCGACGTCGTTGATCGGCAGCGCATACGCGAACTGTTGCGCCAATCCGCCGCCGAGCGAATGGCCGGTCGATGCGATGACCGCACCTTTCAAATGTTGACCGCCGGGTGCGCGCATCCTTGTCTGGTACTCCCCGATGAAGGCGGGGCCGAAGCGCTCGACGATGTCGGTGTATTCGTCGTGGTGCTCCGGAATGAACCATCGAAGATTGGACCTCCAATCCTTGCCGCTCGTGAAGATCGTGCCGCCAAAGGCCACGACCACCATCGCCGGTTCGCGCTTCTCCCAGACTTCGACGCGAAGTCCCGAGTCGGAGATCTCCTTCAGCAGTCCGTCGTCCGGAAACTTCTCCCAACGGGTCCAACCGTGCTTTCCGAGGACCTCGTCCGCAGTCCCGCACGCGGTCTTGTCATCAGCCGCTCTCGCCTCGCCGCCCTTCACGTTGCGGTACGCGGCTTCGCTCAGCCACGCGAACTCCCAATGCTTGGATGCCTCCGGCTTGATAGCCGTTGGCACGCCAAGCACGCGCTCGCCAGGCTCCCGTATGGCCACGGTATCGGCGCCCTGCCAGAGCGTCGCGCAGCCCAGGAGCGGAGCGATCAAGGTGCCGACCGTCGCCCATCTCGCAAGGAAGCGCCAGGTCGCAGGTCGGGCCAAGGGATGAGAGGTCATGGCGAGCTACTTTTCCGATGCGCGCCTTGCGGCGTCAACGCGAATATTCGCCTCGCGAAGGAATGGAGATCCAGCCAACCGTACACTACAATCCCAAGCGATTGCCGAGAGCCGGCCTTTCAAAAAAGGGGAGATCGCCATGGGTCTTGGCCGCGTCGTCGCATGGATCCGGGTGTACCTGGCCGAAACGCGCCGGGTCTTGTTCCACCGCGAGCGCGCTCGCGTGCTGGCGCATCTCACGGCTTCGCTCGCCGGCGTCGCGCTCCTCCTCGTCATCCTCCAGTCGATGCTGTACGTGCCGCGGGGATTCGGCATCGAGGACTTCCTCGGGTGGACCGACCCCGGTGCGCTCGCCGAGATGCGCAATATCTGGGCGCGCTCGTCGATCGCCGCCGTCGCGCGCCTCTATCTCGCCATCGACACGGTGATGTTCGTGCCGATCTACGTGGCGCTGTGCCTGACCCTCGCGTTCACCTTCAGCCGCGCACTCACAGATCCCGAGGGCCGGGAGTTCCGCGTCCTCCTTGCGATCCTGTCCGCGTTCGTGATGTCTCTCGCGACGGCGGACCTCGTGGAGAACGGCATCGGGCTCGCGAGACTGGGCGTCGCCGACGGCATCGTCCTGGCCGCGCTGACCACCGGTCTCGCGCTGCTTGCGCTCTCGCGCCTTGCCGCGATGAGGCTGCTGGGGCGTGTCATTCTCCCGGCCGCCGCGATTGCCGTGGTCGTGGTCGCGGTCATGTTCGGCATCGCGCTGAATGCGGACGTCTGCACGATCGCGTCGTCCTCGCTCACGGAGCGCGCGTGGGCGCTCGGGTGTGCCGCACACGCGTCCAAGAAATTGTTGACGTTGCTCGTGCTGGCAAGCCTTGCGATTACGGGGTTCGCCTGGCTGTTCGGGCTTCGCATCGGCGTCATGGAGCGCCCACCCGATGAGCAACGATCGCTGACGGCGCTGCGCAGAGCTGTGTGGAGCATCGTGGTCCGCAGCCGTTATCCGCTCATCGCCGTTGCATTCATGGCGGCCTTCACCGTCGTCGCGGACCAGGCTCGCGACGTCGTGTACGCGGCCGCGGCGTGGCCCTTTTGCGGTGTCGCGGAAGTCTGCTCGCATCACCCAGGGCGCATCCTGGGCATGCTGGCCGTGATCGGCATGTCGTGCCTCGCGGTGTGGCTGCTCGTGTTCGCGTGCTGGCTCTGGACGAGGAGCGTGGTGCAGCTGCGTGCCGTGCACAGCACCACCGACCTCGACGCCGTCCCGGGCACGCCGCAGGACATGTTCGCGAAGAATTGGACGCGGACGCTCGCGCTGATGCCGCTCCTCCTGCTGGTCCTGCTGTGCGCCGGCGTCATCAAGGACGCCGCAATGGCACAGGCGGGAGCGATGGCCGCCGGTGCGCCGTCCGAAGCCGAATGGCTCGGCCCCGTTTGGGTCGTCGTGGCCTTCGCGATCGTCACGGTGCTGCTGGGCGTCGTGTTCCTGCACTTTCGGTCCAGGCACGCGGAACGCCGCTATTACGATTACCTCACGTGGCGCGAATGGCTCGTGCGCGCCGGGTTCGCGAAAGGAAAACCCGACAAGAAGTACTGCCTGGCCGGCCACGTGCCGCCGTATTGGCTGCCGTTGCTGATCGCGCTCGGATTGTTCCTGTGTCGAGCGATCGATGTCCTGACCCCGTACATATGGACCACCGACTACGTGCCCACGATGGCGTTTCCGGTGGTGGTGCTGTCGATCGCGCTGTGGCTGTGCTTTTTCGGCTGGCTGTCGATGCTGGAGGCCCACCGGTCGATCCCGTGGGTGTTCCTCCTGGCCCTCGTCGTCGGCGTGCTCGGCGTCGTGGGTCTTACGGAGAACCACATCGTATGGCCGGGGGTCATGGAGACCGCGCCGGCCCATAGCGACGCGTGGCGGATGTCCGCCTTCTCGTTCGCCCTGCTTGCGGTCTGTATGCTCGCCTATGTATTCGCGATGCACCTCGTCCGGCGCCACTTCGAGCAGAAGGACGCGGCACCGAGGAAGTTCGTCCTCCGCGCCGTCGTCGGGTCGCTCGCGCTCTATGCAGCGATGATCGGCGTGCTCATCGGCGCGAACGCTGCCGCGTCCTCGCGCAAGGTCGACCCCGCGGCGGTCGCGGCGGACCAGCGCCCGACACTCGGGCAGGCGATCGCAGGGTGGCTCGGCGGCATCTGCAACGGCAAGCCGAAGGAGGAATGCAAGCCCACGCTCGCGAAAGGCAGCGACGGCGGCTACGACGTTTACTTCGTCTCCACCGAAGGCGGCGGCATCCGTGCCGCCGTGTGGACCAGCTTCGCGCTGCAAAGCTTCTCGCGCCAGGACCCTCAGTTCACCGCGCGTACCTTCTCTATATCCGGAGTCTCCGGAGGTGCCGTGGGCGCGGCGGCGTTTCGTGCATGTGCGGACACGCCGGCGATCGATCGCTATCGCTGCCTCGATCGCGTCGCCAAGACCGACCTGCTCGCCCCCGTCGTCTCGGCATGGATGTTCGAAGACGCCATTGCGCATGTGCTGCCGACGTCGTGGTGCCGCACGCCCAGCTGCGGCATTCTTTCGCGGGGAACGTGGTTCGAGCAGGCGCTCGAGACGAGCACCGTTGCCGCGCACCCGGACGCGAAGGCGCCGGTCGAGATCGGCTTCCGCCGTGGACTGATCGCCTCTCGAAACAAGCTGTCCGAGACGCAGCCGCACGTTCCTTACCTGCTGCTCAACGCCACGTGGGTGGAATCGGGCGAGCGCGCCATCGCAAGCGACCTCCAGATTCACTCGAGCAGTTTCCACGGCGCGAAGGATCAGCTCACGATTGCCGGCCGCGACATCTCGCTCGCGACCGCCGCCCACAACGCGGCGCGCTTTCCGTTCATCAACGCCATCGGCGCGTTCGCTGCCCCGGCCAGCGCGTGCAAGCGCCGTGACGAAGGTACTTCCGAGGGCCCGACGAGCGCCGACGACAGGCCCGTGTGCGGCCACCTGGCGGACGGCGGCTATTTCGACAACAGCGGGGGCCAGACGACGCTCGACGTGCTGCAGGCGTTCGGGCGCTGCCTCGAAATCAAAGCACCCGATCCCGCCGACCGCGAATTCGACGCGTGCCTGCAGATGGACCCCGGGCACCGCGATTGGCTGCGGCGGAATCTCGTTCCGCAGGTCCTCATGATCCGCAACAGCGTCAATCCGGCGACGGCTCGCGAGAGCGTATGCAGCGATTCGTCGGACAAGGCGCGCGTCACGCAGGCGAGCGTCGCCACCATCGTGCCCGGAAAGTGCGCCGCGCTCTCGGACGAGTTCTATCACCCCGAGCGGCCGGCGTGCCGGCCGCGCGCGAGTCTTTTCGTAGGGCTCGTCGGCCCGGCGATCACGGCACTGCAGGTCGGAGGCATCGGCGCCAACGGGCGACTGGCGGAGGCGAGGCAGGCGCACGCCGTGCGCGCGCTGCGCGCGAGCATGGACGGCGTCGCGGCGACGGCGAAGGTATCACCCGTGCGCGTGATCGACCTGCTTCCGAACGGCACCCGCTACCCGCTCGGCTGGCACCTCTCGCCGCTCGCGGTCGGCGGCATCACCACGCAGGCGCGCAACTGCGAGCTCGCAGGTGCCGACGCGAGTCCCGCGGCCGCCGCGGCAGCGGTGCGATAAGAGAAGCCGCGCTTAAGCCCCCGCTGGGCGGCATGACCATTCAACAGATCGACGCCGCGATGCAAGCGCAGTTCCCACTGTAGCGACGCTAGCTTTGTAAGCGTTGTGCGCTACAATCGTCCACGGTTTGCGCGGGTCATTTTCGGGGAGACGAGATGGCATCCACCAGCACCGCCAAGAAGCTTCCGCCAGGCAAGGTTCGCGTGAAGATGCTTCCCAAGGACCCTCTCGTCGCACGACGGGATGGCTTGTGGCCGGTGGACATCAACCTCGATTGCCCCACACCGGCGACCGGTCCATCGGGTCCGCACTCGGTCGTGGTCGACTACAACGCCGATCTCGATGTCCGTTTCGCGCCTGCGGTTCTCCAGGCCAATCGCAGCTTCCGCGGCATCGCGGGGGTTTCGGGCGCGAAGCTCCTCGACGATTTCCACTTTCATCAGGTGAACATGTGGTCGATCGTCGAGCGCACGCTTGCGCTGATCGAGGACGAGTACTTGCTGGGACGCCCGATTCCGTGGGCATTCGGATCCGGGCGCCTCATCCTGATGCCGCATGCAGGCTATCTCGAGAACGCCTTCTACGACCGCGACACGGGCGCGCTCCACTTCTTCTACTTCCAGGGTCCCGACGGCAATCCGGTGTACACGTGCCTGTCGCACGACGTCGTGGCGCATGAGCTCGGCCACGCGATCCTCGATGGCCTGAAGCCCTACTACAACGAGGTGTCGTCGCCGGAGACCGCCGGATTCCACGAGTACTTCGGCGACGCGGTGGCGATGATGGCGAGCCTCAGCACGCGGGAAACCGCGCTCGTCGTGGTACGAGGCGGTCCCGCCAAGCTCAAGCCGCGCAACGTCGTCTCGGCGATGGCGAGCGAGTTCGGCGCCGCCCTGCGCGGCATTCCCGACGAGGACTACCTGCGCGGCGCGTGGAACAACCGCAAGATGAAGGAGCTTCGCGGGACCTACGAAGAGCACGACTGGTCGGAAATATTGACCGGCGTCTACTACGACGTCCTCGAGTGGCTCTATCCGAAATTCCGCGCCGAGGCGGAGGACAAGGGCGGACGCGCGACATCGCAGGGAAAGCGCGAGCAGTATTCGATGCAGGCGCTCAGCCGCGCCGCCACCGTCACCGCCGGCGTAATGTTTCGCGCGCTCGACTACTGTCCGCCGGTCGATCTTCGCTACGACGAATATGCGCGCGCGTTGCTGCGCGCGGACGAAGTGGCCTACCCGCTCGACGATCTCGGCATACGCAAGATGCTGGTCGGCGTGTTCAAGCGGCGCGGCCTGGTGCCGCCGGAGCACGACCTCGCACTTGCGCGGCAGGTGCGCCTGAAGCTGCGCAACGTCGATATCGGGCAGGTCGCCTCCACGCCTGCGGATGCGTACCGGTTTCTCGACAGCCGGCGCGATCTCTTCGGCGGCATACCGTACGAGGCGAACCTGTCGATCGCATCGGTATACCGAACGAACAAGCATGCGAAAAGCGGCTATCGCCCGCCGAAGGAGCACATCATCGAATTCGTGTGGAGCGAGGACGTTCTCCTGTCAGGCCGGCGCTTCCGGTCCCTGGCGGGAACCACCATGCCGCTCTATTGCGGCGGCACGCTGGTCTTCGACAGCAACGGCAATTTCCTCCACATGTCGCTCGTGAAGGCCACCGACCAGCGCAGGAAGCAGCTCCAGGACTACACGGCCTACCTCGTGAAGTCGGGCGATCTCGCCGTCACCGATGGCTTGAAAGGCATCGGTGCCCCCGGCCCCGGGCGCGCACGCGTCGCGGCGAGCGTCGATGGCGGGCGTGTCACCATGGTTCGCAATCCGGCGATGCGTCATGCCACCCCGGGAGAGCACTCATGAGCGCCGGCATCGGCATTCGCGCGTACGTCGTCGGATTCGGCGACTGCATCCTGCTCACGCTGCCGGACGGCGCGCAGACCCGGCACGTGCTCGTCGACTTCGGCCGTGCCCCGAACGACGCGCCCAGCCTCGAGCGCTTTCCCGCCATTGCCGCCGACATCGCTAAGCAGTGCAAGGGGCACCTCGACCTCGTCATCGTCACTCATGAGCATCTCGATCACATGGAGGGCTTCTATCGCGAGCGCGCCGTGTTCGACAAGATGCAGGTCGACCAGGTGTGGATGGGCCTTCCCAGTCACCCCGACTACTACAAGAAATATACGAAGGCTCGCCCCGAGAAGAAGATCCGCGACGCGGTCGCCGACTTTTCGCGCAACGCGGCGCGCAACGGGCTCGCGCTGCATCCGGCGTTTCGCTCGCTGCTCGAGAACAATCTCGCCAATGCCGACCGCATCAACTACTTGCGCAAGCTCGGCAAGAAGGCCCCGGCCTATCTCGCGCGCGGCAAGTATGGACGGTCAGCCGCGAACTGGTCGAAGTCGATTCAAATCGACGTGCTGGCGCCGGAGGAGGATACGAGCGTCTATTACGGCAAGAGCGCGGCGATGCACGCTATGGGCGCGGCGCTCGCCGCGGCAACGGGTTCGTCGCCGGTGCCCGATGACGATTCGGACTTCGATTGGGAGTTCAAGTCGGTCGCACGAAGCCGCGCCGGGGACCTGCCGGGCATCTCGCAGAGCGACTTCGACAGGCTGCGCAACGCCATTAGGGAGGATGGCGTGGGTGCTGCACGCTTCATCGACCACGCGGCGAACAATACGTCCGTGTGCCTGCTCCTGCAGGTTGCCGGCAAGCGCCTGCTGCTGCCGGGCGATGCGGAGCTCGAAAGCTGGGCGAAGATGCGCGAGCATTGCAAGGCGCAGCTCAAGCCGGTCGACTTCCTGAAGGTCTCGCACCACGGAAGTCACAACGGGACGCCCATGGACCTGCTCGACACGCTCCTTCCCAAGAACCGCGCCGCCAAAGCAAAGGTGCTGGTCTCGACCAAGAAGAACGTCTACGGCACCAAGAACCCGGTCCCCGACTCGGGGGTGATCGCGGAGCTGAAGAAGCGTTGCTCACAGCTCGTAAGCACCGATGGGTTGCCGGGGACGTACGTCGAGCTGCACCTGTAGCCCGCCACGTCACGGCCGAAAGTGCGCAAGGCCGAGTGACGCGATAGGGGCAGCGAGGTGGGGCAGGCTTGGCTTGCCCCACTTCGCGAAGCGCGCGGTGCGGTAGTGAATTGCGTGACTTCTACTGCGAAACGCTCAAGGCTTGGGGTTGTAGTGGCCCGAGGCGTAATCGTTCGGATTCGAGTCGCGCGTAAGGCCGCGGTCTGGTATCAGTGTGATCCTATGCCCATCCCACCCGAGGTAGCCGGGATTGCCATCGAAGCCGTACGGATAGCCGTACAGGCGCGACGCCTCGGCGGCCGTCACCGGGTAGCTGCGGCCAGTGCCGTCCACATCGCGATAGCGATAATGCGGCTCATACCGGCGTGTGATCGGATCCCACACGTAGTAGGAGTCGTACGCGTAATAGGGCCGGTCGACGTAAACACGCTCGGCCGGAGAGGCCGGCGCTACGATCACGCGCTCCACCGGTACGGCCGGCGAAACGGCCATCCGAGGTTCGGAGACCACGTAGCCCGGCTCGCGGTAGACGAAGACCGTTTCAGCGACGACAGGGGTTGAGAGGACCGCTGCCACGCCGGCGGCAGCCATTGCCATAGTCAGCTTTTGCATGATCCACCTCCGTTTCATAGCGCGAAAAGGTAGCGTGGTCCTTCGGCAATCCCTTTTAAGTCCGGTCGAGTCGGATGCTCGTGTAGGACGCTGCGTCGCCGTCGCGTCGACGAAAAGCGCAATGGGGTGGGACCGACGCTGGCACGGGGCGGTAGGGGGGCTGCAGGCGGGGTAGCACACCTGCGCACCAGTCCAGGCGGCTGCAATCGGCTAATCTTCACTCATGTCGCAACCAGATGGCGCACGTACGTCGGCCCTCCAACGTTGCCTCGAGCATCTGCGGCTTCTGACCGTCGCGTTCCTCGCGCTGGCTGCGGCGTGCTGGGGTTGGGTGGGCGCCATGGCGCTCGACATGTACGGCACGATGCAGGGCGCATCGGCATGGATGATGACGGCGCATTGGGACCTCACGCACCGCTTCCTGCTGTTCGCCATGTGGGTGGTAATGATGATCGCGATGATGCTGCCGTCGGCCGCGCCGATGGTGATCCTGTACGACCGGGCGCTTCGCGCGCGCGCCGAGCCCGCGGCGAATCTACGGGTGTGTGCGCTCTTGGCGGGTTATCTCGGTGTATGGGCGCTGTTCAGCGCGGCCGCAACCCTGTTGCAGCTTGCCCTCGCGGACGCCCTGCTGCTCACTCCGATGATGGAGCCCGCGGCACCGATCATCGCCGCGGGCCTTCTCGCGCTCGCGGGCGTGTATCAACTCTCGCCGCTCAAGCGTGCATGCCTGCGCGCGTGCCGCTCGCCGCTTTCGTTCATCCTGCAGCATTGGCGCCCCGGAACGGCAGGCGCTTTTCGCCTCGGGGTCGATCACGGCTTCTATTGTCTCGGCTGCTGCTGGGCGCTCATGCTGCTGCTCTTCGCCGGCGGCGTCATGAACCTCTTCGTGATCGTCGCGCTGACGCTTTGGGTGCTCGTCGAAAAGGTGCTGCCGCTCGGCGAGCACACGACGCGGCTGAGCGGCGTCGCGCTGCTCGCGCTCGCGGCCTGGAGCCTTATCGGGTGACGCGCTAAGCGCTCCGCCAGGAGAACTTGGCGTATTGGGCGTTGTTGCGCCCGCTCGCATCGTCCCACGCAAAGCCTAGCGCCGCGACGCGGCTGTTCGCCGCATTGGCGAGCGTGAACGTGTCGGCAGCAGGATGGCCGGTGTTCGCCAACGTGAGCGGGGGCGCGTCCGGGTTGAGTCCCTTGGCGCCGGTGCCCTCGATGTGCGCCTTGTCGCCGGCACGCACGGACCATGTTGCGCCGTCGCGCTTGAATGCAATCGGCGCGAACTCGGCGCCGACGAACTTGCCCACCAGCCCGCCCAGCGCCGCCATGGGGCCTCCCTCGCTGCCGATGCTTACATATTTTAACGTAATTGATGGTTGTGTTGAATCAGGAACAGTTACAT
>JADMIO010828384.1_pt1 | contig 10258 bp, 9 predicted proteins | sample 8958161 | NCBI WGS metagenome assembly JADMIO01 (sample SAMN16585339, study PRJNA669376) | soil metagenome | isolation source: Crop rotation soil | place: USA: Cullars Rotation, Alabama | collected 2011
CTTTCCCGTCGCCAGCACCGTGACCTCGGCGGCCCCGGGCGGCCGCGACGCCTTGCGCGCGCATGCGGCCCAGCCGAGCGCCAGGACAGCCGCCGCCAGCCGGCTTCCGTTCGAGCTTGCATGCCGCATCGGCGAACGCACAATAGCGCATATGGTGGTCGAGATTCGCTGCTGCGAGGCGTGAACCGGCCTCGTGAAGGAGGCCGTGAGCCTCCAGGACGAGCTCCGGGACGAGCTGGGGCTGGAAGTCCCCATCTTGCCGGGCGAAAACGGCGAGCTGACGGTCCTGGTGGACGGCCAGGTGGTGTTCTCCCACCAGGACCTGGATCGCCTGCCCGACGACGGGGAGATCCTGTCGGCCGTGCGCGAGCGCCGGACCCATCCGTAATGCGGGGTCCCGTGGTAACCTCCCGGCGAGGAGGCATGCTGATGCTGAAGTGGACCGGGGTGACATTTGCGCTCGTACTGACGCTGTCGGGGCTGGGATGCGGCGCCGCGCCGCACGGCATGGTGCCCGTGGAAACGCCGCTCTGGTCGCCGCCCGTGAACGATCCGTCGGCCACCGAGGCCGCCGAGAAGGCCGAGAAGGACTCGAGCGATACCGCCGACGCGTCCGGCTCTTCGAACAAGAAGTAGGGTTCGCGCGACTCAACTACAGGAATCTTCGAGAGGCGTTCAACGATGTGCGGAATCGTCGGTTACGTGGGTCCCAAAGAGTCCGTCCCCATCTTGATCGAGGGTCTCAGGCGCCTCGAGTACCGCGGCTATGACTCGGCAGGGGTCGCGGTGCACGACAAGGGCGAGACCCGCGTCATCCGGTGCCAGGGCAAGCTGGCGAACCTCGAGAAGCAGCTGATCGCGACGCCGCTGCCCGGCATGCTCGGGATCGGGCACACGCGCTGGGCGACCCACGGCCGTCCGTCGGAGACCAACGCGCATCCCCACCGCGTGGCGGGCGTCTCGGTGGTGCACAACGGCATCATCGAGAACCACATCGCGCTGCGGCAGAAGCTGCAGGGGCTGGGCCGCAAGTTCTCGTCGGAGACCGACACCGAGATCGTCGCGCACCTGGTCGACGCCGAGGTCAAGGCGGGGGTGAAGGATCTGGCGACCGCGGTCCGCAACGCGCTCAAGCAGGTCGAGGGCGCCTACGCGATCGTCGTCATGTCGGACGCCAATCCGGATCATCTGGTGTGCGCCAAGGCGGCGTCGCCGCTGGTGCTCGGCACCGGCGTGGGCGAGAACTTCATCGCCTCCGACATCCCGGCCATCCTGTCGCACACCCGCAACATGATCTTCCTCGAGGACGGGCAGGTCGCCGACGTCACGCGCGAGGGCATCGTCATCACCGACCTCGCCGGCAACACGATGCAGGGCAAGGTCAAGCCGGTCACCTGGAACGCCACGCAGGCGGAGAAGGGCGGCTACAAGCACTTCATGCTCAAGGAGATCTTCGAGCAGCCGCGGGCGGTGACCGACACCCTGCGGGGGCGGCTCGAGCTCGAGCAGATGGACGTCATCCTCGACGACGTCAAGCTCGACCCGGCCGACATCAAGAAGATCACGATCATCGCGTGCGGCACGTCGAACCACGCCGGCATGGTCGGCAAGTACATGATCGAGCAGCTCGCGCGCATCCCGGTCGAGTGCGACCTGGCCAGCGAATATCGCTACCGCAACCCGATCGTCGGCAAGGGCGACCTCGTCATCGCGGTGTCGCAGAGCGGCGAGACCGCGGACACGCTGGCCGCCGTCAAGGAGGCCAAGAGCCACGGCGCGCGCATCCTGTCGATCGCCAACGTGCTCGACTCGTCGATCCCGCGCCACTCCGACGGCGCGCTGTACACGCACGCCGGGCCCGAGATCGGCGTCGCCTCGACCAAGGCGTTCACGACCCAGCTCGTGGCGCTGGTCGAGATCGCGATCCACCTCGGCCGCAAGACCGGCTCGCTGAGCAAGGACGACGCCCAGACCTTGCTGCAGGAGCTCCTGCAGATTCCCCACAAGATGAAGCAGGTCACCGACCAGGCCGCGCACCTCCAGATCCTGGCGCGCCGCTACGGCAATGCGCGCGACTTCCTGTTCCTGGGCCGCGGGATCAACCATCCCATCGCGCTCGAGGGCGCGCTCAAGCTCAAGGAGATCTCGTACATCCACGCCGAGGGCTACAGCGCCGGCGAGATGAAGCACGGGCCCATCGCGCTCATCGACGAGCACATGCCGGTGGTCGTGATCGCGCCCAAGGGGCCGGGCTACGAGAAGGTCATGTCCAACCTGACCGAGGTCAAGGCGCGCGAGGGCAAGATCATCGCGATCGCGAGCCACGGTGATCACGAGGTCGGGACGATCGCCGACGAGGTCATCCTGATCCCCGAGTGCCCGAACGTGCTGTCGCCGATGCTCACGGTGGTGCCGCTGCAGCTGCTCGCGTACTACGTTGCCGACTTCAAGGGCACCGACGTCGATCAGCCGCGCAACCTGGCCAAGTCGGTGACGGTGGAGTGACGCGGGCGCGCCCGGGCAAGCTCACGCACTTCGACACCCGCGGCGCCGCCCACATGGTCGGGGTCGGGGACAAGACGGAGACCGAGCGGGTCGCGATCGCGGAGGCCACCGTGCGCATGCAGGCGGCGACGCTGGCGCGCGTGCGGACCGGCAAGCTGGGCAAGGGCGACGTCCTGGGGGTGGCGCGGCTGGCCGCCATCCAGGCGGTCAAGCGCACCGCCGAGCTGATCCCGCTGTGCCATCCGGTGCGCGTGGTCGGCGTCGAGGTCGAGCTCGGGCTGGCGGCCCGGCCGCCGCGGGTCACGATCCGCACCACCGTGCGCGCCTTCGACCGCACCGGGGTCGAGATGGAGGCGCTGACGGCGGCCGCGGTTGCGGCGCTGACGGTCTACGACATGTGCAAGGCCATCGACCGCGGGATCGAGATCGACGGGGTGCGCCTGGTCGAGAAGCGGGGCGGCAAGTCGGGCACCTGGCAGCGCACGGTCTGAAACTTTCACGGCCGCGAATCACAGGTATAATCGCGGCCGGAGGGGCGATGGCGGAAACAGCCGACAAGGCCGGTCACGACGAGGGCAAGACGACCATCAACGATGGCGCGCCCCAGATCGGCCCGGGCGGCCCGCCCAGCGCGGAGCTCCTCGAGGTCCTGTCCAAGACCCCGGTCTTCAGCGGGCTGCCGCCGGGCCACCTCAGGCGCATCGCCGAGATCGGCGCCGAGGTGAAGTACGCCTACGGCAGCACGGTGTTCGCCGAGGGCGACACCGGCGACAAGTTCTATGTCGTGCTGGCGGGCGCGGTGCGCATCAGCCGGATCGTGCCGGGCATGGGCGAGGAGGCGCTGGCCATCCTGCGCAACGGCGCGTATTTCGGCGAGATGGCGCTGATCGACGACTTCCCGCGCTCGGCCCACGCGCTGGTGCACGAGACCTGTCGGCTGTTCGTGATCGCCAAGGCGGACCTCGAGGACCTCTTGTTCGTGGATCGCGACATGGCCTACGAGATCCTGTGGAACTTCGTGCGGACGTTGTCGGGGCGCCTGCGCGAGACCAACGACAAGATGACGTTCCTCGCGACGTCCAACAAGTTCGGCTAGCCGCGGGCGCCGGGCAGCGATGGGCGTGACCGTCCTCATGTATCACGGCATCGGGGTGCCGCCGCACGCCGAGCGGACCGGCGGGCGCTACCACATCCCGGCCAGCGAGCTGGATCGGCACCTCGAGCTCCTGGCGCGGGCGCCGGTTTCGGTGGTCACCCTGGAAGAGGCGCTGGGCGGGCGCGAGGGCGTGGTCCTGACCTTCGATGACGGCGAGGCGTCGTGCCTGGAGGCGGCGGCGGCCATCGCGCGGCGCGGCTGGCGCGCCACCATGTACGTGACGACCGGATTCACGGGCACGCCCGGCTATCTGACGCCGCCGCAGCTGCGCGAGCTGGCCGGCGCCGGCCACACGGTCGGCACCCACGGCGACACCCACCAGTTCCTGTCCGACCTGGGCGACGCAGCGCTCGACGCCGAGGTGGCGGGCTCACGCCGCAAGCTCGAGCAGATCCTGGGAGCGCCGGTGCGGCACATGTCCCTGCCCGGCGGCCGCGGCAGCGCGCGCGTGATCGAGGTCGCCCGGCGCGCGGGCTATGCGTCGGTCGCGACGTCCAGGCTGGGGCGCAACGGCCGCCTGGATCCCTTCGACCTCGAGCGCGTGCCCATCGTGGAGGGCATGCCCGAGGGCAAGCTCGGGCGGATCGTGCGCGGCGACCGCCTGACCTTCGCGCGCGATGCCACGGTGGCCGGCGTGCTCGGCCTGGCCAAGAAGACCCTCGGCAACCAGCGCTACGACCGCTGGCGCAACAAGGCGCTGTCGCTCATCGGCAAGCGCTGACCCGCGCCGGGCGCCGCGGCGGTCACGACGCGGCCCGCGCGGTCACCTCGTAGACCTGGAGCGGCAGCTTCTTGCCCTTGACCTCGATGGGGTCGAGCGGGCGCGACACGAAGCCGCTGCCGCACAGGCCGCGCGTCTCGGCCGAGACCAGGAGCGTGGTGCCGAGCTGCTTGTTGAGCTGCTCGATGCGCGCCGCGGTGTTCACGGTGTCGCCGATCACGGTGTACTGCAGCTTCTTGGTCGAGCCGATGTTGCCGGCCACCAGGGGCCCGGAGTGCAGGCCGATCCCGATCGACAGCACCGGCTCGCCCGCGGCGGCGCGCTCGGCGTTCCAGTCGGCCAGCCGCTCGATCATGTGCATGGCGCACTCGACCGCGTGCCGGGCGTGGTCGTCGGTGCCGAGCGGCACCCCGAACACCGCCATGATGGCGTCGCCGATGAACTTGTCGATCAGCCCGCCGTGCTCGACGATGACGTCACACATGATGTCGAGATAACGATTGAGCAGGCGCACCACCTCCGCGGGCGGCAGCGGCTCCGACATCGCCGTGAACCCGCGGATGTCGCTGAACAGCACGGTGGCGGTCCGGGTCTCGCCGCCCATCGCCACGGTGCCGCGCTCGATCTCGGCGACGAGGTGGCTCGAGACGTAGCGGCCGAACGTGTCCTTGACGTACTCGGCGCGGCGCAGCCCCGCGACCATGTCGTTGAAGCCTTCGGCCAGCTCGCCCAGCTTGTCGGCGGACACCACGCTGACGTCGCCGGCCAGGTCGCCGCGCTTCACGCGTGCCAGGGCCTCGGTCAGCCGGACCACCGGCCGGTCGATGCTGTGCGAGATCAGGTCCGCCAGGAGCGCCCCGAACACGAACGACGACAGCGAGATGTAGATCAGCGCGCCGGTCTGGAGCGTCCCCGCGAAGGCCGCCAGGGTCAGCGCGTCGACCGGCACGCCGCAGGTGACGATGACCAGGAACAGGATGCGCCGCCGGATCTGCACCCGCCTGACGCCCATGAGCTCGGACATGCGCCCGGCGCCGCCCATGCGCGGCAGCGAGTGCACGCGCGTGCGCCACTCGATCACGTAGAACATGAACGACGCCGACACCGACCCGATCAGGATGGTGATGGCCATGATGTGGGCGACCAGGCCCCAGCGCACGGTGCCGCGGGCCAGGTAGAAGACCGGCGGGAAGGTCAGCGCGGCCGCCACCCAGGCGATGAGCGACATGATCGAGAACTGCCACGGCAGGTTGAGCGCATTGCGGCGTCCGGTCGCGAGCAGCGCGGGGGTCGGCGTGCGCCCGGCGTCGAGCTCGGCGATGACCTCACCGATCGGCCGCGAGCGGCGGCGCGAGATGGGCAGGATCACCGTGTAGGACGCCGCCAGCACGCCGAGCGCCCACAGCAAGACCAGGCGGGTATCGGCGGCATCCAACCCCGGCAGGATTGTCACCACGCCGTAGCCGACCCCGTGCAGCACCCCGAGTTGCGTGCAACAGAAGGCGAAAAACGCAATTTTCCGGGCTTCCGGCTTCACGGCGTCGCGTTATAACCCCCGGCATGACGATACCGAGCAAAGCCACCCGAGGGAACTTCTTCGAGGACTTCGAGACCGGCCAGATCATCCGGCACGCCACGCCGCGCACCGTCAGCGAGGGCGATCTGTCGCTCTACATCGCGCTCACCGGCGACCGCCGCCCGCTGCACTGCTCGGCCGAGGTCGCGCGCGCGCTCGGGTATCAGCGCGAGTCGCTGCACGATCTCCTGACCTTCCACATGGTGTTCGGCAAGACGGTCGGCGACATCTCGCTCAACGCGGTCGCCAACCTCGGCTATGCCGACGTGCGCTTCCTCGCGACGGTCTATCCCGGCGACACGCTGCGCGCCGAGTCGGAGGTCCTCGGCAAGAAGGAGACCTCGGCCGGCACCAGCGGGATCGTCTGGGTGCGGACGCGCGGGACCAACCAGCACGGCAACGTGGTCCTGTCCTACGTGCGCTGGGTCATGGTCAACAAGCGCGGCACGGCGCCGACCGGCGCCAAGGACACGGTCGAGCTGCCCAAGGAGGTGCCGGCCGCGGAGCTCCAGCTGCCGGCCGAGCTCCGCCTCGAACGCCTGCCCGAGGTTGCCTGGGCCTTCGGCGCGCGCGCGGTCTGGGACGACTACCAGATCGGCGAGCGCATCGACCACGCCGACGGCATGACCATCGAGGAGGCCGACCACACCACCGCCACGCGCCTGTACCAGAACACCGCGCGCGTGCACTTCGACCTGCACGCCATGGCCGGATCGCGCTTCGGCCGGCGGCTCATGTACGGCGGCCACGTCATCAGCGTCGCGTCGTCGCTGGCCTACAACGGCCTCGAGGCCAGCCTGGGGATCCTGGCCTGGAACGGCGGGCAGCACGTGGCGCCGACCTTCGCGGGCGACACCCTGTACGCCTGGACCGAGGTCCTCGACAAGCAGCCGCTGGCCGGGCGCTCGGACGCCGGCGCACTGCGCGTCCGCCTGGTGGCGGCCAAGAACGTCGACCCGGTCAAGGAGGGTGTCGAGCGCCGGATCAAGGGCGAGGACGGCAAGGAGGCCTACGATCCCCGCGTGGTCCTCGACCTCGACCACTGGATCGCGATGCCGCGGCGCTAGGCACGGCAGGGCGTTTCAGCTGAAACGTCCTGTGACGTCGATCACACCGCGTTTCAGCGGATGCGTTTCGGCCCGGGTCACACCATGTCCGGGCCGATGTTCTCGATCAGACACTCCGAGAGGCCGCGGAAGTCGAGGCTGTAGAGCGTGCCGTGCGGGATGTAGCGGGCCGGGATGGACTGCCCGCTCGGCACGTGGATGTCGCCGCCCTCGTCGTCCCACGCCGTCCACACCGCGTCGTTGGCCAGCGCGGCATTGCGCATCTGGGTCCACCAGGTCACCGCGTCGTCGCTGACGGCGGTGCCGGCGGGGAGCATGTTGGCGAGGATGTGGCGGCGCGCCGCGGTGACCCACACCGGGTCGACCACCGCGATGTTCATCTCGCCCTCGTACACGATCCCGCGGTTGTTCTTGTTGGCCGAGCCGACCGACAGGAACTTGTCGTCCACGATCAGCATCTTGGCGTGGGTGTCGATGTCGGCGAAGCGCGACTCGGTCGAGTCCCAGCCCCAGGTGACGACGCTGTCGAAGGCGCGGTGCTGGAGCATGAGGTAGCGGCCCGGGAACAGCGTCTTCAGCTGGCCGTGCGTGATGTGGGTCCAGGCGCAGCCCGGGTCGGTCCACTCGCTGACCGGCTTGGTGATGACGACGAGGCGCAGGGCCGGCCGGGCCAGCATGCGCGCCACGATGGCGTCGGTCAGCATCGGGATGCGGAAGTACTGGTCCTCGATGTAGATGTAGCGCTCGGCCTGGGCGACCGCGTTCAGCCAGCTCTCGGCGATCCCGTGCTCCCAGAACGGCTCGGGCAGGGTGGTCGTGATCTGCACCTGCGAACCGCCGGCCAGCGGCACCATCGAGCGGTCGACCGAGAAGCTGGTCGCGTTCTCGGAGAAGGTCGCGTGCTCGGCCAGCTCGTTGTCCCAGCGCCGCTTGAAGACGTCGGCCACGTCCTGCACGGCCGGGCCACTGATCCGCACCATGTAGTCCTTGCGCGGGCCCTCGTCGGGCGTCCGGTCCTTGTCCTCGACCAGGGCGCGCGCGCTGTAGGCGGCGTCGAAGTGCTCGCGGCGCTCGTCGAACACCAGGTGCTGCGAGCTGTCCCAGTCGGTCGCCTTGATGTTCATGCCGCCCACGTAGGCGGTCTGGTCGATCACCATGAACTTCTGGTGGTACGACGCAGCGTCGGTCGCGACCGTGATGGGCCAGGCGGTCAGATCGACGGTGCGGCTGGGGACGGTCGAGCGGATGGGCTGGTCGGGGTCGAAGGCCAGCATGGCGCCGCCCGGGACCGAGCGCCGCACGCGGTCGGCGAAGTGGAAGGCGTCGATCGTGAAGTCGAAGACGCCCGAGGTCAGGTTGGCCTGGCCCATGTACTCGAAGTTGTCGCCGGTGCGCGAGCCGTGCGCGCGCAGGGCGGCGTCGGTGTTGATGTAGCGGGCCAGGCCGTCCTGGCTCAGGAACTCGCCGATGAGGACGCGTTTCTTGGCCGGGCTGGCCTCGAGCACGCCGAGGATCGTGTTGGCCTGGCGCTCCGCCGTGGTCAGGGTCGCGTGGGTCGCCCAGTCGCGCACGAGCTCGAAGGTCGACTCCCACCACCAGCTCGTCACCATGATCGAGTCCTTGGCGCGCGTCAGGTCGCCGTAGACCGACTTCCAGGCCTCCTCGCCGTCCATGAGCAGCTTGATCTGGTTGCCGCGGCGGGCCGGGCGCGCCTCGGCCGAGAACCACTTGTGACGGAGCCCCAGGAACAGCGTGTAGACCGGGACCAGGGGGCCGCCGGCGCGCACCGCACGCAGGCTGCGGCTCATCGACAGGCCGGGGCGCGGACCCGCGGGCAGGGTGGTGGCCAGGGCGTCGGGGTTGGTCGTGCCGTCGTAGCGGAGGTCGAGCTCGAGGGTGACGTGCTCGGGCGCGGTCAGGGTGACGTGATAGCTGCCGATGGTGAGGGGCAGGGCCGCCATCGGGAAGCCCGACGTCGCGACCGTGCTGCCGCCGCGCGTGACGGTCAGGCGCGCCTCGGGGGGCAGAGGCTGGGCCCAGATGTCGAGCGCGTCGAGCTCGAGCAGGGCCAGGGTGTCGGCCGGAGGCGGCACGGGCGGCACCGGCTCGGGCTCGAGGGCCGGCGGCGGCAGCGGATCCTTGGAGGCGTCATCGACCGGCGGCGGGGCGGTCGGTTCGGGCGCGGTCGCCGGGGCGGGGTTCGCCAGCTCACCGGGCTCGCCCGTGCAGGCGGACAGAGAGAGGAAGGCCAGCAGGCCGGCGGCGGTCATGCGCATGATGGCCGCTGCACAGAGCAAGAGCGGTGCCGTCGGCAAATGCCTGGAATCACTGCGTGGCGGGTGGCCGGTTCACTGGCCGGACCGGCCGGCCGGACGGGTCGGTTGACCTCAGCTCAGCGCAGGAACAGGAACGCGAAGACGGCGGCCAGGGCCAGCGAGCCGAGCAGCGCGGGCAGGCGATCCTTGCGCGGCACCTGCCAGGCCTTGGGCTGCACGGCCAGCACGCACACCGCCATGACCGGCAGGATCGGGATGGGCGTCTCGAGGGTGATCACCAGCACCAGCGCGGCCACGAAGGCGACCACCAGGGCCAGCGCGATCCGCCGGACGCCCAGGGCGTGCTTGCGCGCGGCGCTCAGGTAGATCGCGGCGAACACCACGTCGGCCACGCCGATCATGGGCGCGAGCTCGTGCGAGCCGAGGATGGGCCAGGGCAGGGCCAGCACCGACAGGAGCTTGGGGGCGTGCAGGGCGGCGTGGCTGGGACCGGACGGGTGCAGCACGCTGAACAGATCGGAGAACGTGGACGCGACGGCGACCATGAGGAGGTGACCGGGCGCCTCGATCTGCCAGCCCAGCACGCTGCCGGCCAGGCTGCCCCCGGCGAGCAGCAGCGCCAGCACCGCGGCGCCGCCCCAGGCATTGACGGTCGCCGCGCCGGCCAGCGCGAGCCCGGTCAGGGCCGCGGCCGGCAGCACCAGCCAGGCCAGCGCGCGCGGCGACAGCTCGGGGACGGTCCCGGCCGCCGCCACGATCGACAGCATGACCGCGCAGTACGGGATCACGAACGAGGCCAGCCCGAGCCCGGTCAGCGAGGGCGCCAGCTGCGCGCCGGCGAGCAGCAGCAGGGCAGCGCCCCCGATGCTGATGAGCCAGACCCGGACCGTCACCCGATCGTCTTTCCAGCACAGTGGGATCCGAAGCTTGGAATTCACGTGACTTGAAGTCGCGGCC
>JADMIO011020115.1_pt1 | contig 10257 bp, 9 predicted proteins | sample 8958161 | NCBI WGS metagenome assembly JADMIO01 (sample SAMN16585339, study PRJNA669376) | soil metagenome | isolation source: Crop rotation soil | place: USA: Cullars Rotation, Alabama | collected 2011
ATTTTCAAGCTCATGTTTTGTCCTGCTGTGCATTATTACCGCGTCGTTTACAATATGTTTCCACTGGTCGTCGGTTTTAAATCCGATAGAGTATTCTTTTTTGGTGAAACATGTTATGATTGAATTGATCCTTTCCCATTGCCCCGCATCGATCACCACATCATATTTGGTCTTCCTTAGTGTTCTTACAAAACTTATAAAGTTTAAGGGGTTCTTAAGAAAGTCATAAACTCTGCAATTTATTATTTTGTCAACATATGGTATTTTCTCTATTATCGCACGGTTTATATCGGAGCACATAAAAGTAAGCTTAGCATCAGGAAATGCTTCCTTTAGCTTTCGAAGCGTAGGTATCAGCAAAATTGCATCGCCAATGGCAGCAAGCTTGATAAATAATATATTTTGGATATTTTGAATAGGAATTCTTCTCTTTTTACGGGTAAAAAGGGCGAGTAGGATCACAACGGGAATACCAAAATACCTGTCAAAAAATCTGAATATTTTTTTACGGCGCATTAAACCATGTCTTTCATAAAGTGCTAAAACTCAGCCTGCGGAATTGAAAAAATAATTAATTATATATATTATATCAATTCAGCTATATATATTTAATAATATGGATAAAAAATTACTGGAAAACCAGCTTATAGACGCAGCTTTTACTGCAATGGGACATTCCCACAGCCCGCATTCAAAGTTCAAAGTGGGTGCAGCATTGCTGACAAAGTCAGGTAAAATATACCCGGGAACAAATGTGGAGTTTGATGCATATACCTTAACGGTCTGCGCTGAAAGAGCTGCGTTATTCAACGGAATTTCAAATGGGGATAAAAACTTCATTTCTATAGCTATATCAACAAGTTCCGATAAGTTTAAATTCCCCTGCGGATTATGCAGGCAGGCACTGGTGGAATTTAACCCGAACATGGAAATAATTCTCCTCAACAGGAACAGGAAGTTAAAAAGATACATATTAAAAGATCTGATACCAAACTATTTTAAATTATAAATTTTATTTTTAATGCAGGATATTAACAGTCATAAAAAAATTTTCCAGGGACAAATTGAGGTGATCTGCGGATCTATGTTCAGCGGCAAGACTGAAGAACTTATCAGGCGATTACGCCGTGCGCAGATAGCCAAACAGACAGTTGCGATATACAAGCCGCGAATTGACAATCGCTACAGTGAAGATGAGATCGTTTCACACAGCTCGGTTAGAATTCCATCAACAGTCGTAGATACGGCTAACCAAATACTTCTCTTTTCTGCTGAAGCTGATGTAATTGGTATTGACGAAGCACAGTTCTTCGATACACATTTAGTTGAGGTCTGTCAGAAGCTTGCTGACCAGGGCAAAAGAATAATTGTTGCAGGGCTTGATACTGATTACCGCGGTGTACCTTTCGAACCAATGCCCCAGCTTCTGGCAATTGCTGAGTACATTACTAAGACGCTTGCTGTATGTATGCAATGCGGAGCTCCTGCCAACAGGACACAGCGTATAACTAAATCTCATGACCGTGTTGTCGTCGGTGCGTCAGATGTCTACGAAGCACGCTGCAGAGAATGCTACGAACCACCCGAAGAGTAAAGAAAATTTAAATTTTTATCGGTAGCACAGGCATTCCTGTCAGTGAATTATAAAATTAACATGTATTCAGTATGGGCTCTCGCTTTCGCGGAATAGAATTCTTCCTATGAAAACAATAACAATATTCGGTTCAGCATTTACTTCTCCTGATGATAAACTATACCTGGAGGCGGTTGAGATTGGCAAATTACTTGCTGAGAGCGGCTATGCTGTTTGTTCCGGAGGACATGCCGGGATAATGGAAGCAGTTTCCAAAGGAGTTAAATCTGCCAACGGGAAAACGACAGGCGTTACAGTCGATACATGGACAAAAAAATGCAATCAGTATATCGATGAAGAGATCCGTATGCCGGATCTAATGCAGAGAATTATAAGACTTATTGAACTTGGTGATGCCTACATTGTCTTTCGCGGGGGTACAGGTACGCTGCTGGAGCTATCCGCAGTCCTGGAGTACATGAACAAGAATATGATGAATGAAAAGAAAGTCCTCTTGGTTGGTGATACGTGGAAGAATGTGATTGAAATATTGAAGTTAGATTCTGTAAAGCTTGCTGAGTTGATCATCAGGAATGTGAAGATAATAACCAATGCTGAAGAAGTAGTTTCAGTAATGTCAGGTCCTCAGACCTGACACGTCGGGTTTGAGAACCCGACGTTACCGAGGTTTATTTTTACTTCTTTTCAACAGGGGGCTCCCAAAGCTCGATCTTATTACCTTCAGGATCGACTATCCAGCCGAAATTACCGTAATCAGTTTTTTGTATTTCACCTGCAATTTCAACTCCCTCTTTCTTAAGCTCCTCAATTAACGATTCAAGGTTTTCAACCCTGTAATTTATCATGAAATCCTTTTGAGATGGCTCAAAGTATTTTGTCGTTTCCTTGAAAGGACTCCATTGTGTTTGTGCTTTTTCCCCTTTTTCATCGACCCATTCGAATGTCGCCCCGTAATCGTTAGTGTTTAAGCCAAGGTGTTCGGAGTACCACTTTTTGATCGCTGCAGGGTCCTTGCATTTAAAAAAAATCCCGCCAATACCTGTTACTTTTTTCATATTGTTTGAATTTGTTTTTGTTGAATCAGTTTGAGAAAAAGTTATTGAAGAACCACCAAAAAATGCAATTAATACCAGTATAAAAAATATATTTTTCATTAATTAATTTGTTAATTTGTTTTAAGCTCTTTTCTTTTTAAGATTGATGCAGAAATTAACGTTATAACCAATCCTACTGCAAATACAGTCACAAACATTATCAATACCTGGAATAAAAGATTGTTATACAAAGCCAGGTTTGTTTGCAAGTCTGCAAGCTGTTTAGCAATAACTTCCTGAGACGCGCCGCTATTCCTGATCTTATCAGTGTAAAACTGCATGTACTTTTCCATAAAATCGGGAAACAGAAACTTATAAAAAATAATTGAATATATGGAGTAAATAACTCCTGCGATTGCGGATATAGTTAATCCGACTTTGACACCCTGGAAGTAAGATATCTTTCCGCCAAGTTTATTATTCCTGTATGACCGTATTCCAAAAAATATGGATGTCAGGGCAAGGATCATGGAGGTATATCCAAGGATCTCACCGGTATCCATATTAAAATCTTTGCTATAGATAATGCAGGATATTGAACCCCCAACAATCATAATTACTCCCGCCCACAGAGCAAATTTAAGAGAAGTTTTCAGCATAGTATTATTAAGTTAGTTAATGGGTACAAAATTAATCCCTGAGCCGGTGTAAGTCATCACCCTAAAGTATGAAATGTTGAGAAACTAAGGTATTATATTTAATTCCCTTGCTTTCAGGACAGCCTGGGTGCGTCTTTTAACATTAAGCTTGGAGTAAATATTATTTATATGAGTTTTGATAGTGTTCAAAGAGACAAAAAGCTTATCAGCGATTTCCTGGTTGGAATGTCCCTGTGAAATAATATGTAGTATCTCCAATTCTCGTGAAGTCAGATCAATATCGGGATTTGATAAAATGTTGGATTCATTGACAATATTTTTTATGACTTCGGCTTTTCTGTGATTATTATACTTAACCCCCAGAAAAATACCAAATATCATAAAAAATCCGGCAATTATGCCAATATATACATCTGAACCGATCTTATATGAAAAATAGTAATATTCAGTGAACTTAAGAATTGATAATAATATTCCAAGCAATATTCCAAGTGTGATTATGGGTAAGTAGGATTTGATTTTATTTTTTAGCATTAAAAGAAACAGGATTATTGATATGGTTTAACTATTTTACAAATTTAATAGTTAAATATGGAAAATGAAAGTGATGTAGAGTAGATTTGATTAAATTATGTATTTAGTCTTAATGAAAATGTAATCGCGACATTCATTGTCGCGTATGCCCGCAGACGTAAGTCTGCGACTACAAAATATCAAGTAATTTAATCTGTCTTTTTATTCTCACCTAATAAGAGTTTTAAAAAAAGACAGGCTGTTAACCTGTCTTTTTAAAATTATTCTGAGTTCAGCTAAAACCTGATCTTCTGGGTGGCTTCTATGAAGAAATCAAATCCAAAAAGTACTGTGAAATAGAAACGCCATTCCTTACCGTATGTAACCTTTTGTAATTCTCCTGCGGTTGAAGGGAAATCGCGTGTAAATTGGTCGAGACCATATGCAGCATTAAATGCAATAGCTGTCGGATAAACGTAATATGAGAATGTCTGTAATCTTAGCTCAAATCCAACATCTTTTTTGAAGTCCTTCAGCTTGGTTGCTTTTTCAGTCCATCCGTTGCCAACATCCCCGTAAATTGAGAAATACAGCTTGTCAAAATAGAACTGCAGGAAATGGAAATCAAGGTTTTGCGCTATAGGAAACCTGTAAGTTGCATTAAGTGTTGCATAACGGCTTCCGCCTATAGCATAGAAAGGATAACCTTTCATCCCCGGGAATCCGCTGGCATAAAAATCAAAGAAATTATCCTGCGGCGGCCCGAAAATCGTGCCGGCTTTAAGCCTGAAACTGAGAGAATGTGTGTTGTTGAATAGTCCGATACCCTGGAAGAGGTCCCCTTCAAGCCTATGGAACTTTGCCTGCTGGAATTCTTCAACTACATTTCCCTGGTCGTTGATAACAAGCGTTGGATTCAGGTTATTGAACTCGTAATCATACTTCAGCTTAAAATATCTTCCTAACGGATTTATATCATCATTTTTATTTGGTGTGAAACTCTGGTATGTATAAGCCAGTGACAGATCCCTGCCCGTAAAATAATTTGTCGATGATGCAGAAACCTGCTGATTGGCAGCTCTCAGGAAAAATGTGCCAAGCTTGGATGAATATTTGGATAATGTAAATCCTGCAGTCATTCCATGGTTGGAGTTGATTATCTTAAATGCCATATTAAAATCGAACTGCAAAAGATCATAAGTAACTTCCACGGGAATAGTATCCAGCGCCGCGACAAGGTCCGCATTGGTTTTACGTGATATGTTATAACCTGCTATCTGGAATTTCGGAACAAAACTGAGCGAGTTCAGGAAAAAATCTTTAAAGAACGGAACGCCGTTATTGTAATCAAACTGAAGGAACAGATCTCTTTCAAAATTTTTGTTCACAGAGGCGCCGCCGAATATTCCCATTTTACCAAGGACATCCTGTGAATAGAAGTACAATCCGGGCTTTATCGCATCCCAGAAATTACCATCCTTTTTATATGCGTCAAACCTAAGCACAGGAATAATAAATAAAGGGGTAGCTACATTCTTATATTTTGTTTTTGGAAGTGTCTGAGGATTGCTGTCATCAAAATGTTTCAGCGTATCCCAGTTATACATGTCCTTTTTTTGTGCTGAATTCTGGGTGTTCTCAATTGAATATTTGGACAAAGTTTTTTCAGGTCTTATGTATCTGGCATTTCTTTCGCTGACCATTGAATCTATCTCACTAAAGCTTTTCAGCTCATATATTTTATACCCTTCGGAGCCCCAGGATGAGTAAGTCAGGTTGTTATTTGCATCCACATTAGGCATGAAAGCACCGCCTAAAACGTTTGTAACCTGCCTTAGATCATTAACCCGGTCAGACGGCTTGGACATTTTTGCTTCATTGATAAGATCATACTTGTAGATATTATATATCCCGGTCATATCGGAAGCAAGAAAAAGCTGTGTTCCGTCAGGAGAAAAAGTCGGGCTCCTGAAATCGACACTGTCTCGATCGAACATAAATTCTATTTGCCCGGTTGCAACATCGACTTTTGCAATGCTGCGTGCATCATGTTTTGAGTAATCAAAAATTATATATGAACCGTCCGGTGACCATTTAGGCGAGTAAACCTGTTCTCCGTTTGAAAAGTTTGTAAGCTGTTTAACATTTTTCATCTTCTCCCCTTTTGGTGCGGGAGCTGAAAATAAATTCTGTGTACCGTCATTATTTCTTACAAAGCAAATGCTGCCGTCCTTAGAAACCCCCGGTGCATGCGCGCGCTGGTCAAATGTGATCTGTTTCGAATCTTTTGAATCCAAATCATATTCATACAGATCAAAAATACTCCTGTCATAGATTGTCGGGATGTTCCTGCGTGAGTAGATGATCTTTTTGCCGTCAGGAGACCAGCAGAATCCACCGCTTATACCGGGCAGAAGAAAATCATCTTCCTTTTTACCGTCAAGGTAGTGTATATATAACCCGGTCGAACCGTAATCATAATCCTTGTTTGACAAGTAAGCAATTTTTTTGCCATCGGGTGAGAACTGAGGAAAATAATTTGCAAATCCAACTTTAGCTATCAGATCGCCTTCAACTTTATTAGGCTTTATGTTTGCTACTCTTTTTTCATAATCTTTTTTAAGGTACGCCTTCCACTCGTTATATAAATCAGAACCGGATTTTCCTAAAGCCTTTTTGAATGCTCCCTCAACATTAAATGCTACGGGATTGCCCATATATTCTGAAAGCTCTCTCAGCTTATTTTCACCGTATGTATTTGAGATATATCTTACCAGCGCAAATCCCTGGTTATAAATTGATTCAGCTTTGTAAGTTGTAACGCTTGCAAACTGACCCATTTCCTCCCATGTGAGAAGGTTATCGTTGAGCGTTCTCATTCTCAGTATCATATCCCTGTTGGCATCCCAATAATCATATCCCGTCTGCTGTCTCTGGTACTGCGCAGTTCCTTCCGCATACCATGAAGGAACTCCTACACCAGAAATAGGATACGAAACGATCACGTTCGGATAGCCGTACAAAACATCAGGCCTTCTCTCCTGCTCGTAATGCAGGTACTGCAGATATATGGACGGCATTTTAGTAGAAAATTTCATTGATGCAGGGACCTGTATAACGTGAGTGAATTCATGGGTGATCACATTCCTTAGCCAGTTATGTGTTCCGCGAAGGTCAAAGTCCAAAGCTGCTGCCTGGATTTCAATCCTGTTTCCGTAATAATCAGTTGCGCCATTGGAATAATCGGATTCATCGTTAATTATCCACGACGTTTTATCAGACGGTTCATAATTATAAAGCCTGGTTATGGGTCCATAGACCTCTTCAGCGATCTTTGCTACAGCGTTTGCCGTTCTTTCTGTACCTTTGGCATAATGCACATAGAAATGCTGGGTTTCAATTGTGAACCACTCCAGTTGAGGGTTAGGGTCAAATTGCGAATAGATCTTATTTACTGAAAATATTACGAACAGCGAAAATATAATTGCTTTTATTCCGGATGACATAGAAAATATTTAAGTTATACACATAGTTAACTGATAATGTATTTTCTATCAATTCAAAAATGTGTGCAAATTTGTTAGTTTTAGACTGAAATGACTGCTTTGGTAATGCTATAGAAGGTAAATGTGTGCTATATGTTGTATGATAGTTATGTACTTCACAAATTTATGAAAGTTATAGTTAAATTCAAAGGGAAATTATGAAAAATCAGGAAAATTTAGGAATTAGTATATAATTAACATACAAGTTGAAAATATGATATAAATCATAAATTATGGATAACATAAGAGTTATCTTTGTACTGCTGTAAAAACCTTTATTTGATCTAAAATGACTATCATAAAAACCTTTTATAAAAAATGGAAGAATCCTGCAATTAGCAGCAGCCTCTCTTACCTTATAGTTTCAATCATATTTATTTTTTTATTTAATTACATATTTACACTTAACACCGGTAATCCATTCTCTGACTTCCTTTTTGATCTAATTCTTGGAATAAGCTTTGCTGTAACTTCTGCTTTTGTAATCTACCTGATATTGCAAAAGAACTTAAATAAGATCAATAAGATCAGTTCCGAAAATATTGGCTTATTGAAAAAATTAAAACTGCAATTTGAGAATATGCCTGCAGGTATAGTGATAGTTGATACCTCTTTTGATATTACGGATTGGAATCCTTCAGCTGAAAAAATATTTGGGTACAAAAAAAGCGAAACATTAGGGAGAAATGCAAATGACCTGATAGTTAGCGACAGTTTTAAAAGTAATCTTGCTAAAATAATAAGAAAGATTAAAACCACCGGAGAATCAGTAGAGATCATTCATGAAAATATTACCAATACCGGGAAAAAAATTGACTGTCATTGGCATATAACTCCCCTTTTTGATGAAGAGAATAACTATTTTGGAGCAATGGGAATGGTTCTGGATATTACGGAGAAAATTAAGATCGAAGAAGATCATCGCAAACTTCTTAGTGCTGTACAGCACAATCCTGCTTCAATTGTAATTACAAACATAGAAGGGATCCTGGAATACGCAAATCCAAAAACTATGGAGATCACCGGTTATGAAGAAGCGGAACTGGTTGGCCAAAGACCTGAATTAATGTTTCAATCGGAATTTGTCACAAAACAGACCAACAAGGAAATATTTGAATCTCTTTCAGAAGGTAAAACATGGAAGGGTGAATTGTTGAACAAAAAGAAGTCGGGTGAATTATACTGGGCAAATGTCACTATAGTCCCTATTTCCAATTCCCGGGGGAAAATATCACATTTTATTGGTATCGAAGAAGACATTACTGATAAGAAAATAACACACGAGCAGCTTAGACATTCACTAGAAGAAAAAGAACTAATGCTGAGAGAGATCCATCACAGGGTTAAAAATAATCTGCAGGTTATATCCAGTCTTTTAAGCATGCAGGCATCTCATATTAAAGAGCCCGAAGCGCGTAATTCATTTAATATCAGCAGGGACCGTGTTAAATCGATGTCTCTTGTACATGAACAGCTTTACAGAACAAGTGACATGACCAGGATAAATTTTGAAGAATATATAAATATGCTTACTGCTCACCTGCTTGATTCATACGGTGAACACGGCGGCAGGATAAAGGTAAATACTAAAGCATGCAATATTAAATTCGGGATAGACACAGCGATTCCCTGCGGACTGATCATTAATGAGCTTCTGGTAAATTCCCTTAAACATGCTTTCCCGGGAAATAAAGAGGGAGAAATTAATATCGAAATAGTATCACTCGGAGAAGGAAAATATACACTGACAATTTCAGACAACGGAATCGGCCTGCCGAAAAATTATGAATCACTAAAAAATAATTCACTTGGTATGCAGCTTGTGGAAGCCTTAACGATCCAGCTTGACGGTAAAATGTTAATCACTAACGGAAAAGGGAGCAAGTTCGAGATCAGTTTCAAGGAAGCAAAATATAAAAAAAGAATAAACCTGGAAGAATATAAGAGCGGCGAAAAAAGTCTAAGCAGCAATTTAGTAATATCCGAAGCTGTATAAAACAAGCTGGCGATTGACCCTATATATTGATTAAACTTTTTTTTATCTTTGATGTCTAAGATATGAAGTTAAGTTTAACCAAAAACAAAAGAAATGAGATCAGGAAAAATTCTAAAATGGGCTTTAATTACAGGAATGTTATTTATAGCATTTTCTATTGCGGAATCCAAAGGGAATGTTACTAATAATATTACTGAGCCCGTAGTTAAAACAGCAAATGATACAAGCATTTCAACCGACAACTACATTCCGCGTTTCAAAAAACACCCGAGGCATCACCACAGGAGATGGTGGCGCAGGCATCACAGAAGAAGGCATTGGTAATAATTTCCATTCATCCGATGACTTTGAGTCATCGGATGAATAAGTTTTATTCGCTTCCAGGTTTAACCTGGGAGCGTTTTTTATTTTATTAAAACCATTTTTTTTGTTTCTGAATAATCTCCAGCCGTCAATTTATAATAATAAACTCCGTTTGGATAATTTACAGCATTCCATTCAGTTTCATATTCTCCTGCAGTGAATTGCTGATTAAAAAGTGTCTCGACTTCCCTTCCCAGAACATCATAGATTACAACAGAAGCTAAAGAACTTTTTGGTAATGCAAATTTTATTTTAGTCGAAGGGTTAAATGGGTTTGGATAATTTTGTGAAATGGAAAATTGAGATGGTATTTCAGTAGAGGTCTGAATCACTCCTGTTAACTGTGAATACTTTATTGTAGCATAGTCGGAGCCTGTGCCAACTCCTGGACTTCTTCCGGATACATATACATTTCCTGAGGTGTCTGTTGTTATCGCATATCCATAATCCATTCCATTATTTGGACCGTTGTATCTTTGAACCCATTGCTGAACACCTGCTGTGTTATATTTTAACGTCGCATAGTCATAATCACTTCCACTGCCGAAACTGT
>JADMIO011167895.1_pt1 | contig 10257 bp, 5 predicted proteins | sample 8958161 | NCBI WGS metagenome assembly JADMIO01 (sample SAMN16585339, study PRJNA669376) | soil metagenome | isolation source: Crop rotation soil | place: USA: Cullars Rotation, Alabama | collected 2011
CGCCAGTAACCGGCCGACTCCACCGCCGACAGGCAGAGCCCGCGCTTGACCTTCTTGAAGACGATGTCGCCGCCCTTGTACGGCACGACCGGGTCCTCCGTCCCCAGGATGAGCAGAGCCGGCACGCCTCGCGGCCGCCGCTCCTGAGCCAGCTTGGTGCCCACGGAGGCGCCCACCGACGCGATGGCGCGCGCCACGCCGGGCCGGTCGTGAGCCAGCCGCATCGACATGAACCCGCCGTTCGAGAACCCGCAGACGAACACGTTGCGGCGATCGATACGCCAGTCGCGGCGCATTCGCGCGATCAGCTTCAGCAGAAATTTCAGGTCGTTCGCCCCGCCCGCGATCTTCCTCTTACCGTCGTTCCAGAACTTGTCGACCCCGTCGGGATAGACGACGACCAAGTTCTCGCGGTCCGAGAGCCGATCGAAGCCGCCGCCCGTCAGCTTCACCATTCCCCGGCCGGTCATCCAGGCGCCGTGCAGCACGACCACGAGCGGCCGCCCCGCCGCCGGCGTGCGGTCGCCCGGCAGGTGCAGCCAGTACCGCCGCTTCAGCCCATCGGACTCGATGTATCCCGTGCGTCCGACGGGTACGTCCGCGGCGCAGCACCGTCCCGCGGCAGACATCACGAGCAACACTGCCAAAGCCAGCAATCTCATCGCATCCTCCCGAGTCCACGCCCGCGAGAGACAGAGTGGCACACACGGGAAAACGGGTACAGGCACCGATTTCGCCGTCCCGTCCCCTGCATACCGCAGTCCGGCCGCGAAATCGGAGCCAGTCCCTCAGGCATGGAGGGATCTCGGCGAGGTGCTTGAGTAAAGGGAACGGGCACCCCAAACTGCTGATGTCTACTCGGCAGGAGGTGCCCGTGAACTACGAGGACATCGTAGCTTGGACGGTCAAGAGTTTCCAGCTTGGGGATACTCGCCGAAGCCAGGCTCTGGGAGAGATGGTTTGGGGACTACTACGCTGTGGCGTCGTAACGTTCGCAGCTATTGGTCGTGCGATGGAGGGAGCAGCGGAGAAGGCCAGCAAGATCCGGCGAGTCTTCGAGTTCTGTCACAACGAGCACGTAGACCCCGCAGTCGTTCAGCAGACGCTTGTCCAGATGCTGGTGGGCAAAGCGCTGACAACCTTGGGGCGCCTGTCCTCGATAGCCGTGGTCGCCATAGATTGGCACGAGTATGACAACGGAGATGTTTCGGGTCTGAGAGTGAGCCTGATGACTGGTAGCCGTGCGATCCCTCTGCTCTGGAAAGAGTTCAGGAGCGGTGAGCTCAAGGGCCGCAGAACCGCGATAGAACTTGAGATGCTTCGAGATCTCGAGCGCCTGCGGCCGCCAGGATGTACGTGGTTGATGCTTCTGGATTCCGGATTCAAGGCACCGTCAGTTATCGCGATGCTGGACGAGGTTGGCCTCTACGTGGCGCGAAGCGCGAGCAATATCACGGTTCACAGCGACCGGTCCTGCTGGACCAATATCGCCAAGCTCCCCGTCAGTACGGGTCAACTCGTAGAGTTTGGATGGATTCACTGGAATCGAAACAGGCCTCGACTGGTGCGGCTGGTCGCCTGCCGTCTCTACGACATTCGACCCCCGACGCCTGGACGAAGACGTCAGCGCTCAGCAGGACGGTACAAGTACACACAGCCTGGCCTGTGTGCGGTGATTACCAACCTCCAAGAGGACGTTTTCGACAGCCTAGCCGTGATACGGCTCTACTCGCGCCGGTTTGAAATCGAGCACAGCTTCCGGAACATCAAGAATGCCACGTTCGGCATGAACATGGAGCACGCTCACCTGCAGGAACCAGAGACCTACTCTCGCCTCATGTGCATCGTCGCTCTTACTGAGGCTCTTCTATGGCTGGTGGGCTCCGAAGCCGAGACCCAAGGTCTGCATCTGGAACTTACTCCGAGCCGGCCTCGTGACAAACACCGCGTCATCTCTCTTCGCAACGTAGGCTTCGAGTGCCTGGAGGATACTCGCATCAACCTGCCCATCGACGAGTTGGTCTCGCGTCATCTGGCACCAGCGATGAGTCGGATCTTCGCCATCGTCGGACGCACCTGGAGAGATGTCAAAACGAGCTTGGTGCTGCTCGACCGTGCAGCCGTCCCGCAACTGGCCCTCCCCCTCCCAACCGACAACTACAGCAAGCGCAACAAAGTGAGCGTCAGGAAAGACGGCCGACACATGCGTTGCTGCCATTCACACGACTGGATCGTCCAACAAGCCGCCAAACCCATGGCTGCATGAGCACTCTAGCGATCCATCAATGCCTGAGAGCCAGTCCCCATTTTCCCTGGGCAGAAAAGGTTCCACCTACCAAAACCCAAATAGTTAAGGTTTTGGTAGGAGGAACCTTTTCTCGCACCCGGGATTCGCGTTGAAGAGGCAGTGGGAGGGGCGTCCCGCCCCTCGGCGGGCGGGACGCCCGCCCCACTTCCGGCAATGATGACCGGTCGTGGATACAGGCCGTCTGGGCGCAAGCTACAAAGGCATTTTCAGAGTAGGCACCGATTTTCGCCGTCCCGTCCCCTGCATACGGCAGCCCGTGAGCGAAATCGGAGCCGGTCCCCATTTTCCCTGGGCAGAAAAGGTTCCACCTACCAAAACCCGAATAGTTAAGGTTTTGGTAGGAGGAACCTTTTCTTTTTGCCCCGTTAGAAGAGGTGGGCGATGCCGGCTTGCCAGTAGTGGTTTTCGGTGGCGCTCTCGAGATCGGTGCCGTAGTTCAGGTCGATCTGGGTGTCCTTGCCGATCAGGTAATACAGGCCGGTCGTGCGCAGGATGGAGTCGGGGCCGCCGGGGGCGGCGGGGAAGATGCCGAAGAACTCGAAGTAGCCGGAGAGGCGGTCGTTGAAGGGGTGGTCGAAGCAGACGCCGGTCGCCCACGAGTCGAAACGGACGCCCGCGTTGCTCGCGCGCGTGTAGCCGCCGTTCCACGTGATCTTCAGCCAGTCCGCGGCCTCGTGCTCGACCAGCAGCGCCAGCGACGGCTGCCAGTTGTCCTCCTTGAACGCGGCGGCGCCGGTCGGCAGCGTCGTCTGGCCGGCGATGGCGAGCTGCGTCTCCTCCGACTGCATTGACTTGGGCAGGCGCCACTTGAAGCCGAGGTTCGAGTCGTCGAAGCCGTCGACGTCGCCCGCGGGCGTCGAGGAGTCATGGAAGCTGGGCAATCCGAAGCGCACCTCGAAGTCGTCGCTCGCCGGCACGCGCACGGTCCAGTCCCCGAAGAACCGGTCGCGGTTGGCCCCATCCCGGACGTGGATGAAGCCGGCCTCGGCCTGGATGTTCGGCACGATGCCGGCGCCGTTGGTGAAGCCGGGCCGGTCGGCGTCGATCGTCGGTTCCTCCGCGAACGCGGCGGTGGTGAGCAGGGCGAGCAGGCAGACTGAGATGTGGGTCTTCATATGGGGGCCGCATCCTAGCCGCGCTCTGCCTTTCTGTCAAACACTTCCGGCCCTCCGGCAACCATAGTAGGATGCAATGCCGTTCGGAAGCCCCGGGCGCTTACAGGAAGGTCATCCGATGTCGAAGGCGGTTTTCTCGCTCGCTCTCGCGTTTCTGGTCCCTCTGGCTTCGCTCTTCGCCGGTCCCAGCGTCGGCTCGGTCGGACTCGCCAGAGGCTCCGTCCAGGTCAACTCGGTCTCGACCGATCAGGTCTTCCCGGCCTGGTCCAACGACGGCAAGCGAATCGCCTGGCTGCAGCGCAAGGCGGCCCAGTCCGGCACGTTCAACCTGTTCGTGAAGACCGTCGGCACGGCCGACTCGCCGCTGCAGCTCACGCGCGACGCGGACAACGCGAGCGCCTACTCCTCCCCCATCTGGTCGCCCGACAACCGCTTCATCGGCTTCGTAACGACCGACGGCTTCTATCGCACCGCGTCCCTCGCGGGCTCCGGCGTCTCCACCAGCGTCATCTTCGGCACGACCTGCCTTCGCGGCGGCACGGGCCGTGTCCCGCTCGCCGGCCGGCAGTACCTGGTCGAGCGCCGCGGCTCCAACATCGCGTTCATGCCGCTCAACGCGGACGGCACGTTCGCAAACACGGGCGACACGTTCGTCACGGCCTTCGACTCCTCTGTCTCCATCGGCGACGTGCGCGTCACGCCCGATTATTCGAAGGTCATCTTCACGGTCAACAGCGGCACCACGTCCCGCGTCTTCGCCCTGACCGGCGTCCACTCGATCGTCGCGCGCGTCTCCTTGCCTCCTACCAATCTGTCCAGCTCCTCGGTCGTGGCGCTCACGAACGGTTCGTCCTTCGACGCGCTCGGCGGGCCGGACATCGACGCGAGCCTCGTATTCGTTTCATCCACCGGCTCCTACACGCCCAGGCCCGATTGCGTGCCGAACTCCGACAACCCGAGCACGCTCTTCGGCGCACGCAACTTCGAGGTAGGCGTCGTCGCCGGCGACGGCAGCGGCTCGCGGGCCGCGATCTCCGGGCTCAGCAGCGTGCAGAACGAGGTCTTCCCGGCGATCTCTCCCGACGGGATGCGGCTCGCCTTCGTCCGCGACGACGGCATCAGCTTCCAGCTCTTCACGGCGGATCTCGCCTTCCGGGCCACCATCGCTTCCCAGGGCGGCATCCGCGTGGCGACCGACGGCAGCAACACCACCGTGACGCTGCCGAACGGCGCGCTGCCCAATTCGACGGACATCTTCCTCAGCGCGCCGCTCACGATCCCCGACGCCGCGGGCGCCACGCTGCCCGCGGGCGTACGGCCGATCGTCACGGCCCGCGACGTCGCCAGCACCGGCGGCATCACGCTCGCGTTCCCCGCGACGGTCCGCTTCAGCTACCTCCCCGGCCAGATCTCCGGTCTGGCGGAGAGCACGCTCGCGGCGTTCTTCTTCAACGGCCAGACGCAGCGCTGGGAGCTGGTCGGCGGCACCGTCGACACCGCAAACAAGCAGGTCGTGTTCCAGACCTCGCGGCTGGGCACCTTCGGCCTCGCGGGAATGCTCCCGGCCACCAACTCGCCGACCCCGGGCGGTGGCGGCGGCTCGGGCGGCGGCGGTGGCTGCGCTCTGGACGCGCGAGCGGGCGCGGGGTCGACCGGCACGCTGGCGATGTTCGGGTTGTTGCTGGCGGGCCTGGCGCGCCGCCGCACCCTCAGTACTTCTTCGCGCTGAACAGCACGCCCTCGGAGAGGGTGAGCTGGACGTAACCCAGCCGGTCCCCAAGCGGCACGAGCCGGACGCCGCGGTGGATGGCTGTGCCGCTGATCACGAAGCCGGGCGGGTGGGTCCACGTCTTTCCGTCCGCGCAGAGCCAGATCGAGGCCTCGGCTTGTCCGTAGCCTGGCGAGAACTGGATGCACGTGCCGGCGATCTTGCCGGCCATCGCGGCGGCCGCGGGAAACGAGACCATCATCCCTCCCTCCGTGGCCATCGGGTGCGACGTGAAGGTCAATCCGCCGTCCTCGCTCACGTGTACCGCGGCGCGGAGCGAATCGGCCGTCGCGAGCAGCACCTTCTCGGGCGTCGCGAAGGAGTTCTGAAACGGGCTGGCCTCCGGCAGATCCCCGACCTGTTTCCACGCCGTCCATCCGCCCGCGGACGGGTCGGCGCTCGACGCCACGACGAAGCGCCTCGGCTTGTGGAGCGGCTCGTCCAGGGCGAGCAGGCACGCGCGCCCGCGAGACCGCGCGCAGGTGAGCCAGGTCAGCCTCGTGCCCGTCAGATCCGGCCCGGGCATCGCCTTGCTCTTTTCGCCCAGCTCGAGCGTCTTCCAACGGATCTCCGGCCCGCCCTCGCCCGTCCGCACCAGCGCGACGTCCACCTTGCCGTCCGGCGAGATCTGCATCGCGGGGCCCGGATCGACGCACTCGAAATCGGCCGGCGGCAGCCAGGGCGTTCCGGGCTTCTTCACGCGCATCATCCCGCGCGACTTTCCGTTTCGCGTCTCGAGCCACGCCATCGCCCATCCCGCCGGCGACCCGGCGGCGCAAAGGTTGTCGATCTTGGGCACGGGCTCGCCGACGTTCTCGATGGCGCCCCACGTCACGCCGCCGTCCGGGCTCTCGATCGTCTGGATATAGCTCGTCCGGTCCTTCTTGCCCGTCACCGTCCAGGCGAGCAGCAGCGCCTCCCCTTGCACGGCCACGCCCAGCTCGACGCCGATGTCCTCGACGCCGCGCAGCTCCAGCGCCTCGCCCTTCAGGATGGAGCGCAGCGTGCTCACGGTCAGCACCTGCGTCTGCCCCGCCGACTCGACCTCCGCCCGCCACGTCGACCGCGGCGAGAGCCCCTCGCAGACTCCCCAGAGCTTCCCGGCCGGGATCTCGAGCGACGCCTTGCGGCCGCTTCCGATGTCCATCAGCTCTACCCGCACCGGTACCCGCGAAGGGGAGCCGAGCTGCGCCCGGACCGTCGTCCTGCCGCCGGAGAGCCAGACGAAAGGTGCCGATGGCGTCACTGGGGCTTTCGAGTCGTGATGCCAGGCGAGCCGGCTGACTCCGAGGCCGACGGCCAGCAGGAAGCCGACCGCCAGCGCCGGTTTCACGAGCGAGACGCGAGGCACCTCCGTGCGCGCCACGACCGTCCTCTTGTCGGGACCCTTCTTCACCGGCCGGACGACGGCCAGGTTGGTCCGGTCGATCCTGCGCCGCTGGCGGGCGATCCCGCCCGCGGCCAGCGCGCGCAGCTTCGTCTCCGCCTCTTCGGCCGACGGCCGCGCCCGCGGATCGCGCGCCAGGCAGGCCGCGGCCAGCGCCTCCACCGGCTCGGGCATCGGCGGCACGTCCGCCAGCGCCGAGAAACCGTCGGCCTCGAGCTGCGCCTTCAACATCGAGCCGACGTCCCGGGACTGGAACGGCCGCACGCCCGTGACCAGCTCCGCGATCAGGATGCCCAGCGCGTACACGTCGGCGGCGGTCCCGGCCGAGCGCGCCCCGATCGCTTCCGGCGCGAGGTAGCCGGGCGTGCCGAGGATCGTGCCCGCGGCGGTCCTGAGGTCCTTGTCGCCCGAGAGCGGCTTCGCCAGGCCGAAGTCGGCGATCTTCGGCTCGACCGCCGCCGTGAGCAGGATGTTCTCGGGCTTCAGGTCGCGGTGCACGACTCCCGCCTGGTGCGCGCAGGAGAGCCCGGCCGCGATGCCCGCCGCCAGCCGCAGCGCATCCTCCAGCGGCAGCGGTCCCTTGTCGACCAGGCCGCGCAGCGTCCCGCCCTCCACGTACTCGGTCACGATATAGGGCGAGCCCTCGGCGACCCCGGCGTCGAACAGCTCGACCAGGTTGGCGTGCGTGAGCTTGGCCTGCACCTTCGCCTCGCGCAGGAAGCGGGCCTGCATCTCCGATTCCTTGAAGAGGCCGGGCGCCAGCACCTTGACCGCGACGGTGCGGGCCAGCCCCTCGTGCTCGGCCAGCCAGACGGTGCCGGCGCTGCCGGACCCGATTCGCTCGAGGAGCTTGTAGCCGGGGATGCGTACCATCTCTGTCCTCCAGCATACCGAGTATCTTTCGTTTCTCGTATGCTCTCCGATCCCTTCCGGCCCCGCCCGCTTCCGTGCTAGATTCTCGGGGCCGATGCAATACCACTGCGTCAACTGCCAGCGGCGCTACGAGTTCCGCGCGCTGAAGAAGGGTGTTCACGCCCTCTGCCCGGAGTGTCACGGCGACCTGCAGGAAATGGTCGACGCCGATGGCCCGACTCTGACCCTCACCTTCCCGGGCGGTCAGACCCGCACGTTTCACCTGAAGACCGGCTTCACGGTCGGCCGCGACTCGACCTGCGACGTCGTCCTCGAGGAGGACTCCATCTCCGGAGTGCACGCGCGGTTCTCGGTGCAGCACAACGGCGCCGTCAGCGTGGCCGACAGCGATAGCACCAACGGCGTGCGCGTGAACGGCGTGCGCGTCGACCTGCAGACCTTGCGGGACGGGGATCGGATCAAGTTCGGACGCGTCGAGGCGACGTTCCGCAATCCGCGGGGTCCGATCTCGATGGTCGCCGACGTGGCGGTGCTGCACAGCGAGGGCGCGACGGGCATCGACGCCGAGTACTCGCCCTCCCGTACGATGCTCGTGGAGGCCGACTCCGGCATCTCGCCCGACGCCGAGAAAGCGCTGCGGCTGCAGCGGGCGCTGGAGATGACGGCCGACCTGGCGATCATCCACGACCCGCAGGCGCTGCTGACGAAGCTGGCCGAGAGCGTCTTCGAGCTGTTCCGGACCGACCGGACGGTCGTGCTGCTGCGCAATCCGGATCGGCGGACCTTTTCAGTCGCAATGGCGCGCTCGGCCGACGGTTCGACGCCCGAGGGGCTGACGCTGTCTCGCACCCTGATGAGGAAAGTCGTCGGCGAGAAGACCGCCATCGCGACGAGCGATGCGCGCACCGACGACCGCCTCATCTCGGCCGCCTCCATCGTCGCCGCCGGCACCCGCTCGGCGATCGTGGCGCCGTTGCTGCACCGCGACGAGGTCCTGGGGCTGGTCTGGACGGACACGCTCTCCGAGACCCGCCGATTCGGCGAGGGTGACCTTCGGATCTTCACCGGCCTGCTCTCCGTGGTGGCGGTGGCGATGCTGAACGTGAAGCTCTACGAGCGCGTCGCCGCGGAGGCGCGCGTCCGCTCGCACCTCTCGCGCTACCTCTCCCCCGACGTCGTGCAGTCGGTGATGGAGCAGAAGCTGACGCTGCAGATGGGCGGCGAGCTCTGCGACGCCACGGTCCTCTTCAGCGACGTGCGCGGCTTCACGGCCGCATCGGAGAAGATGGAGCCCCGGCAGGTCGTGGATCTGCTGAACCGCTATTTCGAGCGGATGGTCGAGGTGGTCTTCCGCAACGGCGGCACCGTCGACAAGTTCATCGGCGACGCGATCATGGCCGTCTGGGGCGTGCCGCAGCCGAAGGGAAACCACGCGCTTGGCGCGGTGCGGGCGGCCCTCGAGATGCAGCGCTCGCTGGTGGAGTTCAACCTCGAGCAGCGGGCGCAGGGGCTGCCGGAGGTCGGGATGGGCATCGGCATCCACACGGGCCAGGTCGTGGCGGGGAACATCGGCAGCTCTCGCCGGATGGAGTTCACGGTCATCGGGGACACCGTGAACACGGCCAGCCGCATCGAGTCGTCGACGGGGACCGGGGACATCTTCGTCAGCCGAGAGACGTACAACTTGCTGGAGGGGCGCATCGCCGCGAGTCCGCTGCCGCCGATCCGCGTGAAGAACAAGGCGGAGCCGCTGGCGCTCTTCGCGGTCGATCCCAACGCTCAAGAGCTGAGCGATGGCAGAGCCTCCTAAGCCGTCGCGGCCCAAGACGGTCGCGCTGGAGCAGGACGGCGGGACGGGCGGGACCGCGGACCTGCCGACGCTGCCGGGCTTCGAGCCCGTGGCGGAGCTGGGGAGCGGCGGCCAGGGGGTGGTCGTGAAGGCGCTGCAGACCGACCTGCAGCGCGAGGTCGTGCTCAAGTTCCTGCGGCCGGAGTACGTGGGTCACGGCTCGATGCGGCGGCGCTTCTTCCAGGAGGCGCTGGTCACTTCCAAGCTGACGCACCCGAACGTCGTGAAGGTGCTGGCCGTCGACGAGTCGCGCGGGGCCATCGTCTACGAGTTCGTCCCCGGGGAGACGCTGGCGGGAATACTGTCCCGAAAAGGTCCGCTGGACCCGATGGATGCGGCGAGATATTGCCAGCAGGCCGCGGCGGGACTGGCCGAGGCCCACAAGCAGGGAATCCTGCACCGGGACGTCAAGCCGGATAACCTCCTCCTCGCCGAGGGCTCCATCGTCAAGGTGCTCGACTTCGGCCTGGCCCGCTCGGACGGCGCGGGCGAGAGCCAGACGCGCGCCGGCACCGTCCTCGGCACGCCCGGGTATATGGCGCCGGAGCAGGCGAGGGGGGAGAAGGTCGGCGCCGCGGCCGACGTCTACGCGATGGGCGTGACGCTCTTCGAGCTGCTGACCGGGAAGCTGCCGTATCCGTCGACCCACTCGGCGGCCGAGATCATCGCCGCGCACGGGAAGCCCGCGCCCGACCCGCGGACGCTTCGCGAGTCCGTGCCGCCGGCCCTGGCAGCCATCGTCGACAAGGCGCTGCAGCGCGATCCGGCCGCGCGCCAGAAGGATATGGCGGAGCTGGAGAAGGAGCTGAAGCGGTTCTGCTCCTACGCCGATTCCAAGACCCGGCGGTCGGAGGAGAGGCTGTCCGGCGTGCGGCCCGCGGTGCGGCACGCCACGGTGCCGATCGTCCTGCCCCCTCCTCCGCCCAGGCGGTGGCCTGTCGCGGCGGCGGTGACGGC
>JADMIO010803781.1_pt1 | contig 10256 bp, 10 predicted proteins | sample 8958161 | NCBI WGS metagenome assembly JADMIO01 (sample SAMN16585339, study PRJNA669376) | soil metagenome | isolation source: Crop rotation soil | place: USA: Cullars Rotation, Alabama | collected 2011
CTTTCCCGGATTTGGCGGCGGCGGAGGGGGCGGATTCGGCGGCTTCGGCGGCGGCCGCAGCGGCGGCGGCGGCGCGTCAGGCGGATGGTGACGCGTTCGTCTGCCCTGCTCGTGAGGCGGCAGCGATCGCACCGCGCGGAAAACCGGAAAACCACGCTAAAGTACGACGACAGGAGCCAATCATGAGTGCAGCGAGATCCCGCGCGACATGGACAGCCGCCTGCCTGCTGGCCGCCGTGCTGGTGTCGGGCTGTTCGTACAACAAGTTCACGTCGAAGGAAGAAGAGGTCAAAGCGCAGTGGAGCCAGGTCGAGAACCAGCTGCAGCGCCGCAACGATCTCATCCCGAACCTGGTCGAGACCGCGAAGGGCTACGCCGCACACGAGAGCAGCGTGTTCCAGTCGATCGCGGACGCCCGCGCGAAGATGGCCGGCGCGCAGACGCCGTCCGAGAAGATTGACGCGGCCAATGCCGAGACCAGCGCGCTCGGCCGCCTCTTCGTCGTCGTCGAGAACTACCCGAACCTCAAGGCGGACGCGCAGTTCGCGCGCCTGATGGACGAGCTCGCGGGCACCGAAAACCGCCTCGCCACCGAGCGCATGCGCTACAACGACCGCGTCCGCGAGTACCAGACGCTGCGCCGATCGTTCCCGTCGAATATCACCGCGAAGATGTTCAGCTTCAAGGAGTATCCGTACTTCGAGGCGCCGGCCGACGCCAAGGCGGTGCCGAAGGTCGACTTCAACAAGAAATAGGCGCGGGCGCGGGGTGAAAGACGCCTTGATGTCGGAGTTCGATCACGAGATGGCGGTCACGCGCCAGATGCTGGCGCGGCTGCCCGAAGCGGCGTTCGGCTGGAAACCTCACGAAAAATCGATGTCGCTCGGCGCGCTCGCGACGCACCTGTGTCAGATCCCGCACTGGGGCACGTCGATCCTGATGCGGAACGGCTACGATCTGGTCGACGACACCACGGGACCGCCGGCCGACAAAAGCACGGTCGCGGAGGTGCTGGCCACCTTCGATGCGCACAGCCGCGAGGTTCGCAAGGCCCTCGCCGAGCGCACCGATGCGGAGTTGATCACACCGTGGGCGCTGAAGCGGGGCGGGCATCTGGTGATGTCCATGCCGCGCGCGGGCGCCCTCCGCCGGTTTCTGTTCAATCATCTCGTGCACCATCGTGGCCAGTTGAGCGTGTACCTCCGCATGCAGAACGTGCCGCTGCCGCCCATCTACGGGCCGACGGCGGACGAGCGCATGTGAGCCGCGGCATTGCGCTGACGATCGCGGCGGCGGCGTTCGCCCTGGCCGCGACAGCCAACTCAGGCGGCTATCGCTACGGCGTCTCCGATCAGGCGTTCTACGCCACCGCGGTGATCAAGGATCTGCAGCCGGCCCTGTTTCCGCGCGACTCGCGGCTGCTCGAAACCCAATCACGCCTGCAGGTCTCGGACGAAATGCTCGCCGTGCTTGCCAGGTGGACACACCTCGATCTGCCGCCGCTGTTTCTCGCGGTGTACGTCGCGACGATCGTCGTGCTCTTCGCCGGCGCCGTCGCATTTGCGCGCGCCGCTGGATTCTCGTGGTGGGCCGCCGCCGCGCTGCTCGTGCTGCTCACGTTTCGCCACCGGATCGCGAAGACGGGCGCCAATTCGCTCGAAGGCTACATGCATCCGCGTGAACTGGCGTTTGGCCTGGGCGTGCTGGCGCTCGCGGCGTTCCTCCGGCGCGGATATATGTGGATGGTGATCGCCATTGCCGGCGCGGCGCTCTGGCACTCCACCACCGCGTTCTGGTTCGCCGTCGTGCTCGGCGTCGCGCTCGTGGTCAGTAAAGCGCCACGATGGACCTGGCTGGCCGCGGGCGCCGTGATCGCGATCGTCGCGATCGCCGGCGCCGCGTCACTCGGTCTGCTCGCCGGCCGACTCACGGTGATGGACGCGGACTGGCTGCGCGTGCTCGTCGACAAGGATTACCTCTTTCCCCATCAGTGGCCGCTCTATGCGTGGCTGGCGAACCTCGCCTATCCCGCTGCCGTGCTGGCCATCCATCGCCGGCGGCAGGGTCGGGGCGTCACGGTCCGAGATGAAGGCGCACTGGTGACGGGTCTGCTGATGCTCGTGCCCCTGTTCCTGCTGTCGCTGCCCTTTACGACAGCACGCGTCGCAATTGCGGTGCAGGCGCAGGTGACGCGGGTGTTCTGGCTCCTGGATTTCGCAGCGGCCGCGTTTCTCGCGTGGTGGTTGATGGACGATCTGGTCCGGGATCGGCCGCGCGTCAGAGCGGCGATCGTCAGCGTCCTTGCCTGCGCGTCGCTGGGCCGCGGGCTGTTTCTGCTTGGCGGAGCGGATTCGGACCGGCGGCTGATTCGGATCGACCTGCCGCCGACGCCGTGGGTGGAGATGATGCGCTGGTTCGAAGCGCAGCCGGCGCCACGCTACATCCTGGCCGATCCGGGGCACGCCTGGAAATATGGCGTAAGCGTCCGGCTCGCCGCGAAGCAGGACACGCTGATCGAGGCGGGCAAGGACACGGCGCTTGCGATGTACGATCGGGAGGTCGCCATGGCCGTGGGCGATCGGCTCACGGCCGTGGGCGACTTCGACCGGCTCACGGCCGGGAAAGCACGCGCGCTGCGCGAACGGTATGGCGTGGACGCCGTGATCGTCGAGCGCGCGCACGCGCTCGAGCTGCCGGTTCTGCACGCGAATTCCGCCTTCGTCGCCTACGACCTTCGATGACCACACCGGCCCAGGAGTTCCTGTCCACGCATCGGCCGTTCGCCCCCCGCCGCTGGCTGGCCAACGGCCACGCGATGACGGTGTTCGCCTGGGCGCGCAAGCGCATCTTTCCGCGGCTCCCTCCGCCGGAGCGGCGCCTGTTTCAGGTGAGCGACGACACGCAGGTGCTCGCGGACTGCTACTGGCAATCGGAGCGCGCCGCGCGTGGCACGCTGCTCGCGCTGCACGGCCTGGAGGGATCCAGCCAGGCGCACTACATGCGGGGACTGGCGGCCAAGGCGTGGGATCGCGGATGGAATGCCGTCCTGCTCAATCAGCGCAACTGCGGCGGGACGGAGCACCTCACGCCCGGGTTGTATCACTCGGGGTTGACCGCGGATCCGCGCGCCGTCGTTGCCGAACTGGCCCGCACGGACGGACTGCGCGCCGTGGGCATCGTCGGCTACTCGCTCGGCGGCAACCTGGCGATTCGGTTCGTCGGCGAGCTTGGCGATTCAGCGGAACTGCCGGTCGTCGGCGCGGTCGCGATCAGTCCGACGATCGATCTCGAGCGCTGCGTTCGCGCGATCGAACGTCGGGTGAACGTCGTGTACCATTTCAATTTCGTCCGCAACCTGAAGGGGCGGATGCTGCGCAAGCAGCGGTCCTGGCCGGGCGCGTTCGACTTGCGACCGCTCGGCTCCATCCGGACGATTCGCCAGTTCGATGAAGCGTACACGGCGCCGTTCCATGGGTATGCGGGGGCGTCGGACTACTACCACCGCGCCAGCGCGCTTCGACTCGTCGATCGCATCCGGCGTCCCGTGCTGATCCTCACCGCGGAGGACGATCCGTTCGTGCCCCCGGAGCAGTTTCGCGATCCGGCGGTGCTGGGCAATCCGCACGTGGCGGTCTGCATCGAGCGGCACGGGGGCCATTGCGGATTCGCGGCGGGCCAGGCCGTGAACGGCAGCGCGGGGGACGGCTACTGGGCCGAGACGACGGCGATCGCCTTCCTCGCGAGGCTCATGCCGCGCTGACGCCGTGCGTCTTGAGGATGTCGGCGAACGTGCGTGCGAACTCCGGCCCCTTGCCTTCTTCTTCGTGCTTGAAATAGACGAACACGTCGTCCCATGACGATGAGCGGGAGACGATGTCGACGGCCCACCGTTCGAGATCGGCGGGCGTGTAGCCTTCGTCGCGGAGGCGGAAATAGCCGGTGCGCGAGGTGACGCGCAGCGGCGTCGCCTTGTCGCCGAAGTCCGCGATGCAGAGCGCGACGTGCCTCTGCGCGAGGCGCTCGTAGACCTCGTCGATCAGCCACGTCTCGTTTCGAAACTCGAACGCGGCGCGCAAATCGCCCGGCAGGAGCGCCAGAAACGCCTCGAGGCGGCCGACGTCGCACTTCATGTGCGGCGGAAGCTGGAAGAGCAGGCAGCCGAGGTGCGCGCCGAGGACGCGCGCGGTGTCGCAGAAGAACTTCAGCGCGTCGTCGCAGTCCTTCAGCCGCTTGATGTGGGTGATTTGTCTGGGCGCCTTCAGCGTGTACGTGAATCCCGGCGGCGCCTGCTCGAGCCACGCCTGGGTGTTCTTCGGCGTCGGCATCCGGTAGAACGTGGCGTTGATCTCGACGGTCCGGAACCGCTCCGCGTAGTACCCGAACATCTCCTTGGTCGGAAACTTCTCGGGGTAGAACGAGCCCCGCCATTCGGGATAGTTGTAGCCGGAGGTGCCGACGTGAATCATGTTGGTGACCCTATTCGCGCTTGTGCGACCGGAGCGCGGCGAGCGACAGGACCGTGATGCCCCACGTCCCGAGCGCCGCGAATTGCGGCCAGAGCAGGTCGAACCCGATGCCTTTCAGAAAGATCCCGCGGACAATCACGAGAAAATAGCGGAGCGGGATCAGCGTCGTGATCAGCTGCATGGCCCGTGGCATGTTCTCGATCGGAAAGATGAAGCCCGACAGGTAGACCATCGGAACCAGGAAAAAGAACGTCGACGTCATCATAGCCTGCTGCTGCGTCGAGGAAATCGTCGACACGAACAGCCCGAGGCCGAACGTGCACAGCAGATAGACGACGCTTGCGCCGAGCAGCAGCAGCACGCTGCCCCGGAGCGGCACCTCGAACCAGTACACGGCGACCGCGAGCACCAGCAGCACGTCGATCATGCCGAGCACGGCGTACGGGAGCAGCTTCCCGAGGATGAGCTCCCACCGGCCGAGCGGCGTCACGTTGAGTTGTTCGAGCGTGCCCAGCTCGCGTTCCCGGACGATTGCCATCGACGACAGGTTCGCGGTGATGAGCAGCAGCAGCAGGGCGATCACGCCGGGAATCATGAAATTCCGGCTCTCCAGCTGCGCGTTGAACCAGACGCGCACGCGTCCGTCGACGCCGCCTGGCGTGGCGCCGTGCTCGGCCGCGACGGCCGCATTGAATTCCCCGACCAGGGCCGACGCGTAGGCGATCGCGAGGCCGGAGGAGTTCGCGTCCGTACCGTCGGCGAGCACCTGGATCTGCCGCGCAGACGCCGCGCCGCGGCCCTCGACCGCATCCTCCAGCCCGCGCGGCACCACGATCGCGAGCCAGGCGCGGCCTTGCGCCAGATCCTGATCGACATCCCGCGGATTCATCTCTTCGCGCACGATCGTGAAGTAGGGCGATCCGCTGAAGCGCTCGATCAACTGGCGGCTGCGCGCCGTGCGGTCCCCGTCCACGACCACGATCGGCACGTGCGTGATGTCGGTCGTGGCCGCATAGCCGAGCATCGTGAGCTGGATGATCGGCGCGATCAGCACCAGCCCGAACAGCCGCGGCGTCTGCCGCAGCTCCAGGAATTCCTTCCACATCAGCGTGCGGATGCGTCTCATTGGCGCCGCAGCCGGATCGCCGACAGTCCGAGCACCGCCGCCGCATACAGCGACAGCGCGCCAAGCGAGGGCCAGAGCGATCCGACGTCCAACCCTTTGAGCACGATCCCACGAAGCGCGACCAGGAAATACCGCGCCGGCACGATCGTCGTGATGTACTGAAGGACGATCGGCATGCTCGGAATCGGAAAAATGAATCCGGAGAGCATGAAGGTCGGGAGAAACGCGATCAGCATCGATGCCTGCAGCGCGATCTGCTGCGTTTCCGCGATCGTCGAGACGAGCAGGCCGGTGCCCAGCCCCCCAATCAGAAACACCGCGAGCACCAGCCCCAGCAGCAGCCAGTTGCCGCGCATCGGCAGGTCGAACAGCGCCATGGCCGCCAGAATCACGAGCAATGACGACGCCTGCGAGAGGATCAGGTACGGCAGGGTCTTGCCGATGACGAAGGCGCCCGTCGAAATGGGCGCCATCCGCACCTGCTCCATGGTGCCGTTCTCCTTTTCGCGGACGATGGACAGCGCGGTGGAGACCACCGCGGTGATCGTGGCGATGTAGGCGATGAGTCCCGGCACCAGAAAGAGCGTGCTGCGCAGCTCGGGGTTGTACCAGACGCGGGGCTGCACGCCCACCGGCCGAATCGCGGTGGTCACGCGGCCGCCGGTGCCGAGGCGGACCGACGCCTCACGCAGCACGGCCGTCGCGTAGCCCATTACCGTCGACGCGGTATTGGCGTTATCCCCGTTCAACAGCACCTGCACTTCCGCCAGGCCGCCTTGCTGCAACGTGCGCCCGAACGACGCAGGGATGACGAGGATGGCGCGAACGGTGCCCACATCCATGAGCCGGTCGGCCTCCTGGGGCGAAATCACGGTTGCCGCCACGTCGAAATAGGTGGAGGCGACGAAGCTCGCGACGAGCGCCCGGCTCTCGAGCGATTGATCGCGATCCTCCACGCCGAGCGAGACGTGCCGGATGTCGAAGTTCAGCGCGTAGCCGTACAGAAACAGAAAAAAGGCTGGAATGAACAGCAGGATGAGCATCGTCCGCCGATCCCGCCGGATCTGCAGCAGCTCTTTCCAGGCGACCGCCCAGACGCGTCTCACGCGGCGCTCCTGGGCTGCAGGCGATCGGCGACGTCGAGGAACACGTCCTCGAGCGAGGCGACGACCGGCTCGACGCTCTCGACGGTCACGCCCGCGTTCCCGAGCGCCGTACGGACCTCGGCGGCCGTGGACTGGCGACTCCGCAGCACGGCGTGCACGGCCGTGCCGAACAGGCTCGTCTTCTCCACGAACGGCAACCCATCGAGCGTCGTCATCGCCGCAACCGGATCGGGCGATCGAATCTCGAGGATGGGCCGATCGATGAACGCGGACTTCAATTCGGCGATCGTGCCGAGCGCGGCCAGTTTTCCAGCCTGGATGATCGCGACGCGATCGCACCGCTCGGCCTCGTCCAGGTAATGCGTGGTCACCAGCACGGTCGTCCCCGCCGAGGAGAGATCGTCGATCAGCCGCCAGAACTCGCGGCGCGAGACGGGATCGACGCCGCCGGTGGGCTCGTCCAGAAACACGATTGGCGGCTCATGCAGCAGCGCGCAGCCGAGCGCGAGGCGCTGCCGCCATCCACCCGAGAGATTGCGCGCGAGCTCGTGCTCGCGGCCCGCCAGTCCGGCCATCTCGAGCGCGAACCGGCGCCGCGTCTCCAGACGATCCCCGCTGAGCCCGTACAGCCCGCCGTAGAAACGAATGTTCTGATCGACGCTGAGCAGCTCGTACAGCGAGAACCGCTGCGACATGTAGCCGATGCGCCGCTTCACGCCTTCGGGATCGCGTCCGACGTCGATGCCGTCAATCGCGGCGCGGCCCGACGACGGCCGCAGCAGACCGCAGAGCATGCGGATCGTGGTCGACTTGCCGGCGCCGTTGGCGCCCAGGAAGCCGAACACTTCGCCCCGCTGCACCTCGAACGAGATGTCGTCGACGGCCGCAAAGTGGCCGAAGTACCGGGAGAGATGGTCCACGACGATCGCGGCGCCAGCGGCCACTACTGCCCTCCCACCGCGCGCAGCAGCCGCGCCTCGCCGAGCCGGAGCGCCGCGGCGATCTGCGTGCGCTCGAGCTCGGCCTGCAGCTGCGCCACCTGCGCGTCGAGGACGTCGGTGCTCGTCGCGACGCCCGCGGTAAACCGCTCGCCCGCCACGCGCGTGGCTTCGGCGGCGGCGGCAACGTACTCGGCGGAGGCCTGCAGCGCCGCGCGGTTCGCGTCGAGATCGAGCAGCCGCTGACGGATGTCGAACGCGACCTGGGCGTCGAATTCGTCGAGCCGGTGGCCAATCGCCTCCGCCTGCGCGACAGCGGCCGCGCGCTCGGCGCGTGCGCGCCCCCCGTCCCAGAGCGGCCAGCTGACGTTGACTCCCAGATCCCAAGACGTTTTCCACGCGTCGCTTCTCGGCACGAACCGCGAATTCGGACGCGCCGGCTCGAACGCCGCGAGTCCCGCGATCTGCGGCCGTGCGCTCGCGGCGGCGAGATCGGCCGCCGCGCGAAACGACGTCTGCTGGCTCAGCAGGCTCGCGCGCTCCGGGCGTCCGGCCCGCGCCCGGGCGAGCAGCGCGTCGGCGGGCTGCGCGGCGACGTCCGACTGCGGCTGCTCCACCGGCGTCGACGGCAGAATGGGCTGCCCCGCGGGCGCGCCGATCAGCCGCGCGAGATCGAGCTCGGCGATGGCCACGGCGCTTCTCGCCTGAATCAGCTGCACATTCTGACGCGCGCGCTGCGCCTGCGCCGAGAGCAGCTCGTTCGGGCCGAGAAACCCGGCCTGCAGCCGGGCGCGCACGTCGCCCAGCGACGCATCCGCGCGCTGCAGAGACTGTTCGAGCACCGCGACGGCAGCGCGATTCGCCGCGAGCGTCCAATAGGCCCGCGCCGCGTCGAGCCGGACATCGGCTTCGACGCCGCGGCGGTTCGCGTCCGCGGCGCTCGCATCGGCGCGCGCCCCTGCCACCGCGGCATCGACGCGTCCACCGGTGAAGATGGGCACGAGCATCTCGCCGCGAGCGCGGTAGTTGTCCGGAATGTCGGGAAAGATCACGCGCAGCGTGCCGTTTGCCTGCGGCACGCCGAACTCCTCCACATGATTGGTTCGCAGGTAGCTGCTCACGGCGCTCACGGTGGGCCGTCCCGCGGCGCTTCGCGCGCCGACGATCGACTGCGCCGCCGCCTCGCGCGACCGTGCCTCGGCCACGCGCGGTGCCTCGGCGAGCGCGCGCTCAATCGCCTCGTCGAAGGTCAGCGACAGCGGCGCCTGCGCCCACGCGGCCGATGTCGTCCCCGCGATCGCCGCCAGCGCCACGGCCAAGATCCGAACGATTCTCATATCGCCGCCTTTCGCATTGCCTGGCGGTCGCCGCCCAGCAGCTCGATGAACACATCCTCGAGCGTCGGGACGATGCGCCGCACGGCCGCAACCGCGATCCGCTCGCGTTCGAGCCGATGTCGCAGGCGATCCTGGAGGGCCGCGTCGTCGCGATCGACGCGGGCGTGCAGGCGATCGCCGAACAGCTGCACACGACTGTCGCCAAGCTCGGCGCGAAGCGTACGCAGCGCATCGCGCGGAGGCGTTGCGACAATCTCGAGGATCACGCCGCCGCTCGCCGCCTGCAGGCGCGCCGGTTCGTCGAGAGCGAGCAGCCGGCCTTCGTTGAGCAGCGCCACCCGCGTGCAGCGCTCCGCTTCGTCCAGGTACGGTGTGGCCATCACGATTGTCAGTCCCTGCGCGAGGAACTCGGCGAGCAGCTTCCAGAACTCCCGGCGCGACACGGGATCCACGCCGGTCGTCGGCTCATCGAGGACGAGCAGCCGCGGCTCGTGCACCAGCGTGCAGGCGAGCGCCAGCTTCTGTTTCATGCCGCCCGACAGCTTGTCCGCGCGGCGGCTGCGGAACGGACGCAGACCCGTGAGATCGAGCAGGCGCGTGCGGCGATCGTGAAACCGCGACACGCCATGGATCTGCGCGAAGAAGGCGACATTCTCATCGATGGAGAGATCGCCATAGAGACTGAATCGCTGCGACACGTACCCAATCGCGCGCGTGGCGGTGCGGCGCTGGCTCAGGGGATCGGCGCCGAGCACACGCACGGTACCGGCATCGGCGGCGAGCAGTCCGCAGATCAGCCGCAGGGTCGTGGTCTTGCCCGCGCCGTCGGGCCCGATCAGCCCGAACATCTCGCCGGGCGCGATGGACAGCGTCAAGCCCTCGAGCGCGACCGTCGGTCCGAACGCCTTCGACAGGCCGGCGAGCGCGACTACCGGCGGCGCGTCCGGGCTCATCGCGTCTCCGCGGATGCCAGCAGCACCGACACCGGCATCCCGGGTTTCAGCACGCCCTTGCTGTTGTCCACCGCGATCTTGACGCGGTACACGAGCTTGGCGCGCTCGGCGGCGGTCTGGACGTTGCGCGGCGTGAACTCCGCGTTCGGCGAAATGAAGCTGATCCGGCCCGGCAGTCGATCGCCGGCATCGGTGACCACGGTCGCGGGCTGATCGATCCGCAGCCCTGGAATCAGGTTCTCCTCGACATAGGCGTTCGCCCAGGCGTGATCCAGATCGAGAAGCACGATGAGCGGCGCGCCGGCGGCGATGAGCTCGCCGGGGGGAAAG
>JADMIO010957564.1_pt1 | contig 10255 bp, 7 predicted proteins | sample 8958161 | NCBI WGS metagenome assembly JADMIO01 (sample SAMN16585339, study PRJNA669376) | soil metagenome | isolation source: Crop rotation soil | place: USA: Cullars Rotation, Alabama | collected 2011
CGCGACAACTTGTCCACGTGGAATTCTAAGCTTAGGATCCCAATGTGCTGGAAAGAGGTTGCTCACGGCGGCCAGGAGCGGCACGACCGCCGTCCGGAACGCAAGCGTCAGCAGCAGGATGCTGAGGCCGACGATGATCAGGATCACCAGCGGCAGCTTGTCGCCGATCTTGCTGGCCAGGTCGATGTTGCCGGCGGTGGTACCGCCCACGTAGGCGGTGACCTCGGTTCCCTTCAGCGCCTTCGGGATCACGTCGTCGCGCAGGTCGTTGACCAGGTCCTGCGTGCGCTGGGAGGACGGCGAGGACTCCGGCACGACGCTGAACGCTGCCGCCGTCCCGGAGTTGTTCAGCGACGCGGGTGAGACCGACGACACGTCCTTTGCCTTGCCGATCTGGTTCTGGAGCTTGACCAGCCGCGGGTCGGAGGCGGGCGACTCCAGGAATTTCTTCTGCTGCTGGGTCTGCTGCTGCTGGGCCTGGCTCGGGCCCTGCGCCTCGACCTGCTGAGTCGCCTGCTGCTGGGCTTCCTGCTGCGCCTGGTCGGGCGGGACGCCCTCCTCCTCGTATTGCTCGGTCAGCTGCTCCGTCAGCTGCTCGATCTGCTGCTGCTCCTGCTGTTGCTGCTGCTGAACCTGCGAGTTGAGCTTGTTGAGCTTCTTCTGGTCGTTCTGCGCCGGGGGCTTCATGTCGACGGCGACCAGCAGCGGGCCGTTGGCGCCGACGCCGAAGCCCTGGGTCAGGCCGTCGTACGAGTTGCGGATCGTCGTCGACTCCGGCATCTGGCCGTTGTCCTGGGCGCCGAGCTCGATGTCAGCCACGGGGAGCGCGAGGACGATCAGCACGATGATCCCCACCCCGGCCGCAATCGCCGGGTGGCGCCCGACGGCGCGGGCCCAGCGGACCCAGCCATTGGGGTGCTCGGGGTCGAACTCCCCCTCGTGCGGGACGTTGCGAACCCGCAGCGAGTGGATATGCCGCCCGAGCAGGCTGAGGCCGGCAGGCAGGAGCGTGAGCGCCGCGATGATCACCACAAGAACCGCGATCGCCGCCGAGTACCCGAGCTCGCGGACCTGCGGGATCCCGCCGAAGTACAGGCACAGCAGCGAGATCACCACCGTGCTGCCCGCGAAGACGACCGCGCCGCCGGACGTCGCCACGGCCCGGGCCACGGCCTCCTTCGACTCCATTCCGCCGTCATAGAGGGCGAGGTACCGGCTGACGATGAACAGCGAGTAGTCGACGCCGACGCCGAGCCCGAGCATGATCGCGAGCGTCGGCGCGATCGAGGGCACGGCGAGCGCGGTCCCGATGACCCCGACCACCGCGAGCCCCGAGAACACGCCGACCAGCGCCGTGGTGATCGGCATCACCATCGCCATCACGGTTCCCAGGACGAGGACGAGGACGATCATCGCCGCCCCGATGCCGACGATCTCGCTCAGCCGGGTGCTCGGATCCGATAGCTGCGACCCCAGATAGCCGCCCGCCGAGACGTCGATCCCGGCGTCGGAGGCCGCGAAGGTGTCGTCGAAGACGCTCTCGGCCTCGTCGTCGGTGATGTCGCCCGAGCCGACGGTCAGGTAGAGCGAGATGAACCCGATCGTCTCGTCCTTGTTCAGCTCGCCGGACCCTTCCGACGACAACGGGCTGACCAGGCTCTCGACGTACTGGTTCTTCTTGAGCTGGTCGACCGTCTTCTGGACCGCCGTCTGGTTGGCGCCCTCCGTCAGCTTGCCCTTCGACACCTCGAGCACGATCGGCACAGAGCCGTTCGCCTGGTCGGGCAGCTTCTGCTCGAGCAGGTTCGTGGCGACCGTGGAATCCGAGCCCGGGATCGTGGTGTCGTCGGAGGTCGGCCGGCCGGTCGCGTTGGCGATCAGGGAGATCGCGACCGCGAACACGATCCAGGAGATGAATACGACGGCAGCGTGCCGCGCGGTGAAGCCCCCCAGCCTGTACAGGGGTCCCGTCATCCCGTTTCAGCGAGCCATTCGGCGATCCGAGCGCCGATCTGCTCGCCGGCGTCCTCCTGGAGGAAATGCGAGGCGTTTTCGATCTTCTCGGGCGGGTCGGCGCCGATCGCCTCGGCGAACCGCTCGCCGACCTTGAAGGGAATGATCGGATCCGAGTCCGCCCAGAGGTGGAGCTTCGGGCGCTCGTCGGTGCGCAGCGCCTCCAGCGTTCGCTTACCCGCCTCGGCCCCGGGCATCGACGGGTCCGTCGGCAGCATCAGCGGGAAGGCGCGGGTCCCCGCCTTCGATTCCGGGGTCGGGAACGGCGCCTCGTAGGCCGCCAGGACGTCGTCCGGCATGTCGCGCGCCACCGCCCCCTTGACCAGGAAGCCGACCGGCAGGTCCTCGGTCCGCTCGACGAAGTCGCGGAACGCCTTCCATGCGTCGGACATCGGCTGCTCGCCGGTGAACAGGCCGGTGTCCATGATCACCATCCGCGCAATCCGGTCCGGATGCTCGACGGCGAGCCGCAGCCCGATCGGCCCGCCCCAGTCGTGGACGACCGCGGTCGCGTCGTGTAGATCGAGGTCCTCCAGCAGCGTCGCGGTCAACTCGACGTGGCGGTCGTAGGAGTACCAGCCGAAGTCGGTGGGCTTGTCCGAGCGCCCGAAGCCGGCGTAATCGGGCGCAATGCAGCGATACCCCGCGTCGCGCACCGGCGGGATGACCTTCCGCCACAAATAAGACCAGGTCGGCTCGCCGTGGAAGAACACGACCGGCGGGCCATCGCCCTCGTCGATGTGCGCGAGCCGGAGGCCGTCGACCTCGCGGTAGTGGGGTTGGAAGTCGAACTCGGGAAGCCCGTCGAAACGCTCGTCCGGAGTCCTGTAGACGTCCATCGATGCCTACTGTAACATAGTGTAAGACACTGTGTCAAACATCGACCACCGCCAGAACCGGGAGCGCACGCAGCAGCGGATCATCGAGGCCGCGGGCGACTTCCTTCGCGAGCGCCCCTACTCCGAGCTCAACGTCAACGAGGTCATGGAGCGGGCCGGGATCGGGCGGACCCTCTTCTACCGCCACTTCGCCGACCTCGCGGACCTGCTGCTGGAGGTCACGCAGGAGGCAATGGACGAGCTGTACGAGACCCAGGTGGCGCTGGACCAGGGCAGGCTGACGGAGGAGCGCGAGGCTCCGGACCCGGCGGCCATGCGCCAGGCCCTCGCGGCCACGGTCGAGATCTACAGCCGTCACGGGCCGCTGCTGCAGGCCGTCCTCGAAGCGGCGGCCGTCGACCAGGTCGTGGCGGAGCGGGTGCAGCCGCTGCGCGAGCGCTTCGACGTGCTCATCGCCGAGTTCCTCGAGCGCGCCGGCGAGCAGTTCGGCAATCGGCCGGCGAACGCCGCCGAGTCGGCCCGCGCATTGAACCGCCTGACCGAGAGCTACCTCGTCGACGTTTTCGGGCGCGGGCCGCGAGTCTCGCCCGAGGTCGCGACCGAGACCCTGACCGAGATCTGGCTCGCGTTCGTCACCCGCCGCGCGCCCTAACCGAGGCGCTTCTTCAGCTTCAGCTTCGCGGTCTGGGCGTTCGGATCCCCACCGGTCGGCGTGTAGGTGACCGTCGCCGTCAGCTTGACCTTCCCCTTGGCGGCGAGCTTGCGCTTCGCCTTGCCGGTCGCCTTAACGTCGAGCTGAACCGTGCCACCGGCCGCGACAGGCTTCGCGGCGCGGTGGGCGACCGGTCGCTGGGGCTTCAATCCGGTGCCGGATAACTCCACCGTTCCCGCGCCGGGGACCGTGACCGGGAGCGTCCCCGTGCCCTTCTTCGCGTTGCGCTGCAGGGATCCGATCGTGAACTCGTTCGAGGGCTTGCCGCCTCCACCGGGACCGCCCCCGCCGGGATCTCCGCCTCCGCCGGGATCTCCGCCGCCTCCCGTCGGCGCGAGGTCGAACGTCGCGGTCGCGGTCTTGTCGGCGCCCAGGGTCACCGCGCAGTCGCCCGTGCCCGGGCAACCGCCGCCCGGAACCGTCCAGCCGGTGAACGCCGAGCCGGCGGCGGGGGTCGCCGAGAGGATGACCGTCAGACCCTGCGGCACCGTGGTGCTGCAATCGGAGCCGCAATCGATCCCCGTCCCCGTGACGGTCCCCGTCCCGGTGCCCGCCCGGGCGACGGTGAGCGTCCGGTCGGGAGCCGGTGAGAGGTTGAGCACGGCCCCCGCCGCAGTCTGGCCGTCGGGGTTGGTGACGGTCACCGTCTTCGTGCCGGGGCTCGCCCCGACCGTGTTGAGGTTCAACGTCAGATGCGTCGGATCGGTGAACGTGACGCTGTTGACGGTCACCCCGCCGCTCACCGACGCGCCAATGCGGTTTGGGAACCCGGCGCCGGGATCGAAGAACTCCGAGCCGGCGGCGGAGCTGCCCGTGATGTCGACGTTGACCGAGGTCTCGCCAGCGCCAACGGTCGCGGGCGAAGCGGAGCTCGGGGTGGCAGGGGGCGGCGGGCGGAGCTGGATGACCCGCACCCCCCAGGAGTTCGTGGCGTTGGCGTACTCCTGGAAGGTCCAGATCGTCTGGTCGTCGTTCGGGTCCACGACGGTCTGCGAGTAGCCGCCCCATCGCTCGGGCGCCCCCGACGGCCCGTCGTATAGGGACGTGCTGGCCTGGACCGTGGCCGGCGCCTGGATCGTGCCGAGCGTGTCGGTGCGCAGGCGCCCGGCCGAGGCGACCCCGGCGTTGCCGCCGGCCCCCGCCCCGGCGACGCTGGTGTTGAGCGAGGAATGACCCTGACCGGTCGCGGCGATCGACGGAACCCAGTAGTTACGCGGGTTGGTGGTCGTCGAGTCGAACACGGTCCCTGATTGGACGAGGACCGGGGCGGTTGGGAGGTTGCCGAGCTCGTACCAGCGCGATCCGACGCGATTACCGGTGGCGCTGGCCACGCCTACCGTGTTCACCTCGAAGTTGTGCGCGGTCCACAGGGACAGCGTTCCGGTGATCCGATTTCGGGACATCGTCGCCGCGAGCAGACGATCGTCGAGTCCTTGGAGCGTCGGACCGGGCGAGGGTTGCGGGACCGCCTGCGAAGTGATGGTCGTCGGCACGGTGACGTTGATCGGCCCGGAGAGCGTCGGCGTTCCTCCGGGGTCGCTCACCCTTCTGAGGACCAGGCGGCTGAAGACGGTGGCGTCGACCCCGACGAAGTAGCCCTCTGTGGCCGACGGGTCCATGTTCTGCACACCCTGCGAGTTGAACTCCGCGGTGAGGTCGTGGAAGGGAGTGACGCTGAGCGTCCCGCCGATCAGGTCGGCCTTGTCGATCACGAACGCGCTCGAAGTCAGGGCGCCGTTCACGGAACAGCCGGACGACGTCAGCTGGAACATGTTGACGCCCAGGTAGAGCGCGTTCGCATCCACCCCGAGCGTCGGGATGTCGGAGAAGCGGTCGGCGCGCCCGGTGAAGCTGAAGAAGTCGAAGCTCGACTGGCCGGTGATCGTGGGCCCGTCGCTGACCGCGATCAGAATCTTGTTCGGGCACCCACTTGATTCGATAGCCGTGACGAACCAGTGCCCGCTCAGCCTGTCGTACTCGATCTGCGCGCCCGCGGGCGCGTTGGAGGTAAGCGAGGCGAAAAAGCTGCTGAGGCTCATGTTCAAGGCCCCGACCGCTCCGGTGCGCTCGAACGCCTTGATCCGGCCATTTGTCGCGACCAAGATCTGGCTGGGGCCCACGGAGCCCGCGGTGTCCGGTGGTACGGCGCCGGCTTCGGAAAGCTGCGTCGCCTCGAACGACGTCCCGACCGTGAACGGTGCCGCCGATGCCTCGCCGCCGCCACCGGCGACCACGGCCACCGTCGTGACTGAGATCGCGATCCCTCGCATCCGCCCCCACATTCCGAGGGGACCCTATGCGCGAACGGCCATCAGATCAAGCCCTGCGCCCGCGCCCCGGCGATGGTCTCGGCCAGCGTCTCGGTGCTCGAGCGCCACTCGATCCCGAGCTCCCGCGTGGCCTTGGAGCTGTCCATCAGGACCGGCGTACGCAACGCGTTGACCCATTCGAGGATCGCGGGGGTGAGCGGAGCGCGGTCGATCGCGGCTGCGACCGCGGACACCGCCGCCTTCGGCACCGGAACCGTCGCCCAGCCGAGCTCGCGGGCCAGGTCGGCGGTCGTGATCTCGTCCGGCGCCGCGAGGTTGTAGATCCCCGGCGGGCCGTCGCCCCCAACCGCGGCGGCGATCGCAGCGGCGACGTCCTCCGTATGGACGAGCTGCAGGGGCAGCCCCGTGTCGGGGATCACCGGCTTGACGATCGGCAGTCGCTCGAGCCCCTTGCGAAGCGGGGCCAGGGCCGCGGTCAGCCGGTTGCCGGTCGTCATCATCGTGACCAGGGTCGGGGCGTCTGCGCCCGCGACGATGGAGGGGCGGAACACGTAGGCATCGGTGTCCGATCCCTCGAGCGACTCGTCGAGGACCTGCTCGAGCTCCGCCTTGTGCGCGGAGTAGTAGAAGCCCTCCGAGCCCGCCGCCGGCATGTCCTCGGTCAGCCAGCCGCGGTCACCGCCCTCGAACCCGTATGCGGCGACCGAGGAGGTGTAGACCAGGCGCTTCGCGCCGGACGCGGCGGTGGCCTCGAACACATTGCGCGAGCCCTCCATGTTCACGCGGTGGGCCTCGTCGTGGTCCCCGAAGATGATGAACGCCAGGTGGACGACGACGTCCGCCTCGGCGACCAGGTCCTCCACGGACCCGCGGTCGAGGATGTCGCCCTGGCGATACTCCGTGCGCTCCCAGCCGTGCTCCGCGGGGTCGAACGGCCGCCGCGCCATGCCGATGATCCGGCCGACCTCCGGGCGCGCCTCCAGCACGCGGACGGCGGTGCGGCCGATGTCCCCGGTCGGCCCGGTGACCGCGACCGTCAGCCCCTCGCCCGCCACAGGCTCAGGCGGCCGCGATCGCGTGCGCGGTGCGCCGCGCCAGGGCCATGATCGTGAGCATCGGGTTGGTGCCCGACGCGCTCGGGAAGGCGCTCGCGTCGCCGACCCACACGCCCGGTGTGTCGTGCAGCTCGCCCCACGGGTTGGCGACCGAGGTCTGCGGATCGGACCCCATCCGGCAGCTTCCCATCTGGTGGGCGGAGAAGAGCAGGAACTCCCGCGGCTGAATCGGGTAGCCGTTGAGCTCGGCGATGAAGGCGTCCAGGTCGTCGCCGCGATGCCAGTCCGGCGCCTTGCGCGCGCTGCCGACGATCGTCTTCGCGCCCGCGGCCTCGTGGATCCGGACGAGCTGCTCGACGCCCGCGCGGATGTCGCGGATATCGAGCTCGTTCGTGACCGGGTAGTTGCTGACCGAGTTACCGTCGGCGTCGATCACCACCCGGCCGTGGCCGCGCTCGCGCAGCAGGCTGATCAGCGGGGCCGCGTAGTCCCACTGGCTCATCATCTCCTTGTGCTCGCGGCCCGAGCGCCAGGGGACGGCGCCGGCGAAGAGGCCGGTGGTGGCCTGCGCCGACTCGAACAGGAAACCGTGGCCGTCGCCCACGTTCGCGAACTCGTGGGACAGCGCAGCCTGCGGCGGGCCCCACATCCAGTTCTGCGGCTCGTCGTAGAGGGCGGTGATCGCCGCGGTCGGGTGCAGGCGCAGGTAGTCGCCGGTCGCCGGACCGCCGATGCCCGAGCGCAACAGCAGCGCCGGCGACTCGAGCGAGCCGCACGCGGCGACCACGACCGGCGCGCGGACGACCACCCGGGTCGCGGCTGCGCCGTTGACGGGATCGGGATCGGTGTACACGGCCTCCACTCCGGCCGCCCTGCCGTCTTCGACCAGGATCCGCTCGGCGCGGCAGTTGGGAACGATCTTCGCGCCGGCCCGCTGGGCGTCGAGCAGGTAGGTCTTCGCGGTCGAGAGCTTCGAGCCGCTCTGGTCGCCGAAGCCCATGTACGCCGCCGACGCCGGGTCGTACTTCTCGCGATCGGCGTTGCGGGTGATCGGGCGGAAGTCGTAGCCCAGCTTCTCCGCGCCTGCCTTCAGGCGCTCGTGCGGCCCGGAGAGGTCGGAGCAATCGGCGTTGACCTGCAGGCGCTCCCAGACGGAGTCCATGTGCGCGTCGTACTCCGGCCCGTCGAGCCCCTCGAGGCCATGCTCGTTCGCCCATTCCTCGCGCACCCAGTCGTGGGTCCGCAGACAGTTGGTCCAATTGACGACCGTGCCGCCACCGACTCCGCTGCCCGCGACGAGGCCGATCTGTCCCTCGGCGGTCGGGAATGGGCCACCGTTCAGATAGAGGTTCTGGTAGGCCGAGAGCTCGAGGCCGTCGAAGTCGCGGTCGTCGTGATAACCGCCCATCTCGAGCACCACCACCGACTTGCCGCCGCCCGCCAGCTCCGCGGCGATCACCCCGCCGCCGGCACCCGAGCCGACGATGCAGACGTCGGCGTCGATGACCTCCTCGACGCCGTCGGGCCGGTGCATCTCCAGGGGGCGCTCGCGGTCCGGCGGCGGCGCGGCCGGACCCGGGTAGCCGATCGCCGCCCAGGTCGGGTTGCGGCCGGTGCCGAGATCCGGAAGCGCGTAGAAGAGGGTCGCGGCGATGTTGCGCAGGGTCGAGATCCCCGCGAGCGCCTCCGGGCTCTGATCGCAGAACCCGAGGACGATCTGCTCGCGCAGCTCCGCGGGCGTCGTCATCGCCATCCCGCTCTCGGCGAGCGAGTCGAGCAACTGGCGAACGCCCTCGATCTGCTCGTCCGGAAGCTCCGCCTGCAGCAGCGCGATCTCCACGCCCTCCGGCACGGCGGCGTGCGACGCGGCGCGGGCCCAGAAGCCGTGCTCGTCGGACTCCCCCTCCGGCGGGGCGAGCGACGGGATGAACGTGTCGCACAGCGCGACCAGCGTCGCGCGCTGGGGGTCGCTGAGCAGGTCGCTCGTGGCGAGCGCCGCGAACACCTCGCCCATCGCCTGGCTGGCCTGCGCGTTGTACGGGAAGTGGTGCGGGTCGCGCGAGGGCGCATAGCCCGGCACGACCATCAGCGACTGGCGCCGCGTGTACTTGCGGATCCCGTCGCGGCCGTGGCGCGAGCCCAGGCCGGACTCCTTCCAGCCGCCCATCGGCAGCTCGAGCGCCGCGTAGTTGACCTGCGCGTCGTTGACGCAGACGGAGCCGGCCTCGATCCGGCGGGCGACCTCCTCGCCGCGCTCGTGATCGCGGGTCCACACCGACGCCTGCAGCCCGTAGGGCCCCTCGTTCGCGAGACCGATCGCCTGCTCGGCGTCGGTCACCCTCATCACCGGCAGCGTCGGTCCGAACGTCTCCTCGACCATGCACCGCATCGAGTGGTCGACGTCGGTGAGGATCGTGGGCGGGTAGAACCGGCCGGGACCGGCACCGCGCACAGGCCGCCCTCGCCCGATCCGACCTCCTCGCCGGTCGTGGTCAGGAACGTCACCAGCGCGCCGTCGTACTGATGGAAGCTGAAGTTGTGTCGCCCGTAGGCGCGGGCCGCCTGATCGCGGTTCCAGGCGTCGACGCACTCCTTCGGCGCGGCCACGGTCTCTCGCTCGCCCGAGTCCCCGCCCGACGCGACCGCGATGACGGCGATGACCGCGGCGAGCACCACGGCGGCGCCCACGGCGATCAGAATCCGGGCGCGAGCCCCGGCGGGCTCCGTCTCTTCCATCGCTAAAATCCGACCAGGAGACTAGGAATAAGTGACCACGGACACAACCATCAGCGTCTGCAAGCTAGCCGACCTGCCTCAGGGCGAGATGCGGTTGGTCGAGGCGGACGGGCGCAAGATCGGCGTCTTCCACACCGCCGACGGCGAGCTCTACGCGATCGAGGATCGCTGCTCGCACGACGACGGCCCGCTCGCCGAGGGAGAGTTCGACGCCGGAGCCTGTACCGTGGAATGCCCGCGTCACGGCTCGCTCTTCGACATCCGCACCGGCAAGCCGAAGACATTGCCGGCGTACCGCCCGGTCGACACGTTCGAGGTTCGGGTCGACGACGACGAAGTGAAGCTGGAGCTCTGATCGGAAGATGACCACACCCCCCGAGACCATCACACCCGGGCCGTCCGGCAAGCAGCTGACCGACGCCGAGTCGGCGCTCAAGGAGATCGGCTCCGACTACAAGGAGAAGTTCGGCTTCCGCGATCCGGAGACCGGCTATTCGTTCAAGTCGGAGAAGGGGCTCAGCCGCGAGCTGATCGCGGCGATCTCCGAGTACAAGAACGAGCCGCAGTGGATGCGCCTTTCCAGCACAGTGGGATCCGAAGCTTGGAATTCACGTGACTTGAAGTCGCGGC
>JADMIO010991118.1_pt1 | contig 10255 bp, 13 predicted proteins | sample 8958161 | NCBI WGS metagenome assembly JADMIO01 (sample SAMN16585339, study PRJNA669376) | soil metagenome | isolation source: Crop rotation soil | place: USA: Cullars Rotation, Alabama | collected 2011
CTCGACGTCAAAGATCCGATCGCGGTGGTCACGTCGCCCGGCAACGACCTGACGCTGAAGCTCTGGTCGGATCGGCCTGGACTGCAGTTCTACAACGCGCTGACCACCAACGTGCCGGTGCCCGGCCTCAACGGCAAACACTATGGCCAGTATTCGGGCTTCTGCCTCGAGGACCAGGCATTCCCGGACGCCGTGCACCACCCGCATTTCCCCTCGATCATCATCACGCCCGACCGGCCCTACAGCCACTGGTGCGAATTCGAAATCGCATGACGCGGTACGTCGCGCTGCTGCGCGGCATCGGCCCTGTCACGCACGCCAAGATGCCGCTGGGGAAGCTTGCTGCCGCCTGCGAGGCAGCTGGCCTGCGCGACGTGGTGAACATTGGCAATACCGGCAATCTCGTGCTGACGTCCGAGAAGGCGCAGGCCGACGTCGAGCGCATCGTCACCGACGCGATCACGACATTCGGGCTGACCAACGAAGTGTTCACGCGCACCGAGCGACAGCTCAAGAAGCTGCTCGATGCGGCTCCCTTCCCCAAGGCCGCAGCCGAACGGCCCAGCAAGCTCGGCGTCTGCTTCTTTCACAAGGACCCACGCTGGCCAGCGGAGTATCTGCGCTACAAGGGCCCGGAGCGGATGACGATGCTCTCGAATCACTTGATCGTCGACTACGGCGCTGAGATTTCCGTGAGCCGGCTGACCGTCGAGAAGACGGTGGGTGCACGCATGACCCAGCGCAACTGGAGCAGCGTCCTCAGGGTCGCCGCGGCGCTTTCTGTAGCGCCGTGAGGCCGTCGACCGCCGCGGTCAGCACATCGAGGTCGGTGCGGTAGAACCAGTTGCGGCCGCGCTTGTCGAGAACGAGCAGCCCTGACTTGCGCAATACCTTGAGGTGCTCGCTCACGGTCGCGATGGACAGCGATGAGATTTCCGCGAGCTCACCCGCGGCGCGTGCCTCATCGATGCAGGCGCTGACGAACAGCCGGCGCTCGGCATGCGACAGGGCACGCAGGACTTCGTCGAGATCGATCGGCGTGGCGTCAGCCCTGGATGAGAGTGAGTGTGTTGCCGGCGGGATCGCTGATCTGCGCCTTCTTCACCCAGCCGTTGTCGGTCTTGGGCAACACCACCGCGCCACCTTGCTTCGCGGCCACCACCAACGCCGCATCGAGATCGGGCACAACGACCCCGAACACCAGCGAGGCTTCGGGCGTTTCCACGATCGCGCCGTTTGGGCCTCCATCAGGCGTGGCAACCATCGCGTAGCCCGGACCGCGCGGCGTCACGTCCCAGCCGAAGAGCGTCGAATAGAATTTCGCGAGCGGCTCGAGCTCTGGGCCGGCGATATCGAAGTGACCAAAGCCATTGTGGGTATGCGTCTTGCGGGCGGGATGCGGCATGGGCGACCTCCGTGTTGGGCACACGATATTTCGTCATTTCCCGAAATGTCAAGGCTGCGGTAGGAACGGGCATGGACAAGACCGAACGACTTTTCTCCGTGATGGATGCACTGCGCCGGCACCGGCGGCCGGTGACGGCGAGCGCGCTGGCCGAGGAGCAGGGCGTTTCCGTGCGCACGCTCTATCGCGACATCCAGACGCTGATCGGGCTGGGTGCACCGATCGATGGCGAGGCCGGCGTCGGCTACATGCTGCGACCTGGATTCTTCCTGCCGCCGCTGATGTTCTCGGCTGAGGAGCTCGAAGCGCTGGTGTTGGGGGCGCGGTGGGTCGAGCAGCGACCCGACGATGCGTTAGCTGGCGCTGCCAAGAATGCGCTGGCCAAGATCGCTACGGCCTCGCCCGACGACCTGCGCGAGCGGATCGGCAACACCGGGCTCTATGCGGTGCGCCAGCATTGGAGCGAGCAGGACGTCGCGCCTGTGCTCTCGACGCTGCGCGAAGCGATCCGCGACGAGCGCGTGGTCGAGATCGACTATGCAGACGAGGCCGGACGCACCACGACGCGCGCCGTGTGGCCGATCGCGCTGGCCTATTACGAACAGAAGCAGATCATCGCAGCCTGGTGCACGATGCGCGAGGACTTCCGCAATTTCCGCACCGACCGCGTGGCCGGGGCGCGGATGATCGAGGGACGCTTCGGCAAGCGCCGGGCGCAGCTCGCCCGCGAGTGGGAAGACATCTGGCAGCAGCAGCTCCGCGAGCGCTATCCGAACGAGCAGCACTGACTGCTGACGCACCCTGTCAGCAGGGGTGCGCGACTGTTTCCTCACGGCGGCGTTGGGGCCGCAAGGAGACAGAAAATGCAGTTCACCCCGTTCAAGATTGCCATCACCGACGCTCAGATCGACGACCTCAAGGCGCGCCTCGAGGGCACCCGCTGGCCGGCTGCGACCACCACGGACTGGAGCCGCGGGCAGCCGGTGCCGTTCATCCGCGAGCTCGCCGACCAATGGCGCACCGGCTACGACTGGCGCAAGCACGAGGCGAAGCTCAACGCCTACCCGCAGTTCCTCACCGAGATCGATGGGCAGACCATCCATTTCCTCCATGTGAAGTCGAAGGAGCCGGGCGCCTTCCCGCTGATCCTGACGCATGGCTGGCCGTCGACGATCTACGAGTTCATCGACGTGATCGAGCCGCTGACCAATCCACGGGCGCACGGTCTCGATCCGAGCGTCAGCTTCGACCTCGTGATTCCCTCAGTTCCGGGTTACGGCTTCTCATCGCCGCTGGTGGCGCCCGGCTGGAACAGCACGAAGGTCGCCAGGGCGTGGGACGCGCTGATGAAGGGGCTCGGCTACACGCGCTACGGCGCTCAGGGCGGCGATCTTGGCGCGCTGATCAGCAAGGAGCTCGGCACGCTGCACCCCGATGGCCTCGCCGGCGTCCACCTGCAGCAGATCTTCGCCTTTCCGCAGGGCACGCCCGGCGAGATGGACAAGCTCAGCCCATTCGAGCTCGAAGGGTTCAAGAATCTCGACAAGTACCAGAAGTATGCGGGCTATCAGCCAATCCAGCAGAAGCGGCCAGGCACGCTCGGCTTCGGTCTGGTCGATTCACCGGCTGGCGTGCTGGCGTGGAATGCCGAGCTGTTCTTCGGCTTCGAGGGCGAAGGCGCGAAGTTTGCGGACCGCGAAAAGTATCTCACGCACGCCTCGATCTATTGGTTCACCACGACGGCTGGGTCCGCTGCCAATATCTATCTCGAGGACGCACAATCAGGGTCCGGCTATCGCGAGGACTGGAACGCCACTCCAACAGGCGTTTCGGTGTTCCCGTGGGACTTCCGCTCGGTGCGCAGCTTTGCCGAGCGCGGCAACAACATCGTCTTCTGGCGCGAGATGCCAGAGGGCGGCCACTTCGCGGCGTCGGACGTGCCCAAGCTGTTCGTCGACGAATTGCGGACGTTCTTTGCGCAGGTGAGGTGATTGCAGTCGGGACCCTTCTCCCGTTCATCGGAGAAGGTGCCGCCGCAGGCGACGGAAGGGGACGGCCGCTTGAACCGGTGCGTGGGGCCGCCCCTCTCCACCGGCTTCGCCGGTCCCCTCCCCCGTAAACGGGAGAGGAGCGCCGACTGACAGGTCTTACGCCGCTCTCAGCTCCACATCATGCGCGAACCGGATCAGGTTCGAATACGGGCAGATGTCGTGGGCGAGTTTCATGTTCTCCTCGATCTCTGCCTTGCTCCAGCCTGGCACCGTCGCGGTGAGCACCGGCACGATGGTGAAGCCGACATTGTCCTCGCGATCGGCAAAGCTCACATCGGCAGCGACACTGGCGCCCTCGGGCAGCTTCTTGCCCTGGCGGCGCGCCGCTGAGGCCATGGCGCCCAAAAAGCACGCGGAATAGCCGATCGAAAACAGCTGCTCGGGATTGGTGCCCGGGCCGTCGTCGCCGCCCATCGCCTTGGGGACCGACAGCTTGACGGCCACCTTGCCGTCGTCGGTGCGGGCTTCGCCGCCGTTGCGGCCGCCGTGGGTCGCAGTGCCGTGCGCGGTGTAGAGGATCTTGGTCATGGTCAAATGCCTTGTGGAGTGAAACGCAACGGCGCCCGTCTAGCGTACATGTTCATTGTGCACAATCTAATTGTGTGCAATCAATTGTGAGGACGGAGGCGCAGATGGCGAAGTCGCTTCGGCTGGAAGACCAGCTCTGCTTTTCGATTTACGCGGCAGGACACGCGTTCAACCGTTTCTACAAGCCGCTGCTCGGCCCGCTCGGTCTGACCTATCCGCAGTACCTGGTGCTGCTAACGCTGTGGGAACAGGACGGGTTGCCGCTCAAGACCATCGGCGACCGGCTGGCGCTCGACTCGGGCACGCTGACCCCGTTGCTGCGCCGGATGGAGCAGAGCGGGCTGGTGCTGCGGCAGCGGGATACGCAGGATGAACGAGTGGTTCGTATCCATCTGACGCCGAAGGCGAAGCGGTTGGAAAGCAAGGCCGCAGCCTTCCCCGAACAGATCGGGGCGGCGGCGAGCTGTTCCGCCGCAGAGCTTAACGCTTTGCGAAAGCTCATCTTTGCGCTGCGGGACGACCTCGATGCGGCCACCGACGAGGCCGCCTGAGACATAGCGGGCGATGGCCGCTTTTGATGCGGTCTGCGCTGTGGGCATTAGCCGTTTGTTCACGCAGGAGGAATCAAATGGTTGCATCGCCCACCAGCGTCAGTTGGCGACCATGAACCGGTCACTTGTCCCCGCTGCGATCGCGATCGCAGCTTTGTTCGCTACCCTTCCCGCCCTTGCCGACGACTGGCAGGTGACGAAGCTGCGTGGCGCCGTGCAACAGCAGCTCAATGGCCAATGGGTCGATCTCAAGCGCGGCGACATCATCGCCGATGACACCACCGTACGAACCCTCGATGACGGTCACGTCGACCTGCAGCGCGGCCAAGAGGTGGTCAGCCTGGGCGCCGGCTCGCAGATCCGCATCCACGACAAGACCGATGCGCAATACACGACCGTCCAGGAAGATTTCGGCAGCGTCGAGGTCGACGCCGAGGCGAAGAACTTCGCGCATTTCGAGGTGCAGACGCAGTTCCTCGCGGCGGTGGTCAAGGGCACGCATTTCGTCGTGACCGCGGGACCGACCAGCGCACAGGTCGCGGTCAGCCGCGGCGCGGTGGCGGTGCAATCGAGGGTCTCGCAACGCTCGACCACGGTGACGGTCGGCCAGGTGGCCAATGTCGCGCCGGGCCGGCCGCAGGACATCGTGGTCAGCGGCGTCGGTCCGCTGCCGCAGATCGTCGACGGCCCGATCTCGGATGCTCCTGCAGCGGGCAGCCTGGGCGATCTGCGCGGGCCGATCGGGACGACTCCCCGCAACGGGCCAGGCGGCCAGGCGGCGTCAGGAACGCAGACGGCGATGGTCGTGCCGCCGCTGGCGAACCCTGGCGTCCCGGGCAGAGTCAATCGCGCCCTCGACGGCGCCGGGCTGGCGCAGGCGCTGCTGCAGAGCACGGGGCCGAGCCGGGCCAAGGACCCGCCGCTCAACTTCGGCGTCATCTGGATCGGGGCGCTGGTCGGCGCGGCGATCGGGGCGCTCGCTTTGCTCTGGCGCCGCTATCTCTAGAGCGGCTTGAACAGCACCTGGCGCTTGGCTAACCAAGGCGCATGGGCGACGAAGAAGATCCAAACCTCAGGCTGCTGGCGCTGTCCGACGGCGTCATCGCCGTCGCGATCACCCTGCTGGTGCTCGACATCCGGCTGCCGGAAGGGTTCGGTGAACTCTCGGATGCCGAACTCTGGGCCGCGCTAGTGGCGCTGTGGCCCCGGTTCCTTGCCTACCTTTTGAGCTTCTACGTGATCGCGAACTTCTGGTTCTCGCACCGCGCCAAGTTCAACCACATCATCAAGACCGACGGCCGGCTGATGTGGATCAACATGCTGTTCCTGCTGACGGTGGGGCTGGTGCCGTTCACCACCAACCTCATCGCCGAGAGCGGTGGCACCGTGTCGACCATGGTCTATGCGGCCTCGATGGTGGTGAGCGGCCTGTCGCTGTCGGGAATCTGGCTCTATGCGTCCGCCAACAAACTCATCGACCCCAAGGTCACACGCGAAGAGCGGCGCGAGCACCTGCAGGCGACGCTGATGACGTCGTTGATCTTTGCGCTGTCGATCCCGCTGTCAGTCGTTCACGCCGACGGCGCCAAGTATTTCTGGATCGCGCTCTGGCCGGCGGGGATCGCGCTCCGCTGGTGGGCGCGCTATCGCTGGAGCAAGGAGCACCCCGGCGTTCCCTATCCCAAGCATATGCGGGATCGCGACAGCGACGACGGCGCGGCGTGATCGGTCGCCGGGATTAAGGCTGCGGCGCCTGCGTTCTCCTACTCGACAGCCGGATCATCCGGATGGGGAGAACGCCATGTCTGCTCGCTTTGTTGCCCGCGCCCTGGGCGCGTCGATACTCGTCCTAGCGCTCGCCGCGCCGCTGCCAGTCCTTGCCATCGATACCGGCGGCGACGACACCTCCAACAGCACGCCGGCCCCCGCCCCGGCCAAGCCGAAGCCGCCGAAGCCGGCAGGGCCAACACTAGCCACGGCGCGCGCCGACATCGCGGCCAAGAACTGGACCAAGGCGATCGCCGACCTGACCGTCATCGTCAAAGCCAACCCCTCGAGCGCCGATGCTTACAATCTGCTGGGGTATTCGTACCGCAATGCCGGCAACTACGACCGCGCCGGCCAGGCCTATGCCAAGGCGCTGAAGCTCAACCCCAAGCACACTGGGGCGCTTGAATACCAAGGCGTGCTGTTCATCAAGCTCGGGCAGAAAGACAAGGCCCAGGCCAACCTCGACAAGATCAAGGCGATCTGCGGCAACACGACCTGCGAGGAATACGCGGATCTCGCCAAGGCACTCGGCTAGAGCGTCGGTCTAGCCGAGATAGACCTTGAGGTCCTTGAGCGAATAGAGCGGGACCAATGGCAAGAGGATCGGAACGCGCCGCACATAGTCACGGTAGGCCGGGTCGCTGCTGTAGCGCTCGGCCTGCTTGAGCTCCAGCCGCCGGGCGGAGCCGAGCATGATGAGCTCGATGCAGACGACGCCGATACTGGCGATCAGCCAGTTGCCGACGCTTTGATAGGCGGACACGCCGCTGATGAAGAGCCCGAACCAGAACAGCATCTCGCCGAAGTAGTTCGGGCAGCGCACGACGGCATAGAGCCCGTGCTGCACGAAGGTCTTGGGGTTCTGCGCCTTGAAGCGCGACTTCTGCCAGTCTGCCAGCGCTTCGAGCACCAGGCCTGCCAACATGATCACGACACCGAAGGGAAGCGACGGCAGGTCGGCACCGGCCGCACGCGCCGAGAGGCTGAACAGCGCCGGCGATGCCATCGCGACATAGAGCGCCGAGACGCTGATCCAGATGGCGAGCTTCACGCCGCCCTTGATGTTGGCACTCCGCGCCTTGGAGGCTGCGAGCTCGCGGGCGAAGGAGGCGCCGCGCTCTCGCGTCACCAGGTAGCTGCCGAGCCGGACGCCATAGGCGAACAACAGCAGGAGCTGCGCGACGAGCCAGAATGACAACCTGCCGCGATAGAGCAGCGCGAACAGGATCGCCTCGGCAGCGACGGAGAAGCCGTAGCCGAGGCTGATGAACCAGTCGACGCGGCGAAAGCCGAGCGCCGAGATCACGAGGGACAGGAGGAACGACAGGCCGAGCGCGGCCCAGGGGAGGTTGGCGAAGAAGAGTTCAGTCATCGCGAACTTGAACGCACGAACCCGCGAGCCGGATCAACGTTTGATCCGCGAATAGATCGAGATGCGGTTGCCATCGGCGTCCTCGAGATAGGCCGTGCGGTTGCCGGCCGCCGTGTCATACGGTTCTTTCACCACCTTCGCTCCGGCCGTGCGCAACGCCTCGAGGTCAGTATCGACATCGTCGCAGCCGATGGCGAGCTCGAAGGGCTGGCCGCGCGTAGAGGGCGGCATGCCGTGGCGTTCGAGGCCGGCGGCCGAGCTCAGCCCCAGTGTCGTCGGTCCGAGCTTTAGCTCGACATGCTCCGCCGGGCCGGCTTTGGGGAAGCGATAGGTTTCGACCATGCCGAAGCCGTCGCGGTAGAGGCGCACCGCCCGCTCGATGTCGGCGACGTAGAGGTTGACGAGGATGTCTTTGAACATCTTGTGACAATGCCCGGCTGGCGCCAAAGCGCAAGGCGGGTCTATAGGGGATCATCCTTCCTCGGGCGCCGCCCCAGTTTTCATGTCAGACACCACCGTCCCCGCCGGGTCGCTGTTCGCCCACCGGCCCTTCCAGTTCTTCATGACCTCGCGGGCACTGTCGTCGATGGCGTTCCAGGGCACCGGCGTGGCGCTCGGCTGGCTGGTCTACGACCAGACGCGCAACCCGTTCGACCTCGGCCTGATAGGGCTCTGCCAGTTCCTTCCGATGGTGATCCTGACGTTCGTGGTGGGCCACGTCGCCGACCAGTTCGACCGCCGCCGCATTGGCTTTGTCTGCCAGATCCTCGAGGCGATCACGCTGCTGACCATCACGATCGGCGTGTGGCAGGGCTGGCTCAACGTCACCGGCATCTTCATCGCGGTGGCGCTGATCGGCTCGGCGCAGGCGTTCGAGCGACCGACGATGGCGGCGCTGCTGCCGGGGATCGTGCCGGCCGACACGCTACCGCGCGCCATCGCCAATTCGACCTCAGTGATGCAGACGGCGCTGGTGATCGGCCCGTCTCTGTCCGGCGTGCTCTACGGCTTCGGCGCGGTGGTGCCCTTCGCGGTGGCGACGGCGATGTTCGTGCTCGCGAGCCTCTCGGTCAGCGCCATCCCGCACCCGGGTGTGACGCCCAAGCGCGAGCCAGTGACACTCAAATCGGTGTTCGCAGGCGCCGCCTTCATCCGCTCGAAGCCGGTGATGCTGGGAACCATCTCGCTCGATCTCTTCGCGGTGCTGCTGGGCGGCGCCACGGCGCTGCTGCCGGTTTATGCGCGCGACATCCTTGCGGCCGGACCGATCGGGCTCGGGCTGCTGCGAACCTCGCCCGCGATCGGCGCGGTGACGATGTCGCTGGTGCTCGGGCGCTTCCCGATCAGCCGGAATGTCGGCAAGACGATGCTGATCGCGGTTGCGGTGTTCGGGCTCGCAACAATCGTCTTTGCGTTCTCGACCAATGTGGCGCTGTCAGTCGCCATGCTGCTGGTGCTGGGTGCGGCCGACACGATCAGCGTGGTGGTGCGCACGTCGCTGGTGCAACTGCTCACGCCCGACGCGATGCGCGGCCGCGTCAACGCCATCAACTCGCTCTTCATCGGGACGTCGAACCAATTGGGCGAGTTCGAATCCGGCACGCTCGCGGGTTTCATCGGCCCGGTATGGGCGGTGGCGCTGGGCGGCGTCGGCACGATCGCGGTGGTGCTGCTCTGGACGCAGCTCTTCCCGCAGCTGCCCAAGGTGCAGACCTTCAAGGAAGCCTAAGGCGCGCTGGTGAAGTGCGTCAGCGTCTGGAACTCAGTCATGCCCAGCGAGCGGGCGAGGTTGATCGAAGGCGTGTTGGCTTCGGCGACCTGATAGCGCGGTGTGAGTCCGCGGCGCTTGAGTTCGCCGAGTGCGGTGAGAACGACGCGACGCGCCAGACCTTGCCCGCGATGCGAGGGGCGGGTGAAGACGCCGCCGATCTCCCACAGGCCGGTGTCGATCTCAAAGGCGAAACACGCGGCGATGGTTTGGCCGGCTTGATCGATCGCGGTGTGAAACGCACGCCCGCCGCGCAGCAGCGGCGTAAGCCAGGACTCGTCGTGGCCCTGCTCGGCGAAGAGATCCCATGGGGCGGCGGCAGGGTCTTTGCTGACTTGCCCACCGGCGCCCGCCGGCGGATCGATGTGCGTGAACGACAGGAACGCATTGCGGCGTGTGAGCGGAAAGCGTTCTCCGATGACATCGCGATCGGCGTCGCTGCCGAGGCGGAAGAGCAGCGGCTTGCCGACAGGGATGTGGTCGAGGAGATTGCGCGTCAGGTCGGGGGAGGTGCTGATGATTGTCGCCGAGAGGTTGGCGTCGGGATAGTGGCGCCGGTCGTAGGAGACCACGCTGATCGGCAGCACCAGCATGGTCGCGACGTTGCCGCCCCGCGTGCGCTGATGCACGACTGCGATGTCACGACTGGCCAGCAGGTATTTGAGGATCACCACATTGCGCAGCGGATCGCGGCGCAGAACGTCGAGCTCAGGGGACCAGTCGGACATGCCGCTCCCCTGCCCGAGCCGCGGTCCGATTGCAACTGCTGGACAGCGTCGGCGCCAGCCGCTTATCTCGCGCGAGGGAGAC
>JADMIO010828385.1_pt1 | contig 10254 bp, 6 predicted proteins | sample 8958161 | NCBI WGS metagenome assembly JADMIO01 (sample SAMN16585339, study PRJNA669376) | soil metagenome | isolation source: Crop rotation soil | place: USA: Cullars Rotation, Alabama | collected 2011
CTTTCCGCGAGCGGCGCGAGGGCGCGAGGGCGCGAGGGGCGCGAGGGCGCGAGGGCGCGAGGGCGCGAGGGGCGCGAGGGCGTGCCAAGACATCCCTCACCCTGGCGCCTAGGGCGCCGGTCCCTCTCCCGCGATGCGGGAGAGGGGGCGTGACTCTCGCGCGCTACCCTGTGTGTCTGGAGAGGGGAGAGTCGCCCGCGCCACGGTCACGTCCTGCGCCACCAGCCGCTTGGCCGCCTCCCGCAGCGAAGAGAGCGCCTGAAAGCACACCGCCGAGATCGCCACGCCGATCGCCATCGTCGTGATCGCCTCGCTCACGCGCGCCTGCGCCACCGCCCCCGCCTTCAGCGCCAGCAACCCCGCGCCCTCCGCGCCATCGCCGCGCGCCAGCTGCAAGATCCCGCCGAGCAGGCCCGTCGTCGACGCCAAGGTCGCCGATACGCGCAGCGCCAGCAGACGCGCGCGGGCCTCCTCGAACAGATCGCCGAGCAGCTCGTTCACGTCCCCGTCAGCGTCCGCCAGGATGCGCGCCGCATGACTCTCCGGCCGCGCCGTACGCAGCCGCGCCACCGCGTCGCCATCACCCGTGCGCAGCGCCGCGAGCAGCCACCTCTGTGCCGCATCGCTCAGCGGCGCGCGCCAATACAAGACGCGTACGCGCTCCGCGATCAGCACCGCGACGAACAGCGCAAAGGCGAGCTGGCCGAGCTGGAAGCCGCTCGGCACTCAGAATGGGTCGTTCTGCACGCTCTTCACGACGTCGCGCAGGAAGCTCGTCCGCAGGTCGAGGACCTCGTAGCCGAGGTTCGAGCGGTTGAGGATGTAGAACGCGTTCGGCTTCTGCACGCGCCCCTCGATGGTGATCTCCTCGAGCTGGATCACCTTGGGCTTGCGCTTGGCGGCCGAGCCGCGGTCTTGCGCGGATGCGACGCCTGTCAGCAGCGCGAGCTGGCCGATGATGAGCAAGGTCGAACGTCCGACGTGCTTCCTCATTGCGTGCCCCCTTCGGTGCGTTTGCCGCGCTCGGCGGCCTTCTTCTCACGCTCGATGCGCTTCTGCTCGCGGGCGATGCTCTTCTCGATGTCGTCCAAATACCCCAGCGACGCGTCGTCGCGCGTGATGCGGGACCCCATCTGGGAGCGATAGGTGGCGAACTCCTCCTTGGCCTTGCCCAGAGACCCGAGGACGTCGAGGCCAGGGTACTCCGCGCCCGCCGTCATGTACATCAACGCCAGGTTGAAGTGCGCTTGCGGCAGGTCGCTGCGCATGCGGATGGCGCGATCGAACGCGGCTTTCGCCTGTTCCCACTGGCGCTTGCTGCGGTACGCCTCGCCGAGCGCGAGCTGCACCTCCACCAGGCGCGGCGTGAGCTTGTCTACAGCTTGCAGCTGCGTCAGCGCGTCGTCGTAGTTGGCGCCAGCGAGCAGCCGCATCGCCAGATCCATGCGCGCCTCGGCGAAGTCCGGGTCGAGCTCCACCGCGCGGCGGAACTCGTTGAGCGCCTCACCAGACTTGCCGTCCGAGAGCAGACGCGTGCCCTTGATGTGATGCAAGGTGGCGTTCTTCTCGTCGACCGCCAGCGCCTGCTCGAGGATCGAGTCGGCCAGCTCCACCTTGCCGCTCTTGATGTTCGCGCGCACCAGCGAGATCATCGCCGGCACGAAGCGCTCGTCTCGCTTGAGCGCCGCGCGCGCCACGCGGATGGCTTCCTCTTGCCGGTTGAGCTGCACCAGCAGGTCCGCGTAGTAAGCCTGCAGAAGCAGGTTGCGCTCCCACTGGGCCGCGAGCGGCTGCATGAACGACACCGCGCGATCCGGCTGGCCCTGCCGCACGTAGATGGCCGACACGCCGCGCGCCGACTCTTCGTAGTCGGCCTGCACCCGCAGCGCGCGTCGATAGTAGTCGAGCGCCTGCGCTTCCTTGCCCTGGCGGTCGTTGATCACCGCCAGCGCGTGCAGCGCCTCGTAGCTGCTGTCGTCCGCGCCGACTGCCTGCTCAAAGGCGCGCTGGGCACCTTCGAGGTCGCCGCTCTTGGCGGCGCGGATGCCGTCGTCGTAGCGGGTGCGCGCCGAGCCGCTCATCGGCTTGCGCGGCGGGAGCGGCGCGCCCTTGTCGGCCTCGGGTGAGCCCCACGGGTTGGCCGCGGCCTGCGCCGCTGCACCCTCCACCGCCGAGGGAGGCGGAGCCGCGACCTCCGCACCGGTGGTCTCGTCCGGCGCGAGGGACGTCTGGCTCTGCTTGCTGCCGCCGCACGCCGCGAGCACGAGCGTCGCGACTCCGAAGCACGCATGGACGAACCGCTGCTTGTCGACCGGACGCATCAGCGGCCCTCCGCGCTCAGAGTGGGTGGCGACACGCCGCTCGGCATCGGCAAGAGCGCACCGCGCGGCGCCCGCGCGAACTCGCCCGGCTGATACGCCTGCAGCGAGCTGTCCTTGGCCTGCTGCTCGGCGATGCACTCGGCGATGCGCTCGTCGCCGTAGGCGCCGAGTCGCGAGATCGCCTGCTGCGTGTACTCGTTGTCGATGTTGGCGACCTTCGCCGCGCGCGCTGCCAGCGCGTAGCGAACCACCGCGATGCACTCCACCGGGCGCGTCTGCTGGTCGAGCACCTGACGGATGCGGTCCTCGACCTGCAGGCGGACATCCTCGCGCGCGTCGGCCGGAAGCTTCTTCATCTGCTTCTGCATGTCCTGAGGGATCACGAACGGCGTGTTGAGGATGGCCTTGGCCAGCACCTCGTAGATGCGGCCCTGACGCGCGTAGGCGGCGATGGTCCAGTTGGGACGGCGGTAGGTCGCGACCTGCTCGTACGCCTGGTTGCGCTCGGTGGCCTGCGCGCCGCCCGCGGCGATCGACTTGTTGAGGTCGTCGACGTAGGCCTTGAGCGTGGCGGGCTTGCCGGGCTTGATGGCGAACTTCTCGAACTCGGCGCTGTCCTTGTCGACCACCGTGAACTTGGCCTGCGCCGCGTACTCCGCCGCCGCCGAGCCCGGCTTCTGCCCCGCGCGGGAGAAGCCTGTGACCACGTCGTTGAGCGCGCCGTCGTACTCGCGCTTGCTGCTGCTCGCGCGGGCCTGGGCGATGCGCCAGTACGCCTGCACCACCAGCTCGCCCGCCGCCGGGTCGTTCTGGTAGCGCTCGATGAACGCCTTCATCTTGCTGACGGTCGCGGGCCACGCCTGCTGCTTGTACGACATCTCCGCCACGCGGTACGACGCCGCCATCTTCTCGGCCGGGTCCTTCAGCAGCTCGCTCGCGCGCTGGTAGTACTCCGCCGCGCGCCCGTACTGCTGCTGGTACTCGAGGATCTTGGCCGCGTTGATGAGCGCACCCTCGCGCCGCTCCGGCATCTCCGGGTCGGTCGACTTCTTGAAGCGCTCGGAGTCCGCCAGGATGCGGTAGTTCTCCACCGCGCGGTCGTAGTCGAAGAACCGGTTCGCGTTGAAGGCCAGCCGGAAGTACGCGTTGGCCAGGATGGCGTCGTAGTTCTCCTGCGACTTGGGGTCCTTGGCGCTGAGCGGGCCGATCTCTTCGATGATGCGCGCGTACAGCCGCGCGGCCGACTCGAAGCGACTGGCGCGCTCGAGCGCGATGGCCGCCTTCTCCAGCGCGAGCGGCGCCTGCGGGTGGTTGGGCTCGTCCTCGACCGCCTTGAGCAGCAACGTCGCAGACTGCTCGTACAGGTTGGTCTGCTCGGCGCCCTGCGCCTTTTCGGCGCTGGCAAAGACGTCGACCGCCTTCTTGTACTGAATGTTGGTGAGATCCGCGCCGGCGAGGCACTGCGGGTCCTCGGCGTTCGCCGCGTCCTTGCAGTCGACCGAGCCCGCGGGCCGGCCGGCCGCCGCGAAGCTGCAGTTCTTGTCGCGCAGATCGGAGCCCAGCCGCTCGACCTCGGTGGTGTCGTTGAGCGTGACCGCCATGTTGCGTAGCGAGAGCCACGCCACCCGGCCCGTCTCGTCGGCGAGCGGGCCGTTGCAGCGCGCCTCGTAGATCTGCGTGAAGCGCTCGCGGGCGTGCTTCCAGTAGCCGTACTGATAGAGCAGCAACGTGTTGTTGTACGCGTACGAGGCGCGGACCTTCTCGCTGTCGTGCGGCTCATCGACGCGCGCCAGGTACAGCTCGCGCGCGTGCGCCAGGCGCTGCAGGAGATCCGGCATCGGCACCGGACCAATCTGCGGAGGTGCGCCCACCGGCTGCGGCGGCTCCGTGCGCACCTGCAGCTGGCCCTGCTCCTGCGCGTTGTCGACCAGGCGCTTGAGCGACTCGACCACCCGGCGCGCCGACTCGGACAGGTACTTGTCGTCGAGGTTGGAGTCGCGCACCACCGCGTACTCGCGCGCGGCGTCGTCGTAGTTCTCACTCCAGAACAGCGCGTCGGCCAGGTTGTACTGCAGCTCGTAGGCCTGGGGGCGGTTCGGGTAGGTCTGGATGTAGGCGCGGTAGCCCTGCGCCGCGAGCTTGTACTGCTGCTGCGCGCGGTTGATGAGCTCGAGGTCCTTGTCCTGCACACCGAGGCGACGCAGGCGCTGCGCTTCCTGGTGGTGGTAGACCGCGGCGCTCACCACCGCTTCTTCCGCCAGCTGCTCGGCGCGGCGCTGCTCGATGGGGTGGTCGACGTTGGCGTTCCACCAGGAGCTGCCCTCGATGTAGTTGCCGAGCTTGGCGCGCGCCGCGATGGCCTCTTCTTCCTGGTTCTGCCGGGCGTAGGCGCGCGCGATGTTGTTCTGCACCTCGGGTGCCTTGGGATCGTTGGGCCAGCGCTTGAGCGCCAGCTCCCAGATCTCGATCGCCTGCGGGTACTTGGCCTCGTCGAACCACACGTTGCCGAGCGCCTGGTAGACCTCGGCGGTCCACGGGCGGTCCTGCGGCATGAGCGTCTTGTCCTGCACGCGGGTCAGCCCGGTGGGCATGCCCTCCTGCGGGTCGGGCACCTGGTTCTCGTTCCAGTCGTCGTAGGCGAACGCGATGGCCAGGTACTGCACCGCCTCCGTGCGCAGCTCGGAGCCCGCGCGACCGGTGCGCTGTTGCTCCTGATCCGACCACTCGACCAGCGCCGCGAAGTTCTTGATGGCGTCCGCGTAGCGGAACGCGCGGTAGTACGCCCACGCCAGCTTGTAGAGCGCGAGGTTGTAGTTGCGGTCCTGCGGGTCCGTCAGCACGCGCTTGTACGCGCTGATGGCGTTGGCCATGCCCTCGGCCGTGACGTCGTAGTCGAAGTGGTACTCGCCCACGCGCAGCCACGTCTCACTGGAGAAGCGCGAGCTCTGCACCGCCGGCTTGCAGTCTGCGTACGTGTCCGTGATGGGCGCGTTCTTGGTCTTGGGCATGGCGATGCCGCCCACCGTCAGCGACGGGTTCTTCGCCTCGGCCTCGGCCTTCTGGATCAGCGCCTCGTTGGGCGTCGCCTCGAGCGTCTTGGACGCGTCGTACTTGTTCGCGCACACCAGGCTGAGCCAGGCGATGCGCGCCTTGTCGGGCTCGCCCATCTCGTTGAGGCAGTAGCCCACCAGGTAATAGACGCCGTCGATGCGCTGGTAGTCCGGGAAGCGCTTGATGAGCTCGCGGTACAGGTCGATGGTGGGCGTGAAGTCCTTGATGGGCTCGGGCACTTCCTGGCCCTGATCACGCGCGGCCATCACCTGCAGCATGCCGTTCTGGAACGCGATGGCGCTGCGCTCGAAGTACAGCTCGCCCAGCCGGAACATGGCGTCGGCCGTGTAGGTCGGGTCGTCCGGATACTGCTGGATGAACTTCTCGAACAGCGCGATGGCGCGCAGCGTGGACTCGTCCTGCTGCTTCTCTTCGTCCGTGATCTGACGGCTGTAGCCCTCGCTGCGCAGGCGCCGCTGGCGCAGGTACTCGCGCCGCACGATGGACACCACGGAGTCGCGATAGGCCGTGCCGCTCTTCTTGAAGCCGGCGATCTCCTGCTCCATCTGCGCGAGCGCCTCCAGCTGCGCCTTGGTGGGCGGCGGACGCTCGTCGCGCAGGCGCGTGTCCGCCGTCTGCAGGAACGAGGGCAAGTCGTAGGCGGCCTGGCCGGACCACGGAACGTCGGTGGCGATGCCGCCATCGGTGAGGCTGTCGGTCGCGCCGGGTGTGGCGCCGTCCGGGAGGTTGGCGCTGACCTGCACGCCAGCATCCGGGCTGCCGCCGCCAGCTTGCGCGGCGACGAGCGAGGGCACTGCACACGCCGAGAGCAGCAGCGCGACCCCGACGTGGCGGGCGCGTGAGCTCTTTCTGCTAGCGTTCACGCAGGGCCTCACTGTCCCTCTCCCTTCGGCTCGTCCATGATCTCCTGGAACTCGTCGTCCAGAGCCCGGATCTCGGTCGCGCGCTGGCGGGTGAGCAGCTCCACGCGCTGGCGGTGCTCCTCGCGGTCGGCCCAGGAGACGTCGATGTTGCCGACGTCGGCGCGCTGCACCAGGTCGTAGAAGCGCGACCGCACGGAGGCGAAGTTGGCCGACGTCACGCCGCCCACCACGTCCTCGGCCTCGGTCTCCAGCGCGCCCAGCCGGTTGCGGTAGCCCTCGACGTTGGTGTTCTCGATGTCGAGCTGCTTCTTCATCGAGGCCACGCGCTCGGTGACCAGCGCGTCGATGGCGTCGTCGCGCGTGCTGAGCTGCGACTCCAGCACCGACATGCGCTGAAACAGCCCCTCGGTCTGCATGCTGCGCGAGGTGTTGAGCTGATGCTCGCGCGCCACCAGCTCGTTGTAGCGCTGGCGGACCTGCGCATCGCGCGAGTAGCGGGCATCGCCCACGCCCACCTGCAGCCTTGCCGACTCGAGCTGGAACTTCAGCTCCTTGAGCTGCGCGTTGTAGTCGCCCACCGCGCCGCGCTGCCCGCTCAGCTCGGTCTGCATCGCCAGCACGCCCTCGGGGTTGGCGCGCGCGTCCTGCGTGTCGGCCAGGAAGCGCTCGGTCGCCACGATGCGCGCGTCCATGCCGAGCAGCTCGACGTCCAGCTCGCTGAGATTACGGGTGAGGCCCTTGTAGCCGCCGAGCAGCTCCTGATCGCGCTTCTCGAAGTCGTCGTCGCGGCCGGGCATGCCCTCGATGGTGCTCTCCAGCTGCTTGCGCTCCGCGCGCACGCTGGCGAGATCCGCGCCGCCGGTGGCGTTGCGCTCTTCGAGGGCGATCACGCCCTTGCGCAGGATGGCCGAGCGGTTGCGTAGCGCCGTGGTGCGCTGGCGCTGGCGGCGCGTGTCGGCGAACACCGTGACCTGGTTGGGCCCGGAGATGCCGTCGTGCAGGCGCCGCATCAGCTCGCCGGTCTCGCGCACCAGATCACGCGCCTGCGCGAGGTCGCTCAGCACCGACAGCGCGCGGTTCATGTCTGCTTCTTCCGTGGCGAACGGGACCGCCTCGGCCGGGAAGATGGAGGTGGCGTCGAACACCTCCATGTTGGAGCGCACCAGCTCCCGGAAGTAAGACTGCGTGTCCGCGTGCTCGGCGATGACCTTGTCGAGCTTCTCGCGCACCGGGCCGTAGGTGGCCGAAGCCACGTTGAACACCTTGGCGGCTTCGTCGAGCTGGCCGTTTCGCAGCAAGAGGTTGCCACGCAGGATGGAGCCGTCGGCGATGAACCGGCTCTCCGGCGCCGCGATGCTCAGCACCTCCAGCGCGCGCTCGGCGCGGGTGGAGTCGCCCATGCGGATGTACACCCAGGCGATCTCGAACAGCGCCGTGTCGAAGTGGTGCGAGGTGCGCGGCACGCTCTGGTACTGCTCCACCGCCTGATCGAGCTGGTCGGTCTCGTAGTACAAGCGACCCAGCGCGAGCTGCGTCAGCTCCGCCACCTCGACGTGCTCACTGGTGGTGGCCGGCGAGCGCAGCACCGCGCGAAACGCCTCGATGGCCTGCGGGAACTGCCGCTGCAGCGTGAGGATGACGCCGACGAAGTAGCGCGCCTGCGGGTAGTACTGGCTGCTCGGCTGCACCTGCTCGAACGCGCGCCGCGACTCGTCGAGCTGCGCGGCCTGCAGGTTGCCGGTCTTCAGCTCGGTGTCGCCGCGGGTGACGTCTTCGGTGGGGACCGCGCGGTTGTAGAGGTACTTGGCGCGGTAGTACGCGGTGGCGTCGCCGATCTCGCTGGGCGGCAGCTTGGCCAGCTGCGCGAAGTAGCCCTCGACTCCGTCGAAGTCGCGCGTGTGGATGGCGATCTCGATCAGCCGACCGAGCGCACGCGCGGCGTACGGGCGGGCGTTGCTGTCGTCACTCTTGGCGATGAGCTGACGCAGCCGCGTGCGCGCACCGAGGAAGTCTTTTGCCGAGTAGAGCGACTCGCCCAGCAAGAACAGCGCGTCCGCGTGGGCGCGATGGTTGGGGTAGTTGTCGGCGATGTCGGTGAGGATGATGCTGGCACGCACGTAGTCGCGCAGCCGGTAGAACAGCTCGCCGTCGGTGAGGCGCTCCTCGACGAACGTGGCGCTGCGCAGGTCCTGCCCGCGCAAGGGCTCGGCGACCAGCTGGTTGGTGGCGGTCTCGACATCGCGCAGCTCGCTCTCCACCCGGCGCGCGTCCTCTGCGCGTGCGCACGGGGTCGGGGACGACGCGAGCATCGCGCAGCCCGCGAGCGCTGTCGTGCACAGCGAGCTCGCGCGCTTGCGGCGGCGTGGCATCACTTGCCTCCTTCAGCCTCGGCGACGGTCTGCGGAGCTTTCGTCTCCGTGATGCGCTCCTGGTAGCGAATCGCCGGCCTCTCCTCGAGCGGCGCGGTGGGACCGCCCTTCTCGTACGCCACCACGCGCACGTTCACGGCCTTGCCCTCGGGCGCAGAGAACGAGTAGCTCGAGCGCACCTTGAAGCGGTAGCCCTTCAGGTACGAGAAGATGCCGTAGCCGTGGCCGCGGTACTCGAGGTTCACCGTCAGCGTGTGCTCGCCCGGGACGATGCTGCCGTTGTAGACGTCGAACTCTTCGCGATCGCTGAGCCCGCCCTCTTCGTCCGCCCGGTTGAGGATGGGCGCGCCGTCGAGCGCGTACACCGCCTTCACCAGCTTGTACGAGCCGCTCATCTTGTTCTCGTGCACGATCACCGTCTGCGCGCCGGCCACCACGCCCTGCAGCACGGTCTCGGCCAGCAGCGACAGCCGCGCCTTGGAGCGGAAGATCTGCTCCTTCAGCTCGTTGATGCGCTGCTCCAAGTCGCGCAGCCGCACCGCGTAGGTGGCCGCGTCGACGTCCGCTTTCTGCGCGGATGTGGCCGTTTTTCCTTCGTTGCCCGCGGGCACGTAGGTGCCGGGAGCTGCACTCGGCGCAGCGCCTTCACTCGGTGCTGCGGGTGCGGCGGCGGTGCCCGCATCGGCCGTCACGGAGGGTGCCGGCTGTCCGATCGCGGTCACGGCGAAGAGCGATACCGCAACGACCGTGCACCACCGCGCCATCCTTCTCAGCATGCTCGCTCCCCTGTTCGGAATGCGGTTCACTTGACGAAGAGCCCCCGGAATCGCCGCAGCGCCGCATCGCTTCATACCAAGCACCCCCAAGGTGGTCAACGCACTCGCATTCTGCCAAGAATCCGAGCGCACAAGGAATTTCGGCGCGTACGTCGACCACACGCATGCCCGAGACGCGCGACGGGATGGTCGCATCAACGCGCCGCGAGTGCATCATCGCGATGGACCAAGTGCCCCCCGCAGCCAGCCGGCGCGCGGCCAGCGCAGGCGCGATCTGAGGGTGAAGCCGGCGCGCGCGAGCGCTTCCGCCTGCCCTACAGGATAGTCGTCCGCGTAGTGGAGGGGCGCGCCGGGGAGCCAGCGCTCGAGCCGGGCGCGCAGCGAGGCGGACGCGCCCACCACGATCAGCGCCACGCCCAGAGTGAGCGCAGAAGCCGCAAAATTGGCCACGGCCCGCGCGAGTGCGTCGTCGGCGGCGTCGATCTCCGACAGCCGCGACACGTCGAGCAGACAGCTGACGATCTCGTCGTGGAGCAGCCGCCGGCCGAAGCCGTCGAGGGTCGCCACCAGCGCGCGCTCCTCGTGGCACCCCGCAAGCAAGATGGCGAGGCAGCCGGGTGCGAGCGGCAGCGCCACCTGCGCGCGAGCCGCGGCGATGAGCAGATCGCCGGTCACCCGCTCGTCGCGCGCCGCGCAGTATCCTTCCACGACGACGATCGTCAGCGCGCGCGCGGCGGCTTCGTCCACGCGCACACCCCCGGCCTCACGCAGGGCGGCGACCAGCGCGGCGCTCAGCACCAGCGCGGCGCTCGGCGTCGCCCCGAGCAGCGCGGCCCGGCGTGCCAGCAAGGTG
>JADMIO010909397.1_pt1 | contig 10254 bp, 6 predicted proteins | sample 8958161 | NCBI WGS metagenome assembly JADMIO01 (sample SAMN16585339, study PRJNA669376) | soil metagenome | isolation source: Crop rotation soil | place: USA: Cullars Rotation, Alabama | collected 2011
GGCGGCAAGTCGATGGGCGGCCGCATCGGATCCCAAGCGGCGGCGCGCCGAATCCTGCATCCGCCGCCGGCCGGGCTCGTCTTCTTCGGCTATCCCCTGCATCCGCCCGCCAAGCCGACCGAGCGGCGCGACAGCCACCTGCCGCGCGTCGCCGCGCCGATGCTGTTTCTGAGTGGCACGCGCGATCCGTTCGGCTCGCCGGACGAATTCGCGGATCTGGTGCCGAAACTGTCAGGCGCGACGTTGCAATTGATCGAAGGCGGCGACCACTCCCTCATGCGATCGAAAACCGCCGACCGCGACGGCTCGGCCCTCGACAGCGCCATGGACATCGCCGCGCGCTGGATGCGCGATTCGATCGGCCGCCGCTAATCCCGCTCTCGGCTCTCGGCTCTCGGCTCTCGGCTCTCGGCTCTCGGCAAAGCTCACGCCTCTTCGCTCGTGAGACAAGCGATTTCCCAGAGCCCAAAGCCCCACTGAGCGCTTCTACGGCAGGATCCGCTCCAGGAACTCGCTCACCGCTGCGCCGAAAGCGGCGGTCCATTCGTGACCGCCTTCGAACCGGCACACCTCGTGCTCGATGCCATGTGACGTCAGCCACGCCGCTTCCTCGCTCACGCGCGCCTCGGTGAACCAGGGATCGGCCGCCCCCGCGCCGATCAACACGGGTGGCCACTTCTGAATGTGCCTCGCCGCGGAGCGCTCTTCCAAGCTCTCGACCTCGCCAGCTCGCAACCTGAGCTCCGGCGGAATGTCTCCCGCCAGCGCGATGACGCCCGCGGCGCGATGCCGTCCGAGCACCGCCGCGCGATAGGCCATCGACGCGCCTTGAGAGAAGCCGAAGAACACGATCGGCACATCGGCGGTGGCGACGTCGTCGATCACGCGATCGACGTACGCGACGTTATCGGCGATGGCGAGCTCACGATCCTCGCGCGTCATCCAGCTCGCCACCACGCGCTCCGGAGTCGGCGCCGATCGGGATCCTCGTGAATAGAAACGGTGGAGCGCCTGTGGGGCGACGAGCGTCCAGCGATCGATGCCGGGAATCTGCCGCGCAGACTCGATCATGTCCTCGGCACGCTGCGCGTAGCCGTGGCACAGCACCAGCAGCGGACGCGCGCGGCCGTCGCCCGCCTCTTCAATCACGACGCGGCCATGCGTCGTCGTTGCCACGCTCCGTGTCGTCGTCACCATGACGTGAACGCCCGGCGGAAGTAGTTCCAGTTCGTGTGATCGTACGGCAGCATGTGGGTCCAGTAGCGAATCATCAGGAACGATGACAACAGCATCAACGTGCTGATGAGTCCGAGCAGAGGTACGCGCCATCGCGTCGACCACGCTTTCTGCATCAGCGAGGCGAGGCCGATCGCGAACACGGGCAGCATCTCGACGAACGCGCGATGTCCAAACGATCCGCCGTACGCCCAGTCATACCAGCTGGCGACGATGAACACGGACAGGGGCAGCACGAGGAGACTCGGCAGCAGATAGTCGCGGGCCCGCGCTGCGGTCCACGCGAAGCCGATCGTCGCCAGCAGCAGCAGCGGCGACCAGAAGAACAGGCCCTTCCGGATGCTGAAGAGCACGTTCGTGACTTCCGGATGCGCGAAGTCGAACCGCTCGCCGGTGTACGAGAAGACGATCCAGTGATCGGTCACGTGCTTCCAGTAGAGCAGTTGCAGTCCGACGAGCGCGAGGTAAACGAGGCTGCCGAGCACAACGTCTTCGAGATGTGCGCGCAGCCAGCGGAGGCGCGTCGACGCGGTCGCCACGGACACGACCCCGCATAGCGGCGCGAAGAGGAGCAGGATCGTGTCGGTCGGGCGGACGAGCGTGACGAGCGCCGCCCCGCCTGCGAGCGCGAGCGTCCGGCGCGTCGAAGGCTGCTCGTACCAACGCGGAATGCGCGAGAGACACAGCGCCGCGGCGAAGAACGCGTAGACATGGCTGAACGTGTTGTCGTACGTCCCGTAGTGGAAGAGGTTCGTGCCGAGAGCGAGCGCGCACAGCGTCCAGTTGACCACCGCCGCATCGAAGAAACGATCGAGCCAGCGGCCGAGCACCCACAGGCCGAGCACGAGGTACGCGAGACCGCCCAACGCGACCGCCGCTTGATACGGCGTCGAGAAGCCGTCGGCCGGCCAGACGTGTGTCGCCGTCGCCACGGCGTGCGCCGAGAGAAACCAGGGCGCGAGCAGGAGTGCCTCGCCGAGCGGGTACTTGATGAGCAGGCGCGTCGATCCGTCGACGTGATTGACGCCCTGCTCTTCTGGAGGCTGGCCGCCAAAGCTGCGGCGCACGGTCGCGCGCAGCGTCATGTCGTGATCGATGAACGCTGCGGGCAGATAGAGGTAGTACCCGAGCCCGTCCGATCGGATCACCGGCCCGTTCAGCGGCGCGCCGTAGGTGACAGCCAGTGAAAGCAGGCCGGCAACGGCGATTGCCGCGAGAACCAGGCGCCGTGTCACTTCACCGGCGCCGGCACCGTGAGCGTCAGGTTGTATTTCGACAACGTCGTGCTGAGCGTCATCGCCTTCAGCAGAAACGCATTCGCGTCGGCGATCGCCTTCGGCACCGAGATCTTCAGATCGTTGTACTGCTTCACGTAGGTGTCGCTCGGCATTTCCCAGATCGACATGATCTGGTTCTTGAGCGTCGCCACGCGCGTGATGAGACTCGGATCGCCGGGCGCCGCGCCGAAGCCGCCCGCGCCCGCACCCTGAGCGCCGGGTGCCGCTTCAGCGTTGGCGTTCGCTTCTGGCGCCGCGGGCTCGGCCGCTGCCTGCGCCGCTCCGCCGCCGCCCGCGCGTCCCGCGGCCTGCCCGCGCCCGCCCACCGCGCCCGCCGGACCCGCGCCCCCGCCGGCACGACCGCCGCCCGCGCCGCCGCGGCCGCCGCCAATCGCGCCGAACGGCGACCCCAGCTTCGATCGCACGCTCTCGAATTCCTTGTTGAGCGCGTCAAACTGCGTCTTCACCGCGGCCGGGACATTGTTCATGTCCTTGATCTTGCCGGCGATGTCCGTCATCTGCGTGCCCATGCCGGCGAGCGCCGACGCCGCCTGCGTGCCGCGCCGCTGCATGTCGTGCAGATCGGTGACGATGTCGTTGTAGCGCTTGCGCTGGACGTCGCTGAACTGCACCGCCGGATCCATCACGACTTTCATCGGCTTCGTGTCGATCGTCTTGCCGCCGATGACGAGCGCGACGTTGTAGGTGCCGGGCATCACGTGCGGTCCCTGCGCGTTGACGCCGCCGCCGCCAAATCCACCGCCACCGCCGCGACCGCCGCCGCCCGCGCCGCACGGATTCGCCGGCAGATAGCCGGCAGCCGGCTGCTCAGTCGCGACGTATCCGCCTGCCGCGGCCGCCGCGCCGCCGCGCCCCGCGCCACCACCGCCGCCCGCGCGTCCACCCCCACCGCCACCGCCGCCAACCGCCGCGCCGGCGCCCGGCGCACCGGTCACCGGAGGCAGCGGCTCCACGCGCAGATCCCAGCACACGGTCTGCATCCCAGGCTGCATGCGGTTCGCCGGTACCGTGAGCTCGCGCACGTCCTTGCCCGCCGCGTCGGTGATCTTCAACTTCGCGTCGGTGACCGCGCTCTTCAGATAGAACTGAATCACCGCGTCGGTCGGCGGATTCTCACCGGTGAAGAACTGGTGTCCCCAGAACTCGTCGTTGCGGTCGTCCTTGGTCTTCCACTCGAGGGCATTCGGCACCGCGAACAGATGCGCGCCCGCCGCCGCGGCCTGCGCCGCCGCGTACTCCTGAATCGGCTCGAGATGATCCAGCACCCACAGATTGCGCCCGTGCGTCGCGACGAGCATCGCGTTGTCGCGCGGATGCAGCGTGATCTCGTCGACGCGAACCGTCGGCAGATTCGCCTTCAGCCGCGCCCACGACTTGCCGCGATCGAGCGTGAGGAAGATGCCGGTCTCCGTGCCGATGTAGAGCACGTCCGGATTCTTCTGATCTTCGGTCAGCGTCTTCACCGCTTCACCCGCGAGGTTGCCGTTCAGCGACCGGAACGTCGCGCCGAAGTCGTTGCTGACCCACATGTGCGTCTCGTAATCATTGAGCCGGTGCGCGTCCGACGTGACGTACACCGTGCCGGCGTCGAATCGCGAGGGCACGACTTCCGAGATGAACGCGCCCTTCGGCAGGCCGGGGAGCTTGTCCGTGATGTTCGTCCACGTCTTGCCTCCGTCCTTCGACACACTCACGACGCCGTCATCCGTGCCGGTGTAATACAACCCCGGCTGCTTCGCCGATTCCGCCAGCGCGACAATCGCCGGCCACGCGAGCACGCCGTCATCCTTCGACATCCGGATGTCGCTGTTCTTCACGCCCATCGTGACGATGTCGTTGCGGTTGGCATTGGTCGTCAGATCGGGGCTGATTGCCGTCCACGTGTCGCCGCGGTCGGTCGACTTGAAGACCTTGTTGCCGCCGACGAGCAGCGTGCCGGGATCGTTCGGCGAGAAGAGCAGCGGCGTGTCCCAATGAAAGCGGAACGCCGCATCGCCCGCCTGCGCGTTGACGACGTTCTGCGGCGTGGGGCGGATGCTCTTCGATTCGCCGGTGACCTTGTTCTTGCGGGTCATGTTGCCGTCCTGCGATTCGCTGTAGATGATGCGCGAGTCGCGCTGATCGATGATCGCGACGAAGCCGTCGCCGCCCTGCACGGTGCGGAACTCATCGGCCGCGATGCCGCGGGAGAAGCGCGACTGGCTCGGTCCGCACCAGTCGTAGTTGTCTTGCATGCCCCCGCACACGTTGAACGGCGTGTCCTGGTCGTACCCCACGTGATAGAAGAGCCCGACCGGCAGATTGGGGTGGAACATCCAGCTGCGCGTCATGTCGTAGCTGCTGTAGACGCCGCCGTCGGTGCCGATCATCACGTGCTCGGAGTTGTTCGGGTCCCACCAGATTGCATGCTTGTCGTCGTGCGCCGCCGGATCAGCCGCGAGCTGCGTGCGGCCGCCGTCGAGTGAAATCGTCAGACGCACGCCGCCGAGGAGGATGTGATCCGGGCTGCCCGGGTCGATGCGCACCTGACTGAAGTACATCGGGCGCGGGTTGTTCGCGTTCACCTTCCGCCAGGTCGTGCCGCCGTCGTCGCTGCGATAGACGCCGCTCTCGCCGCCGCCCGGCGCGTTCGCCGCCCCGCCGCCGCGGCCGCCGCCGGCCGCTGCCTCCGCCGCGGCCGCTTCGATCGACGCATAAATGATGTTGGCGCTCCGACGATAGACGTCGAGGCCGATGCGGCCAAGCGATCCCGCCGGAAGCCCGCCGCCGTTCAAGCGGGTCCAGGTGTCGCCGCCGTCGGTCGACTTCCACACGCCGCTGCCCGGGCCGCCGCCGTTCATGCAGCACTGCGATCGGCGGCGCTGATACGTCGACGCATAGAGCGTGCGGTGGTCGGTGGCCGCCATCACGAGATCATTCGCGCCGGTGTCGTCGTCGACCTTGATGACCTGCTTCCACGTCGCGCCGCCGTCGGTCGTCTTGAACACGCCGCGGTCGCCGCCGGGGCCGAAGAGCGCACCCTGCGCGGCGACGAGCACGACGTTGTTGTCCTGCGGATCGATGACGACGCGATTGATGTGGTACGACTTCGAAAGCCCCATCAACTTGAACGTCTTGCCGCCGTCGGTCGACTTGTAGATGCCGCTGCCCCACGACGTGCTCTGGCGGTTGTTGCCTTCGCCGGTGCCGACCCACAGCAGATTCGGGTCCTTCTGCGACACGGCGACCGCGCCAATCGACATCAGGCCCATGTCCTGAAACAGCGCCTCATACGTCGCGCCGTTGTTCGTCGTCTTCCACACGCCGCCGTGCGCCGTGGCGACGTAGAACACCGCGGTGTTCGCCTCGTAGACCGCGAAGTCGCTGATGCGACCGGACATCGCCGTCGGACCGATGGAGCGGAAATGCAGCCCTTCGAATTGCGTCGCGACCGGCGCGCCGCCCGGGACCGTTGCCGCTGGCGCGGGTGTTTGACCAACAACGCGTTGCCCGGCAAGCGGGAGCAGCAACGCACCTATCAAAAGGGCAAGGCGAACGGAGTGCTTCAACATGGCGCAGAAGTATAACTGCGGGGTTCCGGGTTCCCGTACGTAGCGCGGACCGGTTTCTGGTCCGCGGCTCTGGACGCACCACAACCCGGTCCGCGCTACGTACTCCTACGGACTCGCGGACTCCAGGCTCGCCCCGACGTAGACTGAACGTATGCGTTCTCGCGCGGAGATTGCCGATACCCACAAGTGGAACCTGGCCGATATCTATGCCGACTGGGCGGCGTGGGATGTCGCGCGGACGCGGCTCGAGCAGTTGATCGGTGAGTACGCCGCGCTGAAAGGCACGCTGAGCCGCGGCGCCGGGCAGCTGCTGGCCGCGTTTCGCCTCAACGACGAGCTCGGACAGCTCGCCTACAAGGTGTACTTCTATCCGTCGCTCCGCTACGACGAAGACCAGCGCGACAACAGCGTCAACGCACGCAAGCAGCAGATCCAGGCCGTCCTCGCGCGCTGGCAGGAAGCCACCTCCTGGTTCAGCCCCGAGCTGCTGCAGATTCCGCTCGCGACCGTTCGCGGCTGGCTCGATGCGAATCCGGATCTCGCGACCTACCGCTTCGCGATTGAAGAGGTCTACCGTCAGCAGGAACACGTGCTGAACGAGCAGGGTGAGCGCCTGCTCTCGCTGTCTTCGCGCCTGTCGGGCACGCCGAGCGAAAGCTACTCGGCGCTCTCCACGGCCGACGCGAAGTTCCCCGAAGTGACGCTCAGCGACGGCGAGAAGGTGACGATGTCGTACGGCCAGTACCGCGCGGTGCTGGCGATGAATCGCAATCAGGCCGATCGCCGCGCCGCGTTTCTCGCGCACTACGGCACGTTCAACCAGAACCTGAACACGTACGCCACGCTGTATCACGCCGTCTGCCAGCGCGACTGGTTCCATGCGCGCGCCCGCGGCTACTCATCGACGCTCGAAGCGGCGCTGCACGGCAACGCGATTCCGACGTCGGTCGTCGAGAATCTGATCGCGACCACGCGCGCGGGCGTCGAGCCGCTGCAGCGCTACCATCGCCTGCGCCGGCGCGCGTTGAAGCTCGATCGCTACTGCCCCTACGACTTCTCGATTCCCATCGTCGACTGGAACCGCCGCTACAGCTACGACGAGGCGCTCGCGCCAATCGTCGCGTCGGTCGCGCCACTCGGCAAGGAATACCAGGACCGCATGTGGCGCGGCTTCCGAGAGCGCTGGATCGACGTCTACGAAAACGACGGCAAGCGCAGCGGCGCCTACTCGGCGCCCGTCTACGGCGTGCACCCGTACATGTTGATGAACTGGAACGAGACGCTCGACGACGTCTTCACGCTCGCGCACGAGATGGGGCATTCGATGCACACGATGCTGTCGCATGAGCGGCAGCCGTTCGTCTATTCCGATTACACGATCTTCATCGCCGAAGTGCCGTCGACGCTGAGCGAGGAACTGCTGCTCGAATCGATGCTCCAGCAGGCGACCGATCGCGACGAGCGCATCGTGCTGCTGCAGAACGCGATCGACAACATCACGAGCACGTTCTACACGCAGGTCCTGTTCGCGGACTTCGAACTCGAAGTGCACAAGCGGGTCGAACGCGACGAGCCGGTGACCGCCGATGTGCTGAACGCGGTCTATTCGGAGCGGTTCAACGCGTATTACGGCGACAGCGTCGACGCGGAGGAGCTGACGCCGGTCACCTGGGCGCGCATCCCGCACTTCTTCGCGACGCCCTACTACGTCTATCAATACGCGACCTGCTTTGCGTCGGCGGCGCGGCTGGTGCAGGAAATCACGCAGGAGGATGCGGCCGCGCGTCAGGAGGCGCTGGACCGCTACCTCGGTCTGCTCGCGTCGGGCGGAAGCGATCATCCGATGACGCTGCTCAAGCGCGCGGGGGTCGATCTGTCGGAGCCAGCCACGGTCGACGCCGTTGTCACACGTTTGTCAACGCTGGTGGAGCGACTCGAAGCGCTGGTGTGATGACCTCGGGGGTCTTTGTTGGATTATCGATTCACCAACACGAATTGATCGCCCGCGCCGTTTTTCAGCGTCCCCGGCCCGACGCAGCTGTAATTGCTTGATTCGTAAGGGCTGCGCGCCGTACCGGCCCGACGCGCCCGAGCCGCGCGGAGTACGGCACGACCTTTTCTTATGAGGTACCCACGACGTCTATGGGCATCCTCGATAAACTCAAGCCGCAACCGCGTTGGAAGCATGCCGACCCGTCCGTCCGACTCGAGGCGCTGCGCGACCTCGAAGATCCGGTCGAGCTGGCGACACTGGCAGAGCACGACGTCGACGCCAAGGTCCGTCGTGCGGCCATCGCCCGCATCAGCGACGTGGGCGTGCTCGGTCGTATCGCCGCGTCCGACGCGGACGCCGAAGCGAAGGACCGGGCCGCCGAGCGGCTCCTCGCCATCGCCACTTCGGCCGAAGGCGACGACACCACCGCAGTTCAGGCGATCGCCCAAGTAAGTGATCCGCGCCGGCTGTCGACCGTCGCCAAATCGAGTGCCCGCGACGCTGTCCGCGCCAGCGCGCTGTCGCGCATTGTCGAAGAACGCGCCCTCGGCAGCATCGCACGGCATGCGGCGGTCGAGTCGACCGCGTCCGCCGCGTTGACGAGACTCAGCGACGCCAAGGAACTCCTCGAAGTCGCCCTCAACAGCGATCACAAGGACGTGGCGCTCGCCGCATTCGAGCGCGTCAATGCCGGCACGCCCGGTGACGTGGCGATGCTGCGCTCGGTCGAGACGCGGTCGCAGCAGAAAGCGGTCGCCAAGCGCGCACGCACGCTCCTTCAGGAAATTGAAGACGCCGAAACGGCGCGCCGCCTCGCCGAAGAGGAGCGCCGCAAGCAGCAGCTGGCGCTGGTTGAAGCGGCCGAGCGCCTCGTGCCGATCTCCGACGCCGCGCGTGCCGACGCGGAAGTCACGCGCCTCGCCTCCACGTGGGCGACCGGCGAACAGCCGGACCCGGAGCTGGCCGGCCGATTCGAGCGCGCGCTCGACGCCGCCCGTGAGGCGGTCGCCACTCGCCGCCGCGAAGACGAAGCGGCCGCCGAGCAGGCGCGTCAGCGCGCCGAAGCGCTCGCGACGCGCGAGGCGCTCTGCGTCCGCGTCGAGACGCTCGACGGCGACGAGACCCTCGAACAACTGGTTCCGATCGAAGAAGAATGGCGGTCGCTCGCACCGCTCGTCGGTAATGGCCCGGAGGCTGACCGATTGGCCGAGCGATTCGCCAGGGCGGTGACCGCGTGCCGGAAGCGGCATGAGCTGGGCGCCATGCTGGCCGCGACGCGCGCTTCTCTCGAAGCGCTGGTCGTGGAAGCCGAAGGGCTGCCGTCCCTCCTGAATGAGGGCGATGCGGCCGCGGCGGAAGCACGCTGGCAGACCCTCAGCCGCGAGGCACGCGGTCTCGCCGCCACGTTGAATGACGCCTCGCGTCCAGCCCCTGAGCTCAACGAGCGCATGGCCGCCGTGCAAAAGGCGTTCGACGACCGCGAAGCGGCGGCGCGCGAGGCGGCGGAGAAAGCGCTGCTCGAAGTCGCCGGCAAGCTGCAGCGCCTGCACGATCGCGCCAAGCGCGCGGTCGAAGCCGAGGCGATGACGCTTCGCGAAGGCGAGCGCCTCATGCGCGACATCAGCGCCGGACTCGACGAGGCGAACGCCGCGGAAGGCCACAAAGACATCCAGGAGGCCGCCGGCAAGCTGCGCCAGATTCAGGAAAAAGTCGCGCCGCGCGTGAAGGACCTGCGCGAGATGGATGAGTGGCGCCGATTCGCCAACGCGCAGCAGCAGGAACAGCTGATCGCGATGGCCGAGGCGATCGTCACGTCCTTGAAGGCCGACGAAGACGCCGGCAAGCAGTCGGACCTGATGGCGACCGCGCGCGCGCTCCGCGAGATGCACGCGAAGTGGCACGACGTGGCCGAAGCGCCGCGGCATTCCGCGCAGAAGCTCTGGGAGCGATTCCGCGCCGCCACCGACTTCATCCGCAGCCGCTGCGAAGGCTTCTTCACGAAGATGCGCGAAGAGCGCGGACAGAACCTCTTTCCAGCACATTGGGATCCTAAGCTTAGAATTCCACGTGGACAAGTTGTCGCGGCCGCTTCTATAGTGTCACCTAAATACTAGTGACTCCAGCGTAACTGGACTGGCCACAGTTAGGCCGCAAATGTAATCACACTGGCTCACCT
>JADMIO010921864.1_pt1 | contig 10254 bp, 8 predicted proteins | sample 8958161 | NCBI WGS metagenome assembly JADMIO01 (sample SAMN16585339, study PRJNA669376) | soil metagenome | isolation source: Crop rotation soil | place: USA: Cullars Rotation, Alabama | collected 2011
TCCCTGAGCGCGACAGCCATCGGGCATTGGTCATGCGGCAGCGGGGCGCCGTCGCCGCGGAACATCTTCCAGCTCAAGCACCACTGATCGATTCCCAATTGCGGAACTCGGCCAACCATTTGAGCGGCGGCCCGATTGAAGTGCGTGAGACGGCCATCAGCATCAGTCACATAGATCGCAACCGGAAGCGCATCGATCAGCGCGCGGACGCCGCGCTCGTCAACCCTATTGTGCCCATTGGCTCGTGCGCTGACTGCGCCGTTGCCAACACTTTTCATTGTTGATCGGGATTGGATCACGAGACGGTCATCCTGGCGTCACGATGATGAGGCAATGATGCAGCATTGTCGCCCGAAAACCTTGACGACGAATAGGATGTGTTTCCTATTCCGGGTGGTCATGCGGGGCTTATTTACGCGTCCGCAAGGGGGCCTTTTACGAACTGGCCGCAGCGCCTTGCGGGGCCGCTCGTTTCGAGAACAGTCGCCGCACGACGTGGCCTTTCCACATCCACAATCCCGTCAGCGCGATCACCGGAAAGAAGACATACCGCGTCGGGCCGGCGTAATCCGGAAGATTATGAATCGGACTGTAGACATAGCCGGCGATGGGAATGGCCATGATGAGGTGAATCCAGCGAAGAATCGTGCGTTTGGTGGCGTTGCTCATTGAAATGGTCCTGCAACAAATGCATCAGTGCGTTCAGGGCGCGTCCGGAATCTCAGGCTCGACCACTTGGGCCAGAAGCGACAGCGACTCCTGCCAGCCCAGATAGCAGAACTCAACCGGAATGGCGGCGGGAATTCCGGACTGCACGATCTCCAGTTCCGTGCCGGGCATCACCTTCTTGAGCGTGATCGTGACGTGCATTTCGCCGGGCAGGTTCGGGTCATCGAACTTGTCGGTATATCGGATGCGCTCGTGCGGCGTCAGTTCGACATATTTCCCGCCGAACGAGTGGCTCTTTCCGGTGCCGAAGTTGGTGAACGACATTCGATAGCCGCCGCCTACCCGGGCGTCCATGCTGTGGACCTTGCCGGTGAAGCCGTGGGGCGGCAGCCACTTCGACATGGCATCGGGATCGAGAAACGCCCGATACACCCGTTCGGCCGGCGCGCGAAGGACGCGATGAAGCCGAACGGTGCCGGCCGCCTTGGACGTGGGCTTGGTCTCGGTGCTCGTTGACGTCGCCATGGTGTGCTCCTTCAGATCAGGGGGCGATGCGGGTGGGGACTATGCTTTGATCTCGCGCCGGTCGAACATCAGAATGTTGTAGTCGAGGTCTTCCAGCGGTTTTCCCAACTGGCGCAGCATGGCCAGAATCTGCGACCGATGATGCACCTCGTGCAAGGCAAGCTGCATGAAAAACTCGCCGGTGGTGGCGGTGACGTGATACCGCTTTCCATCGTCGGCCGGGAATGAATCGTACACGACCTTCCGATTCCAGTCGCGCTGAGCTGCAATCGAGGCGCGAACTGATTTCGACTGCTCGCACCAGGCGTTTTCGATGGAATCGAAATCGGGAGGGTGCTCGTACTTGATCGGCCACTGGTCATACGGCGGCACCGGCCGGCCCTCGAGCCGCTCGATGTAATACCACTCGGAAACCATGATGTGGGCGAGCGTCGAGCCGATCGTTTTCAGGCCGAAGGGAAATTCACGCTGATATTGCTGCGGCGTCAACGACCGGATCGCATCCAGCATCCGCTGGCGAACCCTGGTGAGATAGTCGTAGGTTTTCAGCGCATCCATCGCGGCAGTGTACGAGAATTACTTATGCGTTTGCGACACATCTGCATTGGCGGGCGCCCGCGTGCCCCGGCGCTTGATCGCCACGGCGAGCAGCGTCATGTCCGCGGGGGTCACGCCAGCGAGGCGGCTGGCCTGTCCCATGGTGGCGGGCCGGAACCGGGCCAGGGCCTCGGCGGCTTCAGCGCGAAGTCCCTCGACATCCTGGATGGAAAGCCAGGTGGGAAACCGCGAGTTGTCGGCCTGGGCCTGGCGCTTGATCTCCGCTCGTTGTCGCGCGATGTAGCCGTCATATCGGGATTCGGTCATGGCCCGTTCGATGAGCCCGTGCTCGAAATCGCGGGTGAGCCGTGAAGAAATAGCGTCGACCGATGCATCCGGCCGCCGCGCAAGTTCGCCCAGCGACTTCCCGCCGATGAAATCGCGATCGAACCGGTCGCGAATGATCGCAAGCTGCCGCTGCCGTCGCTGGAACACGGTCCAGCGCGCCTCATCCACGAGGCCCAGATCACGGCCCGTCGGCGTCAAGCGCTCATCCGAGTTCTCGGCGCGCAGGTGCAGCCGATGCTCGGCGCGGCTGGTGAACATGCGATAGGGCTCGCGCGGCGTCTTGGTGACCAGGTCATCCATCATGACGCCGATGTACGCCTGGTCGCGACGAAGACGGAACATGTCGCGCGATGTGGCCAGAAGCGCCGCATTCGATCCCGCGACGAGTCCCTGGCCGGCCGCCTCTTCGTACCCGCTGGTGCCGTTGATCTGGCCCGCCAGGAACAGTCCATGAATCGACTTGGTCATCCCGGTCGAATCGATCTGATGCGGCCAGACCATGTCGTATTCGACGGCATAGCCGTAGCGGAGAATCCTGGCGCGCGCGCAGCCGGGCATGGCGTGAACGATCTGCTCCTGCACATCTTCAGGCAGCGATGTGGAAATGCCGTTGCAGTAGATCTCATTGGTGTGCAGCGATTCGGGCTCGAGAAAGATGTGATGTGACTCGCGCTGAGCGAAGCGCACCACTTTGTCTTCAATCGATGGGCAATAGCGCGGGCCGCACTCGGCGTTGATCTGCCCGGCGTACATCGGCGCGCGGTGCAAGTTGGCGCGAATCAGCTCGTGAATGGAACTGTTCGTATGCGTGATCCGGCAATGCGATTGAGGAAGAACGGGAAACTCGCGCGCAGAGCGAATCCAGCGAGCCGGGCCGTCCCCGGCCCCGAGAACAGCGCCCGCTTCGGCGTTCGACGTCAGATCACTGAACGCGACCGGCGGGTCATCACCGACCTGGATGTCCAGCGCTTCCCAATCGATCGATTCGCGCGCCAGCCGCGGGGGAGTGCCGGTTTTCAACCGTCCCAGCTCAAACCCCAGCCTTTGAAGCGTCCCGGAAATTCCGACAGCGGAACCCTCACCAATGCGCCCGCCTTGCGTTTTGCGTTCGCCGGTATGCATGAGTGCGCGCATGAACGTGCCGGTCGTGAGCACGACGGCCTGAGTGCGGATCATCGTGACCGCGGCGAGCCGGGCCGTCTCGCCCCGGCGGGTCGCCTCTGGAGACCCCGGCCCCGTCGGTTGTCCATAGATTGGCTGGGCTCGCCCAGTATTTTCGAGGTTCTGTTCAACTTGGCGCTGGTCGACGACGACAATGCCAGAGCCAACGGGAACCAAGACGCCCTTGACCAGGCCATCCTCCACGATGATGTCATCAACCGTGCCCGCGATCACATCGATGTTGGACCGCGTCGAGATCAGCCGCTGCACCTCCGCGGCGTAAGCGTACTTGTCGCACTGAGCTCGCGGCCCGCGCACCGCCGCCCCCTTGGAGGTATTGAGCATCTTGAACATGATGCCGGTGGCATCTGTTGCGAGTCCCATCAGCCCGCCCAGCGCATCGATCTCCCGGACCATCTGGCCCTTGGCGAGCCCGCCGATGGCGGGATTGCACGACATCGTGCCGATCTTGGATGGATCCATCGTGATGAGCGCAACGCGCCCGCCTTCAGGCGCGATGATCGAGGCAGCCGCCCACGCCGCCTCGGCGCCCGCGTGCCCGCCGCCGATCACAATGACATCGTAGAAATCGCGCATTGAAGAGTGCGGATTGTAGGCTTCACGTCGCCTTCATCGCACCAATCAGATCGACCACGGCCTTCTTCCCATCGGCGAAATACATCAGCGTGTTGTCGTTGGCGAACAGCGGATTGTGAATGCCCGCAAATCCGGGACTCAAGCTCCGCTTGATCACAACGACAGTTCGCGCCTTGTCCACATTGATGATCGGCATGCCGGCGATCGGACTCTTGGGATCGGTTCGCGCGATGGGATTCACCGTGTCGTTGGCTCCGATCACGATCGCCACATCGAACTGCTGCATCTCGGGATTGATCTCATCCATCTCCTTGAGCTTCTCGTACGGCACATCGGCCTCGGCCAGCAGCACGTTCATGTGGCCGGGCATGCGGCCGGCGACGGGATGAATGGCGTACTCGACATCGCCGCCGCGCGATTCGATGAGGTTGGCCAGATCGCGCACGGCATGCTGGGCCTGCGAAACCGCCATGCCGTAGCCGGGCACGATTACCACGCGGCGGGCGCCGTCGAGGACCATCGCGACTTCTTCCGGCGTGGCGGATTTGACCTTTCCGCCATAGACATCATCCGCCTTGGCGGCCGCGCTGGTTGCCCCGAACGCGCCGAAGAGCACGTTGGTGAACGAGCGGTTCATCGCCTTGCACATGATGACGGCGAGGATGAAGCCGGATGACCCATCCAGCGCGCCGGCGACGATCAAGAGCTTGTTGTTCAACACAAACCCCATCATCGAAGCTGACAAACCCGCGTACGAATTGAGCAGCGCGATCACGGTGGGCATGTCCGCGCCGCCGATGGGCATGATCAGCAGCACCCCAAACGCCGCGCTCAACAGCACAAAGACTGGAAACAGCCAGACGGCGTAGTCTGGACGCCTGACCATCGTGAATCCAACCGCGACAGCCAGCGCCAGCAGGAGAAAGTTGAACAGGTTCTGATACTTGAATGTGATCGGCTGACTTGGAATCAGCTCCTGCAGCTTGCCGAATGCCATGAGGCTGCCGGTGAACGTCAGCGAGCCAAGCAACACCTCGACGCACAGGATGCCCATCGTCAGGCGCGGCATGTCAGGCGTGATGTAATAGTGCGCCGTGCCGACCAGAGCCGCGGCCAGCGCGCCAAAGGCGTGCGAAAGCGCTGTCCGCTGCGGCACGGCGGTCATGGGCATGAACACCGCCAGCGGAATGCCGATGAGCGATCCGATCACAAAGCCGACGATAATCCACTGATAGCTGACGATGTTGTGCTGCATCAGCGTGCCGATGATCGCCAGCAGCATGCCAATCTCGCCCGCAATGACGCCGCGGCGAGCTGTCTTGGGCGCGCTCAGCCACTTCAGCGAGAGAATGAAAAGCGAGGCGGCGATGAGGTAGGACACCTGCACGAAGATCCGCCGCATCAGGTGCTCGCTTGAGTGTGCCTGATCGATGGCGCTGGCGGCTGCCTCGAATGCCAGGGAGGTGATCATCAGTGCGGCCTCGCTCCGCCTGAGGTGCGCGACTTGAACATGCGCAGCATGCGATCGGTGATGAGGAATCCCCCGACGATGTTGCTGGTCGCGGCGATTACCGCAATGGTGCCAAGCACGGTGCTGAACGTGGTTTTCTGCTCGCCGGCGATTTCAATGGCAGCGACTACGGCAATTGCCGAAATCGCATTCGTCAACGACATCAGCGGCGTATGCAACAGCGGTGAGACGCGACGAATGACCTCAAATCCAAGAAACGTCGCGAGTACAAATACAAACAAAGCTGTTTCAAAGTCAGGCATGTTCGATTTCCACTACGCAGGGGCAGCCGCCGCCTGCAACGAAGGCAACTTGAGCTTCTCGCGCACGCGAGCGTTCACAATCTCGCCTTTCTGGATGAGCAGCGTCTCGCGCGTGATCTCGTCGCCCATGTCGATGACCACCTTTCCGTCCTTCACGAGGTGCGTCACGAACGTGACCATGTTCTTGGCATAGAGCTGACTGGCCGTTTGAGGCACGGTGGCCGGGAGATTGGTCGGACCGAGGACCACTGCGCCGTTGCGCGCGACGTTGACCACCTCATCGGGCATGGTGAGTTCGCAATTGCCGCCCTGCATTCCGGCCCGCGCGGCGAGATCAATGACGACGCTTCCCGCGGGCATCGATTCAACCATCTGGGACGTAATCAGGACCGGCGGTCTGGCTCCCGGAACAGCCGCGGTGGAAATCACAACATCCGATTGAGCGACCACGGTCGCCATCAGATCGCGCTGCCGCTGATAGAACCGCTCATCCATGGCCTTGGCGTAACCGCCCTTGTCCTCAGCGCCGGCGGTCTGCAGATCCATTTGAACGAACCTGGCGCCCAGCGATTCGACCTGCTCCTTGACCGCCGGGCGAATGTCATATCCCTGCACCAGCGCGCCCAACCGCTTGGCTGACGCGATGGCCTGAAGGCCCGCCACGCCCGCACCAATGACAAACACCCTGGCCGGGGAAATCGTCCCTGCCGCCGTCATCATCATCGGGAACATGCGCGGCAATCGCTCGGCCGCCAGCAGGACGGCCTTGTATCCGGCGATGGTCGCCTGCGATGAAAGCACATCCATCGCCTGGGCCCGCGTAATCCGCGGCAACAATTCCATCGCGAAAACCGTTGCGCCGCTGGACGCGACCGCTTGCAGCGGCGCTGCATCGAACAATGGATCGGCCAATCCGATGACGATCGCGTTCGATGGAAGATGCCTCAGATCGGAAGCGCCATCGTTTGCGTTGGCGCCTGCCGTGCGGACCTGGCACAGGATGTCGGTGGAGCGCAGGATCTCTTCGCGATCGGCGAAGATTGAGGCCCCTTTGGCCCGGAACTCCGAATCGCTGAAGCCCGCCGGCTCACCCGCTCCGGCCTGAATGCGGACTTCAATGCCCGCTTTGATCAATTGGGGAATGACCGCGGGAACCAGCGCGATGCGCTGTTCGTTTGGATAAGTTTCCCTGACGACGCCGGCAATCATGGGCCGGTAGCGTACACGATTTCCCGGCGGCTACAGGCAGGGTCCCCAGCCGTTGATGACCGCCAAAAGGTCCGCGGTGTTCACGGCGCCGTCACCATTGACATCCGCCGCACAGGCAGCACACGGTCCCCAGGCATTGATCACAGCCAGAAGGTCGGCCGTGTTGACGATGTTGTCGGCCGTGACATCCGCTGGGCATTGCGATTCGCACTCATCGGGAATGCCGTTCCCATTGGCATCAGAGCTTGAGCCGTTGGCGATGTCGGCGCTGTCCAGGATTCCGTTGCCGTTGCAGTCGGGGTCGATGACCACGCGCGGCGTGATCGTGATGCTGACCGATTTGGATGTGGGCCAGCCGGCCGAGTCGGTTCCGGTGACCGTGATGGTGTGCACGCCGGGCGAGAGTCCGCTGTTGATGAAGATCTGACCTGTCCCAATGTCGCCATCGATGCTGGACGTCCAGTCGATCTTGTCGCCGGTCAACATCAAGTCTTCGAAATCCCACGATGCCGCGTGGAAGGCAATGGGCGCGTGCTGCGGAAACACATCATCGTTGTTGGGCGTGATCAGGAACGTCTCGGGCACGTGCGGCGCATCCATGGCGAAGAGCGGCGAGTCATCTTCGGAGACGTTCAGGCCATCCGTTGTGCGCACCCGGAATTTGCCCGAGTTGCCGACGCTTTCGGGAAGGTCGTTCGCTTCGAACTCGAAGGATTGCTCGCTCCTATTCAGCACGACGGGCAGCCAGGACAGTCCTCCATCGCGGCTGTACAGCAGCGAATGCGTGAGCGGATCGCCATCGGCATCAGCCGCCGACCACTGCACGCGAAGATGGCCCTTGACCAGTTGCGGGAAAGGGTTGTCCAACGCCTGCATCGCGGGTTGAACCGCCGTGATCTTGACCGTTGGGGCATTGGGCGACCGCTCGCGCGAGCCCATGATCGCGCCGCTGGCGACATCGATGATCTTGATCTGATGGATTGGCTGGCCGTTGATGGTCTCGGGGAGCAGCGCGTACAGGCCGGAGTGCGGATCGAGCACCGGCTTCTCGAACGCATGCTCACTGCACAACTCGCGCGTCGCGCCGGTGCGGACCTTCACGGTGAACAGCTCGTTGCCCGCGGCATCGAGCGCGATGATCGCAATGGCGCCGTTGGGATCATTCGGCGTCGGTGCGCCGCGGTCGATGCGCGTCACCGGATCAAACTGAAGCGCGCCGGTCGTCTGGTCGAGGACGCCGCTGACGCGCAGGACCGGAATCTCGGGGTCGTCCCCGGCCAGACTACTGCACTGCATGCGCGCATCGTTGTGGACGACGTTGTAGGTGTTCTGCGCCACCCAGGCCGCGCTGGTCAGCTGTCCGGCGACCATCACATCCAATTTGTTGGGCGGGAAAAGCTGGGGAAGGTCCTGCGTGTCCTGCAGGTGGTGCTCGGTGTCCACTCCAACCGTATTGATGGACACGTTGTTGTGCTGCAGCCCGAAGCAATGACCAAGCTCGTGTGCGAAGGTGCGCTGGAAGCGAGCCGGATCGGTGTTGCCGAAGGCGACATCGCCCGGAATATCGATGGCCTGTCCGTTGCCGCTGTAGGGATTGCCCGGCAGCCATGCGTACACGAAATCCGGTTGAGGAAACCCAGCGGCGGGCAGCTGGTTCACGCGAATATCGTGGAGGGTGTTCAGCAGCGTGTTGTTCGATCCATTGATGTTCTGGTCCCAGGTCAATGGGGGAAACGGGGATTTGTGGTAGTTCCACTCGCCGGGGTGGTAGATGCCGCGCAGGAACCCATCGCCGATGCCGGGCTCGATGAGGTTGGCGGGCGGCAATCCGGCCCCATTGACGGTGTAGTTCACCGGCACGTACGCCACTTCCATGACCTTGCGGCATTCGAAATTCTTGTCGTTCACCGCAAGTGTGTTGTTGGCGAAATTGGTTTCCGCAACGACGTGGCCGGGATTGACCTCAACCAAAAAGTCGACGTTGCCGCTCACGGGCGGCAGCACGGCGAAATTAATGGTGTCATTGATGTTCTGCGAACTTGGAGAAATCGGGGCCGTGATCGGACCATTCAGGGAGAACACCGGCGGAACCGTCACCAGGACGCCATCCACCGACATCTGCAGCGAAGCATCCACGCCCGCCACGGCGGACGCCGTGCCGCTGATCCCGATTTTCACGCGGATCCAAGTGATGTTGTTACCAAACAGCTTGGTGGTGCCGAATTGATCCGCCTGGTTCACCTCAATGGATGTGACGGTCAGGTCGACGGCCGCCGCGAAGCGGACAGTTGCGAGAAGGGAAATGACCCCGCACCCGAAATGGACCAAGCGCTGCACCTGCATGAAAGCTCCTTGTTAAGCCGTTGACATAGAGATAACCAAAACGGTCCATGATGCAAGCGCAATTTGAATCGCGCCCACTTTCGGCTGCGTCGACTCTCTGGCGATTTCTCAAAGCCCGTGCGCCGAAACGGCCCTCGCACGGCGTATTAGGTGTTGAGTAGGGAGGCGTTCCTGTTACACTGTGAAGCGCATTTCAATGGTTTGTGGAAGGCTTTTTGAATGCCATATCTGGAAGTGAAATCCCCGCAGGGCCAGCGGCGCCTGGAGTTGGGCATGAACCCGCTCACGGTCGGCCGCTTGCCGGATAACTCGCTCGTCATTGCCGATGACAAGGCCAGCCGCCACCATTGCGTGATCGAGCCGTTCGACGGCGGATATCGCGTCCGCGACCTCGGCTCGAGCAACGGAACGAAGCTGAACAGCAAGCCGGTGGCCGTGGAGATCCTGGACAACGGCGATGTGGTGAAGATCGGCGCTACCGAACTGCGATACATCGACCCCGAACAGCAGGTTTCGCACAAGAACCGCCGCAAGACGCCTGACTTCAAAGCCGCCATGGACGGGGTGGACGACGACCCATTCCTCCAACAGGCCACGCTCGATATCGATCTCAATGAAGAGATCACCGATGCCCAGACCAGCTATGAAAAGCGACTGCGGGAAATCATCGATGCGGCGACCACGAAACCCTTCGATGAGACCGACATCAGCCTGGTCGACTCGCGCGGCGTGACCATTCACCAGGCCGAATCAGCGGGCCTGGATACTGGCACCGAGGACGAAGCCGGCGAGGGAATTCGGGCCTTTCGATTGCTGCTGCTGGCGGCCTTCCGGTCCCGTGCCACCGACATCCATATGGAGCCGCGCATCGAGAACGCCGCGATCCGCCTGCGCGTGGATGGATACATGCTCACCGCCGTCGACCTGAGCATGAGCATCTTCAAGCGCATCCTGGGCGTCGTGAAGATCCTCTGCCAGATCGATACCAGCCAGAAGAACATCGTGCAGGACGGCCACTTTTCCGTCGCCGTGAAAGGCCGGCGGGTGGACTACCGCATTAGCCTCACGCCTTCGATGCACGGCCAGAAGCTG
>JADMIO010647687.1_pt1 | contig 10253 bp, 9 predicted proteins | sample 8958161 | NCBI WGS metagenome assembly JADMIO01 (sample SAMN16585339, study PRJNA669376) | soil metagenome | isolation source: Crop rotation soil | place: USA: Cullars Rotation, Alabama | collected 2011
ACAACTTGTCCACGTGGAATTCTAAGCTTAGGATCCCAATGTGCTGGAAAGTGCCCGTAGTCCCTCAGAGCCGGCTATCGATAATCCGTTCGGGCGATCCGCTCGATCTCGACCCACTCCCGGAGAACATCATGTTGCGATTCTCGCTGGTCCTCGCGGTGTCGGCGCTCCCGATGGTCCTCCCTGCACAGCAGACAGCGGGGGCGCCGAAGTATCCAGGAGGATGGATCGTCCGAGCCGATGAGCCGCCGAAAGCGGAGCTCAGCAAGCTGACATTCGACGCGATGAGTCGCGGATGGCATGTCACGACCGGTCCGCTGCACATCATCGCGTACCGGCCCGAGGACACTGCCGCGGGGAATTTCACGGCCACTCTGGATACGTATTTCTTCGGTCCCCCTGGGCAATATCCCGAAGGGTACGGCATCTTCATCGGCGGGAAGGACCTCGCCGGCCCCAACCAGAGCTACGTCTATTTCATGGCGGCCAACGATGGCCGGTTCCTGCTCAAGAAGCGCACTGGTTCGTCGACGGCCACGATCATCGACTGGAAGCCATCCGCCGCGATCAAGAAGGTCCCGGCCGGCGACAAGAACAATGTCGAGAACGTGTTCAAGGTCGAGGCGCGGAGCGATTCGGTCCGATTCTTTGTCAACGGTGTGGCCGTCGCCAGTCAGCCCCGTTCAGCGATCGCTGCGGACGGCGTGGTGGGATTCCGGATCAATCATTCACTGAGCGTGCATGTGGCGGGGTTGACGGTGGCCAAGATCAAGTGAGTCCAACGCTGATCGCCCAAGGCCCATTGCCTATGGGCTCTGGCCCATGGCATGCGGCCGGCAGTATTTTTGACGAGCCGACCGAAGTGTCGACCCCAGTCACCACGAGGAACTGAATGGTCATCAAGCCGATTCCCGAATACCGCTGGATCGTCGCCTTCATCGGGTCGATCATCGGCATCTTCATCGTTGCGAACGTTGTCGCAGCGATTCGCGGCTACCGGGAGAAGTAGCTGTAGGCTGTAGGCTGCAGGCTGTAGGCTGCAGGCTGTCCGCCCGCGCGCTATCCCGCCTCCAGCTCTCCCAGCCGCCCCTTGTCCAGCACCGCCCAGCAGCACAGAGCCACGTGACTCTCGTGACCTTCGATAAGCCGGCGCACTGCCGGCTTTCGCATTCCCTTGAACACCACTCGCGCCACCCGTGCGACACCCGCGTCGCCATCCGGCCAGATTCGCGGATGACCAAAACCGAAGATCGCGATCATGTGCGCGCTCCAGGTCCCGAGACCGCGCAGCGCGACGATCTGCGCGATCAACGCGTCGGCCTCGAGGTCGCGCCATCTACGGCGGGGATCACCCTGGTCGCGGACGAAAAAGCCCCAGTGCGCAATCGCCTTCCGCTTGGCCCGCGAAAGGGAGTGAGAAGGCGGGTCGTCCTCCGGTGTGCGCATCGCCCAGTCAATGATGCCGTCGATGTCGCCGTGCGCATCGAGCAGCGACTGCATGATGCTGCGCGCGGCGGCCGTCGATACCAGCTGCCCGACGATGGTGCGCACAACGAGGTGCGAAAGCGGACGCTTGTCGGGAATCACGCGCTCGATCGGATGAGCGAGCTTGAGCAGGCGGGCCAGGCGGGGATGCCGCCGCGAAAGCTCCCGCCTGACCGCGGCGTGTGGATTCTTGCGGGGGGATCTGCGGACACCGCCAAGACGGGTTTTGTCGCGGGACATGCTGGAAGATAGATAAAGCGAGAAAGCGAGAAGGATCGGCCCGGGCGCGGAGTTTTCGCTTCGCTTGGCTCGTCAATGCCACGCCCGGAACCGATCCACCAACCTCGAGAGACGACTACATGGCTGTGCCGCGGAGACAAGGTGCCGCCGTGGTATCAACAAACGATCAAATCGAGCCCGCGGCCCCGCTTTCTCGCTTTCTCACTTTCTCGCCTTCTCCCTCTGCCGCCGTGATCCGGCGCCAGTGATCCCATATCAGCACCATCGCCAGCGTGTCCAGTCCGCAATACCGCCGCAACAGCACTCGCCACGCTTCGCACATCTCCGCGTTGTCGCGTTCCGCTCCATACAGCATCGCGGTGTAGGCCTGCATCGCGCCGGTTCCGTCCGCCACGTCGAGGGTTCGCCCGGCCACCGTGATCGACGGAAGGCCTTCGTACGGTCCCACCCGCGAATCAGCTTCGTTGCCCGTCCATCTGCGGTAGAGATCGCGCATCGCGGGGTCGGCCTTCCACAGGGCGTCGAGAACGACCTTGATCGATGTGCGGCCCGCCATGTCGGGGTGGAAGAAATGCTCGAGGCAGATCGCGTGAAGGTCGACGATGCGGCCGAGCGCTCCGTCAACCCATTCGAGCAGGGAGGGATCGTCGACACCGTACCGCTCGAGCTGGTCGCGCACCTTCCGCAGGACCGTTTCCTCGTACTGGGACCAGGTCAGCAGCGCGCCGTGATCGCCTACGGCATCGCGAAGCGAGCGGAGGAACTTCGCGTTCGGCCACGAATCGGTGGTGTTGAGCCACTCCTGGTGTGACGGAACGCCGTTCGGGCCGGTAAGGGTATGGCAGCTCCACTGGAACGCGACCTGTTCGTACGGATGCATGCCGCGGTGATACGGCACCGCAAGCATCGACGTCTCGAAGTCGATGAAGTGCAGCGGCCATTCGATCCCGTCGAGGGCATCGCGCAGCCCGTCGCCTATCCAGTGGATTCCCTCGCGCGTGTGCCGGATCTGCACCAGCTGACGGGCGCCCCGGCGCGACGTCAGCAGCTCGACCGGCACGTCGTACATCGACGTCCGGCCCGCGGCGATCAGCTTGTCGCCAAGGTGCTCGCCGTCGACCTTCACCAGTCCGAAATAGCCGAGATCGAAGATGTGCGGGTTGGGGATCGCAAGCTCGCGCCAGCATTCTTCGTAGCCGTTGGGCTGCTGGTCGTCCCTGAGCCGGAACTCGCAGGCCCGGCACTTCCACGAGATCGGCTCCTGTTCGCGGATCACGGCATCGTCGTGATAGAGCGCGCTGAAACGCGCAGCGCTTGACGCGATCTCGGGCAGGAGTTCGTCCACTTCGCTCGAGACTTCCCGCACCGTGAGGAACTCGCCCGGCACAACGACGGAGGGGTCGCCGGTAAACCGGACATCGAGATCCCTCGTCCGTCCGTTGACTTCCGCATCGCGGCGGATCGAGAACATCGCCGGGTATCCCTCGACCGTGGTGATCTTCGACTTGTCGACGACCAGGAGATACGGCGTCACCGTCGCGGCCGGAAACAGCTCGCGCAGCACCAGTGCCTGATATCCGACGTCCTCGAGATATGGTTTCCACGCAGAGCGGATCGCGTACGGTTTGCGGGTGCCGCGGAACGGGCCGCGAGGGCCCTCGTCGAGTTCGTCGCCGTCCACCGACTTCGATTTCACCTCGATCAGGTCGAGCTGGTTGCCGCGCTTCACGAGGATATCGACGCGCGCCTGCTTCCGTCCGCTCAGGAGCGTCGCTTCGAACAGCGTGACATGATCCTGCTGCAGCGCGTCCCGCGTGATCTCCCAGTCCCGCGCCGCATCGCGACCGTACTCGAGTTCCACGCCATCGGGAAACATGAGACGCGCCAGCTGCTCGACCATGTAACCCCCTTCGGCGAGCATGGCGAGGTAGGGATTGTCGTCGGTCGACTCGGGGTACTTGTACTCGCGATAGAAAAGTTTGGTGATGCACGTTCGCGCGAGCTTGAAGTCGGATTTGGAAAGGGTGCGCATCACGCCGCCGGAATCCGGACGCGATCGGGGCCGTCGTCGAGACGGACCTGCGCGGGGCGCACCACGTCGAAGTAGATCGCGAGGTTTGCCTCTCCGCGCTCAGCGGCCGACGGCACCACGAGCCCGGTGAAACCATCGGCGCGCGCCTGGCGCGCGAGCGAGCGGCAGTGTTCAATCGCCTCGTCGCTCCCCGCGATCAGGAGCTCGGGATCATCCGGGCACCCTGCCGCACGAGTCAACCGCGAACAGGCGTCGCCGTCGGTGAGATCGAGCACGGGATCGAGGAGTTCGACGGCGATCGAGACGAGATCGCGCGCGTCACGCGCGCCATCCTCGTTCTTCTCGCGTGCCTTCATGAGTTCGGCGAGCGCGCCTTCTCTCGTAAGCGCGGTGTAGAGACATGGAAATTCACCGCAACGGTTCCAGCGTCCGTCGGCGTGCTTCCAGATGTTTCCGAGATGCAGCGGATGCTCGCCGGCGGGTACGTGACACCACACCAGCCCCGAGAAAATCATGAGAAAGTCCCATCAGTTGAGCACGCGGCCCGCCGCGACGGCTGCCGCTCAATCAATCTACGCCTGTGGCGCCCGGACGTTCCCGGGTCGTCTTTCTGGACAACGGTGCCCGTCCGGAGGTCCATCATGCGCCGCGCGCTTCCTGCTTTCTTCGCTCTCCTCGTCGTTCCGGCAATGCAACGTATTGTGACCGTTGCCGCGCCACCGGCGCACGTACGGTTCGCGAACCAGATCACCAGCAGCCATACGTGGAGCCTCAAGTCCAACGGAACATTCTTCTTCCGGGAGATCGCGTCGAACACAACCACCGGTTACCTCGCGACGACCGACTCCGTGAGCAAGCTCACCCTGCACCGCGACGCCGGAGATTCAATCTTCGCGTCCACCAACTACAACTTCGTGGGCGGCTCCTACTACACGGTGACGGCGAGCTATGGCAGCGGCGAGCGGCCGTTTCTTGCGGTGCAGCGCGACACGCCGCCCCGGGATACGATGCCGTAGCGGGGAGGATCGGCTGACCGGTGGCCCGGTTCGCTTCATCCTGCCATTATCCTGCCGTTCAACAAACCGGAGACACCGTTGCCCCAGCTGCATCCCGACCTGCCCCGCGCCGAGTTCCAGGCGCTCGGCCGGGAAGTGATCGACCTGATTGCGGAATACTTCGCCACCATCGAGAGCGAACCGGCATTTCCGGGGTGCAAACCCGCCGAAGTCGCGGCGCTCTTCGACGCGCCCGTGCCGGAGCGAGGCGAGCCGGCGAGTGCGATCCTCGCCGACTGGCGTGACCGGATCATCCCCAACTCATCGCGTCAGGGATCGCCGCGGTGGTTCGGGTTCGTCAACGGTTCAGGTTCGCAGATCGGATCTCTCGCGGATGCGCTGGCCAGCACCCTCAATCCCAACTGCGGCGGCTGGCGCGCATCGCCCGCCGCCACCGAGATCGAACGCGAGACGGTGCGCTGGCTGGCGGAACTGATCGGGTATCCGGTCGATTGCGGCGGAGTGTTTCTCAGCGGCGGAACGATGGCGAACGTCGCGGCGCTGCGCACGGCACTCGTCGACCGGGCGGGATGGGACATCGCGAACGATGGGCTGCAGTCGCGCGGCGGCAAGGGACCCCTCACCGTGTACATGGCGGATCACGAAACGCATGTCTCGTTCGTGCGCGCAGTCGACCTGCTGGGTCTTGGCCGCAATGCACTGCGCGCGGTCAGGTCGAACAACGATTTCACCATCGATCTTGAGGCGCTCGAACGGAAGATCGACGAGGACATCGCCGCCGGGATGCAGCCATTCTGCATCGTGGGACACGTGGGCTCCATCAACGTCGGCGCCATCGACGACATCGCCGCGCTCGCCGACATCGCCCAGCGGCGCAAACTGTGGCTGCATCTCGACGGTGCGTGCGGCGCACTCGCCGGCATGCTGCCCGAATTGCGCGAAAGGCTCGCCGCGATGTCCCGCGCCGACTCCGTGTCGTTCGACGCCCACAAGTGGCTCGGCGTCCCCTATGAAGCGGGATGCCTGCTGGTCCGCGATATCGAGGCGATGCGCCGCACGTACAACATGCAGGCGACCTACCTGCTTCCCGCGAAGGACAACGAGTACAGCGGCGACAACTTCTTCGATTACGGTCCGCAGCTTTCACGAGGGTGGCGTGCGCTCAAGGTGTGGATGACGCTGAGGTATTACGGTGCGGAAGGCATGCGGACATTCTTCCGCCAGACCATGGCGTGCGCCACGCGGCTGCACGAACTGGTCGCGGAATCGGACGACTTCGAAGTGGTGCAGCCCGCGCCGGAGCTGTACATCTACTCATTCCGGTACGCGCCGAAGGCGCTGCGCGGCGACGACGCGAAGCTCGATGAAATCAACCAGTTCATTTCCGACGAGCTGCAGCGGCGCCTGATCGCGTTTGCCATGACGACGCGGATTCGCGGCCGGGTGACGCAGCGGCTTTCGATCTGTTCCCACAGAACCACACTGCGCGATATCGAGGAGACGTTCGAGGCGATGCGGGAGATCGGCCGCGGGGCGGCGTAGCGCCCCCCCGCGGTGACTCCAGTCCGGTCCGACGAGTCCGGGTCATGCCCCCTCCACTCAGAGGAGTTGTCCATGACCTGTTTCCTTGTCGGATTGGCGCCCGCGTTCGTCCTTGCCTCCACGGCACTTCCATGGCAGGACCCGCCACAGCACACTGACCTGCCGGTCAGGTCTGTCGTCCTCTTTTCCTCGGGCGTGGGCTATTTCGAGCACGCCGGCGTCGTCCGTGGCGACGCATCCACCGAACTGCGCTTCAAGACCGCGCAGATCAACGACATCCTCAAATCGCTCGTCCTGCAGGACCAGGACGGCGGCCATGTCACCGCGGTGACGTATCCCTCGCAGGACCCGATCGCAAAAACGCTGCGCAGTTTTCAGGTCGACATCACCGGCAATCCCGGAATGGCGGCGCTGCTCAACCAGCTGCGCGGCGCTCGCGTGACGCTCCAGTCTCAGGCGGAGCGAATCAGCGGTACCATCCTCGGCGTGGAGGTTCGAAAAAAGGCGGTTGATCGCGGTGATCCCATCGATACCCCCGTGCTCAACCTGCTGAGCGGGGTTTCGATCAGGTCGGTGGAGCTTCCCGCGATTGCCTCGCTTACACTCGACGATCCCCAGTTGCAGGAGGAACTCGGCCGAGCGCTGGCAGCGCTGAGCCAGGCACGCGATCAGGACAAGAAGCCGGTCACGATCTCCTTTCATGGTTCGGGAGACCGGCATGTGCGCGTCGGCTACGTGGTCGAGACCCCGATCTGGAAGACGAGCTATCGACTGATTCTCGATGACCGGTCGGCTCACCTGCAGGGATGGGCGATCGTCGAGAACCAGACCGAGAGCGACTGGAACAATGTGGCGCTTTCACTCGTCAGCGGCCGGCCGGTTTCGTTCGTGATGGATCTCTACCAGCCGCTCTACATGCAGCGTCCGGTCGTCGTGCCGGAACTCTACGCCGGCCTACGGCCGCAACTGTACGATGCGGCAATATCGGTGCGCGGCGGCCGGTCCGACCTGCCCATGGACCGAGCGCCGACCATGCTGCAGGACCTCGTTGTGACGGGCGACCAGCGCAGTGCCATGGTGCCTCGCGATCAGGTGGCGACGAAACAGCTCACCGCCACGACCGGGTTCGAGGACGCGTCAATCACCGTATCAGCGGCCGGCACCGGCTCGCCAATCGGCCGCATCAATCAGTCAACCCGCAGCGTCGCATCCGGGCAGCCGCTTGGCGAACTCTTCCAGTACACCATCGCAAATGTGACGCTGGCGCGACAGAAGTCGGCGATGCTGCCGATCGTGACCGACAGCGTGAACGCCGAAAGAGTCTCGATCTACAACGCGTCGGTCATGCCGCGCTATCCACTCAACGGCGTGCGACTCAGGAACATCACCGGGAAGCACCTGCTGCAGGGGCCGGTGACGGTGCTGGACAAGGGGGCCTACGCCGGCGACGCAAGAATCGACAACATCCCGCCCGGGCAGGACCGGCTCCTCAGCTACGGCGTCGATCTCGAAGTGCTGGTGGACAACTCGACGAACACCCTGCAAACCAACGCCATCATGACTGCGCGCATCTCGAAGGGAACGCTCATCACGACGCGCAAGATGATGAGCTCGCAGGACTACCGCTTCGACAACAGGGGATCCCGCGACAAGATCGTCCTGGTGGAACACCCGATCCGGCAGGGATGGAAGCTGGTTGACACCCAGGATCCGGTGGAGACGACGCCCGCGCTGTACCGATTCCAGGGCAAGGCTGTCGCGGGAAAGATCACCGTGCTGAGTGTCAAGGAGGAATTCGTGCGCGACGAAACGATGACGCTTCTCCCCGCGGACATCGGCGCGATCGTGTCGTACAGCCGTGCCGGCGAAATCCCGGCGTCGGTCCGCGATGCCCTCGCGCGGGCCATCGAACTGAAGAAGAGCGTCGCCGAATTCGAGCAGCAGGTGACGAACCACACTGCGTCGATCACCGCGATCGCGGACGAACAGTCGCGCATCCGCGAGAACATGAAGACGGTGGACCCGAAGTCGCAGTACTACGAGCGGCTCCTGGCAAAGCTCAACGACCAGGAATCGTCGATCGAGCGCCTCCAGAAGGAGCGTGACGACCTTCAGCAGAAGCGCGATACCGCGCGCCGGGCGCTGGAGGAGTATCTCGGCGGGTTGACCGTGGGCTGAGCCGCGCGGGGTGCTGCCGGCTGTCAGTTGTCGGCCGCTCCGATGCCGTGATTGAGCACGGAGCAGCCGGGACCCGACAGCCGGCGGCATTCGCCAGTTCGACTTGATTCGCGCTTGACCGTGCGCCGCGATCCTCCGGCAACCTCAACCGGAGTTCGCAGTGACGCGGCAATCCGTTCTGTGCATGGTATTCGTGCTGGTGGGCGCCGTCACGGCCTCGGCGCAGGCGCCTGATTCGGTCTGGCTCGGTAGGCGCGTGCGCATGATGATCCAGTGCCGGGGCATCGCCGACCCGTTCCCCACCTGTCATCGCGCCGAATCCCGAATCGAGATCATCGGCAAGCTCGAGTCGTGGAACGATTCACTCGTGATGGTGCACGAAGCGGGCGTCCGGCGCGCCGACGCGATTCCTCGCGGCGCGATTGTCGAGCAGGGCGTGAGCATCCGGCAGCATGGACATGCCGTCACGGGATTCGGACTCGGCACCCTGTTCGGCATCGGGATCACGGTGGCTGTGGCCAGGGGCTCGAGTGACAACTACGCCGGCGTCGCAGCACTGGTCTTTGCCCTGCCCGGCGGGATGCTGATCGGAACGGTCGTGGGGGCGGGCACCAAGACGGACGATTGGAACATGATCAAGGTCGGCGCGAAGTCGGTGGCGATTGCACCGGAAATCGGCGCGCGGCGATTTGGCGTCGCCTTCAGCGTCCGGCCGTGAAGGGCCGTTCGCTGTTCGCTGTTCGCTATTCGCTATTCGCTGTTCGCTGTTCGCTGTGCCGATGTGTAGCAGAGCGACGCGCGAATGATCGGAGTGGCGAACAGCGAACAGCGAACAGCGAACAACAGGCACTTCACTTCAGAACCTGAACTCCGTATGAAAGAACACCATCTCGCGATTCTTGTCGAACACGTTGGTCGCGCCATGATCCACCGCATTGAGATCGGCGTCGAGCAGGACGCGGAGATTGGGCGAAACGACATACGAAATGCCGGCGATCAAGCGATTCTGCGGGTTGACCGCGAGGTTTCCCGCCGAGTTGTTCAAGGTGGATATCGCATCGGTGTTGGGATCGAGGCGGTCGTAGCGCGCGATCAGCGCGGCCCGGGTGCGTGGCAGGTTGTACGTGCCGAAGAGCGTCACGAGCTGATGCTTCTGGCGGGGGGATGCAGGCGCGGTCGAATCCTGCCCCACCTCGATCTCGCCGGCGAGCGCAACCTGCTTCGACTTCCAGGAAAGCATGCCGAGGAATCGGCGGCGTGCTCCACCACCGGTCTGGCGGCCGAGCTGTGCGAAGCCGCTCACGCGCAGGCCGCCGACGCGGCCCGGGAGATCTGACTTCATCAGTCGTATGGACGCGCGAACCTCGGCATCCTTCCCCTGATCGCCGGGTGCCGCATTGTATCCCTCGCCGTTGTACACGCCTGCCTGTGCATTGAATGCATCGCCGTGCCAGCTCCCGTCGATCGCGGCGCCGAAATCCGACGGCGAGAGAATCTTGTTGCGATCGATCGCGACCGGTCCCTGCATGCGATAATCCCAGAGCGCTTCTTCGAAATCGATCCACGGCGTCTGGGTAAGTCCGAACCGCACCGTCAGTGGGCCCTTCGCACCGGGCTGCCAGGCGACGAACGCGTACTTGAGTCGGATCGTCAGCTGGTTGCTCGCGGCGGTGCGGTTGTCCATGTCGACGGTGACGCGGCTCGACACACCATCGGAGAACTTGCCAAGCACGTTGAGATAGGAGCGCGAAACATCAAAG
>JADMIO010800091.1_pt1 | contig 10253 bp, 5 predicted proteins | sample 8958161 | NCBI WGS metagenome assembly JADMIO01 (sample SAMN16585339, study PRJNA669376) | soil metagenome | isolation source: Crop rotation soil | place: USA: Cullars Rotation, Alabama | collected 2011
CTTTCCCGCAGGAGCTCGTACCCGTCGACGTCGGGCATCGCGATGTCGCTGAGCAACACGTCGGGCCGCTCGCGCGCGACGAGCGGGACGGCGGCGGCCCCGGACTCGGCCGCGAGCACGCGCGCACCGCATTCGCGCAGCAGGCGCTCGATGAGCTCGCGCGTGTCGGCGTCGTCGTCGACCACGAGCACGGTCACGGAGGAGAGGTCCGGCGGCGCCAGCTCGCCACCCGCCGGCGGTCGAGCATGGACGTGCCACTCGGCGTCCCTTTGGCGGTCGACGGCGGTCACCGGCAACGCGACCGTGAACGTGGCGCCCTGCCCGACCCCCAGGCTCTCGGCGCGCACGCTGCCGCCGTGGAGCTCGACCAGGTGCTTCACGATCGACAATCCGAGCCCGAGCCCGCCGAACCGGCGCGCCGTCGACGCGTCGGCCTGCCGGAAGCGCTCGAAGACGTGCGGCACGAACTCCGGCGCGATGCCGACGCCCGAGTCGCTCACCTGGATCTCGACGTGCGCGGCCACGCGGTGGAGCAGGACCTGCACGTCGCCGCCGGGCGGCGTGAACTTGATCGCGTTCGACAGCAGGTTCCAGACGACTTGCTGCATGCGCGCCGCATCGCCCGCGACGGGGCCGGCATCGGGATCGAGGACCCGGCGAATGCGGACTCCCTTCGCCTCCGCGGCCGGCCGGACGGTCTCGAGCGCCGCCTCCACGAACGCGACCGGCGCGAGGAGCTGGACGTCGAGACGGAGCTTTCCCGACGTGATGCGATTCATGTCGAGCAGATCCTCGATGAGATGGGTCTGGGCGTGCGCGTTGCGCTCGATCACCTCGAGTCCGCGGCGGAGGTCGGCCTCGCTCTTCACGCCACGCCGCAGCACCTGGACCCACCCGACCATCGCGCTGAGCGGTGTGCGGAGCTCGTGGGACAGCGTCGCCAGGAATTCGTCCTTGAGCGCGCTCAGACGCTCGGCGTGCGCGCGCGCGTCCCGCTCGCGCTCGAGCAGCGCGTTGCGCTCGTCGATCGCGCGCCGAGCGGTCTCGTAGAGGCGCGCGTTGTCGAGCGCGACGGCCGCCTGCGCGGCGACGCCGCTGATGATCCGCTCGGTCCGCGCCGTGAAGACCCCGACCGCGGAGTGGCCGAAGAACAATCCGCCGATGACGGCACCCGAGCGCGACGTCACTGGCACCGCGAGATAGCTCCGCACCGGCAGGTGCCCGGGCGGCATGCCGCGATGGGGCGCAAAATGACCGTAGCGCGGGTCCGCGAGCACGTCGTCGCAGCGAATGACCCCCTCGCCGCGGAGGGTGGGCCCGAAGAGCGGCGTCGCGCGCGGATGGCCGAGGTGCTCGAAGGCTTCGCGGGGCGCGCCAGAAAGCGTGAACAGCATGTACTCGTCGCCGTCGATGCCGACCGTGTTGTAGAAGAACGCCCCGAACTGCGCGCCGCTCAGCGTGGTCGCCGCGTCGGTCACGGCCTGCACGAGCGAGGTCACGTCGAGGCTCGACGACAGCAGCACGCCGGTCTCGTTCAGCAGCTCGAGGACGCGGGTCTCGTCGCGGAGCGCGTCCTCGGCCTTCCGGCGCTCGGTGATGTCGCGGAAGATCCACACCCGGCCGATCGACCGACCGTCGACGACCGGCGCCTTCGTCGTGCGCTCGAGGACGCGCCCGTCCGTGAGCGTCAGCACGTCGAACGTCTCCGCGGGATTCGTCGTGCGGATCTCGTCGATGCGCGCGAGGAAGGCGGCAGGATCGACCAGCAGGCCGCTCACGTCCTCGGCATGCATGGCCGCGTCGACGCCGCCGGGCGCCGCGCCGCTCATCTCCGCATAGCGTTGGTTGTAGTCGCTGACGCGACCCTCGGCATCCGTGACCAGGATGCCGTCAGTCGTCGAGTTCAGGGTGGCGCGCAGCATCGCCAGCGAGGACGCGTGCTGCTCCGCCTGTTCGCTCACGCCTCCGTTCTAGCCGCTGGCGCGAGACGACGGCAACAAAGGTGCCGCGCGCGTGCTGCCGTGCGAGTCCGCCGCCTGACGCAGCGCGCTCAGCGTCCGCAGTCGCGCGGGGTCGAGTTCGAGATCGTCCACGTCGCCTCGGCGGCGCACCCGACGCTCTGATAGAGGAAGCAGCCCGCGACGTCCTCCGCGACCACCACGATCGTGGACGGACAGGCGACTCCGCGGAGGGTCACCGACTCGCCCTGCCCGAGCACCTCGGCCTCGATCTGATCGGGCCCCCACGCCGACTGCGCGGTCGCCGCCAGGTAGAGCCCGTCGACGTCGCGCGTCGACGCGTTCACCACCGTGATGTCGATCGCCGCGGCCGGCGTCACGCCGATCGCGATCGTTCCCAGCATGCCGAGCAACCCGGCCACTACTCGACGGCTCGTTCCGTTCATCGCTCGTCTCCTTCGATCGTTCGCGTGCGCGCGCATCGGCGTCAATTGCAGGGACCCGTCGAGTCGTAGAGCGGACCCTGGTCGCCGCAGACGTGTCCCGGGCGTTGATCGTGCGGCACGCAAAGCCCGGTCGTGCCGGTGCACTGTCCGCCGCGGCCGTCGCTCGCCGTGAAGTCGAGGTGATAGACCCGGCCGTCGTCGAGGCCGCTGCGCTCGGAGCGCACGTTCACGACGGTGCCGCCGATGCCGGTCGCGTCGGGACAGGTGTTGCCATCACCCTCCGAGTTCAAGAGCTCGTCCTGGCGGACGCTCGTGATCACGACCGTCACCGGGTCGCCGTCGGGATCGACGACGCCGACGATCGAGACCGGCGAGTACTTGTGATTCGGCGGCCAGAGCTCGTCCGCGCTCGGACCGGCGCCGCTGCAGTCCGGCGGATGGTTCACCGGCGTCGGCATCGGCGTCGCGGTCCGGGTCGGCGTCGCGGTGCGCGTCGGCGTCGCGGTGCGGGTCGGCACCGGCGTCTGCGTCGTGGTGAGCGTCGCCACGGGCGTCGCCGTGCGCGTCGGAACGGGAGTCGTGGTGGCGGTCAACGTCGGCACCGGCGTCGCCGTGCGAGTCGGGGCCGGCGTCTGCGTCGCGGTCGGCGTCGGGGCCGGAGTCGACGTGCGGGTCGGAACGGGAGTCGTGGTCGCGGTCAGCGTCGGCACCGGGGTCGTCGTCGGCACGGGCGTCTCCGTCGGGACCGCGGTCACCGTCGCGACCGCCGTCAGAGTCGGCACGGGGGTCACTGTGACGGTCGTCGTCGGCCGCGCGGTTTCCGTCGCGGTGACGGTCGGCAGCGGCGTCACGGTCGGGACGGGCGTCTCGGTCGGCGACGGCGTCACAGTGGGAACAGCCGTCTCCGTCGGCACGGGCGTCTCGGTCGGGGTCACCGTATGCGTCGGCACCGGCGTCGTGGTCGCGGTCGTCGTCGGCATCGCGGTCTCGGTCGCGGTGACGGTCGGAACCGGCGTCGCGGTCTCGGTCGGCGTCACGGTCGGAACGGGCGTCTCGGTCGGCGTCGTGGTGTGCGTCGGCACCGGCGTCGTCGTGGCGGTCGCGGTCGGGACCGCGGTCACCGTCGGCACGGCCGTCACGGTCGGGACCGCCGTCACCGTCGGGACGGGAGTCCCCGTGGTGGTGGACACCGGCGTCTCCGTCGCGACCGGAGTCTCGGTCGCGATCGGCGTCGACGAGGGCTCGGGGGTCGGCGTCGCCGCCGGCGTCGCGGTCAGCGCGGGCGTCGGAGTGGGAGTCGACGGCGTCTCCCCGCCGCCATCGGTGATCATCGGCGTCGGGGTCGGCTCGGCGCCGTCGCAGGCGGCGGTGAGAGCCTGCACGACCACCGACGACTCGCCGAACGGCCGGTTCCCCACCGAGAAGATGGTGCTCGCGGTTTGGGTCGGCCCCTGCGCCATCGCGCTCGCCGGGACGAGCAGGTCGGGACCGACGCTCCACGTGTCGTCGGCCGGATCGTAGAGATAGGTCGTCACCTGGCTGCCGACCTCGACGTCGAGACCGCCGTACGCGACGATCTGACCGCAGAGGACGCCCGCGCCCATCGCCGCGCGTGGGATCGGCAAGGACGTGCCGAGCGACCACTCGTCGTTCACCGCATCGTAGATCTGCAGCTCGCTGCTGAGCGTGCCCGGGCTGAGCGCGCCGCCGACGACGTAGATGAATCCGTTGCTGACGGTCGCCGTCGCGTCGGACACCGCGAGCGGCATCGGCGAGAGCGTCGTCCAGGTGTCGGTCGCGGGGTCGTAGACCTCGGTCGTATCGAAGAGGGTACCGGTGCCGACCGCGGAGCCGCTGCGGCCGCCCATCGCGTACACGAGGCCGCCGACGCTCGCGGCGACGAGCCCGCCGCGCGGCTCGCTCAGGCTCGCGACCGTGCTCCACGTGCCGGTCGTCGGGTCGAACACCTCGACGGCGCCGCTCGGACCGTTGCGCCCGCCGATCGCATAGAGCCTGCCGCCGGCGACGGCCCCGGCGAGGGCGGAACGGCTCTCCGTCGCGGGGTCGCCGCTGCTCCAGGTGTCGGCGCCGACGTCGTACACGTCGAGCAGCGCGCTGTCGGCGCCGCGGAATCCGTGGCTCACGTACAACCGCCCGCCGACGACGCCACCGGCGGCGCCGAAGACGCCGCCCGGAATGTCGGCGCGCAGCTCCCACGCGAGGGTACCGGGGAAGGGTGCCGCGAGGAGCGCGCGCGGCGCCGCGATCCCGACGCCGATCAGAGCCAGCAGAGCCAACGAGGCGAAAGCGATACGACGATCGTGGTGACGGTGCATGGGCCGATCGGCGGAGCAAGCGTCGTACCCGTCGTGGCGCGTCGTCCTCATCAGGCGTCGCAACAATCTCCCGAGACTCGCCATGGCACGTGCGCACAGCGGAACTGCCGGCGGGGTGCACGATGTGGCGCTCGCGTGGCGCCGCCAAACGACGGCGACTCCCGCGTGCCAAGGGTCCACGCACGGCACGTCGCATGGTCGCGCGCGCGCGTCGTTGCCCCACCCGAACGACTGATCTAACTACCGACGACACGCCGGCTCGCGCCGCGGACTCGCCCATGCACGACTCCCGGTCCCCCTTGCACGGCCTCGACGAGAGCGCCGCGCTCCGCTCGATCGTCGAAGGCACGGCGACGCATACCGGGGACCGGTTCTTCCAGACGCTGGTCGAGAGTCTCGCCCGTGCGCTCGGCACGCACGGCGCCTGGGTCACCGAGTACCTGCCGGAGGCGAGGCGGCTGCGGGCGCTCGCGTTCTGGATCGGCGGCCAATGGATGCAAGGCTTCGAGCAGGTGATCGACGGGACGCCGTGCGAGAACGTGATCGAGGGCCGGCGCCTCGTGCACGTGCCCGACAGAGCGCTCGAGCTCTACCCGAACGGGGAGGCGGCGCGGGCGATGGGCGTCGTCAGCTATCTCGGAGTGCCGCTGCTGCACGTCGACGGCAGCGTGCTCGGCCACCTCGCCGTGCTCGACCTCCACCCGATGCCGGCCGAGCCGCGCGCCGAGGCCTTGATCCGCATCTTCGCGGCCCGCGCCGCCGCCGAGCTGCAACGTCTGCGCGCCGAGGCCGAGGTGCGCGAGCGCGAGGAGAAGCTCATCCGCCTCGTCGACAGCGCGATCGACGCGATCGTGGAGCTCGACGACGCGCTCCGGGTGACGCGCGTGAACCCGGCGGCCGCGAAGCTCTTCGGCGACGCCGCCGTCGGCACCGACTTCCGCCGAGTGCTCTCCGCCGAGAGCGGGGCGCGGCTCGGCGCGCTCGCGGCCGAGCTCGGCGCGCGCGACGAGGGCGAGCGCTCGCTCTGGATCCCCGGCACGCTCGCGGCACGGCTCACGACGGGCGCGGAGTTTCCGGCCGAAGCGACGCTCTCGCGCTTCGACGTCCACCGCCGCGTCTTCTACACGCTCATCCTGCGGAACGTGAACGAGCGGCTCGAGGCCGAGCGCCGCATCCGCTCCCTCACGGTCGAGACCGAGTACCTGCGCGAAGAGCTCGCCGCGCTCGGCGGCAACGACGACCTGCTCGGGACGAGCCCCGCGCTCGCCGCCGTACGTCAGGCGGTGCAGCAGGTGGCGGCGACCGACGCGACGGTGCTCGTGCTCGGCGAGACGGGCACCGGCAAGGAGCTCGTGGCGCGCGCGGTCCACGCCGCGAGCGGCCGCCACGCCCGCCGGCTGGTCAAGGTGAATTGCGCCGCCATCCCCGAGGCGCTCGTCGAGAGCGAGTTCTTCGGCCACGAGCGCGGCGCGTTCACCGGCGCCACGCAACGACGCGAGGGACGCTTCGCGCTGGCGCACGGCGGCACCATCTTCCTCGACGAGGTCGCCGAGCTCCCGAGCGATCTGCAGGCGAAGCTCCTGCGCGTGCTCCAGGAAGGCGAGTTCGAGCCGGTCGGCAGCTCGCAGACCAGGAAGGTCGACGTGCGCGTCATCGCCGCCACCAACCGCGACCTCGCGCGCGCCGTCCGCGAGGGCCGCTTCCGCGAGGACCTCTACTATCGGCTGAACGTGGTGCCGATCGAGGTGCCGCCGCTGCGCACGCGCGGCGACGACGTCGTCGTCCTCGCGACCGCGTTCGCGGCCCGCGTCGCGCAACGCATGGGCCGCAGGGTCGCCGCGCTCGAGGCCGAGGACGTCGCGCACCTGCGCGCGTACGCCTGGCCCGGGAACGTCCGCGAGCTCCAGAACGTCATCGAGCGCGCCGTGATCACGTCGCCCGACGGGCGGCTCGATCTCGGACGCCTGCTGCAACCGAGCCCCACCGCGTCCTCTGCCGCGCCGGCGCCCGCGATTCGCACCGTTCGCGACCTCGAAGCGCTGGAGCGCGACAGCATCACCGCGGCGCTCGCCGCCTCCGACGGACGCGTCGCGGGGCCGAGCGGCGCCGCGGAGCGCCTCGGCACGAAGCCCTCGACGCTGCGATCCCGGATGAAGGCCCTCGGGATCGACCGCGCCCGCTGAATGTCGCACGCGAGATCTCGCGTCGGCCGGGCGCGAGATCTCGCGTCCTGCACGATCTCGCGCCCGTCGTCCCTCACGAAATCGCGGCCCTACGCGCCCGCGTGCGTGGCGCGCCGCTTGCGATGCGATCTGCAACGACTCGCACGGACGCGAGTCCTCACAGAAAGGGAGCGCCATGCAAAGAATCGGGATCTTCGTCTTCGGAGTGCTGTCGTACGCCTGCTTCCTGGTGTCGTTCGTCTACGCGATCGGGTTCGTCGGCGGCTTCGGCGTGCCGCGCTCGATCGACTCTGCGCCGGCCGGCTCGCTCGCCATGGCCATCGGGGTCGATCTCTTGTTGCTGACCGTGTTCGCGCTCCAGCACAGCGTCATGGCGCGGCCGGGCTTCAAGCGCTGGTGGACGCGCACCGTGCCCGAGCCCGCCGAGCGCAGCGTCTACGTGCTCGCCTCGAGCCTCGCGCTGCTCCTGCTCTTCTGGCAGTGGCAGCCGATCGGCGGCGTCGTGTGGCACGTGGAGCATCCGATCGGTCGCGCGGTGCTGCTCGCGCTCTTCGGCGCCGGGTGGCTCTTCGTGCTCGTCACGACCTTCCTCATCAATCACTTCGACCTGTTCGGGCTCCGGCAGGTGTGGCTCCATCTTCGCGGCAAGCCGTATCGGCCGCTCAGCTTCGTCACGCCCGGACCGTATCGCCACGTGCGTCATCCCCTCTACGTCGGGTGGTTCCTCGCCTTCTGGGCGACGCCGACGATGACGGCCGCGCACCTCCTCTTCGCGCTCACCACCACCGCCTACATCCTCGTCGCCATCTGGTTCGAGGAGCGCGATCTCCTCGCCTTCCACGGCGAGCGCTACGCGGAGTACCGGCGGCGGACGCCGATGTTCGTGCCGCGCATGCGCGTGACGCCGCCGGTTGCCGAGCCCGCGCTGCCTCGCCCCCGGACGGAGGCCGCGTGAACGGCGGGCTCGCGATGAGCGCGCCCGTCTGGACCCTCCTGCTCTTCGCGGCGTGGACGCTCGCAACGCTGCTCGGCACGGTCGGGATCTATCGCTGGTCCCGGATCCTGACCGGCCGAGCGCGCCTCGGCGAGTTCCACGCCGACGAGGTGCAAGGCACCGACTTCTACCGCCGCGCCATGCGCGCCCACGCGAACTGCGTCGAGAACCTGCCGGTGTACGCCGCGCTCGTCATCGTCATCGTGGCGAGCGGGGTGCGGAGCCCGACCCTCGATCGGCTCGCGATCGCGGTGTTGATCGCCCGCGTGCTGCAGACGCTGACCCACCTCGCGATGCCGCAGTCCGATACGGTCGTCGGCGTGCGGTTCGCCTTCTTCTTCGTGCAGCTCGCGGCCATGGTCGGCATGGGCATCGTGGTCGCGGTGTCCAGCTGACCGATGCGCGCGGCGTGGGCGGCTGCGCCCCATGCGTCGTTTCCCCGCGCCGCTCTCCGCTGATAGAGGAACGCCTCCGTCAGCGTCGTCCGGAACCGCCCGGGCCGCGTTTCTCCGAGGACCCGCGGATCCAGGAGGCGCGCCATGGGCGAGGTGGGGACGACGACGCAGGTCAGGGAGACGTTTCGCGTCGTCCTGATCAAGCCGTCGCACTACGACGACGACGGCTACGTGATCCAGTGGGCGCGCTCGAGCGTCCCCTCGAACACCATGGCGGCGGTGTACGGTCTCACCGCGGACTGCGCCGAGCGGCGCGTCCTCGGACCCGGCGTCGACGTCGTCGTGGCCGCGTACGACGAGACCAACACCCGGATCCAGCCCCGTCGCATCGCCGCCGCGATGACGCGCGCCGGCGAGCGCGGCGTCGTCCTGCTGATCGGCGTCCAGAGCAACCAGTTCCCGCGCGCCGTCGACCTCGCCGAGCACTTCCTCGCGCTTGGCGTACCGGTCGCGATCGGCGGCTTCCACACCAGCGGCTGCGTCGCCATGTTGCCGACGCTTCCCGTCGAGCTGACCGACGCGATGGCGCGCGGCATCACGCTCTACGCCGGCGAGCTCGAGGGACGCCTCGACGCGCTGCTCCGCGACGCGCACCGCGGCGAGATGCTGCGGCTCTACGACTTCATGAAGGACCTGCCCGCGCTCGAGTCGCAGCCGGTGCCCTATCTGCCCGCCGCGCAGATCCGCCGCATGTCGGGTGCGCGCACGAGCTTCGACGCGGGCCGCGGCTGCCCGTTCCTCTGCAGCTTCTGCACGATCATCAACGTGCAGGGACGAAAGTCGCGGCACCGCAGCGCCGACGACGTCGAGCGCATCATCCGCGACAACCTCGCGCAGGGCGTCCACAAGTTCTTCGTCACCGACGACAACTTCAGCCGCAACAAGGCGTGGGAGCCGCTCTTCGACCGGATGATCGCGCTCCGCGAGGAAGGCTTGACGTTCTCGATGACGATCCAGGTCGACACGCTCTGCCACAAGATTCCGCGTTTCATCGCGAAGGCCGGCCGCGCCGGCGTCGACCGCGTGTTCATCGGGCTCGAGAACATCAACCCCGAGGCGCTCGACGGCGCGCGCAAGCGCCAGAACGACATCACCGAGTACCGCACCATGCTGCAGGCGTGGCACGCGGTCGGCGCGCTCACGTTCGCGGGCTACATCCTGGGGTTCCCGACCGACACGCCCGAGAGCATCCTCCGCGACATCCGCATCATCCAACGCGAGCTCCCCATCGACCTGCTCGAGTTCTTCATCCTCACGCCGCTCCCGGGATCGCAGGATCACAAGGAGCTCGTCGAGCGCGGCGTCGCGCTCGAGCCCGACATGAACGCGTACGATTCGGTGCACGTGACCGCGCCGCACGCGCGCATGTCGAAGGACGAGTGGCTGGGGATCTACCGCCGCGCGTGGGACGCCTACTACACGCCGGAGCACGTCGAGACCGTCATGCGCCGCGCCGCCGACTGGGGCTTCGATACCAACAAGATGAAGTGGATGATGCTCTCCTTCCACGCCTCCGCGACCATCGAAGGCATCCATCCGCTCGACAGTGGCATCTTCCGCCGGAAGTACCGCCGCGAGCGGCGCGCGGGCTTTGCGCGCGAGCACCCGATCGCCTTCTACGCCCGCTATGCGTGGCAGATCGCCGCGAAGCACGGGCGCCTCCTCCGCATGTACCTCGCGTATCGCGCCGCGCACCGCCGGGCCCTGCGCCCGACGGAGCGACCGCCGCGCGACGTCGCGACCACGTCGGTCGCGGCTGCGGAGCTGAACGCGCTCGACCTCTTCACGGTCACGGCGGCCGCGCGCTCCGCGGTGCGGAAGGTACAGCAGCGGGCGTCGCGACGGGCCGCGCGCGGGACCCTCCCGGCGATCCCCGAAACG
>JADMIO012757642.1_pt1 | contig 10251 bp, 7 predicted proteins | sample 8958161 | NCBI WGS metagenome assembly JADMIO01 (sample SAMN16585339, study PRJNA669376) | soil metagenome | isolation source: Crop rotation soil | place: USA: Cullars Rotation, Alabama | collected 2011
CTTTCCCCGACTCGTCACCCGCGTACGCGCGCCCCTTCACCAGCTCGACGTAGTCGTCGCAGAACCGCCAGAAGAACCCCTCGATGCGGTCGAGGGCGCGCGTGTAGTCGAAGTCGTCGAACGCGCGGGTGGCGTCGGCGACGACGTCGTCGAGCTGGCGGAGCATCGAACGGTCGAGCGGCGCGTCCACGGCGCCGCCCTCCTTCGCGCCGAGCCCGAGCACGAACTTCGAGACGTTCAGCACCTTGATCGCGAGCCGGCGCCCGACCTTCATCACGCCTTTGTCGGCCGCAGTGTCGGTGCCGGGCGCGCCGCGGCATGCCCAGTAGCGGATGCCGTCGGAGCCGAACTCCTCGAGCAGCGGCATCGGCGTGACCACGTTGCCTTTCGACTTCGACATCTTCTTGCGGTCGGGATCGAGCACCCAGCCGTTGATGTTCGTGTGCTTCCACGGCAGCTCGCCGTGCTCGAAGTGCGAGCGGACGATCGTCGAGAACAGCCACGTCCGGATGATCTCGGGGCCCTGCGGGCGCAGGTCCATCGGGAACGTGCGCTCGAACAGGTCCTCGTCGTCGACCCACCCCGTGACGATCTGCGGGGTCAGCGACGACGTCGCCCACGTGTCCATCACGTCGGGATCGCCGATGAACCCGCCGGGCTGGCCGCGCTGGCTCTCGTCGTAGCCCGGCGGGACGTCGGACGACGGATCGATCGGCAGCGTCAGCTCGTCGGCGGCGATGAGGTCGTCGTAGCGAACCGTCCCGTCCTCGTCGATCGGGTACCACACGGGGAACGGCACGCCGAAGAAGCGCTGCCGGCTGATGAGCCAGTCGCCGTTCAGTCCGTTGACCCAGTGGTCGTACCGGACCTTCATGAACGAGGGGTGCCAGCCGAGCTCGTCGGCGCGCCGGAGCAGCGCGTCGCGCAGGTCGGCATCGCGACCGCCGTTGCGGATGTACCACTGGCGAGACGTGACGATCTCGAGCGGGCGGCTGCCCTGCTCGTAGAACTTGACCGGGTGGGTGATCTGGCGCGGTTCGCCGTGCAGGTCGCCGGACTCGGCGAGCAGCTCGACGATGCGCTTCTGCGCCTGCTTCGCCGTCTTGCCGGCCAGCTCGCCCCACGCGCCGTCGTCGCCGAGCCACTCGGGTGTCGACGTCTGGAAGCGGCCGTCGCGCTGCAGGACGGTGCGCACGGGAAGGTCGAGCTCGCGCCACCACGTCACGTCGGTCGTGTCGCCGAACGTGCAGATCATGGCGATGCCCGATCCCTTCTCGGGATCGGCGAGCGCGTGCGCGTGCACGGGGACCTCGACGTCGAACAGCGGCGTGCGCACGGTCGTTCCGAACAGCGGCGCGTAGCGCCCGTCGTCGGGATGGGCGACCAGCGCGACGCACGACGGGATGAGCTCGGGCCGCGTCGTCTCGATGAAGACGGGACCGTCGGCGCCGTGGAACGAGATGCGGTGGTACGCGCCCGGCTGCTCGCGGTCCTCGAGCTCAGCCTGCGCGATCGCCGACTGGAAGTCGACGTCCCACAGCGTCGGCGCGTCGGACGCGTACGCCTCGCCGCGCGCCAGGTTGCGCAGGAACATCCGCTGGGCGACGAGCCGAGCGCGGTCGCCGATCGTCGCGTACGTCAGCTCCCAGTCGACCGAGAGGCCGAGCGTGCGCCACAGGTGCTCGAACGCCTGCTCGTCCTCGGCGGTCAGCTTCTTGCAGAGCTCGATGAACGCCTGCCGGCTGATCGGCGTCTGCTCCTTGCTGTCGCCGCCGTTCGGGATCGGCGCATCCGGGTCGTAGGGGATCGACGGGTCGCAGCGCACGCCGTAGAAGTTCTGCACGCGGCGCTCGGTCGGCAGGCCGTTGTCGTCCCAGCCCATCGGATAGAAGAGCTCGTCGCCGCGCATGCGCCGGTAGCGGGCGAGGGTGTCGGTCTGCGCGTACCCGAACACCGAGCCCATGTGCAGGCTGCCGCTGACGGTCGGCGGCGGCGTGTCGACGGAGAAGATCTCGGCGCGCGTCTTCGTGCGATCGAAGCGGAACGTGCCGTTCGCCTCCCACTGCTTCGACCACTTCTGCTCGAGCCCGTCGACGGTGGGCTTCTCGGGGACAGACGGCATGGTCTGTCCACGCTACCTATGCAGGTTCGGCGACCAGGACTCGGTTCTTGCCCTCGCGCTTGGCCTGCAGCAGCGCGTCATCGGCGTGCTTCAGCATCTCGTCGAGGGTGGCGCCGTGCCGGAGATCGGCGACGCCGAACGACGCGGTGAACACCGGCGTGCCGCCCTTGTTGACCGAGAGCGCCAGCTCCTCGCGCAGCCGCTCGACGGCGGCGAGCGCGGCGTCGGCACCGCAGTCGGGGAACACGAGCAGGAACTCCTCGCCGCCGTAGCGAGCGGCGGAGTCACCGGGGCGCAACGACGTCTTGAGCGTCGACGCGAACAGGCGGAGGGCGCGGTCACCGGCCTCGTGGCCATGGGTGTCGTTGAGCAGCTTGAAGTTGTCGAGGTCGGCCATGACGACGGCGAACGGCCGCTCCTCGCGCTGCAGCGAGTAGACGCGGTTGTTTCGATTATAAGTCTACGGAGTCCACGCAATAAATGCTTTTTATTGTCTTGCTCGGTTTCCTCAATTTTTTTCTTATACTGCGCCTCTGTCTCAATTGTTTTATCATGCTCACCTATCTTCAAATAACGGATTACAGCGGGTTTAGCCGTCTTATATATACACTTTAGTTGCTGACCCTGTAGTTCTAGAGAAAAAGTGACCCCGTTCTTGAGATCATGCTGTGTTATTTTTTTAGTTTTCCATTTCTCAATATTTTCTATAGAAAGAATATTGTCTACATCACTTGCAGTGATTTTGTCATATTTTTTCTCGATCTCATTAATTTTATCTTGAATGTCAGAAAGAACTTTCTCAACTGTCTGACTTAGGTTGTCCGTTGTTTTCTCAATCGCAAATGCGATTTCATCATTCATTTTTGGAAACAGCGCCTCCCAGACAGGAGCACTTGTTTTAAATATTTTAATCAGATCATTCTTAGAATTCTTATTTGTTGTTGAATTTGTAATATACGCCTTGAGGATTGCATGCATTGCACTTAAAGATCTCTTTTTTAGAACATTATCGGCATTTAATTGTACGAAATTAAATTGCATAGCGGCCTGCACACATAACTCGCTTGAGTGCATATATTCTTTAAGATGGCTCCGCACATCCTTAAGTACCATGAGATCTTTAGTCTTTATTGCCTTATTCTTATAATCAAGAATCTCATTGTTAATATTTCGCTCGACATCGTTGAATACGTCAGTCAGCATCTCTCTTGGGCTGCATTCTACATTTTCCTGCAACAAATTTTTTGTTTCCAATACAGCTTCGCTTAAAGCTCTTATTTGCGCAGCGAAGCAACCCGACTCATCCGTCAATGCCCCTAACATTTTGACATTACGTACTTTAGATCTTTCAAGATCGAATTCTTGCTCTAGTAAGGAAATCACATCAGCAAGCTGCGCAACAAGAAGTCGACGATAGTTTTTTCCGTGAGGAGAGTCCTCTGCTAATACTGTGTTTTCCCCTGTATGAATGTCTCCGTGAAATCCACACCTTCTCAACAAGGTTTCAAATGCCTCAAACGTCATTTCAGGCTTATATCCAGCAATTAAATCTTGAATTTTTTTTACTCTTCTTAGTGCATTTTTATTGCCATGAAGTGCTTGCATGAGAAGGATTTCCTTACGCTGGCATTCACTAAGATCAGCAGGTAGCGCTGCACTATCCAACGTCACACCACTTTGTAATAATTCCAGGAAAACAGCTTCATTAGCAGGTTGGAGAAGTTTTTCTGCCAAACCCCGATCAATGATATTGATGTCACGTGCTTTAATATCTTTGATAACGGTATTTTTTTGTGCCGCCTCACCTTCAAGATAGTCGCGTATGAGTTGATCATTGTCCTTTAGCCCCACACCATTCAAAAAAGAGCCGTAATCGTGATTTATTACTTTGCCAAACGGCATCTCTTCGATCTTTTTACTAAAAGTAGCGTAATTACTAAAATTATTTAAACGATCCATTATCAACCACCAGAAATCCCAAAAATTTAATATAAAGCTAATTTGCATCCTTCCACAAAATCAAAATATCATTATTATTAACAATTAATATAAATACGATTGAATTGCTGCAATTCCTCTCAAAAAAATTAATATCAATTAATAAATTAATGTGTGTACATAACCATTCTTGACTGATGTTGGTGAAGAAAATCACACAAAATGATGCCTGTGATATCACCACCCGACTGCCTAGCTTTACACTGTACTTGGCGACGTAACGGCAACCCCGTCGCTAAATGAATGTGTTTGAAAGTAGAGTTTTTTCAATTAGTTTTTGAAAGTTCTGTCTGAAGACTTCACGCTTTACCGTTAGCCAACTCATCCCCCTCCTGAAACAGGCCGAAGCTGTCCCCCCACTCCCGCACTGTGCTAGGAATACGGCATGAGTACGGCAACGTTCTACAAATGGCGCGCCAAGTATGGAGACATGGATGCCTCTCTGATGGTCCACATGAAGAAAGGCTTCGGCTAGCAGAAATGGGTATTGAGCTGATCTATATTCACCGCAGCAGAACGCCTACGTCGAGCGCTATGACTGGCTGGCCTCACCACCTGTTCGATTCACTGGAAACAGATCCAGGACTTGGCTACGCGCTGGCGCTGGCTCTGGACCTACCATCACGACAGACCCAACATGACCCTGGGCAGCATTACGCTAAAACAGAAACTCGCCCTGGACCCCTAACCGCTACCTTCAGTGCGCATCGATAGGGGGGTTACCTAACCATCTTACTTGTCGTTGATCGACTTGCTAGACTTCGCTGGACGCGGCACCGGCGCTTGGGGAATCGCCGTTTGCTGCGGCTCATTGCGCTCAATCCAACGCACCATATCTTGCCAAATGCGACGCACTTCGTCTGGGGGCGGCATTTGGTTTGCATCCGGTAGTTCGATCGTGATCACGGGGACGTTCTTGTGCAAGCCACCATAGTTGCCAAGAGAACCGGGATAAACCCCGACTTGGGTAAAGCGCAGCTGGCCAAAGCGCTGTGGCACCGGTGCCGGGCCATCAAAGTCGAGCATGCCAAACGGGGCATGGACTGAGATGATGACGTGCGGTTTGAAGCGTTGCATTTCTTCATTCAGCCAGCGCGTCTCTGGCTCAGACAGCGGAGAAAGGCCAGGATAGCGACGTGGATCGCTGCCAGTGACGCGCGCCCAATAACGCGGCGCCTCTTGTTGCCAGCCAGGGGTGGGGAAATTGCGATTTAAATCGACTCCGTTGGCATTCACCCGTTGCGGCTTGGGGGCTAATAAACCATCGGGATTCAAGACTGGCACCACTTTCCAGTGAAAATTGTGTGCCGGCGGCGTCTGCATCCATTGCATCCACTGAAAGACAATCGACGCCGCAGTCAATTCATCCCCATGAATGCCTCCTAACAAAAGAATACGTACCGGCTCCTTGCCGGTGCGTAGCGCTGGAATGGCACGCGCCAAAATTGGAAAGCCCTTGACCGAAACCATCCCGGTCGGCGCCAAGCCACTCCCTTGACAAGTCGCCATCGACACTCCTGGCAAGCGGGGAGTTAAGCGTTGACACCAATCAGCTTGCTGGGTTGTCTTAACAGGATTGCCAGCCCAGCCAAGCGGAGCGATAAAGAGCCCTAGCATGCCAATCACGCATTGAGCTACACGCACGATTGAATCTTTCTTCATTCTAAAATTCAATGAATCCCTATAAACCCGCCGCTGCACGCAACGCAGCCGCCTTGTCGGTACGCTCCCAAGCAAATTCTGGCTCTTCGCGTCCGAAGTGGCCATAGGCTGCCGTCTTTCCATAAATCGGGCGCAGTAGATCAAGCATGTACACGATGCCTTTGGGGCGCAAATCGAATAATTCTTGTACCAAGCCCGCCAATTTTTCATCGCTAATCTTGCCAGTACCAAAAGTCGTCACCATGACCGAAGTAGGCTTGGCGATTCCAATCGCATACGACACTTGAATTTGGCAACGCTTGGCCAAGCCCGCTGCGACAATATTTTTTGCTACATAGCGACCAGCATAGGCAGCAGAACGGTCGACTTTGGAAGGATCTTTGCCCGAGAACGCACCGCCACCATGGGGCGCAGCACCGCCATAGGTGTCGACAATGATTTTACGTCCGGTTAAACCGCAATCGCCTTGTGGACCGCCGATCACGAAGCGCCCGGTCGGATTGATTAAATAGCGCGGGCCCTGTTTTAGCCACGCGCGCGGCACGACTGGCTTAATGATTTCCTCAATGGCGGCTTCTTCGATCGCCTTATGTTCTATCTCGGGACTATGCTGGGTCGATAACACCACGGTGTCGATGGCCACCGGCACACCGTTGACATACTTTAAAGTCAATTGCGATTTGGCATCTGGGCGTAGCCAAGGCAAACGGCCATCTTTGCGCAATTGCGATTGCCGCTCGACGATGCGGTGCGCGTAATAAATCGCCGCTGGCATCAATTCCGGCGTTTCGTCGCAGGCATAGCCAAACATAAGGCCCTGGTCGCCTGCCCCTTGATCAAGGTCCAAGCCTTTGCCTTCGTCGACGCCTTGGGCAATGTCCGCAGACTGTTTGTCATAGCAGACCATGACTGCGCAGCTCTTGTAATCGATGCCGTAATCGGCATTGTCGTAACCAATGCGCTTGATGGTGTCGCGCGCCACGTCAATATAATCAACGTTGGCGTGCGTAGTGATTTCTCCCGCCAGCACGACTAAACCCGTGTTGCATAAAGTTTCCGCTGCCACGCGCGCTTTGGGGTCTTGCGTCAAGATAGCATCGAGGATCGCATCTGAAATTTGATCGGCCACTTTGTCAGGGTGGCCTTCGGAGACTGACTCCGAGGTAAAGAGATATTCGTTGGCCATCACAGGCTCCTAAAAAATGTGACCGTGTCATGTCGCGGTCCACGGAATGAGCCTGCGACGCTTTAGCGAAATTTGTATGCCGCCTCACAAGTTGTCTATTAACTCGGCGGATGACGTGCGTATGCTATTTTACGTCCCTCAAAACAAATCGCCAAATTTCTCCTGGATTTTGATGCTAATTGCCCTCTTTCGTTTGCTGTCAACATGGCCATTGTTTGTGATGCATGGCATCGGCGCGCTCCTGGGCTGGCTCGTGTATGGGGCTTCGCCGCGCTATCGCACTCACCTTAAAAACAATCTGCAACGCGCTGGATTTGCCCCAGTCTTGTCGCAAGCGATCGCTGAAGCGGGCAAGAATATCCTCGAACTACCCTTTGTCTGGTGCGCTCCACCGCAGCGCATCCACCAGGCGGTCAAGCTCGATAACTGGGAAGTCGTCCAAGCCGCCTTGGAAGCACAGCGTGGCATTATTTTTCTTACCCCACACCTCGGTTGTTTTGAAATCGCTGCCCAATTCGTCGCGACCCAAGTCCCGCTCACCGTGTTGTATCGTCCACCGCGCAAAAAAATATTGCAGCCCTTGATCGAAGGCGCGCGTGCGCGCAGCCAACTCAGGCTCGCACCGGCTAACTTGACGGGCGTGCGCATGTTACTCAAAACCCTCAAGAGCGGCGGGGCGATTGGTTTGCTGCCTGATCAAGTACCGCAACAAGGGGAAGGGGTATGGGCCGATTTTTTTGGTCAACCCGCCTATACCATGACGCTCTCAGCCAAGTTACAGCAACTGAGTCAAGCACCTATCATCTTGACCTATGCGCAACGCTTGCCGCAGGGCGCAGGCTATTGGCTACGCTTTATGCCCTTTGAGGGCCCACTAGGCGAGACGCCAGCACAACAAGCACGCGCCATCAATGCCGCGATGGAAGCGTTGATCGCCCGTTGTCCAGCGCAATATGTGTGGAGTTATCAACGGTATAAAACGCCGCGGGGAGTGAGCGCGCCCAAGGAGAACGCATGAGGCTACTGCTAGCCCTAATGTGGTTATTGCATTGGCTCCCCTTGCCCGTGCTCGGGCGTATCGGTGAAGCCATCGGCACCTTTCTCTTTGTACTGTTGCGCACACGGCGCCGCATTACCCTGACCAATCTCCAACTCTGCCTGCCTCAGTTGCCGCCTGCCCAACGACAAATGCTCGCGCGCCAGCATTTTCAACATTACGCGCGCAGCATCTTAGAGCGCGGCATTTTATGGTGGGGCTCAGAAGCACGCCTGCAGCGCTTGATTCAGATCGAGCCGTGCGTTCCCCTGACAGCCCTCCAAACAAGCCCAACGATTTTGTTGTGCCCCCATTTTGTGTGTCTGGACGTGGCGGGCGTCGCCGTGATGCGCGAGATATCGCTCTGCTCGATTTACACGCGCCAACAAAACCAAGTGTTCGATGCCGCCCTACGTCGCGGGCGCTCACGCTTTTGGCCAGTCCAATTGTTGACGCGGGCTGAAGGCATCAAACCCATTTTGCGTGCCATGAAAGCAGGCTTGCCATTTTTCATGTTGCCGGATATGGATTTCGGCGCGAAAGATGCCGCGTTTGTGCCTTTCTTTGACATTCCCGCTGCCACCCTAACCGCACCCGCTCGCATTGCAGCCATCACGGGCGCCCAAGTCATTCCCGTGGTAGCGCGCTTTTTACCGCATTATCGAGGATGGAAAGTCACTTTTTACCCCGCATGGAAAGACTATCCAGGCAGCGATATTGTTGCCGCCACACGGCGCATGAATGCTTTTATTGAAGAACGGGTGCGAGAAGCACCGACGGAATATTTTTGGGCGCATAAGCGCTTCAAGACACGACCACCGAATTTGCCCGCGCTCTATGCACACCCCCGGCACCGGCATTCCCTCTGCCCCATTCTCTCCCGCTGGCGGAAGAAAATGGGATTGCGGAAGGATTAATGCGAACCTGTCTTACGCAAGCGAATATTTAACATCTCTACCACCACTGAGAATGCCATAGCGCTATAGATGTAACCCTTTGGTACATGGTGTCCAAAGCCTTCCGCAATCAACACCACCGCCACCACCACTAAGAACGAGAGCGCCAACATTTTGATCGTGGGGTGCTGTGCAACGAAAGTGCCAATCGGACGCGCAAAAAACATCATCAAACCAACTGAAGCCACCACTGCCGCAATCATCACGGGTAAACGATCCACCATACCGACCGCGGTAATGATCGAGTCAAGCGAAAACACTAAGTCGATCACTATGATTTGTGCGATCACGACAGCGGCACTCAATTGCTTTGCCTTGACAACGCTACTTGTGGCTCCTTCGAAGGTTTCATGAATTTCACCTACGCTTTTCCACAGTAAGAACAAGCCGCCGGCAATCAACACCAAGTCACGCCCAGAAATCGGGGTTTGCATGATCGTCAATAAAGGTGTCGTCAAGCCCACGATCCATGACAGCACCAACAATAAGCCAATGCGCATGAACATCGCTAAAAACAAACCAAGCCGACGCACCCTTTCTTGCTGTGCGCTTGGTAACTTGTCGACCAAGATAGAAATGAAAATGATGTTGTCGATACCAAGCACTAATTCCAGCGAGGTCAAGGTCAGGAAAGCAATCCACGATTGCGGGTCGAGCAGTAATTCGAGCATATTAATTTTTTAAAAAACCAATGATCACTGAGTACGTATTTCCCACCCCTTTCTCCATTGCGGGAAGGGGTGGGCAAGATGCGCATCCGCTGCACAAAGTGTGTGCCGCTTAAAAAAGCGCCAATCTTACACGAACTAAAACATCGCTCGACACGCGGCCCAAGCTGCCTTTTCTTGCTGTCTTACACAGAAAGACGGAGGGCAAAAAAGAAGTTTTACTTTGGATAAAGCTGATAGAGCGCGCCTGCATAATCATCGGATACCAGCAACCCGCCCTGACCATCCGCGATCACGTCGACTGGACGTCCCCATACTGAGCGTGCATCAGGGTCGATGACGAAGCCCGCGACCAAGTCGCGCTCAGCGCCTGCATTCCCGGCATCGTCGAAGGGAAAGTAAATCACCTTATAGCCTGCACGCAAGCTGGTGCAATTCCAGCAGCCATGTAGCGCCAGCGCCGCACCTTTGCGATATGGGAGTGGAAGATTGCTGGTGTGCAAGAAACTAAATCCCAGCGGAGCGGCATGCGCTTGCACTCCTTTGGAAGCGCGCGCGACGCTCGCACAATTGAGGCGCATGCTATTCAAGTTGAACTCAAAATCGGGTAGTAAGGGGGAAAG
>JADMIO010001517.1_pt1 | contig 10250 bp, 7 predicted proteins | sample 8958161 | NCBI WGS metagenome assembly JADMIO01 (sample SAMN16585339, study PRJNA669376) | soil metagenome | isolation source: Crop rotation soil | place: USA: Cullars Rotation, Alabama | collected 2011
CGCCTTCCTCGATCGACATCCTCCCGATTTGCACTAACCGTGAATAATCCCAGTCGGCATCGGTGCCACGCAGCTTGATCTTCAAACATTTGAGCCCATCGGTCCGAATCCAATCACGCAAGAGCACGGGATATTCGTCCTTCGGTTCATTGCCCGTAAGCTCCGAAGGTTCGACCGCATCGAGCCCACCAATCAGGTGCCAAACGGGCATCCGATTTTGTCTCGGACGTAAATATTGGGCCGGCCTTTGCCCGGCAAAACGTGCGTCCCCATCAAAGAAATGCGCGAGATCGGATGCGAGAAATTCTTCGTCGACTGTCTCGAAAACTGGCCGTTCATGGAGCACACCGAAGGCGTCGAAAAGCGCGAGATCGAAGAGCGAATGGCAAACGAGCGCCGCAAGGTGTGGCATCGGTTCGGTATGCTCAGCGTTATGCTGGTCCAGCAGCGCATGTAAGCGGTGGCGCTGGAAAGCATCGCCCAGTTCCATCGGATGGCCGCTGGCGTCGAAAGCGATTAACTCCCGCGCGAGTGTGCGGCAAAATTCCTGCATGCGCCGCTCGCGCTCTTCCCACAATAGCGTCGACGGCCAGACCCACGCGACGCTCAAGGGCGTCTCACCCCATCCTTCGGCGCTGCGTCCACGAGTATCTTCCACCCGCACGCAGACTCGTGCACAGCTAACCCGCTCGACCACCTGCGCGCCAAACTTCAATGGCGTGCGCGTCTGAACAGGGAGGAAATAAAGCGTCGCTTCGCGGACGCGGACGTCAGTGGGAAGGGGCATGGCCGTGCCAAACTGTTCAAGCATCATCGCCGTGGCAAGCGCCGTCCTTTCCGATTTGGATTCACTTCCCCTTCCAGAACATCGCGACAAAATGGAAACTTGAAATACCATTATAGTTTCCTTAGATTCCATCCAAGATGGCGACCCAAACTCCCCCTCTCACAACCAAAACTTCCGATGATCCGGCGCAGCGGATCATCGCCGGAGCCCGCCGGCACTTCTTTGCTCACGGCTTCCGCGGCGTGACGATGGACGACCTCGCTGCTGAGCTCGGCATGAGCAAAAAAACCCTCTACGCGCACTTCGCCAGCAAGACCGCGCTCTTGCAAGCGGTGGTCGGCGACAAGCTGCAGCGAGTCGAGGCCGATCTCGACCACGTCATGAACACCATCGGTGCCGACTTCTCATCGTGCCTTCACGACCTCCTGGCTTGCATGCGCGCACACACCGAAGAAATTCAGCCAGCCTTCGTTCGCGATATTCGTCGCGAGGCGCCTGAGATTTTTTCGCTCGTGCAGGAAGGCCGCCGAAAGCTGATCCACCGCTATTTTGGCAAACTCCTTGAGACCGGACGCAAGGCCGGAACGATTCGCAAGGACATCGCTCCTACACTGCTGATTGAAATCCTCGTCGGCGCCGTCGACGCCATTGTGAATCCCGCCCGCATGGAAGAGCTCGGCCTGACCCCACGCACCGGGCTGACGCTGATCATCTCAGTTTTCATGGAAGGTGCGCTCGTGCGGAAAGGCTCACGATGAAACCAAAAATCGTCACTCTTCTCGGACTTACGGCAGCGTTACTTTTACTCCCCGGCTGCAAACGGACATCGTCCACTCGCGTGCAAGGCTATGCGGAAGGTGAATACGTTTACGTTGCTTCACCGCTCGCAGGCGCGCTGGAAAAGCTGTCGGTGCAGCGCGGCGCACAGGTGCAAGCGGGCGATCCTCTTTTCGCTTTGGAATGCGGTGCCGAAACAGCCGCATTTCAGGAAGCTGAGCGTCGATTGGCGCAAGGGCGCGCGCAGCTCGAAGACGCGAAGAAAGGCCGGCGGCAGCCCGAGATTCAGGCTGTGGAACAGCAGCTTCAGCAAGCACGCGCTGCGCTCGTCCTGACCGAGAAAATCTTCAAGCGACAGGAAGAACTTTTTCGCTCCGGGGCCAGCGCGGCCAACGAATTCGATACGGCACGTTCCGCGCGTGATCAGGATCAGCATCGCGTCTCGCAACTGGAAGCCGATCTCAAAACGGTCAACCTCGCCTCACGCGACGACGTCATTTCAGCTGCTGAAGAGAACGTCCGCGCGCTGACGGCAGCACAGGACAAAGCGGGCTGGAATCTTGCGCAAAAGAAGCAGACTGCAGCGCAGGCCGGTTTCGTCTTCGACACACTTTACCGCGAAGGCGAATGGGTCGCAGCGGGGCGCCCCGTCGTCTCGTTGCTGCCGCCTGCGAACATCAAAGTGCGCGCCTTCGTACCCGAACCGCGCATCGCCTCAATCCACGTCGGGGATGCCATGCGTGTGCACGTCGATGGCATCGACACCCCATTCACCGGAAAAGTGAGCTATATCTCGCCAAAAGCGGAATTCACGCCCCCAGTCATTTACAGTCAGGAAAGCCGTGGCAAGCTCGTCTTTATGATCGAGGCGACCTTCGATCCGGCCGTCGCGGTCAAGCTGCACCCTGGGCAGCCCGTGGACGTGGAATTTTGATCGCACATGAACGACGAGTTGGCCATCGACGTGCGTGGGATGACGAAGCGCTTTGGCGACCGCACGGTCGTCAATGACATCGCTCTGCAAGTTCGCACGGGTGAAATTTATGGTTTCCTCGGACCGAACGGCAGCGGCAAAACGACGTTCATTCGTATGCTCTGCGGACTCCTGCGCGCAGATGCCGGCAGCGGCACCTGCCTTGGCTATGATGTGATTCGCGAGAGTGAGGCCATCAAGCGGCACGTCGGTTACATGACGCAAAAGTTCAGTTTCTGGGAGGATCTGAGCATCGCGGAGAATCTCGATTTCGTGGCGCGGATGTATGGCGTGAAGAATCGCCAGGAAACCGTGCGCAAGAGCATCGAGCAACTCGGCCTCGGCGGACGTGAGCGCCAACTCGCAGGGCAACTTTCCGGTGGCTGGAAGCAACGCGTCGCACTCGCGGCATGCCTCATCCATCAACCCAAGTTGCTCCTTCTCGACGAACCGACCGCCGGTGTTGACCCAAAGGCACGACGCGATTTTTGGGAACAGATTCACCAACTGGCCGCACAAGGACTCACGTTCCTCATCACCACGCACTACATGGATGAAGCCGAACGCTGCCACCGGCTTGCTTACATCGCTTACGGCAATTTGCTCACCCACGGCACCGTGAGCGAAGTCATCGATCATGTCGGGCTCAATACATGGTCTGTCACCGGGCCGGGTCTTATCCAACTCGCTGAGCAACTTCGCGGGCAGCCTGGCGTGCAGCAGGCCGTCGCGTTCGGAACCTCGCTCCACGTCAGCGGGGAGGACGGAGCGGCGCTTGAACAGGCCATCACACCGTTTCGCCGCACGCCATATGAATGGACGCGCGTCCGCTCGGGTCTCGAGGATATTTTCATCCACCTCATGGATGAATCAAAGGACAACTTCGCGCCATGAACGCGGGCCGGAAATTTTCCTTCGAACGCCTGTGCGGAATCATTGCCAAGGAGTTCACGCAGATGCGGCGCGACCGGCTCACCTTTGCGATGATGCTCGGCATTCCGCTCATCCAACTCCTGCTGTTTGGTTTCGCGATCAACTCCGATCCACGACACCTCCCCGCCGCCATGCTCATGGCCGATTCCGGCCCGCAAGAGCGCACGATTTTACACGCGATGAAAAACAGCACGTATTTCGATTTCGTGCAGCAAGTGGAAACCGAACGCGAGGGTCGCGATTTGCTCGCCCGCGGGCAGGTGCAGTTCGTCATCAATATTCCGCAGAACTTCACGCGCGATCTCTTGCGCGGCGATCGACCCGCACTGCTCGTTGAAGCCGATGCCACCGATCCAGCCGCGACCGGCCTCGCCATCAGCTCACTCAACACGCTCATCACAAACGCACTCCACGAAGATCTCAAAGGCCCGCTCGAACCTCTCACCGCTCCACCGGGACCAATCGATCTCCGCATCCATGCGCTCTACAATCCCGAGAATAACACCCAGTACAACATCGTCCCCGGGCTCATGGGCGTGATCCTCACCATGACGATGATCATGATCACTGGCCTCGCGATCACGCGCGAGCGCGAGCGCGGTACGATGGAAAATCTGCTCTCCATGCCCACCCGCCCGAGTGAGGTGCTGATTGGCAAGATCGTGCCCTACATTCTCATCGGTTACGTGCAGGTCGCGGTCATTCTCACTGCCGCACATTTCCTGTTCCGCGTGCCGATGCTCGGCAGCATCCCTCTCCTTTTGGCCGCCGCACTTGTCTTCATCGCCGCCAACCTCGCCATGGGCATCACCTTCTCGACGATCGCCAAAAACCAACTGCAAGCGATGCAGATGACGTTCTTCTTTTTCCTACCGTCGATCCTGCTCTCCGGCTTCATGTTCCCATTTCGCGGGATGCCGCGCTGGGCGCAAGCCATCGGCGAAGTGCTACCACTCACGCATTTCCTGCGCGTCGTGCGCGGCATTCTCTTGAAGGGCAACGGCCTCTCTGATGTCGCCCGGGATCTGTGGCCGATTGCCCTTTTCGCCACGGTGATGCTCACCGTTGGCGTCAAACGTTACCGGCAGACGCTGGATTAAACGCGGAGCCCGGCCTTAGCCGATATTGCCGCGCTTCATCTCGTCCATCAGTCGATCACAGGCGCGCCACGCTAGAGCGAGAATGGTGAGCGTTGGATTTTTATACGGGCTGGAGACGAATGGTGCGCCATCGACCGAGAAGACATTCGGCGCATCCCAGACCTGGCCGAATGAATTGACTACACCTTCCTTGGCCGTGGCGGACATACGCGCGGTGCCCATTTCATGATTCACCGAGCCGCCCGCGGTGATGATCTTGCGGCCGTCGGTTTCGACTTTGCCCGTCACTTTACCACCCATCCCTTCGATGATCGCCGCGAAGGTCTGCTGCATGTGCACGGCTTGCTTGAGCTCGTAATCACTCCACTCGAAATGGAAGCGCAAGACGGGAATGCCCCACCTGTCCTTCTTCTGCGGATCAAGCTCACACCAGCTTTTCTCGTTCGGAACCATCTCACCGCGCGCGTGGAAATTGACCTGCGATCCATAATATCGACGCGCGTCTTCCTTCAGTTTTTTGCCATACACATTCCCGTTCGGCAGATAGACGCTCGCTCCGGGCATGGTGCGTCCCCCACCCCAACCAAAGTAATAGCCGCGCGGGAAACCGAGCTTGCCCGCGAGCTGGTCGGCATACGGCCACCACGGCGCGTAGGTGTGAAAAGTGGAGGTGCCGTCTTCGTTGTAAGCCGGCGTGTTTTCCATCGCGGGCACCTGACCATTGAGTGCACCGCCAGTGCTATCGGTGAGCCAGCGTCCGAGATGTCCGCTATCGGCGCCCAGACCTTGCGGATGCAGGGCGCTCTTCGAGTTGAGCAGGATGCGGGTGCTTTCGAGAGTGCTTGCGCCGAGCATGATCGCGCGGGCCTTGACGTGCATCTCTTTGCCGGAAGCTTTGTCCACAAAACTCACCCCAGTCGCTTTGCCGTCTTTGCCGACGGTAATTTCGCGGACCATCGCGTCGGTGATGAGATCGAGGTTGCCCGTCGCCATCGCTGGTGGAATGAGCGCGGTGGTGGATTGAAACGCTGCGCCGATCGAGCAACCGCGCCCACACGGAGTAGCATAAAAACACGCGGCACGGCCGTTGAGCGGCTTTGTGAGAATTGCCATGCGGGCCGCCGTCACTTTAATGCCGAGCTTTTGCGCGGATTTCGCAATCAGCAACTCGTAGCCACGCGGCTTGGGCGGCGGCTGGAAGAAATCGCTGTCGGGCGCGTTTTCGAGGCCCGCTTTCTCGCCATAGATCCCGACGACCTGCTCCGCCTTGTCGTAATATGGCGCCACGTCTTCGTAGCCGATCGGCCAATCGAAGCCGAGCCCATCGCGGCTCTTGGGCTTGAAATCGTAGGGCCCCATGCGCAGCGACACACGCCCCCAATGGTTGGTCCGACCACCAAGCGCCCGTGAACGCCACCACATAAAATTCTGATCGGTGTTGTTGCGATTCTGGATCGCGCCTTCCACCCACTCACCGTTCGATTGCTTCTGCACCACATACGGCTCGCCATCCACCACCCAGCCGCCATTCACCGTGGCGTCAAAGAAGCCGTTCGTTTTATCCGGCGTGCCCGTCGCGCGTAGTGGCGCGTCGGCATTGCTTTGAAACATCGGCGTCTCCGTCAGCGGGTCGTAATTTCGCCCCGCTTCGAGCATCAGCACTTTCATGCCCGCCTTGGTGAGAACGTAGGCGGCCATGCCTCCGGCGGCGCCGGAACCAACGACGATGGCATCGTACTGCGGCGCAGTTTTGCTAGCGGTGATAATGGCCATGGCGCGTCAGGCGAGACCGAGGTGTTTGAGCACTTCTGGCGGCGGCCCCGGATATTCCGGCATCGGCACGTTGCCGATGTAGCCGATCGCTTTCCAACCGATGGGCGTCGAATAATAGCCGCCCGCAACGCGATCGCGGAACATCTTGAAGAAATTGTACGCCTGCTTCCGCGCGTCGGTGCCTTCTTTCACGATGTCGTCGATAATCGTAATCTGCTGCTCGAGCGTAATCTCGACGAAAATCTTGGTAAAGCGCTTCTTCGCTTCTCCGTCGAGCCAGACGAGCCCTTTGCGCAGCGTCACAAGATCACCCTGCTGCTGTTCGTACGGCGCGCTCACCCATTCATTGATGAACTCCGGCACGCCGACCGCACTGGCCTCGGGGCCGTTTTCATCAGCAGGAATGATGATGTCGCCGAGAACTTTCACCGTCTTCATTTCCGCTTCGGTGAGCACGAGCGGCCACGGGATTTCTTTCTTCAGCAGATTCGGATCAGTGCCGATGCCGCGGACCGGCGTGTTGGCGAAGGCCGGCATTTCCAGCGCGGAAAGCGCGACGGAGAGACCGATGACGCGCTTGAGCGCTTCGCGGCGGGACAGTTGGTTGTCGTTCATGGGGTCAGTTTGGTGAAAGGGTTAGCCGATGTTTCCTTTGCGCATCTCGTCGGCGAGGTAAGTGCAGGAGCGCATGCAGAGCGCCATGATCGAGAGCGTCGGATTCTTGTCCGCATTGCTCACAAACGGGCCGCCGTCGGTCACAAAAAGATTCGGGATTTCCCACGACTGGCACCACTGGTTCAGCACCGATTTCTTCGGATCGTCGCCGAGACACGTCGTGCCGACTTCGTGAATGATCGTCCCGCCGGCCATGATCGCCTTTTCCGGGTCCGTCTCTGGCTTCGCCTTGCCGCCCATCGCCTCGATGATCTCGGCAAAGGTCTGCTGCATGTGCACCGCCTGCTTCTTTTCGTGGTCGCTCCACTTCCAATAAAAACGCAGCACCGGGATGCCCCACTTGTCCTTCTTCTCCGGGTCGATTTCGCAATAGCAGTCGTCGTTCGGGATCATCTCCCCGCGCCCGGCGAAGCCAACGCTCGCGCCGAAATGCCGCCGCACCTCTTCCTTGAATTTCTTCCCGTAGCTATCGCCTTTCGCGCCCGATACGCCCATCTCCGGCATCTTGGGCCCGCCGCCGATTTCGATGTGATAGCCACGCGCGAAGCCCAGCTTGCCCGCGAGCTGTTCCTTATACAGCCACCATGGAGAATAGACGTGCATGCTGCTCGTCCCGTCGGCGTTGTAGGCCGGCGTATTTTCCATCGCGGGAATGTGCGCGCCGAGATTGCTGCCCACGGTGTCCATGAGATAACGCCCGACCTTGCCGCTACCATTGGCCGCGCCATTGGGAAAGAGCGCCGATTTACTGTTCAGCAAAATGCGCGCGCTCTCGCAACCGCTGGCGGCAAGGATCACCACTCGCGCCGTCGCGCGTTCTTCCTTGCCCGTTTGCTTGTCGATGTAGAGCACGCCCGTCGCCTTGCCGTCCTTTCCGACGATCACCTCGCGCACCATCGCATCGGTCATGATATCCAGCTTGCCCGTCGCCACCGCCGGCGGCAGCAGCACCGTCGTCGATTGAAAATTCGCGCCGATGGAGCAACCGCGCCCGCACGGCGTCGCGTAGAAACACGCCGCGCGCCCGTTCAGTGGCTTGGTGAGGATCGCCATGTGCGACGGGATCACCGGAATGCCGATGCGCTGCGCGTGTTTGCGGATCAGCAACTCATGAGCCCGCGCTTTCGGCGGCGGCTGCAGCGTTCCGTTCAGCGAGTCCGGCGTATTTTCCAGCCCGTGGTTATCGCCATAGACGCCGACTAGCGCTTCCGTCTTGTCGTACCATGGCTCCATGTCCTTGTAGTCCATCGGCCAGTCGAGCCCGAGCCCATCGCGCGTCTTCGGCTTGAAATCGTACGGGCCCATCCGCAGCGAAATGCGCCCCCAGTGATTCGTCCGCCCACCGAGCATTCGCGGACGCCACCACATGAAATTCTGATTCGTCTCCTTCGCCTTCCAATCACTCGCCTCCTCCCACTTCGCACTCCCTTCGCGATTGATCACATAAGGCTCGCCCGGCACTGTCCATCCACCACCAACGGTCGAATCGAAAAAACCGAACGGCTTATCCGGTGTCGCCACTCCTCGCAGCGGCGCATCGGCATTTGATTGAAACATCGGCGTTTCCGACTGTGGCTCATAATTGCGCCCAGCCTCAAGCATCAGCACGCGAAGCCCCTGCTGCGTCAGCACGTAAGCCGCCATGCCGCCACCCGCTCCGGAACCGACGACAATCACGTCATAGTTGGTGGCAGACTTGCGGGGGGTGATGAGCGGCATAGCCAAACATCTGCCGCTTCCGCGTTCGCGATGCAATCGCCAAGATACGAGGCTGCTGCACTGCTTCAGTTTGATGGCCAATCATATCGCGAACTGAGTGCCAGATTGCTTCTCCGCGTGAAAATGCTCGTATCGCCAACGTGATCTTCCCTCCGTTTGCTCGCTCCTTTCTCCTTCTGGCTTTCACCTTCTGCGCCTGTCTTCAGCCCGTCCACGCCCAATCTCCAAGCGTCACCGAATACCCGTCCATCCAAGCGGCGCTCGACGCTAACCATGGCCGTCCCGTTTTTCTTCCCGTCGGCGACCATATGATTACGAAGAAGATTGTCATCAATCAGTCCGAGAGCGGACTTTACGGACCCGGACGCATCATCCAAACGTCGCGCGATCAACCCATCCTTACTGTCGAAAATGCCGCCGGTGTTCAACTTCGCGACCTCACCCTTACCCGCGCGGAAGGCCAACAGGAGAGTCGGCACGAAGGACTTTTCCTCCACCATGCTGAAGACGCGACGGTTGAAAATGTCCGCGTCTTGAACAACCGCTCCCCGGCTGCATCCATCGCTCTTCGCGAATGCACCGGCACTCAGGTCCTCGGCTGCCGGGTCGAGAATTACATGACCATCAGTATTGACGACCGCACGGCCTCCACAAACTACGGCTACGCTTTCCATTGCATTGATGGCACCGGTATTTCCGTCGTCGAAAGCACCGGCACCACCATCCAAAATTGTCGCATCCTCGAGCGCACGCTCTTGCCCACACCCGCCGTCCAAGAAAAGCATCAACTCGGCTCCTTCACCAAAAAGAACCCGCAAAAAGGCGCGCTCATCAGCCAGCAGGTTTGGGATGCCGGTTATGTCGACAACTGGCATCAAGGCTCCGGCATCATCGTCACCGGTCCGCGGCGAAGCGCCCGCAACCAACTTCTCGGCAATCAAATCGAAAATGCCGCTCAAGGTATCGACCTGCACTGCGACCAGGTCATCGTCGCGAACAACATCGTCCATAACGCCTTCATCGGCATGAAGGCCATGCATGGTTCGCGCAACGTTCTCATCACCGGCAATCAATTCATCAAAAACGACCTCTGGGCCATCGGCCTGATGCCAGGTGCCGCTTCCGGTCGCGCCCGCGCCGCTGAAGCGAACACTCTCGCTCTCGAACCGAACACCGACGGCAGTTCCATTATCGCAAACAACATCATCTCCGACTTCGGTTTTGGAAACGCGGCGTGGATTTGGGAAAAAACGGCCTCGCGCAATCCCTTCCGCTTCGATCGCGGCCAAACCCCGGATAACCCACCTCTTACTGACGTCCTGGTGCATGGCAATATTGTTTACGACACCGACCGCGATCAACCTCTCGTAGAAGGCGTCCCCCAACTCCAGCCACCTCGTTACCAATATGCGGTGCGCATCGAAGCCGGCAGTCCCAATTCCCCTGTCGGTTTACATTTTAGCGGCAACCTCCTCGCTCCCGGCTCCGCTGGCGTCAGCAATGTCGAACTCCC
>JADMIO010852462.1_pt1 | contig 10249 bp, 11 predicted proteins | sample 8958161 | NCBI WGS metagenome assembly JADMIO01 (sample SAMN16585339, study PRJNA669376) | soil metagenome | isolation source: Crop rotation soil | place: USA: Cullars Rotation, Alabama | collected 2011
CTTTCCCCGTCCCGATCCGCGTCGCCGGCGCAGGCGCGCGAGAGCGCCACGCGCTGGCGCTGATCGAGCTGGTGGTGGTTGCCCGCCGCCGCCACCGCCGTCGCGATCGAGTAGCCGCGCCCGAGCAGCCACGACACCTCCTCGGCCGCGCGCCGCAGGATCGGCACGCGGCCGGCGGAAAAGAGCCTCTCGTCCTCGGGGTGCGGGCCGCGGCTCATGGGATCGGCGCGCCGCGGAGCTACCGATCGCGCGCCACGGGCATGCCGCGCTTCTTCGCCTCCTCGACGGCGGCGACGAGATCGTCGTAGGGCACGGCGCCGGTGACAAGGCGGCCGTTGAAGAAGAAAGCGGGCGTGCCGGCCACGCCGAGCGACTCGCCCTGGTGGACGTCGGCGTCGACGGCGGCGGCGTCGGTGTGGTTGTCGAGCGCGGCGCGGAACGCGGTGAGGTCGAGGCCGATCTGCGTCGCGTAGCCCTCGAGATCGGCGCGGGCGAGCGCGCTCTGGTGGGCGAAGAGGAGGTCGTGGTAGGGCCAGAACCTGCCCTGCGCGTGCGCGGCGAGCGCGGCCTCGGCGGCGAGGTGCGCGTTGGCGTGGAAGTTGAGCGGGAACTGCTTGAACACGAAGCGGACGTCGGTGGGGTACCTGGCGACCAACTGGTCGACCACGGGCGCTTCCGCGCCGCAGTAGGGTCACTGGAAGTCGCCGAACTCCACCACGAGCACCGGCGCGTCGGCCGGCCCCTTCGACGGCGCGCTGCCCACGTCCACCACCAGGAACGGGCCGCCTCCGCCGCCGCCGCCCAGATCGGGCCCGCCGTCCCCCGCCGCGCAGTGAAGCGAGGTGGCAGCGACGAGGATCATGGACAGGCGAAGACCGCGCATGCCCCCGATGCTGCGCCGCGGCCGGGCGGGGCGTCAACTGCGAACGCCGCGCTCGCTCGTCGGTGGTGGGCGCCGCGCGAGATCGTTAAGATGGAGCGCATGTCGCGCACCAGCTCCCTCGACGAGCACCGACTCTCCGATGGCACGGCCACTGATCCGCACCTCGCCGGCTCGCCCGCCAGCCGCGCCGGCGCCACCCTCCACGACGGCGAGCCGCTCGCCGGCCGCTACCGCATCACCCGCTTCATCGCCGGCGGCGGCATGGGCGAGGTGTACGAGGCGCGCGACGGCCTCCTCGACGAGCGGGTGGCCGTGAAGCTGCTCCGTCGCGAGCTGATCGGAAAGCCCGGCGCGGTGGAGCGCTTCACCGAGGAGATCCGGCTCGCCCGTCGCATCACGCACCCCAACGTGTGCCGCGTGTTCGACGTGGGCGTGGACGGCGACCGCGTGTTCTTCACGATGGAGCTGCACGAGGGCGACACGCTCGCCGGCCTGATCGCGCGCCGCGGCCCGCTCGCCGAGTCCGAGGCCCGCCCGATCGCGCGCCAGCTCCTCGCCGCCGTCGCCGCCGCCCACGCCGCCGACGTGGTCCACGCCGACCTCAAGCCCTCCAACATCCTCCTCGCCGGCCGCGACGGCGCCCGCGTGATCATCACCGACTTCGGCCTCGCCATCTCGTGCTGCGCCGAGATGGGTTGCCCCTGCGACATGCCCCACCTCCGCGGCACCCCCGCCTACGCCGCCCCCGAGCTCATCGCCGGCAGCACCGCGCGCGACCGCACCGACGTGTTCGCCATCGGCGTCATCCTCTACGAGCTGATGACCGGCGCGCTCCCGTGGCGGGGCGACACGCCGCTCGCCACGGCGAGAGCGCGCCTCGATCACGACGCGCCGCCGCCGCGCAGCTTGCGGCCCGATTTGGATCCGCGCTGGGACGCGGGGATCCGCGGCTGCCTGGCGCGCGATCCCGAGGCGCGGACGCAGAGCGTCGCGGATCTCGGCAGGGCGCTCGGCCTCGCGGACTGATCGACGCTATCCCCACGTCACCCGCAGCTTGCACACCGTCCCCCGCCCGCCCCCCTCGATGATCACCGTCTTCAGCGATGGCACCCCGGTCAGCTCGACGGTGCCGTGGATCATCCCGCGCACGTAGTGCCACATCGTGGGGCTCATCGCGGGGTAGCCGTCGGCGAGCACCTCGATCAGGCGATCCTCGTTGCGGGTGACCGCGATGTGGCCAGCGTCGCGCAGGTAGGTGCCCCAGATCTGCGTCGCGCGCTCCACCACGAACTGCGGCGAGGCCACGCGCATGAAGATGCGGTAGAGCGTGTTGAGGTCGTCGCGCATCTGGCGGCGGCCGAGGTCGAACACCTGCTCGTCGCTGCCGCCGAAGAGGTCGCGGTGCGCGCCTTCGTACAGCGGCACGATGCGCGGGAAGGGCAGCCAGCTCGTGGCGATGGGCGGCTTGTGCACGAGGCTCGCGGTGTCGGGCGGGAGGCGCGCCACGAAGGCCTCGAAGCGATCGGGCGACACCATCTTCCGCAGCGTCGTGACGGTGCTGTTGAAGCCGGCGGCCTTGGTCTCGCCTTTCACGGTGCGCTCCTCGGGGCGCGACGAGCGGCGCTCATCGCCCGAGCAGCACCAGCGCCAGCGCGATCGCCGCCGGCACGCCCTGGATGACGAGGATCCCGCGTGACACGGTGATGCCGCCGAAGATGCCCGCCACGACGACACAGCCGAGGAAGAACGCCTTCAGCGCGTGCGCCATCGACGGGTCGGCGGCGACCAGCGACCACGCGAGCCCGGCGGCGAGGAAGCCGTTGTAGAGGCCCTGGTTGGCGGCGAGCGCGGCGGTCGACTCGGCGAACTCCGGCGTGGTGCGGAACACGTTGCGGCCGAAGGGCTTCTTCCAGAGGAACATCTCGAGCGCGAGGAAGAACAGGTGCTGGAGCGCGACCACGGCGACGAGCACGTCGATCAACATGAGGACCTCCGGCGCGAACACGGCGCCTCCGGATGCGGAGGATCGACTTCAACACGCGTGCGATCGGGAAGGCAAGCGCGCTGCGCTCAGGTCGGATCGCAGCCTCGTCGCGATCGCTCGATCAGCGCGCGCGCTCGACGGCGAGCACGTTCGGGATCGGCCACTGCCGCACCACCGACTCGTTCTCCATGAAGCCGGTCTCGAAGCTGCCGTTCAGGTCCAGCGAGATCGGGGGCGTCAGCCCCGGCGCCCGCACCGACAGGCTGGCCTCGGGCCCGCCCTCCACGTGCATCGCCGCCTTCACGTCGAGCGGCAGCGCGAGCAGCAACCGGTTGAACTCCTGCATCGTGTGCGGCACCCGCGCGAACACGAACAGCACGCGGCCCGCCCCGTCGACGGCGACCGCGGCCTCGCTCCACTTGCGGCCGCTCGCGCCCCAGGCGTTCTGCGCCGGCGCCTTGATGAGGCGGAGGTTCTGGATGGCGGTGTCGTAGTCGTCGATGCGTGCGCGCGCATCCGGCGTGTCGAGGTCGATCATCGCGGCGGCGGGCAGGCCGGGCTTGCGCGGGCCCCACACCAGCACCGACTGGTACTTCTTCACCCAGCGGCCGTGGTTGACGTGATCGCCGCTCCGCGCGTAGCCCACGTTGGACTTCCCGTCGTCGAGGAACATGCCGAGGTTGATGGCCGCGGCGAGCTTTCGCGCGTCGCAGTAGTCGCCCGCGGAGCGCGGCTTTCCGTCGAGGGCGGAGGCCATCACGGCCCGGAGCCGCGCCTTCGCGGGGTCCACGCGCACGACATGGAACGTGTCCTTCGCGGCGGTCTCGAGGGCGGCGTACTCGGCGCCGGGCACGATCGTCTTCCAGGTGGGCGCGGCGAGGGCGGGCGCGGCGAGGAGGAGCGCGAAGGACGCGAGCGCGAGGCGGATCGTCGGAGCGGTCATGTCCCTGGTACGCCGAGCATGCCCGAGATGCGCCGGGCCGCGCGCGCGGGCTTGGCCATCGGGCGCGATCGTGGGAATGATCCCGCCCCCTGTCCTGTTCCAACGCCATCGGATCCCGGAGAACGCCACCCCATGTCCACCGACACATCGATCGCTGGCCCGGCCTCCCCGCCAGGCGACCAGGTCGCCCGCTTCCAGGAACGCTTCGCCTCGCTCCGCTCGGAGGTGGGCAAGGTACTCGTCGGGCAGGAGGCCATGCTGCACCGCCTGCTGCTCGGGCTGATCGCCGGCGGGCACGTGCTGATCGAGGGCGTGCCGGGCCTCGCCAAGACGCTGGTGGTACGCACGCTCGCCGAGGCCATCGACGCCAACTTCTCCCGCATCCAGTTCACGCCCGACATGCTGCCCGGCGACGTGACCGGCACGCTGGTGTTCAATCCGAAGGAGGGCAGCTTCTCCGTCAAGAAGGGGCCGATCTTCGGCAACCTCGTGCTCGCCGACGAGATCAACCGCGCGCCGGCCAAGGTGCAGGCCGCGCTGCTCGAGGCCATGCAGGAGCGGCAGGTGACGATCGGCGACACCACCTTCCCGCTCGCCGAGCCGTTCCTCGTGATGGCCACGCAGAACCCCATCGAGCACGAGGGCACCTACCCGCTCCCCGAGGCGCAGCTCGATCGCTTCATGCTCAAGGTGAAGGTGGGCTACCCGACGGCGGAGGACGAGCTGAAGGTGATCGATCGCATGGCCGGCACGGGCGCCGAGCCGCACGCGCTGAAGGTGATGACGCCGGCCGACATCCTCGCCGCGCGCGACGCCTCGAAGCAGATCTTCGTCGACGAGAAGGTGAAGCGTTACGTGGTGGATCTCGTGGGCGCCACGCGCGATCCGGCGGCCGCGAAGCTGCCCCAGCTCAAGCCGCTCATCGAGAACGGCGCCTCGCCGCGCGCCACCATCAACCTCGTGAAGGTGGCCAAGGCGCACGCGCTCCTCACCGGCCGCACCTACGTGACGCCGCACGACGTGAAGAGCATCGCCCGCGACGTGCTGCGCCACCGCCTGCTCCTCACCTACGAGGCCGAGGCGCAGGAGAAGACCACCGATCACGTCGTCGACGTCATCCTCGACAACATCGAAGTGCCCTAGCAACCGATGCTCTCGTCGGAGATCCTGCGACAGGTGAAGCGCCTGCAGCTCGTCACCGGGCGGCAGGTGGCGGAGGTGCTGGCGGGCCAGTACCTGTCGGTGTTCAAGGGTCGCGGCATGGAGTTCGACGAGGTGCGGCCCTACGTGCCGGGCGACGACGTGCGCACCATCGACTGGAACGTGACGGCGCGGCACAACACGCCGTACGTGAAGCGCTACGTGGAGGAGCGGCAGCTCACGGTGCTGCTGCTCGTGGACATCAGCGCGTCGATGGACTTCGGATCGGCGGCGCGCTCGAAGCTGGAGGCGGCGGCGGAGCTGGCGGCGCTGGTGGCGTTCTCGGCGATCGAGAACGACGACAAGGTGGGTCTGGTGCTGTTCCACGGCGAGGTGGAGGAGTACATCCCGCCGCGCAACGGCCAGAAGCACGCGCTGCGCGTGGTGCGCGAGGTGCTGTCGCGCGGGCAGCACCAGCCGGACGATCTCGTCGACGACGAGGAGGAAGAGGGCGGGCGCTCGTGGCGCGAGAGCCTGCGGCCGCGCGAGTGGGTGCGGCGGCTGTGGTCACGGCTGCGCCAGCTCCGCAAGCACGAGCCGCGGCGCGCCACCAACGTGGGCTACGCGCTGGAGTTCTGCCGCCGGGTGCTGCCGCGGCGCGCGGTGGTGTTCCTGGTGAGCGATCTCCTCGACGAGGGCTACCTGCAAGTGCTGCGGAACGTGCGGCGCAAGCACGACGTGGTGTGCGTCCACGTGGGCGACGCGCAGGAAGCGGCGCCGGGCGAGTCGGGGCTGTGCACCGTCGAGGATCCGGAGACGGGCGAGCGGCGCGAGGTGGATCTCGGCGGCGGCGCGCTGCTGGCCGAGGCCGCGGCGACGTCGCGGCGGCGGCTGGAGGCGATCGAGGCGGCGCTGCGCTCGTCGGGCGTGGACCTGGTTCGCATCGACGCGACGCGATCGGTGGTGGATCCGCTGGTCGCGTTCTTCCGCATGCGGCAGCGGAGGCAGCGGCGATGAACCACCGTTCGTTCTTCGCCGCGACCTTCGCGATCGGGGCGTGCGCCGCGCTCGCCGGCTGCAAGCCCAAGGAGGCCGCGAAGGCGTTGCCCGCGGCTCCCGCCGGTGGCGAGATCGTCAAAGCCAGCGACGGCGGCCCGGTGAAGGCCACGGTCAAGCTCACGCCCGAGAAGCCCACCCTCGGCGATCCGCTCCACCTCACGCTCAAGGTCGTGGCCGAGCGCGGCGTGGAGGTCCACATGCCGGCCTTCGGCGAGGCGCTCGGCCGCTTCTCGATCACCTCGTTCACGCCGCGCCGCACCGTCGCGCCCGATGGCGCCACCGAGGAGTCGCAGGAGTACGTGCTGGAGGCGCCGATGAGCGGCAAGCAGAAGATCCCGCCGCTGCTCGTCGAGTTCATCGATCGGCGCGCCGCCGGATCCGCGCCGCGTCCCGACGGTGGCGTGGCCACCAGCGAGTCGAGCGAGCTCTACACCGAGGAGATCGGCCTCGACGTGGCCTCCGTGCTCGACGACGAGAAGGCCGGCGATCTGCGCGGCCCGCTCGGCCCGCTGCCGGAGAACGAGGGCGCGGGCGCGCGTCGCCGGTGGCCGATCTTCGTCGGCGCCGGGGCCGCGCTCGCCGTTGCTGTTGCCGCGATCGGGCTCCTCGTCTCGCGCCGCCGTCGCCGTCGCGAGGAGGCGCGCGATCCGTTCGACCTGGCGCTCGATCGCCTCACCGCGCTGGAACACGCCGGTCTCCCCGCCCCCGAGGCCGCCGACGCCTGGTACGTGGAGATCTCGGCGATCATCCGCCGCTTCCTCGAGGACCGCTTCGCGCTGCGCGCCCCCGAGCTGACCACCGAGGAGTTCCTCGCCCGCGCCGGCGACTCGTCACGGCTCGCGCCCGGCCACCGCGCATTGCTGCGCTCGTTCCTCGAGCGCTGCGACCGCGTGAAGTTCGCAGCCTGGCGCCCGCCCGAGTCCGAGTCGCGCGAGGTGATCGCCGCCGCCCGCCGCTTCCTCGAAGAGTCGCGCCCCACCGTTTCGTCGCCGCCCGTCGAGGCGAAGGCTTGATCGCGATGCCGCACCTGCCCGCATTCGAGCTCCGCGAGCCGTGGTTCCTCGCCCTCGCCGCGCTGGCCGTGCCGCTCTACCTGTGGTCGCGCCGCACCGGCGGACGGATCCGTTTCTCGTCGCTGGCGCTGCTCCCGAAGAAGCCGCGCAGCCTGCGCAGCCGCCTGGCGTTCCTGCCCGACGCGCTGCTCGCCCTCGCCGTGATCGCGGTCGCCGTGGCGCTCGCCGGGCCGCGCGTGGGCGATCGATCGTCACGCGTGCGTCGCGAAGGCATCGCCGTGCTGATGGCCGTGGACATCTCCGGCTCCATGCAGGCGCTCGATCTCTCCACGCCCGGCCACGAGCAGACCCGCCTCGACGCGGTGAAGGAGGTGTTCCGCGACTTCCTCCTCGGCGGGAGCGGCGGTCTCGCCGGCCGGCCCGACGACGCGATCGGCCTGGTCTCGTTCGCGCGCTTCGCCGACTGCCGCGCGCCGCTCACGCTCGATCACGAGAGCCTCGCCCAGGTGGCGCGCGACCTCCACATCGTGAGCGACCCGCAGGAAGATGGAACCGCGCTCGGCGACGGCCTCGGCCTCGCCGTGCTGCGCCTCTCGGAGTCCAAGGCGCGCTCGCGCGTGGTCATCCTCCTCACCGACGGCGTGAGCAACGCCGGCGACACCGCGCCGCGCGAGGCGGCCGAGCTGGCGAAGAGCCAGAACATCAAGGTGTACACCATCGGCGCCGGCACCAATGGGCTCGCCCCGGTGCGCGTGGACGATCCGTTCACCGGCCGCAGCGTGCTGCGCCAGATGCCGGTGGAGATCGACGAGGCCACGCTGCGCGACGTGGCCGAGCAGACCGGCGGCCGCTACTTCCGCGCCACCGACGCCGACGCGCTGCGCGACGTGTACCGCGAGATCGATCGCCTGGAGCGCAGCGAGATCGTGGAGAACCGGTTCCAGCAGTACCACGAGTTCTTCGACGCCTTCACCGCCGCGGGCCTGATCGCGATCGCGATCGCGCTGGTGCTGCGCGGGAGCTGGCTGCGGAGGCTGCCGTGAGCGGGATCGCGTTCGTGTACCCGGAGCGCGTGCACCTCGTGTGGCTGGCGCTCGCGCTCGTCGGTGCATTGGCCTGGCTCGAGCTCCGCGGGGCCCGCGCGCTGGAGCGGTTCGTATCGCCGGCGATGCAGGAGCGGCTGGCGGTGCGACCCACCCGCGCGCGGCGGATCGCGCGCCTCGCGCTGATCCTCGCGGCCTTCGTGCTCGGCGTGGTGACGCTGATGCGGCCGCAGGCGAGCCACGCCACGCAGGAGGCGGTGCAGACCCGCGTCGCCGCCGACGTGATGGTGGTGATCGACACGTCGAAGAGCATGCTCGCCGAGGACGCCGCGCCCAACCGCCTCGCGCGCGCCAAGGCCGAGATCCGCGATCTGATCGCGCCGCTCGCCGGCAGCCGCCTCGGGCTGGTGGCCTTCGCCGGGCGCGCCGCGGTGCTGTGCCCGCTCACCACCGATCACGGCTTCTTCCGCCTGGTCCTCGAAGGCGTGGACACGCGCAGCGCCGGCCGCGGCGGCACCCGCATCGGCGACGCGATCCGCAAGGCCGTGGCCACCTTCCCGCCGGGCGACCGCAGCGCCCGCTTGATCCTCCTGTTCACCGACGGCGAGGACCACGACTCGTACGCGCTCGATGCGGCCAAGGAGGCGAAGGCGGCGGGCGTGCGCGTGGTGGCGGTGGGCTTCGGCGACGAGAAGGGCGCCGACGTGACGATGGTGGACCCGCAGACCGGGGCGCGCAGCCCGCTCGTCGATCGCAACGGCAGCCCGGTGCGCTCGCGGCTCGACGGCGAGACGCTCCGGCAGATCGCGCTGACGACCGAGGGCGCGTACGTGCCGGCCGGGGTCGCGTCGCTCGACATCCGGTCGATCCTCGATCAGCACGTGAAGCCGCTCCTGCGCGACGCACCGACGGCGGAGGTGCGGGTGATCAAGTCCGAGCGCTACCCGTGGTTCCTGCTGGCGAGCCTGTTCGCGCTGGTCGCCGCGTTGTGGCTCGGCGGCCCGGCGAAGCCCCCGCAGCGACGGAGGAACGCGTGATGCGCGCGCCCTTCGTGCGGGTGTCTCGTGCCACGCGCGTGGCCTCGATCGCGATCGCCGCGCTGGCGCTCGCGCACGCGGGCATCGCCTTCGCCGACGAGAACGAGCCGCCTCGCCGCGCCTACAACCGCGCGCTCGAAGCGCTCGGAAAGAGCGACGTCGCGGCCGCCGAGAAGGACTTCCTCGCCGCCCGCGATCAGGCCGGCCCCGACGACGAGCTGCGCTTCCGCGCCGCCTTCAACCTCGGGCTCACGCTGGCGCGCAAGGCCGACGGGCTCTCGCAAAAGCCGGAGGAGGCCGTGGACGCGCTCCGCCACGCGGCGGCCTGGTTCCGCGACGCGATCCGGCTGCGCGAGGGCGACAAGGACGCGCGGGTGAACCTCGAGATCGTGCTCCGCCGCATCCGCGCCCTCGCCGACAAGGCCAACCGCGGGCAGAACGGCCTCGAAGCGCGCCTCGACAAGTTGATCGACGAACAGCGCGGGCTGCGCGACCAGGCGCGCGGCCTCCTCGATCGGATGGCGGGCGCCTCCGATCCGATGGCGTTCCAGGGCCTGTTCCGCGACGCCGCCACCACCGAGCGCACCCTGCTCTCCGACGCGGGCACCGTCGCCGAGATGGCCTCCGAGGAGGGCGAGCAGATCAAGAAGAAGCCCGAGGCGGAGCAGAAGCCCGAGGAGAAGGCGCGCGCGATCCAGCTCGCCAACCTCGGCCTCTACCTCGACCGCGCGCGGCAGACCATGGCGAGCGCGCGGCACCTCCTCGGCAAGCTCGACGCGGAGCGCGGCCACGCCGAGGTAGACGCGGCGCTCCGCACGCTCAAGCGCGCGCGCGAGCAGCTCCACGATCCGGTGACCGTGCTCAAGGCGGTGCTGGAGGACCAGGTGGTGCTGGCGATGCATGCGGCGAAGGCGGCCGAAGGCGCGGCCGGTCCGGGCGTCCGCCTCGACGGAAGAGCACCGGATCAGGCGCCGCCGCCGGCCTGGCTGGGCGCGACCCACCTCGCCGCGCGCGAGGACGATCTCGTCGAGCGCACGGACGAGCTGCTGGCCCGGTTGCGGGCGGGCGTGGCCGCGCAGCTCGACTCCACCGACGGCGGCGTGGCGGTGCCGCCGCCCTCGTCGCCGGCGGAGGAGCGGGGGGAAAG
>JADMIO011054827.1_pt1 | contig 10249 bp, 5 predicted proteins | sample 8958161 | NCBI WGS metagenome assembly JADMIO01 (sample SAMN16585339, study PRJNA669376) | soil metagenome | isolation source: Crop rotation soil | place: USA: Cullars Rotation, Alabama | collected 2011
CCCGGTAGCGAATAAACTCACTTCCAACGGGAGGATGCGTTGTATGTCGTGCAATTTGACAGCAAAATTCCTCAAATGCGTCAGCCTGACTTCCATTTCGCGGTGCAATCTGGTTGAAATCTATGCGCTGTAGCATACAACGTCCATTCTGAATGCTATAAATTAGTTCTGATCGGCTATTATGAATTGGCTCTATGCTTTTTGCAGAAGGTGCGGCATCTCACAATTTTAATAAGGCCAGTTGAATTTGCATCATATATAAATACTACTTTATAAGTTAGTTATTTAAGTGCCATTTCATCGATTATTATATAACTATTCTTATATCGAAGCTGCCTTACTCAAATCAGAAGTTTCACATCGGAGACACTGTATTGGACAAACAAGCCAAGACAGACGGCCTTGATGTTCACAAAAGTCGGTTATCGGCTATTGGTAAGGTGTTCATGGCCTTTTCTTCGATTCCACTTATCACGACTATTCAGAACATTTCCAATATTCTAGAAACGCATACGCTATCCAGCGAGTGGAATTGTTGGTGTAGCTTTTTTGGAGTCCTTTTTGTTCTTATGTTAGGGTTTGGAATTGCGTTGCAGTTTGCATCCCATCTGTTTGTACCGACTCGTAACATTGACATACGAGACCAAGACGAAGCTGATGCCCCTCAACAGCATGATAAAGTCCCTTACGGATTAAATAAAAATAAAGGTAAAAATATTTCTGCAAACCTGTGATCCGTAGAGAGCTACTAATATCCCACCTCACCCTTAGATAGACTCAGTGTCGACAGCGTCGACACTGAGTCTAATGGTTATACGAAAAATTTATACAGGTAGAAGGGTTAGGCCGTACTTGTGATCATTGATAGTGAAGATTGGTCATACCACACTTTATACATGGTTAAGAGCGAGGTGTTTATCTGCCAAGCCATGCCTCTAAGTGGCAAGGACTGGCGTGACCGAATCTAAAACCATCAGGCACTTCAAGCCGTTCTAGTTAGCTTCGCGCCACACATGGATATACTGCGCGACTTGGTTAAGGACTTCTGCTGGCACAAACAGCGGTACAAACAGCAATTTGTGCGCACAAAGTTGAAGGACATCTACCGTTCGGTTACTTTGTTGCTGCCATAAGGTCTCAATCAGTGTATGCTGAACAAGGCGCACATGGGCAGTTCGGTCATAAACGATTTCGAGGTATGCCACAATCTGGATTAGCCGATGATCCACTGGCGTGATCGCATGGACAGCTTCGAGGCCAGATTTTACGGCAGTTTCGCGTAACGGGTCTGTCGCATGTGTGCTTATCCCATACAGTGCGGATGAGCGCCACCAAGCATTCTGAATTGAAGCGGCTAAATCGAGTCCGCGTTGATTCCCAATGCGGATAGCAAGGCCGCTCACTGCCTTGTCTCGCTCATAAGTATCGGTGAGCACATTTGCGATATTCAAGGCCGTTTCACGCAAGTTGTCCGGCAAATACTTGGCAGTGCAAAAGAGCATATTGGCTGCTATGTCTTGCTCACCCATATTGATATGCTGCGGAATATCGGTTTCTATGATCCGCTGCACAATTGGCAGGCGATTTTCAGGGCGAAGATACTCCAACAATTCGCCATAACGACTGCCCTGTGTCCACTTCGCACTTAACCCGATGCCAAGCACTGTTTCACGATCATGGCCTTCGAGAAAGGGTAGCAGTTGAGCCGCTGCGAAAGTTTTGAAATAGTCGTCGTCGGGCAATTTTTGTAGCGGTAGCACAATCTTCAAACAGGCTTGAACAGCCTTGCTGCGCTGAGGTACGTCCAAATAGGCCAGCAGCCCCGTCAATGCCCACACTTGTGCCATGTGGTCTGAGATTTCCAGCGCAGCCTCAAATGCCTCGTCAAGGTAGAACTTTGGTAAACCCGGCGCGATGACTTCAAGTGAATCCGCTAAATAGTCGTCAAAGTGTTCTTGCAGGGCAACATCGAGCGCAAGTCGAAAGGCGCGATCTTGCTCGGCTTTTGGCAGATATCTACCAAGATGGGCGAGTGTATAAGCGGTCCAGCGCTCTTTGATATGCTCACGTTGTCGGAAAATAATCTCACGGGTGTCGAACAGTTTTTTCTCGATTAAGGCGCTTGGTGTTTCGACGGCTTCTCCTTCTGAGAATTGAAGCTTAATTTTGGCGAGTGCTTGTTCTCGTCGTTCGTGATTACGAATCCGATCAGCGGCTTGAATGGCAGCGTTGAGAATCTGCTCACGTTCAGATTGTAAGGCTTCCAGTTCAAGCAATTGGATAAGGGATTTTGCACGGTGCTCAGGATTGCGGATCGCAAGGGCTGCGTCTAAGGCAAGCTTACACTGTTTAGGGGAGAGTTTGTCCGCCAATGCAAACAAGAGACGGAAGCGTGCCGCCGAGTCTGTAAAACTTAACGCCGTATCCATAATACGCTTCAAGTTCTCGCCACTGGCTTTTGCCGAAAAACGCGCTACGTAGTTGGCAGCCATACTTTCAATGCCTATCGAGAGCACATAATCCATAGCAAGTGGCAGGATGTCTTGCGCCTGTTGTTCTGATGCATTGGCAAGGATTAATGTGAAAGCCCATAGGCGGTATCTCGTATCGTCAATGGATAATGTCGCGTCAGTCGCTTCTCGCAGGGCTTGGTGTTTACGTTCGAGCGGCAGGCGATAGGCAAGCGTGACGAATAATTGGACCCGCAGCCAACCGTTTTTGACCGCAAGACCGAGTTGAAAGGTGCGCTCGATTTGTGCCTGATCCATGTATTCACTAAGCATGGTAACCATGCCGACTAGCGCGGCATCGTTTAGGCTGCGCTCGAACAAGGTCAGTAATGTTGAAAGAAATTCGCGTGTAGCATACGGCCTATAATCTTGCCAGAGCATACTGTAGTCATCTGAATCCGGGCGTGTACTGAGGAGTATTGCCTCGATTGAGATTGAGCGAAGGTGGTTAAGGGTATCGCCCGAAAAATAGGGGAGCAGCTTCACTAACTCGGCGGCCCGTGTATAGGGATCAGGTAGTGCCGCAGCGATATTTGCTGCGTGATCATACAAGGCGACTTGTGGCTCTCCATCATAGCGCTTGGCAAGTTTGTGGAACAATTCCAGTTGAGCAGGTGGTCCTAGCTGTTTGATGGCAGCCTGCACCTGTGGCAAATATGCCTCACTCAGCAATGCGACAGCATCGGTCATTACAGAAAGAGCGATGAGCCTTTGTGGTTCGTTGTGCAGCACATCCATGAGCATTTCTTGAATGTGGCGGTTTTGTTCGGTGCTTAGTCGGTCTGTCTTTAGTAGATCGACGTAAAGGCGAAGCCGCTCGTCGGTATCGGTAATGCTTGCAATAAGGTCAATGGCGTTTTGGGGTGTCCATAGATGTTCTTCGAGCATTCGCAGCATCCGGTAGCCAGAAAGCTGCATTAGCCTATCCAATGTTGTGTAGACCAGCGCAAAATAGACACATTCGGCAATAGCTTTGGGAGGCTGCCCGGAATCAATTTGCTGATGGGCTAGCGCACTGGCAGCTTGCCATGCTTGGAGCAGATTATTCAGTTGGGCCTTGAAGCGAAGGAGATCGTAATCAGTCGGGCGGCTAACAGAGGAAAAGAGGGCTTTTAGTTCGTCGGTACTTGGAACAGACTGTGTGAAATCATATAGGGTGATCACTTTCTTTCTCGCCATAGTCAGCTTGCGGCTGTGTCTTGCGGGCGGTAGGCAAAGACAATAAACGGTTAATGGGAATGATTATAGAGACAGTTAGTGTTTAAGCCAAGTTCTCTGCGAGAAAACACTTCTACACATGCATCTCGTTACCCTAAGTGGGGCACGACAAGAGGCACTAAGTTCGGCATAAGAAAGCTAAACCTCTTGTCGGTAAAACTGTTGTATTGACGCTGATAATGCACATTGCTCAGTAGCTATATAAAAAGCATCAGCGCCGTCTGGTCTTAATGCGATTGAGTGCATGAATAACTGGAGCATCCTCAACCCCTTTAGGAATAATCGGGTCATCATCCTCACTGATTAGCACTACATCTGGATCGTTTTCGCCGATTTGCCATGCGGGACGAATATCGAGTTTTTGCATCTGGATTCGTAGGTCCCAAAATGGTTCGTCAATATCGTTCTCGGATGTAAAATGGGCTGGCAACAAGTAATAGCTACCAGCCTGACGATATGAAGTAATAAATCCATTTAAGTTATTCAAATCTGGCGGCTGCATATGCTGAAATCTAGAGATCAACATTGCGTGATTGCCTCTACTAAGGTGTTTGCGTTTTAGATTGCTTGACACCTTAACTTTATAGTGAAATGGATGTCGTCTACTGATACCAGTAACGATAGAAACGCGAAGTTCCTCGTCTTGATCCGCTTGACCAAATTTGCTCTGCCATTCTTCAAAAATTCGTTTAGCAGCACTAGCGTTCTTGAATCCCAAGATAAGCATGGGGATGTAGTTTGGAACACAAATATAAGCTGTCGCAGCCCATTCAGCTTCATTCCAAAGAGCAATATTGATATGCGAATATACGCGTCGGTCTTTATGCTTTAAGTTATCAACTCCAAATAAGTCTTCAGGTATGTCACCTAGACCGGGTTTCCAATCGCTCTCATCATCGTCTTTGGGGTCTTGAACTTTGAATCCGTAATCCCATGCAGTAGTGCGACGAAGTGGAAATCGTTCTGAGTCCGACTGCTCAGACCAATCCGACAGTTTGAATTTTGGAGTTTGCCCCAATATATTGTTGATAATTAGTGCAATATCCGAGAATTCAAGTGCCCGGTTTGTGCTACGTTCCTCTTCGACAACCTCTTTAATAAATGAATCCATGTTTTCGGGGATTCCGATTAAGAAAACGAGTTTGAGTATCAACTCCAATAGCCATGTTTGATATTTATCTTTTTCATCTCTTGAGAATGACGGCTGAACCCTATTATGGCGAATGACGACAGTATGTTCAGTATTCGTTTCATCAATTAAATATTCAGGTAATCCGTGTACCTGCTCATTAGCTTTTAACTCGATATGTAGATTGGGCCGATATGGAAAAAGGTGACCATCTAAACTTGTCGCTAAGAACGCTTCCAGTGCGCTAAGTATGGTTTCAGCCAAATAAAGGGAGGTTAGGGAATTTTCCGCTTCAACAATAACCTCACACCCTAAAACGAATGAAGATAATCGAACCGTCCGACCACGCATAAACTCCGGGCTTGTTGGCAAATCTTCATTTGCGGGCAGTTTGAGCCAATCGGTGAAAACTTCCTTTACTGCCTCCTCACTTTCGTTTTCTTGGATCAATTGGTCAGCACGAAGTCTGCTTTCGTAGCCAAGCGTATATAGCAATGCCATTCGCGCGTTCGTTAATCCCAATTGTTCAAGTATGCCGGGTAAGAAATCAAGCCATTTCAGTTCCCACAATTCTGTTTTTAAGAGTAGTAGCCCAACAATAAGGTCTTGGGTCTCGTATTCTTCAGTAAATTTAGACGTTGAGTCGTTGTCCAAAAACACGTTCATTGAAACAACGCGCAAAAACTCAATCCAAGCTAGCGCACTGGAAACCCTGCCAAGTTGCAATTCCAGCCAAATAAGCCGCTGGATACACTTGAGAGTGTTAACCGACATCTCACCATTTCTAGAGTATTCTGCCAAGATTTGGTTAAGGGCAAGTAGCGTATTAGCGCGGGCTGCCCAAAGTAGACCAGCAGACTCATATGCAATGGCGCAGCGTATAAGCGCAGCAAATCTTTCGGAGCTATATTCATGCATTGCAAGTTGTACTTGCGCTCGACCTAGCAGTTTGATGGCATCGTAACGCTTTCCGGCCTTAAGTTTTTGAGTACCACGTTTCAGTAATAAAGTACCCGACTCACCAGCACTTGTGCGATCCGCTGTTATCCGAACTACGACCTCAAATAATTCATCATATACAGTGCTCTCTGATAAGAAATCTCCAAGTTCTTGAATAATATCCAAGATAGGCTGTATAGGGCTTTCTGCCAGTCCTGTACTTTCAATCAGAGCCTCTTTTAAAGCCTGTAGTGGGTTGTCGAGAAGCGTGGAATCATACATTGCGCGAACAATATCTAAAAGGATTCTCTGGATACGCGCCGATAGTGCGTTATTAGGTCTTTTCCTCTCCGAAGCCAGTTCGTCTAGACGGCGATTTAAGACTTCTGTACGAGGTGCTAATTTTGCAACTTCTGAAGTTAAGTGACCACGCTTCACAGAACTGTGAATTGTTGTCCAAAGATTTGCAAGTAGTTCTAGCTCAGTGGAATATGTGCTATTTATAGCTAAATGCTCAACATCATCATACAGGTTGTTTAAAGTGTCAAAGTCATCGTACCACCAGAACGCTGTCCAAGCCCTTGCATATTTAATACGTAGCTGTTGAGACGTATTTTTAACTTTATTACCAATGCGCTCTGCGCGTTCAAATCGTCCTTCAACTTCCGTGCGCGGGCGATTGAGACCACGGGCGATTATCGCTGTCTGGAGGCAATCCTCCGCTAACTGATAGTCAACCCCCCCATAATACGCCGGATCGTTGATCCTATTTTCAAGTTCCTTTAGGTCGATTTCCCTCTGCGCATCGTAAGGTCCAATTTGCTTTTCCGTTATTGCGCCGTATCCTGTCAGACCGAGCGTTTCTACCGCAAGTTTGACTTGCTCATGTTCAAAAACGCATTTAACCAACCAAGTCCGATCCAATAGCCTCACCGGAATTTTATATTTTTTCTTTAGCTCTTCTTCAACCTCTGCCCTAGTTTTGTCCTTAATAAATTGACTAGTTACGAAATAAATTAGTTTGTAGTCTCGATCTGTTGCGACAATCTTTGCAACATCAGTATTTACTTTCGCACGCCAATCTTTCTTGGTGCTAAAAGCAAAGGCCCATCGTTCATTACTGGCTTCGCGGGCATTTCCTTCATACCAACGCATTGCAATTGTGTCAGCAACTGGATATGTCTCTGTGTCCACCTTGCTATCACCGCCGCCAGTGGGTCCAGTTTGTGGAATAAGATTGGGGCAGATTTCCTTCTCTAGCAACCGCCGACAAAAATGCTCAAACTCAATTTCTTGTTTGCGGTTTGTCAGCGTATTAAGTTGATATTCAAAAACCTCCTGAGTAAGGGTAGGTGAAGTAATTATTGTGGAATCAGAAAATAGTTCTGGTCGTCTTGCCCGCATGTATTCAGAAGGACGGAATTTATTCGTATCGCGCATTGATCACCCTATATCGCCTTATGCAACAAAGTTCTACATTAATACTAATAAAGGGTACGATTGCTGAAAATAAGGTAGGAAGCTAATAATAACAATGATGATTTTCAAGTATAGTACATATGTTCCTTTTGTGCTTTATGCAGCAAATGTACGTGACATGATTTTTGAAGAGTCGTTCTATGCCCTAAAGAAGGCAAAATAGGGCAAATGAAGAAACCGGAGGTCTCAGGTTGCGGAAGAATCCATTAAATTCAATGGGCAACATATTCAAAGCTATTGCGATAATCCCTCTATTAGCCGCCTTTCTATACTGGCTTCAAGGAGTTCTTCCTCAGTTTCAATCGGAAATCAGATTCTTTTCGCTTTTATTTTTTTTTTGTGTTGCTTTAGTTTTTTTGATGGGAGGAATCTTAATGCCTGAACTTAATATTGCTCAGCTTTTTACTAAAACAAGCCGCCTCTCAATCAGCAACGACCATCCTTCCAAAAAAACAAAGGTATTGTTCCTTGCTGCCAATCCTAAAAACACGGATCAAGTTAGGTTAGCGGAAGAAGTTCGGGCGATTGACCAAGTAGTTCGCGGAGCCGACTTTCGAGATAGTTTTGACATTGCACAACATTGGGCCGTCCGTATAAGGGATATTCAAGCGCATATTTTGAGAGTGCAGCCTAATATCATTCACTTCGCAGGGCATGGGGCTGAAAGCGGCGAAATTGCCCTAGAAACCGACGCAGGCTTGTTTCAGCTAGTATCGCCCCAATCCCTAAGTCAGCTATTTCACATGCTTAACAAGGCTCAAAGTATAAAGTGTGTTGTTTTGAATGCTTGTTATTCCGCGACCCAAGCGACTGCAATTGCCGCTGCGGTAGACTGTGTTGTTGGAATGCCCCAAGCAGTGGATGACTCTATTGCGATTCATTTTGCAGAAAGCTTTTATCAAGGATTAGCATACGGAAAAAGCCTGCAAGATGCGTTCAATCTTGCATGTAACCAGCTTGATTTGGAAGGTTATGCAGCTGAGACTAGGCCACAATTGCTCTGTAATGCAGGCGTTGATCCTGCCAAGATTATTTTTGTTGTGCCCAATGCACTGTCGCCCAAGCAGCAGTCCGATATTTCTCAGCAACGACGCTTAAATGAACTTCTTGAGTTGAGGCAGCAACTACAAAAATCGCTTGAAGAGTATCGCGGCTATTTAAGAAAGTATCCGCCTTATAGCAATACTGGCGATGATAATTGGCATAAAGAAATCATAGATCGCGCCAAAGATGCATGTCGGGCAGCCTTTGATAGAGGAGATGAGGCATGTATTCGTTGCCTATCTATCCACGCTGATATGCCGGGATTTGACGAGTGTAAAGAACGGTGCAAAAACAGGCTGGCATATATGGATGAGATGCGCCTGACCCCATATTTTGTAACAGGTGAGTCGTCTAGTGAAGGGCCTCAACAAAAGGCAGAAGTAGCCAAGTGGGGACGCTACGAAGATAGAAATCTCAATGCGTTAGCCGATGCAGTTAATCGTATACAAGAGTTAGTCGCGGTATTGGAGCAGTAGTTTATCCACAATACATCTATCAATTGTTGCGCCCCTAATTTGGCTCCTTTGATTTCCATTGACCTTGCTCATCATAATATGGACACGATCTGATCCCTGCTGTGTTCCAAAGCATATCGAGTATCGGGCGGAAGCTCTGCGCAGGCGATGTATCGTAATTTTCGACGACAATATCGGCTAACAATAAGGTATTCCGAGTAATCGGCGGGTAGTTTTCCAAAAGTTGATTTACTTCATCATACGAATCACCAAGTGGCAGTAGCGTTACCCCTTTGAAGTCGATCAAACTTGCCAACAGAAAGAATGGCGGTTGGGTGTGAACTGCCTTTGCGCTCTGGAGGCAGTATTTGAAACCGAGAAACTGATTCTTGGCTACAGAATCCAAAGATACATAGGGTCTTCTCTTGATCACATTTTTGACATCAATTGTGCCTAACCCAACAAATTCAATAGCGCCGTTTCGGAAGAATTGAATATACGAATGTTGATATGAAGTCCGTACATAGCCGTCAAAGTTATATCGCCCTGATGGAAAGTTCTCGATTACATCTGCAATCGTCGCAAAACGCGGATTGTTCGTACTGAAGATATCAAGATTCTGTGTCGGATCATCGAACGAGAGCGGAATCAGATGAATGACCGAGATATAGCCGCCTTTTTCAAGCACTATGGGAATCTCATCATGGTCTCGCTGGCTAATGACTTCAACACGATGTTTTCTAAACTGCCGAACACGTTCACCTAAACTTAGGGAAGCACTAAAGGCTGCCCGGATTTCGGCAATGTCCATTTCATTCACACTCTTTGCTCGACGAATATAGAATTTATTGGATAGATGTGGCGCTACGAAACTTCGCGGGACATAGATAACAAGGACAATTGCACCGCTAGGCATCTCGATGGCGCGAAAATCCAAGCCTTGAATATGCGGTTTGATAGTGTTGTTTGCAGAATCCTGAAGCCCTGCAATAACTTTATCCGCATTAAAAGAATCCAAACCAACAATTTCTGTAGCAGCACCATCGGTTTCTCCAATGCCGCAAATTAACCATCCACCATTGGTGTTAGCTAAGGCAGAAATATCTTTGCAAAATTCCTGATACCTATTTTTGCTATCAACAGTATAAGCATCCCGCTTGAATTCGAGTGTCTTGCTTTCCTCAAGCCCGATCAATCGGGAAATATCGGTGTGATCAAGTTCGCTGATCGACTTATTGATAGGTGGGATCATGAAGTGCTTCCATTACCGTATGGTGTGTCATCTCTATGCGCATTGTACGACGGGCAGTACACACTACACAAGGCAAGGCTTCAATAGGGGTTTATGTGTCAAAATTTAGTCCACTTAATCCAATACCATCTAGCACAGATTCCAGATCATCAGTGTCTGGTATCAAAGCCTCTTCTTCTACACTCGGCGCAGCCATGTTAGTTTGACGTACCTGTGCGGGGCG
>JADMIO011456639.1_pt1 | contig 10249 bp, 6 predicted proteins | sample 8958161 | NCBI WGS metagenome assembly JADMIO01 (sample SAMN16585339, study PRJNA669376) | soil metagenome | isolation source: Crop rotation soil | place: USA: Cullars Rotation, Alabama | collected 2011
GTGTGCTCTTCCGATCTGAACACCTGGCTGAGCTGCTCCTGGGCGCGCTTCTTCCACTTGGCGATGAGCATCGGATGAACGCCGTACTTGGCGCCAAGCTCGGCCATCGTGGATTCCTCGCGCAGCGCCTGGAGCGCGACGCGGGCCTTGAATTCGGGGGTGTGCTGCTTTCGTTTGGTCATCGGCTCTGCCTCCTTGTCCTCGGAGGAGTTCCGCGCATTTTAACCAAGACCGCTGTCTAAATTTTTGGGGCCACTTCAGAGCACTGGCCAAGACGAGAGATCGCAGCGCAGCACGCGGACAACAAGTACGCGCTCGGCAGCGTGCTGAACCATGCTCTTTTGCAACGGACCGTCGTGGGACAGGAATCGTTTTCGCAGATGGAGCTGGTCGGAGAATGTCCGGACGTGCTGAGTGGCTGCACGGTCGGCGGCTCGAACTTCGCGGGTCTGGTTTCCATTTCTGGGCGCGCAGCTGCACGGCGGGGCGAAAGTTCGCGTGCTCACCGTCGAGCCGGCGCCGAGTCTCAGCCTGACGCGCGGCCTTTACGCGTACGACTTCGGAGACACGGGAAGGCTGACGCCGCTGGTCAAGATGCACACGCTGGGCGCGGACTTCATTCCGCCGGGTCATCATGTCGGCGGTCTGCGCTACCACGGCGTGGCGCCGCTGGTCAGTCACCTCAAGGAACTTCGTCTGATCGAGGCCAGCGCCTACCCCCAGACCGAGTGTTTCGAGGCCGGAGTTCGCTTCGCGCGCGCCGAAGGAATTCTTCCCGCGCCCGAGTCCACGCACGCCGTGAAAGGCGACATCGACGAAGCGCTGCGCTGCAAAGCCGAGGGCAAGCAGCGCACGATCCTCTTCGGTCTCTCGGGGAACGGCCACTGCGACATGCGGGCATACACAGATTACTTCGCCGGCAAGCTGCGCGACCAGTCTTATGCCGAGGCGGATCTCGAAAAGTCCCTCGTGGCGCTGCCGAACCTGGTCAGATAGTTCGAGCTTCCGAGCGAAAAAGAGTTTCCCGGCTTTCGATTTCGAGCGGGATCAGGATCCGCTCAGAGTCCCGTGGGAAGTCCCTCATCAAAGCGCAGCAGGTTTTCATGACGCAGGTAGCGGTCTTGGTCATACCGACGGAGCGCAGGGAGGATCTCTGCTGGATCTTCCCGGTCGAGCAGTAAGCTCGCTTTCGCCAAGCGGTCCATGGTTCCAGTACATTGCATGTGCGTCTTGGGAAAGTAATCGGAGCAGAAGGCGGTAAATTCGGAATCGGTCGCCAACACTTTTTGTAAGAGTTCACGGAGCGATGGGCGTGTGGGGATAAATCCCTGCGGCCTTAATTCTCGTAGGGTATCCATGAGCTGATTTAGCGCGACGTCTTCGTCAATGCGAATATCCACAACAAAGCTTCTAAACTGGGGGGGAACGACGGTCGCGTCAGGCGCACCGGGAAGGAGCAGGATACCGATGGGTACGTTGCGGCGGGCCAGCATGTCGATTTCTCCGTGGAAATTACGACCCTCCCATTCTTGTCGCCCATCGGGTCCCAGACAAACGATAATCGACTTGATTTGGGGGCCTCGTCCTTTCTCCGACGCTGGCCTTGTCGCTTGTTCACTCCAGGCGAGAATTCCTTGCTCCCGCAGACGCTGGTTAACGCTGCGGAGAGTTACTTCGACGGCTGGTTCGCAGCGGAACCAGATATCGAAGACACCAGATTCCAGCTTGCCGCGTACATCGAGTTCTGCGGCTGCTTTATCGCGACGATTGTCAGCGGAAGTATTCATCGCCTGAACACTGACTGTTCGGGTCGCCACTCGGTCGGTCACCGAGGTTGTGGCGTCGCAAATGGGACAGCGGTAAGTCCCTTTCCCATTTGCTTTCAGGAGGGCGATGGTCTCTTCTGAGATCATCTGTTTGCACCCGCCGCAACGGAAGGTGCGGTGGCGACGGATCCTCTCTTCTTCGACATAACGTCGAAGGTGGTTATAGACAAATGCTTCAAAGGTGCTCAACGTCTCCAGGCTGGCGCCTTCGAGGAAAAGCGTCAATTTACCCTGTCCCTCGCCGCTGTCTTGCAGGAACATCCCACACACGCCACCGAGTTCGGAGCGATACGTCACTGCGTTGTGCCACATGTCCTTGCGGCGAAAGATCTCGCTTCGCGAAAGTCGTACGGCCAGCGTTGCATAGATCGTCGCTAGCGCTCCCTCAAAAGAGAACGTAAGTTCTTTGCCTGGAGGATCCGGGAGATCGCTGCGACGACGGGTCAGTTGAGAAGGGAAAACAAGCTGGCAATCAGCTCCTGTTTCTTCTCGGAGCGCGATTTCATGCACCACCAAATCACGGATCACTGCGAGCAGCAATATCTCTTCCTGCTGTCGATCGGTTACTCGCTCATTGTCTGGCAGACCAAATTGGCCTGCCAGTGCGGCATTCTCGGAGATATATCCGAGACCATCTGGCTCATCCTTCGCGGCATTAAGCAGTGCCCATGCATAAGAATCCAGAAGTTCCGGCTTCAATAGAACCAGATCGCCAAAGCTGAGTTGCCTGATTAATCCTCGTCGCTCGACGAGGTTGATGCAAGTGTGAAACTGCGCTCTTAACTCGGGAGTTGCGGGGGGCGCTTCAGGCGTGCGCAAGAACGCCCGATAGAGCTGGTCCTCTTTGGCCAGAATCTGTCCCGAATCACGCTCGCAGTCCAGGAACTCCTTAATGCGATGAAATAGCACGTTGGAACTGCGAATAAGGAGGGCATCCCAGTCGATGGATGCGAAGATCGCTCGCCTGAGATCTTCGATCCCATCGCCTTTGAGCGCGCTGGTTTTGAAGTAGCCGGCGAACCCGTACTCTCGAACGACCTCCTGGATACGTGCTTGGTCTGCAGCCAAGGAACCGCGATCCGTCCGCGCGACGACCAGGAAGCGTTTCGTCAGATGATGGCCTTCCTTGAGGCTGCGCTGCGCTTGCCGCAACGCCCGGTCCCAGTATTGCACTCCCGCGAAAGGATCGGTTTCACTGCGAGTGTCGATGACCATCAGCGCGATCGTCACTTCCTTCATGCTCAACTGATGGATTTGCCGGTAGCCCGCCTGTCCAGCGAGGTCCCAAAGCAGGATCTCCTGAATCCGTCGCTCTCCGGCTGGGGTCACCACTTCGGCGCGGTTCATTACCCAGACCTTCCGGGCATGACTTGAGTCGGTCTTATCGTACCGCTCGCCAGCCAAAACCATCCCGAGTCCAGATTTACCAACTCCGGTTTCGCCGATCAAAACGACCTTCGCGTTGGTGTAGTAGACTGCCTCGGTACCCTCCACACTGCTCGAGAACCCTTGGCGGTCCAGCTCCCAGAGCCGAACCGATCCCCGATTCTCACTGGTGGTCGCAAGAACGTTCGCTCGCGGATGAAACGAAAGAGTCCCATCAAAAAAGGATCGCGGCTGTCGAATGACACAGAGCTGCTGTAGGCTTCTGCGATTCCACAGGCGTAAGGTGTCATCCCGTGACTGCGAAGCCAACAGGCTGCCGTCGTGCGAGAAACAGACGCTATTGACCGTCGCGGTGTGTCCTTCAATGACACTGATGGTCGCCCCCGTGGATGGATCCCAGAGGCGTACGGTTCGATCTCTGGAAACCGAAGCTAAGACCTGACCATCTGGGGACCAGGCCAAGCCGAGCACTTCCTCATCATGTCCCCGCAACTGCATCTGGAGCTGGCTGGAATCCGTGTCCCATAGCGCCAAGGTTCCGTCGAACGAGGCAGAAGCAATACGCTTCCCGTCAGGAGAAAAGGCGAGACCACTAACCCCGCCGCGGTGATTCTTGAAGACGCGCTGTCTATCATCGGCACGGAAATCCAAAACGCTGATCATTCCATCTAGAGAACCAATGGCTACCAGCGTCGAAGTCGGCGAGCCAGTCACACTCAGGATCGGTGAAGGCCGTCGAATCGTGCGCAGCAAGGTGCCCTGCATCAAATCCCAAATACACAACATCTGGTCACGAGCGATCGAACAAAAACTGGTGTTACTGCCGATCCAGGACACCCCGATGACTCCGCCCGTATGTCCACGGAGCGTGTGGCGCATCTGTCCAGTAGCGGTATCCCAAATACGCACGGTCTTGTCGCTACAGCCCACCGCCAAGAGTTTTCCATCTGGAGACCAGGCGTGGACATATCCACGGCAGGGTAGTTCATGGCGCTGCGTAAACCCCTTCGGCAGAGACAGGGCGGAAGAAGTGGGCAGGGGCGGATGCTCAGGCACCGGCAGCATGCGCGTTGGTTCTGGATGGCGTGGCTGGGGTGTTACGGAAGAAATACCAGGCGCGGGCATGTTACGCCCGGCGAGCCGAGCGATGGCCGGAGGCTCCGCGATCACAGTAGCAGACATGTCACGCCCGGCGAGCCGAGCGATGGCCGGGGGCACCTCCGTCGCGAGCACAGTCTTTAAAGTTGAGGATGGTGGAGGAGCAAGCGGTGGAGGCGGTCCAGGGGGCGGTCCCTGCGGAGATCCTGGAGGCGGTGCCATGCGCATGGCGAGTTTCGTTTCGCCCCCCTCCGAAACGAGGTCTGCAAGACACTTCTGGCAGTCTTGATAAAGTTCGTCGGCGCTTTGTTGGCGACGCTCCGGCGTCTTCTCGAGTGCCTTCATCACTAAGCGGGTCACGGGCTCAGGAAGGCCCTTCAGCGGCGCCGGCTTCTGGCGGAGGTGCATCATGACCACCTCCATGGGCAGCGCCGCCTCGAAGGGCGGCTTGCCGGTGAGCATCTCGTACATGACGATCCCGCAGGCGTAGATGTCTGAGTGCGGCGTCAGCTTGGCACCTCGTGCCTGCTCTGGGCTCATGTAGGCCGGCGTGCCGAACACCGTACCGGCGCGTGTCTGCTGCGCATCGGGGGTGTCGAGTTTGGCCACGGAAAAATCGAGCACCTTGACGAAGTCGCCGCCCCCCATCGTATCGACGAGGAAGATATTGTCAGGCTTGATGTCGCGGTGAATGATGCCCTGCCCGTGTGCCTCTGCGAGCGACTGACAGACTTGCGAAATGATGCGCAGCGTACGCTGCGGCGACAGCTTTCCTCCCCGATCGAGTTCATCAGCAAGTGCACGGCCGTGCAGAAATTCCATGGCGATGAAGAGCAGTCCTTCCTTTGTCTCGCCGTAGTCGATGAGGCGTACAGTGTTGGGGTGGTCGAGCCGTGCCGCCGCCCGCGCCTCATTGTGAAAACGCTTCACCCAGGTCGGATCCGAGGAGACGTGTGAGCCCAAGACCTTGATCGCGATGATTCGATCGACGGTAAGCTGCTTGGCTCTGTAGACCACTCCGGTGCTGCCCTCACTAACGCGGCTCAGGATCTCGAAGCGATCCATTAGAATCCTGCCGACCAGTGGATCTGTGCTTGGTACTGCAGCGGTTTTTACCTTCACTGCATTCTCCTCGGAGGAGATCTCTTCGAGGCCTAGCAGACAGGCACGGCTGAGTTCGTCGGCGCTTTGTTGGCGACGCTCCGGCGTCTTCTCGAGTGCCTTCATCACTAAGCGGGTCACGGGCTCAGGAAGGCCCTTCAGCGGCGCCGGCTTCTGGCGGAGGTGCATCATGACCACCTCCATGGGCAGCGCCGCCTCGAAGGGCGGCTTGCCGGTGAGCATCTCGTACATGACGATCCCGCAGGCGTAGATGTCTGAGTGCGGCGTCAGCTTGGCACCTCGTGCCTGCTCTGGGCTCATGTAGGCCGGCGTGCCGAACACCGTACCGGCGCGTGTCTGCTGCGCATCGGGGGTGTCGAGTTTGGCCACGGAAAAATCGAGCACCTTGACGAAGTCGCCGCCCCCCATCGTATCGACGAGGAAGATATTGTCAGGCTTGATGTCGCGGTGAATGATGCCCTGCCCGTGTGCCTCTGCGAGCGACTGACAGACTTGCGAAATGATGCGCAGCGTACGCTGCGGCGACAGCTTTCCGCGCCGGACAATCTCCTCATCAAGCGTGCGGCCGTGCAGAAACTCCATGGCGATGAAGAGCAGTCCTTCCTTTGTCTCGCCGAAGTCGATAAGGCGTACGGTGTTGGGATGATCGAGTCGAGCAACGGCCTTCGCCTCGTTATGGAACCTCTTCACCCAGGTCGGATCGGCCGAGGCCCTCGTATCGAGGACCTTGAGGGCGACGATGCGGTCAACCGCGATCTGCTTGGCTTTGTAAACGATTCCGGAGCTACCTTCACCGATGCGGCTGAGGATCTCGAAGCGATCAATTAGAACAGTGCCGACAAGTGAATCGGTGCGTAGTTGAGCGACCATCGGCACTCCTAGGAGTAGATACTCTTGAATTTGAATTCGGTTCTACCGATTCGGAAGTTATCGTTATCGACGAGAAAATGCTCTTTCTGAATTTTCTTGTCGTTGACGACTACACCGTTGGTAGAACCCAAATCGCTTAGTTTGAAGCCCCCCTCCACCTTGCGAATCTCGCAGTGGCGCGCAGAGATTCGTGGATCCTCTAACACAACATCACAGTGAGGCGCTGTTCCTAAGACCGTCCGCTCGCGCAGCTTGAAGGTGACATCACGATATTGCCCATTTAGCCCCACAATCCAGCCATAGGCCAGATCTCCCGCGGACTCTAGGGAGATCGTCCGAGCACCTACGGGGCGGTCCATCAAGACTCGAGGGGGCGGGACATCGAGGCCGGTTTGGATCTGTGCAATCGCGTCGCGAACCACCGGCCACCGGGCTGCGGACATTTTCAACACTCGATGCGACAAACTGGTCAGCCGCTGCGTCATGCGCCGCTGAAGCAGGTTTCCTACTTCTTCCATGAAGCTCGCTTGCCCAGACTCGGGAGGCGAATTAGACGGGAATTGGCCGGGTACCGCGGCCATTCGTATTGTTTGCCCGGCCTGTGCCTTGAAGATGAGCTGCTGTTCCAACGTAGTCAGGGTCCGTGCCACCTCTGCCATCGTCGGCCTCTGATTCGAGCCCTTCGCCAGCATTTGCATGACCAGATCGGATAGGCCGGCAGGTAACCCCAGCGTCTGGGGCAGCGGTGGTGGCTGCTGCTCGATCTGCAGCATCATCGCCACCCCCATTTCATCGGCGACAAATGGAGTGCGGCCAGCCAGCATCTGATACAGGGTTGCGCCCAGTGAATAGACGTCAGCCTTCGCGTCAACCTCACTCTTCCCGAAGCATTGCTCCGGGGGCATGTACAGGGGCGTCCCCAGAAGCATTCCCCGCTCGGCAACTTCCGATGTCGGACTGGGCAATCGGGCGACCCCAAAGTCGATAATCTTGACTACTTCCTCAGGCTCATTAGCTCGGGATACGAGCATGATGTTGTCCGGCTTGAGATCGCGGTGGATAATGTTCTTCTCGTGGACTGCCGCCATAATCTGCGCGATCTGTCGCGTCAGCCCGGCCGCGCTCCTTGGCGGCAGTCGGTGTCCTGCGTCTTCTATTCGTCGGCTTAAGCGGATTCCATCCAAGTATTCCATGACGATATAAGGGCGACCGTCTGGAAAGTGGCCGTAATCAAAAATCTCGACAAGGCCGGGGTGGTGAACCAGATTCACCGCTCGAGCTTCGTTGAGGAAGCGAGTCACGACCTGACCGTTCTGGGCATACTCCTTTTTGAGTACCTTGACAGCAACCCGTCGTTCGATCTGCTCATGGAGAGCTTCGAAGACGATGCCCATGCCACCGTCTTGAATGCACCGAATTACTCGGTAGGGACCAATTTGATCTCCAGCTTGCGGCAACCCGCTGCGCGGTGGAGCCTCCGGGGGGGAAAGACGTAGAACAAAGTTTGGGTAATGCCGCTCCATCAGTTGCTCTCCGCGTTCAGCAACCTGACGGGCCGTTAGTCGAGCGCCAAGGCTCTTGGCGAGCATAGCCTCTAATAAGGCAATCGTCTCGGGCGAGGTCGTAGACGGCAGCTTGTCGAGAGGTAGCGGTGCCTCGGCCTGATCGACTTGCTTTGAAAGCAATTCCATCCAGGTGCCTTCGAGCGGCAGCTGGCCAGCGAGCATTTCGTAAAGCATCACTCCCAGTGAGTACACATCCGATTTGCCTTCTACCTGCCCAGCCGAATCACACTGCTCCGGGGCCGTATAGGCGCTGACCTCCGTTCCGGTTGGAGGGAATTCTACCGCGGTGCTATCCCCCTCGCGTAGACGCTGCATGGCTCCAGGTAGCTGGGCGTGACCGAATCCTCTAAGCTTTGCTCGTTCCCTCCCGTCTACGTCTCTGACGATGTATACGTTTTCTGGGCGAACGTCCCGGTGGATGATGTTCTTGCCGTGAATTGCATGAAGCGCCGATGCGAGCTGTCTGGTCCATTCCAGCGCCTCGGGTTCCTTGAACCCCTTACCCGGCACAGAGTTCAACCGATCTCGAATGGAAATTCCTTCCAGGTACTCCATTACGATGTAGTGGCTGCCGTCGGGAAAGCGATCTCGTTCTAGAAAAGCGACGACACCAGGGTGTTGCACTCTGCGCAGCGCTTCAGCCTCGTTTAGGAATCGACTTGTGATCTCCTCGGTGTCGGGACACTGCGGATGCAAAATCTTGATGGCTGAGCGTCTGCCCTGCTCGTTGATCGCTTCAAAAACCACCGCCATCCCACCCTCCGAGATCTGGCGAATGATCCGGTAGGCCCCGAGACGCTGCCCTACGTTGAGGCAGCTACGCGGTTCGGAAGAAACTGCCTGTGTCATTGGCTACATACACTCGCAATGAGGATGGGATCTTTTCACTACACCACAGGTATTCACGAGAGACAAGAGGAGCAGAAGGCGCGGTTTTGCCTATTAAACGATGGGCCATCTGTTGCTGGCATATACGTGACGATCGTGAGGTCTCAGACGGTTTTTCTGCATTGCCCTCCATCATCGTTAGAATCGAGCGGCTCGATCTCATCGCATCTCAGCGCATCCTTGATCACGTCTCCCTCCATGTTGGTGCGGACATCAAGGGCATGAGTCATCTCTCGATGCATGAGCTTGGAGCGATGTCCGACCATGCGACGATGACCACGTCGTGCGGGGCAACGTCGGCATAGGAGCATCCGAGAAGGTCTTCAATGCCGACGAAGACGCATCCTGCTACAATGCAGCCTGGTGGATAGGCTTGGCTCCTTCGCATGAGCGATGGTTGGCCTGCTCGTTCCGACGGAAGTGATATCTCAGTGGACAAGGACCGGTCAACAGCTTGGTTCTGCCATGCTTCTGTAGGAAGCCACCTACCAGCCAGCATGAGCGCCTCAGTGGGCCTACGTGGGCTCCAGGAGCCAAGTCGTAGCGCGAAGGTCGTTTGCTGACTCAAGCGTCCGCACGTGAACAGCAGGAGGTAGGGCCAGGGCATGTACGCCTCTATGCAGTGCCAGGTTTATTCGTATTTAAAAATACTTTCACCTGTTCCATATTAACCCTACCGTGCCCCGCTCCAGGCACATCCCCGACGAGACCAGGGTCATCGACCTCACCATCGGTGAACTCATGGACGTTCTCCTCGAACGTCTCAGCCAAACCCTTCCCCTCGCCGAGAAGCACCACCCCGCCCCCGAAACTCTCCTCGACACCTGGGAAGCCGCCCGCCTCCTCGGCATCACTCCGAAACACGACCCCGGCTCCGAACCCCTATTAGGCACCCCTGCATGGCGCACCTGGCGAGCCAAGAACCAAGCGGCCCGCGCCGACGTTGCCCATCGCTTTCAGCAGCTACTCGCTCGTCGCCCTCAACTCGCCACACTCGCCCGTTACGACGGCCGTCGACGCTACTTCGTTCGCGCAGACCTCATGCGTTATCTCGAATCACTCGCTCCAACTGGCCGCCGCAAACGTCGATAGGCTAGTTGACGTTCACAGCACCGTGACTGATTTTTCACAGCGTAATGAGTCCTTTGCCTCTCAATGCGATACTGGTGGGACGTTGGCACAAGCGCTGCATTAGCCAGCTCCCATGGTCGATGCCACCGTCGCTCTCGCCTTCGCTCCCCTGGCCCCGGTCGTCTTCTTCGTCGCCACGCGCGTCATCCCTAGAACCTGCAACTACGAACTGAAGTACCGGCATCGGGTCGTCTATCGCGGCATCACCAACAATCTGTCTCGTCGTCTCGCAGAGCACCGACGAGACGGCAAGCACTTCACACACGCGCGAGTGACCGCCTGGTCCTTCTTCCGCGTGCTGGCTCGACGGCGAGAAATCTTCGCGCTGGCGCAATACCGGCGTGGCCACGGCGGCGAGAACCC
>JADMIO011047653.1_pt1 | contig 10248 bp, 10 predicted proteins | sample 8958161 | NCBI WGS metagenome assembly JADMIO01 (sample SAMN16585339, study PRJNA669376) | soil metagenome | isolation source: Crop rotation soil | place: USA: Cullars Rotation, Alabama | collected 2011
ACGCTCGGAGCGCCAGCGCCGGCGCATCGCCGCCAAGAGAAGAATCCCGCCGACGAAATACCCGAACACGGCGAGCGACATAACGACCCATGCCGTTGCCAACGGCCGGTCGGCGCGCGAGAGACGCTCGCGCCACGAGACCCGCGTCGTCGCGGAGACGGCCGGCGCGGTCGGCTGCGTACCAGCTCGTTGCGTCGTCGATACCGAATCGAACGCCGAGGTGATGACGCTGTCGCTCGGCGGAGCAATGAGAGAAGTCGTAACCGTGGCGCGAGGCGCGAACCAAAAGGCGAATGCCGGAACGGCCAGCGACGACGCGAGCCCGGCCACCCACACCATTCGCACCGGGCCGCGGCCCATGAGCAGCGCGCGCTCCGCGAGAACCGCGGCGAGTGACAGCGCCACGGCGCAGAGCGAGCAATACAGCATCCACGTCGCCATCATTGGTCGGCCTCCTCGAGTTTTTCGTCGAGTAACTGACGAAGGCGCCTGAGCTCCGCGGGTGTGACACTGCGTTCCGTTACGAGGTGCGTGAGCAGCCGTTCGGTGGAGCCGCCAAAGAGCTTCTCGACGACGCGGGACGCTGCCGTCGCACCGGCCACCTCCTGCTTGACGAGCGCGCGGAACCGGTGGGCTTTGCCTTCCTCGGTGTGCGCGACGTAGCCCTTGGACTCGAGGACGGTGAGCACGGTGAGGACCGTGTTGTGGGCGAGCTCGTCAGCCAACCGGGCGCGGACTTCCGCCACGGTCGACGGCCCGCGGTCCCACAGGATGGCCATCACGTCCAGCTCCCGGTCGGTAAACGTCGGCGGCACGCGCTCCTCCTACTCTTCCCGGTGAATGAATCGGCTGTGCGATCGACTAGGCTCGGGTGAAATGGACGTCACCTCGAGCTTATCTCCTATTGTTATAGGAGATAATTGGTCGGCCTTTCTGTTTTGTCAAGCGCTGAGTCCGGACGGTTGCCGGTGCGGCCGTTCCCCAGGCCAGCGTCTGTCCATGAGTTCCCTGTTACTTCCTGAATTCCTCAAAAGTCCTTATTGACACCACAAATGAGGTATTTTAAGGTAGTTTCCAGTAATACAGGGATGTCTCAGGATCTACTCTCGGTCGAACAGGTGGCAGCTCTTCTTGGCCTCCACGTCCGTACCATCCGCAATCACGTCCGCGAAGGACGCCTCAAAGCGGTGCGAATCGGGAAGCAATACCGAATCGCCCGCGAGGACCTTGCTGCGTTCACCGGTCGTCCGGTCCCGGCACCGGAACCGGTGGCGCGGGAGCGGCATAGCGAGGCGTCGAGCGTGGTGCAGATCGAAGCGATCAGTCCTGACGACGCCAGCCGGGTTACGACTTTGCTCATGGCCGCCCTCAAGACGGAGCGGCACGGCGACACGCCCATGCGCATCGACACCGTCTACGACGACGTGCGCGGACGGCTGAAGGTCATCCTCACCGGAAGCGTGCCCACGACCGCGGCACTGCTCCGGCTCATTCACGCCCTCGCGGAGCCAGCGGCATGACGACTGTGACCCCCTCGATGAGCATTTACAAATCGAACGAAGGTGCGGAGCTGATTCGGCAGCGATACGTGGAGCTACTCGAGCGCCACTGGCGTCCGATCGGCTTTCGCTCTGGCTCGACGACGTTCGCACCGCCCTCGGCCTCCCCCGCGTCACCCTCGTGGGCGTTTCGCTCGGCGGATGGATCGCGGCCGATTACGCGGCGCGCTATCCCGCGCAGGTGGAATCGCTCGTGTTGATCTCGCCGAGCGGCATCGGCCGTCAGCGCGCGTCGTTCATGTGGAAGGTGGCGCCGCTCATGTTCCTCGGCCAATGGGGGCGGCGGCGCGCGCTGCGCATCGTGGCCGGTACCAATGCGACCGCAACGCCGAGCGACAACGAGATCGCGGGACTCGTGTCGGTGATCTTCACGCATTTCCGCCCGCGGCGCGAGCGCGTGCCGGTGCTGAGCGACCAGGCGCTCGAGCGGCTCACCATGCCGCTGATGCTGATCGCCGGAGGACGCGACGTATTAGTGGATGCTCATGAAACGCGCCGACGCCTCGAGCGGCTCACGCCGCACGTCCGGATTCGGTTCTTTCCGGACGGCGGTCACGTCCTCCGCGATCAAGCAGTGCCGATTCGCGACTTCCTCAAGAGCGTGCACGAGCCGGCCGCGGTCGTCATGCCGGCTCGCTTACCGCAGGTACGACTTCGCGATCATCATATGCACGCCGACGTTTCCATCGACGAGCTGCGTGATGTGCAGATCCGCCGCCATTGATGCGGCCTGATACGCCTGCGTCTTCGTGATCCCCTTCTTTTCCTGAAGAAACGCTACCATCTGCGCGATCGCCGTCTTCGTCGCGACGGCGAGCGAGGTGTCGGTGCCCATCGTGATCCAATGTGTCGGCGTCTCACCGCGCGGCCAGTCGAGCTTCATGTCTTTGTGGACGATGAGCTGAATGCGACCTTTGAGATCGGTCTCGATCGCCGTCTGATCGACTTCGCCGTCCCCTTGCGCGGCGTGGCCGTCGCCGAGCTCGAACAACGCGCCTTTCACGAAGACGGGAATGTAGAGCGACGTACCGGCGACGAGCTCCTTGTTGTCGAGATTCCCCGCATGCTTGCTCGGCGGATTGCTGCTCACGCGGCCGAGTGACGGCGCCGGCGCGACGCCCATCGAGCCCCAGAACGGCTTGAGTGGAACGACGATTCCCGGCGCAACCTCGGCCGTCATCTTGTCGCGATCCATCATGATCAAGCGGCTGCCGCGAACTTCGCACATCTCGCGCATGTAGCCGCTGCATCCGTTATAGCCGTACGGAATCGGCAGCGTGATCGATTGAATACGAACCTCGAGGACGTCTCCCGAGTCCGCGCCTTCGACGAAGATCGGCCCGGTGAGAATGTGGCCGCCGGGTCCGCGCAGCGATCCGGTGTCCTGGGCGACGATGTCCCGCAGGTTTTGGGGAACGTCCTCGGGCTTGACGCCCATTTGCTCGAGCCCTCGCGGGCTGTTCGTGAGCATCGTTTCGACTTCGACGACGTCACCCGATTTGACGCGAAGCGCCGGCTTGGCCTCGGACCAGTAGTAACCGTAGGCGACGGTTTTGGGCGTCGCGGGCAATTGATGCACCTGCTGAGCGCCGGCAGATCGGACCCGCGCGGCCGACGCGGTGAACGCGGCGAACGTGAAAAGGATTGCGGTCGTGAACGGCGTTGGACGAAATGCTGGCATTGCTCCTCTCGTGTAGGGCCGGGCGAGAGGTGATTTTGCAGCCGTCACGCGTCCGTCGCCAGTCGTCGCTATAACCTCAATCTCAATCTCAATCTCAACCTCAACCTCGACACTCAACCTTCACCCTCAACCCTCAACCCTCAACCCTCAACCCTCGACCCTCGGTCGTCGGTCGTCGGCCAGATTCTTCGCATGGACCAATTCGGCTACCTCTCGGTTCTCATCTCGATAATTCTTGGATTAGGAATCACTCAACTCCTGAGCGGCGTCGGCCGGCTGCTGCAGGCGCGAAATCGCGTGCGGCTGTACTGGCCGAGTCTCGCGTGGGTGCTCATCCTCCTCGTGGCGCTGGTGCAGACCTGGTGGGCCATGTTCGGCCTGCGCTTCCAGAAGAATTGGACCTTTTGGGATTTCTTGGTCGTCCTTCTTCAGCCGACCCTGTTGTATCTCGACGCAGCCCTGGCGCTCCCGGAGAGCACGACGGACGCTGTCGATCTCCGCGCGCACTACTTCGCGCATTCGCGTCCGTTCTTCACGATCGCCGCGCTGTTGTTGGTCGTCAGCGTCGGCCGCGACCTGGTGCTGACGGGAGCGCTGCCCTCGGCCGCGAACCTCGCGGCGCACTGCCTGTGGTTCGTCGCGTGGGTCATCGCCGCACTCTCGACGCGCGAGGCACTGCACAAGGCCGTGGCCGTTTTTACCATCGGCACGATGGCGGCCTACATCATTCTGCTGTTTCGCGTGCTGCACTGATCGCCGAACGAGCGGGCGCGCAGACCCGCCGTCCGTCGCCGCGGGCACTCCCCCGCTGTCGGGAACGACCCATGCAAGATAGCTTCGGTGTTTATTCGGGTCAACTCACCGGAAGCTTCCGTGCCGAACCGCATCTGGACCGTCTCGACGGACCGCGACAAAGCCCCGCTCGCGTGCTTCTCCACGAAGGAAGGCGCCGAGCGTTATATACAAACGCTCATTGAACGATACTCATTGGGCCAGCGGCTCGCCCTCCACGGCCGCCAGCTCGCCCCCGACATCGGCGCCTGGAAGTTCGGCTTCGGACCCGAAATTCTCGAGCAACCGGTCGACGAGCACGTTGACGGCTTGCCTGGCGCCTGGCTCGTGAAGGTCGACGACTCCTGCCGCATGGTCGCGTGCGCGTTCACCACCGCCTACCGCCCCGCGCGCTCGCCCGTGCGCTACAAGCAAGGCATCAATACGATCTGCGAAGCCTACGGCGCGACACCACACGCGGCGCTCGACCGAGCACGTCGCGCGATGATGGCATACCTCTCAGGCAAGCACTCGTGGCGCTAGCGGCTCGCCGGAACGCGCTTCGCGTGCGCCGCGAAGAACTCCATCATCCCGAGCAGGTTCGGTTCCACGACACTGCTGTGATTCCCGCCGGGCACCTCGATGTACGTGACCTCGACACCGAGCTCCTTCATCGCGGCGACCATCGTTCGCGAGCCGTTCACGTTCACCGTTGGATCCGCATCGCCGTGCACGACGAACTCGGGAATCGCCTTCATCCGGCCAACCGACGACGCGGCGCCCTGACCGGAGAACACACCGAGCGCGGCCCACATGTCTGGATACTTCGCGGCGAGCTTCCATGTGCCGATCGCACCCATGGAGTGTCCCATCAGATAGATGCGACTGGCGTCGACGTTGTAGAGTCGTCGAACCTGCGCGAGCACCTGCATCACGTCGGACTCGCTGAGCTCCTGTGCCCGCCGCGTCACCGGGTCGGCCGAGGGGCTGCCGACGCCTGGCCCGTAGCTCCCGTCGACACGATATCCCAGCGGCGCCGCCAGGATATAGCCAAACTGTTCGGCGAGCTGTGGCAGCTTCTTGCCATACCCGTCGAAGAATGAGTCTTCCGTGCCGCCGAGTCCGTGAAGTCCGATGATGAGCGGCATCGCCTTGGTCGGCGAATAGGTCGTCGGCACGTACAGGTGATACGGCATCACTTCGCTCGCCGCGTCGAGCGTGTAATGCCGCTTCATGTCGCGCGTGCGGCTGGCGAATGGGTCTTTCCCGCTCTGAACTGCAGCCGCGACCGATTCCGCCTCGCCGAGGTCCTTCTCGACATCGAGGGTGCGAAGCTCGAGCCGTCCGCGATTCACGTTTCGAATCCGGTCCACCGGATACAGAATCTCCGCGCGCAGCGCCTCGGGCGCGCGAGCGGCACTCGCCTCGAGGCGCGCGATGCGATCGTCGATTCCTCTTTGAAGCGCGACCGCGAGCGACACGGTTCCCAAGGTGCGGGCCGAATCGAGCACGTCGACCACGAGAACGTACTGGCCGTCCGGCACGTCGTGCACGTCGAGATCCATGAAGAACGGCGACTCGCGCAGGTCGCGGCTCACGCCGTCCCATCTTCCAAGTTCTTTAATGAGGGCCGGCTGTCCGCCGCCGCGTCCAGCGCTCGGACGCGCGTGAAGTGCCGCATGCGCCGACACGGAGTGGGCGAGCTCGATCGCTGGCGCGTAGAGCTGCTCGAGTCGAACCACATACGGCTTTTGCGACTCCACGACGACGCGATCGCTGCGGAGGAGGAGTGATGCGTTGTAATCGGCGACGTCGGTCCACGGGCGTCCGGACAACACCACCCCGCCTTTCGCGAGGAGCCGGCGAACTTCCGCCATCTTTCCGGCGCGGTTTGCGGCGGCAATGGCAGCGTCGATCGAGTCGAGCTCCGCTTTGAGCGATCCGGTGGGGTGCGCCGTGACCTTCCGCGTGCTGTACGCAACGAACAGCGACGTGATACTCGCGAGCGCCTGTGCCTGCACGGCGGCGGGAGCCGCTGCGAGCACGACGATCCGCAGCCATGACGAAACGCTCATACTCGTATTCACCTCGTGAGTTTTGCTCCGGACAGCTGTGCGACGGCGCTCAACGTCGTCTGCGCGGCGTTGAGGCCAAGCCGGAAATCCTTGTCGCTGAACGTCGAGTACACGTCGATCGGCTGGTGCCACGTCGGATTCCAACCAGTTCCCGTTTGCGACAGGCGCTCGTTCTCGCGCAGGCTGAGCGCGGGGCAGACGTCCTGGAACGAACCGGAGTCCGTGTTGCTCATCCGATCGCCGACGGCCGCGGGATAATCAGTCGCATACTTGTCGTTCGACTGCCGGAAAAACCACGCAAGCTGCCCCGCCTCGGCCGCAAACTTCGACGTGCCCGCGAACTCGACGTTCACATCGGCTTCGCGACGCTGCTCCGATGAGACTTTGCCGTCGGGACCGGGCATGCCATGATCCCACATCATCATGTCGTGCTGGATCATGCCGAGCCATTTCGGTTCGGGATATTTGCCGGAGCCCGCGGGATTCTCGATGCCCTGCAGCGGTGCGCGCTGGCGCACGTACGCGGCCGCGCCGCCTCCCGTTTCCTCGTTATTGAATAAGATGAATCTGATGGACTTGTCCGTCTGCACGTCCGGCGAGCTGAAGATTCGCGCGAGCTCCATCACGAGCGCCGTGCCGGAACCGTCGTCGTTCGCCGCCGACCCATAGCCGTGGCCGTCCATGTGTGCGCCGACGATGTACATCTCCTGCGGACGGGTGGAACCGATCTTCGTGCAGTAGACTTCTTCGCGCTCGCCCGGCGAGTCCCACTGCGCGTTGATGCGGCGAAGCGCGGTGTCGGGTTGGAGATTCGGATCGGTGTTCACGCCGGTGCGCGCGGTGTAGCCCTTGGGCGGATTGTTTCCACGTCCGCGTCCACCGGCGCGACCCCGGCCACCGGCAGCTGAATCGCCGCCCGCGCCGCGACCGCCCGCCGCGCGACCACCGCCGCCCCGCACGCCGCGTGGCTGGTCCGGGTGCGCCAAGTTCCACAGCGAGTCGACTTTGTTGGTCGACTCGTTGCGCAGTTGCCGGCCGTTGTACTCGTACTTGATGCGCTCCGTATTCGTGCAGCCGTAGCTCTTGAGCTGCGCTTCGATCCAATTGACGGCGGCGCGATTGCGATCGGTGCCCTGCCGGCGGTCGCCGAATTGGGTGAGTCCTTTGATGGTGGCTTTGTAGCGCTCGAGATCCAGGCGCGAGACCATTGTCCTGACCGGATCCGGTGCGGCGTCGGCGTTTTGCGCGGCCGACGTCGACGCGAGTGCGACGCACGTGATGATGACGAAGGGCAACTGCCGACGGTACATAGAGATCCTCGAGACGAAGAGACGCTGGGTGACACTATCCCGCGGTCCGGGTTCCCACAAGCGCGGAGCGTCTCCCAAAACCCTTTCTTGCCTTAGGATGTCCAAGGGAGTAGCTAGCAGCACATTCCTTCCCCTTCGACCCTCTGAGTGAGCGCTCCGTGACGCGACCATCGATCGATCTCCTGCAGGGCAGCCTCGACGTCATCGTCTTGCAGACGTTGAGCTGGCAACCGATGCACGGGTTCGGGATCGCGCGATGGATTCAGCGCGTGACGGACGACGTCTTCCAAGTCGAAGAGGGAACGCTCTACCCCGCGCTCTATCGGCTCGAGAACAAGGGGCTCGTGAAAGGCGAGTGGCGGATCACCGAGAACAACCGGAGAGCCAAGTATTACAAGCTCACGGCCGCTGGACGTCGCCGGCTGGCCGACGAGGCGCGAACCTGGCAGTTGTTCGCCGGAGCGATGGCGAAGATCATGCGTGCCGCGCCCGCGCCGGCGTGAGTCGCCGGCGCCGGGCGTTGTCTGCCGTCCTCACTCGCAGGCAGACATTCGCTTCGCGTACGACGCCAATGCGGCGTCGGTTGCAGACCGAATCTTTTCCCGCATGGCCGGAGCATTCGATGCTGCGAGAAGTCGATCGGCGATGACGCCAAGGAATCGGCCGTACTTCGCCAGGACGGCCGCGTCGTTTGCAGTGATCGCCGTCGTCACGGCATGCTCCATCTCGGGCGTCACGATCTCCATGCGCCCCACGAAAACGCGGCTCACCTCTTTCGGCGTGGGCGTCACGGTGAGCGGAAGAATCGAGTCGACCACTGCCCGCGGAACGATGTAAAAAACTCGGCTGCCTTCCTCGAACCACGAGTCGCGCCACGTGTCGACCATCGCCGTCGCTTCTTTCTCGTAGAGGCCGGCCGCCACGAGCATGTGCTCGAGGGTGTGGCGCAAGTCGTCGAACGTCCCACTCTGTTCCGGGGCCGCGACCCGCGCGGCAGCGGGTGTCATCCCGTTCGAGACTGGATGAAGCCTGCCGAGCGTTCGAAAGCCAAAGGTCGACCCGTGACGCTCGAACAGCACGGCGGCCGGGATGTCGCTCGATGAGAGATTTCGAATCGACGTCGACCCATCGGTGCCGCGCGTTGCCGTGAGCGGGACATCGAAGTCCGCCACGCCGCGGTAGAAGAGAAACCGCTCGTGTTGCGGCCCCACGGCGACCGGCGTGGCATCAGTGCGCCGGGCCATGTAGTAGTGACTCTCGCCAGGCTCCGTCGGGAATGCCGTGCGCGCGGCGGGCGATACCTGAACGCGCGGCCATTGCAGGTTCGCCACCTGGTCCGGGAAGCGAAGCGTCCCTGCCCCGACATACAGCTGAGTGTTCGTCGCGTGCGGATACCATTCGGTCATGAGTCCGCGGTGGAACGCGACGTTCACCGAGACGGTCGCGTCGGTCGGCGAATAGAAGTACACGACCGGCGTCTCCATGCGCACGCGCGCGCGAAGGGCTGACCGCGCGCGGCCATAGTCGAGCGGTCCAACGCTGTCCTCCGGGAAAATCTTGACGATCTCTCGGTTTCGATAATGCTCGACGAAGCACGGAAGATCGGTCGGCCCGGAGAGCGGCAGCCAGTCCACGGCAGCGCCGTCCGGCCCGGCGACGCTGGTAAACGTGCCCCACTCGTGCACGGTGACGGGACTGGGCGATCGCGGCGCGGGCGTTGGTTGATGGGAGGCGACGACGGCACCAATTCCCCCAAGCGCGACGAGCGTGACGGCAGAGCGCAGCATGCCTTCCTCCTTCGGCCGGATCGTTTCAACATACTCAATCTGAGAGCGGAATGCGGACAGAACAATACGGCCGACGGGCGTGATCGTCGTTCGCCAGGGCCGACCACAAACGGGTGCCCGACCTGGACGCATCGCGCCGCTTCTACATCGACGGGCTCGGGTTCACCATGACCCGTCGCTGGAACGACGACGGCAAGATCCGCTGGTGTCGGCTCGACGACGCAATCGCGTTGTTTCGAGAATTCAAAACGCGGCGTCGAAGCAAGCACGCCGCGCGTTGGCAATTCGATGTGGGAGGTTCGCGTCATCGACCCTGACGGCTACAACCTCTTGTTCGAGAGTCCGACCGACCTTCCAGACGAAACCGTCTTCGACGAATCCGTCGGTTAGCGCATTCCTCGACGCAACGCAACTTCACAGCCGCCGGTCGTCGCACACGCTGACATGGTCTCGCCGGCATGCGCATTTGCCACTCGTCGAGCCGCCGCGAGGGCGGCCGCACGGCCCACCGGCTCCGTCATCGCAGCGGTGAGCGAGGCGCCGACGGCGCTCTCGATCGTGTGCGCGCCGCCGCCGTAGGTTCGGTTGATCTCGACGGCAGCCGCTTTGGCCAACAGCGCGTGTCCCAACGCAGTCGGGTGCACGCCGTCCAGCGAGATATATGGTCCGTACGGCGTTTGCGACGTGAGTTGATCGATGACGCTGTACACCGCCGGCTTGAGCCCCGGCCGGTCATACAACACGCTGAGCGACGTGTATGCGTAACCGCGCGCCGCCGCCTGGCTCTTGATGTGGTCCGTCATCTGCGCGAGGAATCCGTTGACCAGCGCAATGTCCGCCGGCGTCAACACGTAGTCGACGGTCCCCGGTACGTCGGCGCAGCTGTACACGGGATTCGGAAAACCATGCGCAAACGTGAATGCGCCGGCGAAGACCATGTTCAGGGACTGGATCGAAACGTTGATGTAGTTCGGGCTTCCGTTGCAGTCGGGGCTCACGTCGACGTGCAAGGCCGCGAACTCCGCGCGGTCCGCCCAGATCTCGTCGCCGCGCCGGAGTGCGGGG
>JADMIO011096105.1_pt1 | contig 10247 bp, 14 predicted proteins | sample 8958161 | NCBI WGS metagenome assembly JADMIO01 (sample SAMN16585339, study PRJNA669376) | soil metagenome | isolation source: Crop rotation soil | place: USA: Cullars Rotation, Alabama | collected 2011
TCTTGTTCCGCCACAATGCGGTGTATCGCATGGCCCAACCGCGTGTGAAACCCATGCACCGGGGGTGCAGGCATGTTGGACGCTGGCAGGCTGCCAGCAGCAGCTTCATTTGCCACACTGCCGCTATTTCTTTCACTACCAGCCACACGGTTGGTGAGGGGAGGGGCGGCTGTGCCTGTCTCCACCTCAGTCTCGCTGCGCACTTTATTCAGTAAAGCATAATCAAGACCTTTCACCAAGTGTGTGTGTTGCAAATCTCCGCCCAAGTACTTGCTGTGTTCGATGTCCAATGCCACCTGCCCGCGGTTCAAAACAAAAAGCGCATGGTTTGTGTAATACGGAAAGCGAGCCCAATTATTACAAAAGCAACACCCTGGGCTGGGCGACGTCGAAGCACGCGCGCAAGGCATCACATGCAGCGTGCTGCTCGCACGGAGCATGGTACCAGGTTTTGCGTGGTGTCCTCATAATCCGGGTTGACACCAAGCCGCCGTTCTTGAGCTCTGTCGCGGTATTTGCTTGCCGCCTCTTCCTCTGCATGCGTCTTCTTTTTCCAGCTGTGTCACGTGTATAGCGTGTGTAAACCGACATAAAAGCAGTCGCAGCGTGGACAGCAACTGCTTACTAATTGGACGGCGCCCTTTTCTTCGTCCGTTTTTCTTTAACCACAACCTCAACCGCACTGCCATTGGCGTCGTGCGCTGCGCCGCTTTGTGCACTGGTGGAGAGAAAAGCTCGGAAATCTTTGTTGGACAAACTCATTGTTAGGAGGTGGCAGAGTGGGTATGAGATGCAATCAAACTACTGCGTCGCATTCTGATACAGCATGGTGTCCCTTGAGCAGTATATGGCTTCACAGGCATGGGGGACAGCTACATCGCGAAGCACAACGTAGGTGTGCCTGCAGCGTGTGATAGATACATCCTCTGTTGCACCACTGAATAGCACCACTCGTCTCTGGACCCCGGCGTAGTCGCACCTTCCACGCTGCTAAATCAACGGATCGGAACTTGCAACACGGCAACGCGTCGTCTACGGCCTGAACATGCAAATGTGGAGTCGAGTTTACGCTTCGCAAATGCGATCAGGTTGCATGAATCATGTCAAAAAGACCGGTGCAACCACAGGGCGCCGCCCAAGGTACTTACTATAATAGTCAGGCACGCGGTTGCGAACGTGGGTGTTGTTGCAAGCATCGGGTTGCGGGTGACTGGGATCAATTGCCGAACTGGCCGCGTTGGTTCAACCATTGTTCACGCACCGCGCGCGCACACGAGTATGCACAAGCCCACACCGCCCACACACCTACACACAACACACACACACACATACACACACCCGCACACCCGCACACCACCCCACACATATATACACACACACAGCACACACACATATACACAGCAAGAAACATATGTATATATGTATACACACATGCGTGTGCGGTGGGAGCCGGTGGGCGCGGCGTGCCACCGCCCACCCACCCCACTCCCACACGGCGTCTTGCAGGCGGGGACCCGGCACCCCACCCGCAAAAGTCGGGACGGACATTCCAGACGTTCACACTCTAGCGGCAATGAAAGCGATGCAAAAAATGTTGTCACACCTGTTGCGTGCGTGCGTGAGTGAGTGAGTGTACCGAAGACGCGGCGGCGTTTGTTTCTGATTGATGATCGTGCAAACAAAGTGCGACCAAGTTGTGCCCTACTGTTGGCAGTGTACCTCGATCCGCCGTCACCGTTCAGGGAGGTGAGGGGAGCACTCCTTTCACCTGCCTGACCGCCACACGGTTCGGCGGATGGATGATGGATGATTTCGCCTTTGCCACAGCAGACCGTCAAACGCTTAGCGCAGCCCTCTTACCGGGCAACGCGTGCCCGTTTGTCGTTCTGCGCAGCATGCACCGTTGGTGACAAGCAATGCTGGCGTAGGTAATTGATGTTGTGCGTCGCATGGCCGCTGAAGCTGACCACTATCGCCACGCCGAAAAACAATACAAAGCATGGCGTAAATCAAAACCGCATGACCCAGCTCATTGGCCAGGTGTTATCGATGCCCGACATGTGGTGCGTTGCCATATTTTGCGCTTAGCCTTCACACCCGCAGGTCGACAAGTTGCACTGTTTCGTGCTGATCATGCAACCATGGTTCGGCAACATGGTCAGGAAAACGTGGGGCAAGCCGAGGCGCTTGGTTTACAAGTGTATGATGAATGTTCCGTGGTGGGTGGTGTTCGAACCAAACCGATCGGATTACTGGCACGTCCGGGATTTTTCGTGCTCCCTGGCGCATTAGATGCTGCCCAACAGCTTCGTTTGGCCAAATGTTGCCTGTACGTCGTCGTCGTTATTATGTCGTGCGGCCAAGGCGTAAGGCGCTGGATGCCGTGCTGTTTTGTGTAATTACATGCGTAAAGGCGACTTAGCGTCCAGTCCTGCGTACGGTGTTGCGCTGTTTGTTTCCCCGCTCTCACCTCCGTGTGAATGTGCATACCATGTTGCGAATTGATTAGACAAGAATGTGCTCAGGCTCCGAATCGCACAAACCTAGACGCTCACCACAGTTCGGTATGTTGCATTGACCGTACTCGACGTTTGGCAGGTAGCATAATTCCTGTCGTCCATGCCTCAAAACGCGCAATGCGTTGCTTGCGTGTGTCAGGTGACTGCCATCTGGCAAAATGCATTAACCGACGATGGCGGCGTGGACCTCGCCAACCCCATGCTGGCAAAATTACGTTGGGCAACCACAGGTCAGTCGGCAACACTGACACCACGCGGTTTTATTTCACGCCTTACCGCTGCTTCGGTGCGCACGCCCCTTTCGCGGCGGTTGCGACCGTGAAACGCAGTGTCCACATGGTTGGGGGTGTGTAATACTCATGCGCCGGCCACATACCGGGTGGTGGCTTGGCAGGCTACCATTATGATTGGAGCCGGCGGGCGTACCATGAGCAGGACCGGTCGCCCATGCCTCATCAATTGTGTGAGTTGGCACAAGCGTGTGCTGCGGCAGTCGGTATGGCGCTACGCCCAGAAGCCGCCATCATTAATTTTTATCGACCAGGTGGCGTTATGGGCGGCCACAAAGTAAGTCGGCGTCGCAACTCACTGGCGCACGCTGGTCACCAGCTTCGACTCGACTGTCACTCATTGTGTGTTCAAGGGAATGTTTCCCGTCCCGTAACGTAAATGTGACGATGCGTCGTGCGACATAGGATGACCTGGAACAAGTATTTACACCACCTGTGGTGTCTATCAGTTTGGGCTGCGACGCCCTTTTCTTGTTAGGTACGCACCGCTCCCACGGCGGGGCCGCGCGGCGCCACTGCAAGTGGGACGGCAGGCAGACTAGCGCTTCCATTATTATTCAACCCACCTCCGTTTCGAGGGGTGCGGAGATGCCCCTGTCACCATTATTGTCACCTGTGTACCGTCTTGGGGATGGTCAACCAACGCACTGTTGCTGTGTGTGTGTGTGTTTGTGTGTGCTGTGTGTTTGTGTGTGCTGTGTGTTTGTGTGTGCTGTGTGTGTGTGTGTCTCTCTCTCTGTGCGTGTGCTGTGTGTTGCATGAATTGCGAACCCCGCGGCGAACACACAGGCGGCCAAACACGGAATGAAGTGCCATTGGCCTTTTGGTTACGCAGCGGTGACGTTGTTGTCATGGGTGGCACGTCTCGATTGTGTTACCATGGCGTGCCTGCGGTGTTTGGTGGCACGTTTACGACGTGTTGCCCCGCCCGGCATGGTAGTAGTCGTACCAGTGGCGGCACTGGCAGTGGCCATACGCACCAGCGCTCCGTGGCGGTGGGCGGCTTGTGTGCACCCAGCGCCAGCGCCAGATGTGGCAATGCCGCGCAGAACGACGTGGGTGCCGAAAGGGAGGATGACGCCGCTGCGGTGACGCACTACTTGTCCATGGCACGTATCAACGCCAACGTGCGGCAGGTGTACGCTGCACCGCATTCACCGCAGCGCAATATGCAAACTTCCGACGGCTGCCGGTGAGCAACTGACTTAGCTATCAACGGGAAACTATGGGCGTATGTTGCCGTCGAACAATTAAGGGACGGAGGCGTCACCGGCGGGAGCGGAGAAGCAGCGACCGTCAAGACGGACCAGCGCAAAGCCGGCGCACTCAACGCGCTCCTCACAGCCATTCACGGTTGACCTCCAGCTTGTCAAAATGGCAACGTTGCGACGGTGGGCACCTGCTGTTGCTGAAAACCAGGCAAAATGGCACTTATATCATGGAGACCACGCTGACGTTACGCTATCGCACTGGTATTGGAGGATGGCGATCAAAGATGCCATATGCGGCCCAACAGCTTAACACAATGTAGGGTTAGGATCGGGGCCTCACCCCCCTCCAACGATGTCGCAATGCTGCCCACTATTTATTTGCGCTGGCCGGCATGACCGCTTCGTCCGCAGCTTTGCTGCAGGTAGATGCAATGGAGGGTGCGTGTGTGTGTGCGCGGGGGGGAGGGCAACATGGCATTGAGCCAGTCGTCACCACCATGGCACTCACACCCACGGTCCCTACAATGTTCTTCGCCCCACACGGTGTTTGCGTTTTCACCAGGCGGGCACGTTTACGTTGGCATTGAGTGACGTTGGTCCGTTCAGAACAGCGTGGAAATGCTGCAGTTCCGCCTGCCATAACTGACGGCGGCTGGTGTCATCTGTAAGTGGGATGACCGAATGCGCTTGAATGCAGGCGTCGACGTTGTCGTCCAGTTTGGCCAATGCGCCTACAACCATCACGTATGTGCCTGCGAGGCACAGCCGTTACCCCGCCGCCCGCAGCCATGGCATGCGTTATGTACGTTGCACGACACAGCATGTCATGCTGTCGTCGTAGAAGCCGTGATAACATGGTTTGCGTCTCCCCTACCTTCACAAAGTTTCATTCGAGGTACATGGATGCTGTGCAACAGCACCGTCACTTCTCCGGTACCGTCGTCCACGACCATGTCGTCACTCGAAAGGCGCGTGATGGTACCCTGCGCGCAAAGCATAACCCCACGTGTAGACGGTTCAGGGCGCATTGTCACATAGTGAGGCGCGACAACAAGGACCCGCACAGACATGCCAATCACCTGGATCCATGCTTTTACGGCTGTTATACGTTCCAACGTCAGTCGGACCACTTTCAAACTGTGAGCGACACCTGAACTGTCCGTAACGGTCGTTGCGGCTGCGTTCTCTACTTCCTTCGTGCCTTCGCGTAGTTGTTTTATGGACATTTTGCGCGCACTTTTTACCGCACTCATTGCCGTTGCTTACAAGCTCACGATCCAAACGTACGTCGATGCGCCGTGTGTAGGGGCTCCGGCTTACATTGCTTACCTTGGTGACCGTGACTGCTTGATTGCAATCTTAACAAATGTACACCGCGCATGCAGGCGGCCGGACGTGCTAGAAATACGTGCAGCGTTGACGGTGGAGGACGGTGGAATTTTGTTCATGTGCAGGGCGGCGCCCGTGCCGACGCACCCACAGCGATAGACGCTTCGCTGCGCGACTGTCCCTTCCTACGCCTACCATCCAATCCTCGTTTTGACGTCTCCCTTCTCGCTTACACCCGCCACCGGCGACACAATGCACATCGCTGCGTATCGCGCGTGGTTGTTTGGCAAACCATTCACAACGGCTTGGACGACTTGCGCACGAACGCCGATGCATAGCTCACAGCGTTTTCGTTCAACATGTCGAAAGGCCGTGCCTGCCGGACTAACGGGAGTAGCTAGTTAACTGCACAGCAGGGAGGCGGTGGTGCACCGTTGTTGGCGTAAGGGAAGCCGTGTGTGGGTGAGCGCGTGGGGAGCGTGGTGCGGATGCGGCATGCGCCTGCGGGCTTTTCCCCTATTTGCCGGGGGGGGGAGCCGCTTCGTTGTTGTTGTTGTGTTGTGCCGCAATAACTTAACATGGGCTGGCGCAGGGCTTGAACGTAACCCTAACCCTGACCTTAACCTCCGTACCCATTCATGGAGCCGGCATTTACCACCGTATACGCACGCAACAAGAGCCGACCCCAGGGTACAGCCAAAGGGAACAAACAACGGACTGTTTGTGGCTTACAATTTTTCCCGCCGTTCACCCTAACCCTAACCCTAACCCTGGGCACCATGGCATACCTGTAAATGCCGACCGGCCTGGCTGGACCTTGATGGAGTCCTGGCCGTAATGTGTGAAGGCGCACGCCAACGCACAAAGCGGCAAAGTTGTTGCAGCAACCAAGTGTCACTGCCTATGCCTAACCACTTGAGCGTGCCGCTGACCTGGCGATGGTTGGCGGCCGGCGCAGTCGATGGCAGGTGGAGCACGATGGGGAGTGTATGTGTATGTGTATGATGGATGATGGATGATGATGAATGATGTATGATGTCCCAACAACGGTTGGTCTCTCTCGCAAACGCCCCCCCACGCAATTCTTGGTAATTTTGGCGTAGACGTGACCCCCCCACGCCCCCCTCGCCATCCCAGCATTCAATCGTTGCCATTGCACGCGCCCTCGCAGCCGGCACCAAGTCCACATGCTCGCTCCCCCCCCCTTCAATTTGCATACGCAAGGCGGACGTGTGTACTACTACGCCCATGACGCCACTACTACGCTACGCGTGGCGACGGTGTCACGCGCAATGCAACACCGGTTTTTTGTGTCGCATAACAAGCCAATCGAGCCTGCACATTGCAACGTTAGAGTGCACACCACCGTCCGCACATTGTTGTCGCGCATGACGTGGTGCGGTGCGAGCGTTTTGATAAATCCCACCTGCACGCGGGTTAGCGCGATGAAGTAAGTGGTTCGCATAAGAGGGCAGCTTGTGATGCTTACAAAGGTCGGCCGCTTTAATCCAACGGATGTAGTTCTGTCAGACGTTCAATGGCAGCATACCACACCTTACTCTGGTTGCTTGACGGGTTCAATATGCGCGCCAGTGCGCGCTTGGGCAGGTATTGGACACCCGGTGTCTACAGCCCGGTGAGTCCTGATGTACTGTTAGCGTACTGTCAGCGGCTGTACCGCTTGGAACGTCAAGCCCATCAGCGTCATTTGTGGGCGTCGCAAAAGCATGCCATTGTGCCGCCAGCCTATCTCGCTGTACGGAGCCTGCACACAAGTCACGGAAAGGCAGTGTACACCCAAATGCGATGGTCGTCCGTAGCGCTGTCTACTACGGCTGGAGGTGCAAACCAGGATGCAGCATGTCCCCGTGTGCCACACAAGTCCTCCTCCTCTTGTACATTACCACCCAGTGGCGGCCTGGATTCATTGTCACAAGCGGCACACAATCTGGCTGCTGCTACCAAGAAATCCTCGGCCGACACCCTGGTTCGGGCAGTAGTTCATTCCATCAAACATGTACAGGCGGTGCTTTGCGCTGCATCCGCAATGGATGGTCGTGATGTACCAAGGCACGCACAACAGCGTTATGCCAGGTAGCGAGTCACCACGACGTCTGCAGCACGCCGTTGCCCCACTAACATTTTTGCGTTTATGTCGTGAACAGGGACGCGCCATCGGCTAAGCCTCCAACAGTACGACGTGACGATGCTGTGCACCTTGCGATACAGCAATTGTCGTCTGTCTTACACCTGCTGACCACCCGATCGGACGTCAGGTCATTGTTGTCCGACGCCGCCGCGCAGCGTATCATCCAAAGCTGCTGTGTAAGTGGCGCATATGAGCAAGCATTGGTATTGATAGACAGCATGGGGCATGGTGACACGCCGTTGACGACTGGCGAAACGCAGCCACCGCACAACTCCGACACGCGGACAGCTTCCCGTCTGTACGCCTCGTATTTGGCTCACTTGCCGAATGATGCGCCGGTGGACAGTGTGACGCCGTTGGTGTCTGCCATATTGCAGTCTAAAGTGGTGCTACGGCCATCCGCATTGGGAAGCTTGTTTGCATTTCTATGCCACTACCGTCGGGTGGACGAGCTGCTGCAGCTGTTCCATCATTTTGATCACAAGTTTGCTGGTGGCAAAGGCGATGGTGCACCTCACAGCGTTGCTGCAGATGGTAACGCAGTGTCGCCGATTAACGCCATTCACTACCACTACCTCATCAAGTGCTTGTTGAGGAATGGCCGGCTGCCGGAAGCACTGGAAACGTATACAGCGTTGGTGGCCTCCCACCACCAGCCTCGCCCCTCCACCTGCTCGCTGTTGTTGCGCGCGGTGTGTCATCACACCGGCTTTAGGCTGCGCCGCAGCCGGATGCAGACACATGTGCCGTCGCCGGTACATGGCACAACAACGCCGCACCCGCCGCCACACCCAAGGCCAATGCCATCCCCGGCTTTTGTGCAACAGGTGGTGGCAGACTGGTTGATGGGTTTAGACGGTGAACCCAATGAAGAATGGTTCCATGTCACCATACGCGCGCACGCGAGCGTGGAGGATAAAGATGCCATGTACACGCAATACCGTCGCATGCAACGTGCGGGACTGGTGGCTCCCGTGCCACTGTACGACACCATGATTGGTGCGTATGTGACGGCGAGTGAGCATGGCAGATGGTGGCGCGCTACGTTTGCGTTGTTCCATGACATGGTGAGTGGCGGCAGTAAGCCGTCGCGTACCACATACCTGTGGTTGCTGGACATGTGTACCCAAGGTGAGCGCTCGCTATATATATACCTATGAATATATGTGTGTGTGTGTGTGTGTGTGCATGTTGTATGTTCGGACGGGCACACGTGGCAATCCTGGTTGGAGCGAGCCGTTGCATGCGAGTTCATTACATAGTCAACGCTGCCGCTTACCAAACGTGGCATGTTCTTAACGCGACGTTGCATTGCCATGTGTTGGTGGTTTTGCGGATGGTCACAGCGTCGCAGCAGCGTGCCAAAATGACGGCGCGCCGTTTGTGGAAACGCATGCAAGAAGAAGGCATAGCAATCGATGAGGTGATGCAGGGCACCCATGTGGAATTGTGTGGTCGTTTTCTGGGTGTATTATCTCACCCATGCGACGTTGCATCTGTTTGTCTCATTGAGACGGACGCACGTGAGGCTTGTATCGCGTTGTAGTGTATACCATGTTATGTCTTTGTGGTTGCACGCGGTGCGGTGGTTGTGTGCGCTTCACCCTGCGACGCCAGCTGCGCTGTTGGTCAGCAGATTTGTTTGTGACAGTGCGTGCAATGATGCTTGCACCTCACGTTGCAGTACGGTGCTCTGGTGTGTCCTCACACAGGAAATTTACGGCATGTTGCTGCGCATCGCGGTCACCGCCTGCCGTACACGTTTCTGGCTGGAAGTGGTGTCATCCATGCACCGTAATCAAGTGTCGGTACCTGCACAATGCTATGGCGAGTTTCACAACATGTGCTCCAAAATTGGCGACGTCAGTGCCATTTTCAAGTCGTTGGAGTTTATGCGCCACGATGGCGTGGAGTCGACAATGGGAACACATATTGCTGTGGTGCGTGCGTTGGCGCAAGCTCGGCAGCTGCACCAAGCGCTGCTAGTACTGGACAAGGTGTATGACGCGTATGGTGGCTCGCCATCGCCTTCGGCAACATTGCAATCATGTTTACGGTTTTTGTTACAAAAGTGCGACACACGTGACGAGCTGCACTTGGTTGTTCAGTGGATTGACAGCCACAGCATGGACGGAATGCCGATGACACAAGAAACGTTACACCTGATCGTACGATTGTGTGCTGATTTTGGGCTGAATGACTTGGCTGTCTATTTTTTCGATGGTGCGGAGCGGAGTGGGCATCCGTTGCCCATATCCATGGTCCAACGACTGTTGAACGTTCCCCAACGGCTATCACGTGTGGTGGCACGGTCGAGTTCGCCACACGTACACGTATAACGCTGCCACCGGCGTGATCAGAATCCACCCACGTGTGTACCGCATACACACCGGGCGCGTTGCTGGAATTGTGGAATCAAGCAGGATTTGGCAGCCAGAACACAATACATGACGTGTTGCAGGGCGCTGCCTGACTTTGGCAGCCAGAACACAGTCACATGATGTTCTGCAGGGAGGTGCCTGGCTTTGGCAGTCGTACCACACAATACATGACGTTTTGCAGGGCGCTGCCTTGCTTTGGCAGCCACGTGTCACGCCATCCAGCACCGCATGTAACGGCGGGCGTGGCGTGGCCAACGCCAACACACTGGGGTGTGTGCCGCACACCTCGCGATGTGGTCGCTGTGCGTCGGAATCATGGACGGCTGCGCGCCGGCGGCGCGGCCGCAAGGAGTCGTCTCCCCATGCGC
>JADMIO010879547.1_pt1 | contig 10246 bp, 8 predicted proteins | sample 8958161 | NCBI WGS metagenome assembly JADMIO01 (sample SAMN16585339, study PRJNA669376) | soil metagenome | isolation source: Crop rotation soil | place: USA: Cullars Rotation, Alabama | collected 2011
GATTCAGCACCAGTGGAATCTGCCCAAGCCGCCCGAACCGCCGGATGTCGCCGATGCGCTGGCGGTGGCGCTTTGCTGCGGGCGGGCGATGGGAAGAGAATCGGCCCACAGAGAACCCGGAGACCACGGAGGAAAAATCAAATGAGAAAATTCGCTCTCTTGTTTTCTCTGTGGTCTCTGTGGGCTCTGGGGTTCAGTTCCATTTCGCACGCGGCTGATCGGCCCAACATGATCTTTATCCTCACCGACGATCAGCGCTGGGATTGTCTCTCCATCGCCGGGCATCCGTTTCTCAAGACTCCCAACATCGATCGCATCGGCAACGAAGGCGCCTACTTCAAGAACGCATTCGTGACCATTCCCCTGTGCTCGCCGGCACGCGCGACGTTCTTTACGGGCGCTTATCCGCATGAACACGGCATCGTCGGCAACGCCCTCAAATACGGCGAGATGAGCCACAAACTCGACACGTATCACATCCACCTCCAGAAGTCCGGCTATGACACCGCCGCCGTCGGCAAGTGGCACATGGGCAATGACGATTCGCCGCGCCCCGGGTTCGATTACTGGCGAGTCTTCAAGGGGCAGGGGAAGTACATCGACTGCCCATTCAACATCGACGGCACGGTCACACCCACCACCGGCTACGTGACCGACACGATTACCAGCTACGCCGTCGAATTCATTAAGCGGGATCATCATGGAAAGCCGTTTTCAATGTTCGTCGGCCACAAGGCGGTCCATGGGCCGTACACGCCGGCGGAGCGGCATAAGGATGCGTTCAAGGATGAGAAGCTCCCGCAGGCGCCGAGCGTGAACGACGACCTGCACGGCAAGACCGCCGTCCGCCATGACATCGAACTCGCGGACAAACAGCATCCTGCGTACGGCGTGAACGATGCCCTGATGCGCAATCAGCTCCGATGCATTCTCGCCGTGGACGATGGCGTCGGCGAGATGTTCAAGGCGCTGGAAGAAACCAATCAGCTCGACAACACGCTGATCGTCTTCGGCAGCGACAACGGCTATTTCTGGAACGAGCACAAGCTCGGCGACAAGCGGGCGGCGTATGAAGAGGCGCTGCGCATTCCGCTGCTCATGCGCTATCCGAAGATGATCAAGGCGGGGACACAGATCGAGAAGATGGCGCTCGACATCGATCTCGCGCCGACCTTTCTTGAACTGGCCGGCGCTTCCACGAAGCCGGCGGTCCTCCGGGGGCAATCCTTGCTCCCGCTCTTCGCCGGCGAAAGCGGCAACTGGCGGACTGACGCGCTGTTCGAATATTTCCTTGAGCCGGGGTATGCGAATGTGCCGAGCTGGCAGGCGGTACGCAGCGAGCGGTGGAAGTACATTCATTATCCCGACGTCAAAGACGCGGATGAGCTCTACGATCTACAGAACGACCGCTATGAGATGAACAACGTCATCTCCGACCCGGCCAATGCCAAAGAGCTTGAATCGCTCAAGTCGCGGATGAAGGATTTGATGCAGCCCTGAAGTTCGCCTGCTCCCCTTGGCGGGGTCACTCGCTATAGTGCCAGCGACGCATGACCACCACCCAAGCACCAGCTCGCACCGACGGCACCGCTTTGATCGAACACGATCCGTGGCTCGAGCCTTTTGCCGATCAACTCCGCCAGCGGCACGACTATTACCGGCAAATCCGCGCCCGGTTCGACGCGACCGGCGGATTGCTGGGGGAAGTCAGCCAGGGACATCGCTATTACGGCTTCAACCGCGGCGAATACCTCGGCAAGAAGGGCGTGTGGTATCGCGAATGGGCGCCGGCGGCGCTTCAGCTACGCCTGATCGGGGATTTCAACAATTGGGACCGCATGGGCCATCCTCTGGTCCGCGAAGAGTTTGGCGTGCATTCGCTCTTCCTGCCGGATGACAAGTTCGGCGACAAGCTCGTTCATGGCAGCCGGGTCAAGGTGCACGTCGTCACCGAAAAGTCCGGGAATATGGACCGCATCCCAGCCTACATCCGCCGGGTCGTGCAGGATTCTTTCGGCAAAGGTTTCGTCGGCCAATACTGGAACCCGCCGGCGTCGTATCAGTGGAAGCATCCGGTCCCTCCGACCGCGGAGAGCTTGCGGATTTACGAGTCGCATGTCGGCATGGCGCAGGAGGAGGGCAAGGTTGGCACGTTCGCGGAGTTCACCAGGAATGTCCTGCCGCGCATCGCCGACCTTGGTTACAACGCCGTTCAGCTCATGGCGATCCAGGAGCACCCGTACTACGGATCATTCGGGTACCACGTGAGCAACTTCTTCGCCGTCAGCTCGCGCTTCGGCACGCCGGAGGAGTTGAAGGATTTGATCGACGAAGCGCATCGCCTTGGTCTACGCGTGCTGCTTGATCTGGTCCACAGCCACTCGGTCAAGAACACGCAGGAAGGCTTAAACAGCTTCGACGGGACCGAATTCCAATACTTCCACGCGGGTGCCCGCGGGCACCACGTGGCGTGGGATTCGCTGTGCTTCGATTACTCCAAGTACGAGGTGCAACGCTTCCTGCTCAGCAACGTGCGTTACTGGCTGGAGGAATATCGCTTCGACGGCTTCCGCTTCGACGGCGTGACCAGCATGATCTACCTCGATCACGGCCTTGGTCGCGCATTTACCTCTTATGATCAGTACTTCGACGACAACGTCGATCGCGATGCGGTCGCGTACTTGCAGCTCGCCAACGAGCTCGCGCATTCCGTGACGCCAGGTTGCACCACCATCGCGGAAGATGTCTCGGGGCTCGCGGGAATGGCGCGCAAGGTCGATGAGGGCGGCATCGGCTTCGATTATCGCCTGGCGATGGGCATTCCGGATTACTGGATCAAGACGCTGAAGGAAAAGAGCGACGAGGAGTGGAACCTGGCCGAGCTGTGGCACGAGCTGCTCAATCGCCGGCGCAGCGAGAAGCACGTCGGCTACGCCGAGTCACACGATCAGTCGCTGGTCGGCGATAAGACGATCGCGTTTCGCCTGATGGACAAGGACATGTACTGGCACATGTCGCAGGAGAGCGCCAACATTGTCATCGCCCGCGGCGTGGCCCTGCACAAGCTCATTCGCCTGCTCACCTTCAGCCTGTCGGGCGAAGCGTATCTCAACTTCATCGGCAACGAGTTCGGCCACCCGGAGTGGGTCGACTTCCCGCGCGAAGGCAACGGCTACAGCTACCACTATGCCCGCAGACAATGGTCGCTGGTGGACAATCCCAAGCTGCTCTACAAGGGCCTGGCCGAGTTCGACAAGGCGATGATGCACCTCGACATCGAGCATCGCCTGCTGCCCGATCCCTTCATCGAACAGCTGGCGCTGCACGAAGACACCAAACAGTTGATCTACCGCCGCGGGCCGCTGGTCTTCGCGTTCAATTTTCATCCAACGGAGTCGTATTCGGATTTGCGCATCCCCGTGCCGGATGCGGTCGATTACATCAGCATTCTCAATTCGGATGCCAAACGTTTCTCCGGCCCCGGGCTGACGCAGGAAGGCTCGGTCCACCCCTGGCAGCACGTTCCCATGTACGGCCGAAACCAGACGATCCAGATTTATCTTCCCAGCCGTACGGCGTTGGTATTCGCCCCCGTTTGACGCCGCCGATACCGTGCGGGACGATGGTCCGTTCCCAGACGGAGGTCCGCATGTCGCTCATTTTCGTCAATACCGACAACACCGACAGCAAGCACAAGATCTACATTGCCGACAAGGCCGGCGCGCACGCGGCGGCGGTGGAGAAGAAGATGCAGGACACGATCGTCGCTGCCGTCGCCAAGGCCGGCGAATTCACCACCGACAAATCCGCCGCCGACAAGGGCTACACCCTCAAGCTCACGATCATCAAGGCCGAGCGTTCCGGCGCGACGACGACCTACACCGTCCATCCCGAGATCGTTCGTTATCCGCTTGGCTCCGGTACCAAGGGCAAGGGAGAGGAAATGGTCTCGACCTTGACCAAGGACCCGACGATCGAGGTGAAGGGCAATTCCAAGGACCTGCTTCTCGAGGGCGTCGAACTCGTCACCGAAAACATTGTGAAAAAGGCCCTCCCGCTGATGCGAATGGATATGGCAAAGCGCTAGTGTCTGGAGCACGTCGAGAAAAAAGGCACGAAAAAATGAGCGAGCCAATCATTCCTTACGCGACAGTGGAGAGAAGGCCGCTATCCGGGCGCGATCTGTTTGGCGTGGTCGTCCGCACGATCGGCGTGCTGCTGTTCCTCTGGGGCCTATATGCCGCGATGTATGCAACTGCGGCAGGTGCAAACACGCCGGTCGTCGGACAGTCGTTGGCAAGCTATTGGATGTTTACAGCCTTTGCGATGGGCGCCGGCGGGGCGCTGTTGAAGGGCGAGTGGCTGGTCATCTTCGCTTACGGGCGGGATCGCAATCCGTAGCTCTTCGTCGCGCGAATAGAAACGCGTGTGCCGCGAGGAGGCCCACCGCGCCGGCGGGCTCTGGAACGGCCGTCAGCGCGGGTGAATCCGACGCCAGCGACGCGCCCTGCGCATTGAGATTGAAGTCAATCAGCGCATAGTCGTCGGCGTTGATGCCGCCGTCGTAGTTGAAGTCACCGTTCACGTATCCGCTCGGGCCGATTCCGACGCGAAGCGCTTTTCCGGCCCGGGATTGACGGAGGAAGGCTCCGTGCACCCCTGGCAGCACGTGCCCGTGTACGGGCGGAATCAGTCGATCCAGATTTATCTACCAAGCCGTACGGCGCTGGTGTTTGCCCCGGCGTAACATCAACAGCGGCAAGACAATTCCAAGGCCGAAGGAATGCGGTTCCGGCACGCTTGAGACAATCGGGCTGCTGGCAGGAAAGGGCGCGCCCTGCGCGTTGAAGTTGAAGTCAATCAGCGCGAAATCATCGGCGTTGATGTCGCCGTCGTAATTAAAGTCACCGTTATAGTAGCCGCGGGCGTTGGGATTGGAATCGTTGAAGCTGATCAGCGCGTAATCATCAGGGTTGATGGTTCCATCGAGATTGGCATCGCCGGCGTAGGTGTACATGACCAGCACATCTGTGCCGCTGACGGAAACGCCGCCGAAAGTCCCTCCCGCGCGTCCCGCCTGGGCGGCAGTGGCGACGCCGAGCGTCGCGCGCGCCATTTGCGCCGCCGGCATCGAAGTGATAATGCCGCTGCCGTTCCACGCGCCACTGGCGTAACCAGATTGAATGAGTCCCGTGATGCCGGTGTACGCCGAGCCATTCCACGAGCCCAGCGGCGTGCTGGTGACGATCAGCTTGTTGTCCGCCAGATCGAGCTGCCCGCCGGCGCCGATCGCGAGTGAAGTGAGCTTGTTGACGCCCGCGCCGCCAGCCGAAGTTGGCTTGACCATGGCCTTGCCGTTCACAACCAGCACCGGGTCGGGCAGTTGGCTGACGTTGAGCACCGCATTCGACGCGACGACCGCGCGATTGATGTCAGGAAGAATGACGTTCTGCGTGCCCATAGCGATGTTGTTTACGGTGTAGGTGCCGTTCGCGAGCGTGAGCACGAGTTTGTACGTCCCACTGTTGATCGGCGATGAAAACGAACCGACGGCCGAGGTCACGCCGGACGTCACCAGTGCGTTGGTGGATTGGTTCAGGATCTGGTAGCTGACGCCCGCCAAGCCTTCCTGGCTCGGGCCCGCGTTGTGGGGATTCCAGCCGCCGCTGGAGTCGAGGTCACGGAAGAACAGCCCGCCGATGTAGCGCATCGGATTCGACGCCGGGCGCGAATAAACTTCCGTTCCCATGGTGACGCTGCGCGCGGGGAACGAGCCGAAGTTCGCATCGATCGCCTGCTGCGCCGTGATGTTTCGCGTGTCGAAGTGCACGCCGTAGTTGGTGTTGCTCGAGCTGAGCATGTTGGTGCGGTGGCCGGAGCTTTCCCACCAGCCTTTGTGAAACGACTCAACCTGCGCGGCGTTGATCGTAAAGGCGTTGGAGGCGCTGGAATAGGCGATTGCGATGTTCTCCGCGTAGCTCGACCAGGCGAATCCGACGCTGGTGAGCCGCGCGCCGGCATCGACGCCGGAGTAGGACGGCGTCCCGGTCGCCGGTGTCCCGCCTTGCTGACCGTTGAGCGTCTCAAAGTGCGTGAAGCTGTCGGGCACGAGCGTCGATTGCGGCAGGCCGCCGAGGTTGTCGAACATCCAGTTGTTGTGATTCGTCGCCGCCTGCTCGACTTGAAGTTGATACGCCAGCGCGGGCTGCGGCGCCGAATTGTCAACGACGCTCGATCCCACGCGTGCTGCTTCCCCTGCCGGGTCACTGCGTGCGCGATTCACCAGTCGCAGCGAATACAAATCCCAGTCCGTCACCGCGCGGGCAGGAATGGGAAGACCGAGCATCGCCGCCCCCACGGCCGCCGAAAGGGTGGCCGGAACACACACCGCTTGGCGCATCGTGCACCTCCGAAAGAGTTCAACGTAAGCCGCGAGGCGTGGTTCAGGTACAGGAGAAATCGAGGCACCGGGCTCAGCGGTGTGTGGAGTAAGTTATTACTGAGACCGCTTGTAAGTCGTTATTTTTTGCGTGAGGCGCGAAAATTCGTTCACAACCACCGGCCGGGGCGGGAATAGAAACGCGCCATTAGAGACCGGCCGCCGCATTTTAATCGGGTGGGATGACCGCCGAGTCGCCGGCGGCGCGGAACGCGGCAAATGCAGCCGGCCCGGCGGCAAACGCTATCGGCGCCGCTTGCGTCCACTGAGCAGAATCGTCGACGCGAGCGTCCCCAAACCGCACGCCGCGGGCTCAGGCACGGCGGCTAAAGCCGGTGAGATTGAAGTCGATCAAGGCGTAGTCGTCCGCATTGATGCCGCCGTCGTAGTTGAAGTCACCGTTGACGTATCCGGTCGCGCCGACCACGTGGGAATAAAAGTCGATGTTCGCGTAATCGTCGGGATTGATCATGCCGTCGAGGTTCGCGTCCCCGGCGTACGTGTACATGACTAGTACGTCGCTGCCTGCGACGGTCTGGCCGGACCAGATGGCGGTCGCGCTCGCGCCGATGCCCAAAACCGAGGTTGCGCTGGCGACCGCAAGGGTTGTCAGGCTCGACATGGCCGCGGCCTGGCTGGTGATGATCCCGCCGACTCCGTCCCACGTGCCGCCATTGAGGCCCTTCTGCACCAGGCCTTGCACGCTGGTGTAGGGGCTGGCCCACGAGCCCACGTTTCCGTTGCGGATGATCAGGTCGTTGTTGCTCAGGTCGAGGCGCGAGGTCGAGCCGATGTTGAGCGCGTTCACGACGCTGGTCCCGGTCGATCCCCCATTGGGCAGCATCGCAACCTTCCCGCCGGTCAGGTTAAGCGTCGCGGCACGAACGTTCTTCATCTCCAGCGTGCCGTCGCCGGACTTGTTGATCGTGCGCCCGGTGGCGGTGACATCGCTGGAGATGGTGAGCTTGGAGCCCGGCACGATCTCGACGGCCGTATCGCTGGCGAGGGTCATCGCGGCGCTGATGGTGTGGCTGCCGGAGCCGACATACAGCAGCGCCTCCCCGCCGGTGGCGTCGACGGTGATCCGTCCCGTCCCCGAGAGCGTGTAGCGGTTGGTGTTGTCGAAGCTCATGCTGCCGACGGTGTAGTTGCCATCGACGTTGACTGTCCGCTGCGACGTGATTGCGTCGTAGAACGTCGCGGGGATGTTCTGGCCGTTGGGAATGCCGCTTTGCCACTTGGTGGCATCCGACCAATTCCCGCTGCCATCGCTCTTCCACTGCCGAAAGATCGGCCCGATGAAGACACCGGTGCCGACAGCGGCATTGGCGCTGTTGCCGTTGATGATCAGGTCGCGATCCGTGAAGAGGTTCATTCCCAGGATGCCGGGGACGAAACCGTCGCCATCGGTGGGATCAACGACGTCGTAGACGATGACGGGAACGTTGTTCCAGGTGATCGGCCCGCCGTTGGTCGAGATGGAGAGGCTCTGCATGTAGAAGCCGGGGACCTGGTCCACCTGCCCGCCGACGCCGGCGATCTCGACGTAAAAGTCCGGGGTGCTCGGGTTCGGGCCGGCGGAATAGAAGCCGACGGAGGAGGCAGTGTCCTCGCTCAGCACGGTGACCTGCGCGCCGGTGTCGAAAAGAAACGGCTGCCCGGAGAACGATCCGCCGGTATGGCTGCCGTTGGCGCTGCTCATCAAGGCGTTCCAGAACGTCGGATTGCTCGGATTGTCGGATAGGTCTTCGAAATCGTCGAAGCTGGGGATGTACGTCGGCGTGGCGACAGTTCCGCTCGGGCTTGCCTTGGTGACTGTGAGCCGCACCCATTGGTTGTTGGGGGCCGGCGTGTCTATGTTGCCCATCGTCACGTGCGGCGAGTCGATCGGCTGGCTATTCACCACCAAATGGTGTGGCCGGGTGTTGCGAATGCCGACCTGGAACTGCGCCAGCATCGGCGAGCCGACGATATTGGGCAGGGCCGAGTCTTCATAGGCCGTCAGGATCGACGTGTTGTATTGCCCCCGCAACGTCCCGGATTTCGGTGTCAGCGCCGTCGTGACGGGCGATACCGCATTTCCCAGCCCCGTGACGTAGACGCCCAGCGGGTCGGAGATCTCCGCCTCCTCGCTGCCGTTGGCGCCGACCAGCTCCGCCGTGTGCGCTCCCACCCGGCCGGAGTCGGGGATGTCCATCTCGATGTAGGTATCAAAACTGAACAGGTGCGTGTTTGAGCCGCTGTCGAAAACCGCGCTGAAGTATTTCGGCGGGTGCGAAACCGGCAGCGATGATCCCTGAGGCACGATGCTGCGCTGCGCCTCCCAGTCAAAATCGTCCGCGGTCTTCTCATCGGTCAGCCCGAAGATGACCTGCGGAACGAATCCATTGATCGGCGGCGATTGCAGCGGCAGGGCGATGGTCATCTGCTGCGGCTGGATCACGCGTTTGACGTGGACCCCGCCGACGCTGACCTGCGCGAGCGCCTGCGGGCCGACTCCAAACGCCGTCGCGGCGGCGAGAGAGAGTGCAGCGCGACTATGCCAACGAGCAAAACCCATTGATTCAACCGTCGTGAAAACGAGACCCTCATCCCCCCGCATCATCCTACACGCTCAGTCATACGAAGGCCACGTTATCGGCGTTCGCTGATCCGATAACGGCCCACCCGGAAAATTCGATATATCCCCACCCTGTTCACCCGATTCAACGGGTCAGGAAACCACCTCATGCATTACACTATCCCCACCCACGCGGCGAACATCGTCAAGCGCGACGAAAACTATCACCTGCTCATGCTCCTCGACGGGCAATGGATGGAGACCGGCATCACCGCCGAGCGATTCCCCGAAATCGTCGACATTGCCGACCGCGATTTCTCGCTGGTCTACTTCGACGCGCCGCTGACGCTCATCCCGCCGCCGCGGGCGCAGGCGGCGTGAGCTTCAGCCGACGTAGAACCGCAGGACGATCACGAAGCAGACGTAACTCAGGAACGCCGCCGAGAAACCGGTGAATGCCCATTCGTTCGGCTTCCTGCGTGGCGGCGGGCCAGCGTAGATCAGCAGCGCGACCAGCGGCGTGATCGGGATCATGTAGCGTCCTTGCAGGGCTTCGACGCGCTTGGAGCCGACCTCACTGAAGGTCAGGTAGATGAGCGTGAAGACGGCAAAGATGCAGCCGGCGGCAGCGATCGCCGCGATCCACTTCTGCCAGCGCTGCACGCTGATCTCTCCGCCCAGGAGCATCGTCCAGACCAGCACACCCACGTAGATCAGCACGGCCACGATGTTCAGCCGCGTGTCGTACCATCCCAGCCGGCCGACGATGGAAGCGAGGAAGGGCGTGTGCACGAGCGTGATCACGTAGCGCCACAGCGCGTAGAAGGGATGATGCAGCATGAAGAGCATCTGCTCGCGCGGGTTGATTCCCTCGGCAACGTAAGTCTGCGAGCCGTACGTGCACATCAGCCAGCCGATGCCCGACGCCGCCGAGATGATCAGGAAGACCCCGAAGAGCAGCCATTTCTTATTCCGGCCGCCGAACTTGGCGTCGGGAATGGTGAGAAACATCAGCGTGAGCGGGAAGTATGCGGTCTTCGCCTGCGCGACCGCGGCGCCCAGCGCCATCAACGCCACGATCCGGCCGGGCGACATCGGGCGTTTGTCGCCGAGCGCGAACTTGAACACCGTCGCCAGGTAGAGAAAGCAAGTGCCGTTGACCACGCCATCGGCGGAGTTGGACGATGCCTGCGCCAGTGACATCGGCATCAGCGCGAGCAGGCAGAGAGTCCAGTGCAGCACAGGCG
>JADMIO011429319.1_pt1 | contig 10246 bp, 10 predicted proteins | sample 8958161 | NCBI WGS metagenome assembly JADMIO01 (sample SAMN16585339, study PRJNA669376) | soil metagenome | isolation source: Crop rotation soil | place: USA: Cullars Rotation, Alabama | collected 2011
GCCGCGACTTCAAGTCACGTGAATTCCAAGCTTCGGATCCCACTGTGCTGGAAAGCTTCAAGCCGGGGGTTGATGCGCAAAGCACGCCGGCGCTGAACGCCGCCTCCTGGAACGAATCGGAGAACATCCGCTTCTTCCAAGGCTTGGCACAAAAATCCGGCGGGTTCAGCGGCTACACCGAGCAGGTGGCCGATGCCGGGCGACCCTCGGCGCTGCGGGCCTGGACCGCCCTGTCCGGCATCGCCAACCTCGCCATCGGCTCGCGCGATCTGGTATCGCTGTTCGCCTCGGATACGGTCTCCAACGTCACCCCGCGCACCAAGGTCGTGACCCTGCCGGTCGATCTCTCGACCACCGAGGGCGATACGACGGTGACGGTCGCCGACCCGCTGTCGCAGGCGCAGGAGGGGGACTGGTTCCAGATCCGCGCGCCGATTGCGGTGGGCGGCATCATCCTGGCCGGGGCCTACCGGGTGGACACGGTGGTCGACCCGACGCACTACACGATCGAGGCCGCTGTCGAGGCGACCGCGACGGTGGCGAATGGCGGCGCCGCCCGGCAATTCGCCGCCACCTCGGGCAGCGACACAGTCACCATCACCCTGGCCGATCACGGGCTGTTCACCGGGCAAGGCATCTATATCCGAGATGCCGTCGCGGTCGGCGGCCTGAGCTTGGTCGGCAACTACCTCGTCACGGTGCAGGACCCCGACACCTACACGATCACCGCGGCCGAGGATGCGACCTCGACCCAGACCGTCTCAGAGTACGGCGGCAACATGCGGTTCTCGTTTCTGACCGGGCTGATCCTCGCCGCCAGCGCCACGGTCGAGCCGTTCGATGCAGACGAACCCCATGCGTTCTATGTCCCGCTGGACGTCCTGACGGTTGTCGGCGGCACCGGCACCGCGCCGGAGTTCCATGTCATCACGACCGAAGTGGTGCAGGTCGACATCGCCGCGGGGGGATCGGGCGGCCCGGCCGGGGATACCCACACATTCCGGATCGACGGCGGGGTCGGCACCTCGGCGGAGTTCACCGCCACCATCGCGTCGGACGGCTCGCTGACCGGGGCGACCCCGACCATCACCAACGCCGGCAGCTACACCACCAACCCGGCCGTGTCCGGCCAGTCGATCACCGATATCACCGACGGCTCGCTGACCGGGGCGACGGTCGATGTCGGCATGTGGCCGGAAACCGTGTCTCTGACCGATCCCGGCCATATGACCAGCATCCCCGACAACCCGGCCGACACGACCGACACCGGCAGCGGGCAGGGGGCGCAGCTCAACGTGACCTGGGACTACAGCCAGGGCGCCCAGGAACCCATGGGGTACGAGTACGTCATCCTCGACAACTGGGGCGAGTTCCTCGTGGCCATCCCCGCTCAGGGGCCGGTTTATGTTTGGCAGCCGAAGCGCGGCGTCGCCACCCCGCTGGAGGATGTCGGGTCGGCGCCGCAGGCCAATCTCGGCGGGTTTGTCGCCACCCAGCAGCAGATCCTGGTGGTTCTCGGCACGATCAACTTCGGCACCGACGAGTTCGATCCGATGCTGGTGCGCTGGTCGAATGTCGGCGACTACACCGATTTCACCCCCTCCTCGAGCAATCAGGCGGGGTCTTTTCGGCTACCGCTCGGCAGCACCATCGTCGCCGGTATCCCGGTGCCGGGGCGGAACCTGGTGTGGACCGACCTCGGCCTCTATTCGATGGTCTATAGCGGGCTGCCGTTTGTCTACACCTTCCAGCCGATCGGCACCAATTGCGGGCTGCTCGGGCCGCACGCCTTTGGCGTGATGGGCGACGGCACGACGCTGTGGATGAGCCAGAACCAGTTCTACGCGGTGACCTCGGGCGGGGCGCCGCAGCCGATCCCCTGCTCGGTCTGGGACCTGGTGTTCCCCAACCTCGACAAGGCCAACGCCCACCAGATCACCTGCGCCACCAACTCGTATTTCGGCGAAATCTCATGGTACGTGCCGCAGGCCGACGGGTCGGTGATCTGCGCCCGGCTGCAGGTGCAGAGCGGCAATTGGGACTATACCTCCTTGGCAGCGGGCAGCATCTTCGATCGGGCGGCGTGGCTCGACCAGAACGTCTTCGGGCCGCCCTTCGGCGCCGACCCGGACGGCAACGTCTACCAGCAGGAAACCACCCGCGACGCCGCCGGCGAAGTTCTCCCGGCCCGGCTCCTGTCCGGCATGGCGCTGTTCAATGACGGCGACCAGGTCTTCCAGTTCACCCACATCGCCCCCGATGTGAAGTTCGACCCGGTCGAGACGCACGGCCCCGGCACCCTCAACATGAAGGTGCTGGTGTTCAAGGACCCGCAAGCCCCGCCCCGGGTCAAGGGACCCTACCCGATCAACGCCCGCACCCGCCGCATTCCGTGCCGGGGGCGGGGGAAGGGGCTGCAGTTCGAGTTCTCCAGCGATGACACCGGCAGCTGGTGGCGGCTCGGTCGCGTCCTTGTCGAAGCGTTCCCCGATGGTTCCGGAGGATAAATGGCCGACCCGAACCAACTGATGCAGCAGCAGACCGAGGCACTGCAAAGCATCGCCGAATCGCTGAAGACCATCGCCGCCGCCATGCAGAACACCGCGGTCGATGCTGACCTGCAGGCCCTGAACCGGTTGCTCGGGCAGGTGGTGCAGCGGCTGCCGGAGGTGTGACCCCGTGTATATCGGCCGCGACTTCCCGCCCTTCGAGAACCAGTCGGCCCGTCTCCTCGGGTTCGATCTGGCGAACCTGCTCGAAGACGGAGAGGCAATCACCGCCGTCACGTCGCGGCTGCGGGTCATGGTGCCGGCCGACGATCCCCTCCCGGCAGACCACCTGCCGGTCAGCCCGCAATTCGACGGCTCCCTGGTCAACCAGCTGGTCTCGTTCAACGACCCGCAAGACCTGCTGCTGGGGAACACCTATTCGCTGATCTTCACGGTGACCACGACCGACCGGGTGTTGCTGCCGTGGGCGCGGTTCCAGATCATCCAGGGATACGGGATCACCGCCTATCCGGGCGGCTCGCCGGCGGCGGACGCCACCAGCCTGATCCTGCCGGCGCCGCATCTCGACTACACCGTGCCGACCCTCCTGGGAGGATACGCCGGGGTGGACTTCCCGACCGCCACCCAAGGGGAGACCCTGCTGTACGGGTTCGACTTCTCCCCAGCCCTATCCCCGGGGGAAACCATCGACTCGGCCGCCGCCTACCTCGCGCTGTTCAGCGGCGACGACGACGCTGTGCTGAACGACCCCAACGTGTACGACAGCGGTTCGCCGGTCATCACCGATGCGGTGGTGCAGCAGAAGCTCGTATGGCCGGGAGGGGTGGCGCTGACCGCCAACGTCTACGTGCTGCAACTTACGGCGGTCACCTCGGAGCATCAATCGCTGGCGGCGAAAGCCCGGATCAACGTGGCGAAACCGCTGTAGCTGTTCCACGTGGAACACGACTGGCGCAACAGGTAGCGCGCCCCCTGATAGCGCGGCACCCTATCCTGTGGTATATCGGGGCCGATCAGAACTCCGGAGTTCCTTCAGCATGCCCGAGACCGGCTTCTCCTGCGCGTCCTGCCAGCACTTCCTTGAGGCCAACGAGACGGGCGGCCTGTGCCGGCGGTATCCGCCGCAATTGGTGGTGCTCCCCGGCAAGCTCATGGGGCAAGTCGCCCCCACCCCGCTGTTCCCGGCCGTCAACAAGGACGCCTATTGCGGCGAGCACCAGATGGCGGCAATCGCGGTGGCGGTGCCGGTCGACTCCCGGCTGGCCCGGGAAGCGGAAGGGGAGGCGTAAGCATGCACGAGACGGTGCTGACCCTCACCGATGAAGAGATGACCGAGAGGGCAATGCTCGTCGAGGCCATCGATGCCGAGTGCCGCGCCTACAGCGCTGCCGCCAGAGAGGGTGTGGCGGAGAGGTGGTGGAAGATCGACCCGCCAGATTACGCCTGCGGTGGGGTCGATGTGGAGGAAGATAGTATCCCCACCGTGGCGTGGCGGATGGCGTTGGATACATCTTTATTTGCCTCTTTCCCTTCATTTCAGATGCCGTCGACGGAGGACATGACCGAGTGGCGCGCTGCTGTTGTCGATGATGTCCTCCGCCGCACCGAATGGGTAAGAGCGCGAGATGAGGGCATTAAGCTCTTAGGGGTGACCCTCGAACCAGCAGGATGTCTGGACTTGATGGCGGCGATCCGCGACATCGCCCGGGGCAGATGATGTCTTTGTGGCGCTGGGATCAAAGCACCCGGGGGAACTCCGGCGATCTGAAATGGCACGGGTTTTCCGCCGACGGCGCGGAGGTGTGGACGGCGGACGCCATCCCGACCGAAGAAGAGCAGGCAGAGATGCTCGTCGCCGACGCGGTGCGCCTCGTTAGCCCGTTCGGTTTCGCTTATGACAGGACCGCGTAGATTGCCCGCCCGGTACGACCTCCTGAAGCGCTACGGCGGCGAGTCCAAGCTCCGGGACATGGCCGCCAAATCCTCCAGGGTGAAGACCCAGATCGAGGAAGAATTGGCGGCGCTGAAGGGCATCCACCCGGAGCGCTGCACGGTCTCCAAGGAATACGGCGATGCCCTGCGGAGGGCGCTGGGGTAGTTTAGAATGGTTCTTGTTCCACGGTGGAACGAGCAGCACTTTGAGGCCCGATTATGCCTTGGGACGCCAAGAGTTTCGCATCTCGGCACAATCACGCGCTGCACGGCGAGCGCGCAGCCAAGGCTGCCGCCATGGCGAACGCTATTCTCAAGCGCACTGGAGATGAGGGGAAAGCTATCCGCATCGCCAACGCCCGCGCCCGCGCCGACGGTGGGGGAACCGACATCGACCACGCCGTCCGCATCGCCCACCGCGCCGTCGGCGGCTACCTGCCCCCCTCGCCGCCGTACTTCGAGCGCCAGCAGATGCGCGAGGTGGCCGATGCCCACCCGTATGGGTTTACCGCGGGGGTGGGCGGTGGCCGCACAGACAAGAACGATATATCGGTTGGCTCCGGTTCATACGTTCTACCGGCCGACGTTGTATCCGGCCTCGGCGACGGCAACTCGCTCGCCGGCGCGCATGTCTGGAACCAGATACTCGCCTCGATGGCGCCCTACGGTGCCACGCCGCCGAAGATCGCCGGGCGGCACCCGCCGCCAAGCCCGCCGCACGACGCCTATTTGGCGCAGGGGATCATGCCAGACGCGCAGATGCACTTCGCCGAAGGGGGCGAGGTGCCAGAGGTGCCGATCCGCTCCGCGGATGGTGAGGTGGTCGTGTCGCGTGAAGATGTGCTCAGGGTAGGGCAACATTATGCGCCGGAGCGCGAACAGGGGAACGAGGCGGCAATGCTGCGCCGCGGCCATCGAGTGCTCGACGGATTCGTGAAGCGCATCCGGGGGAACACGATACGCCACCTGAAGGGCCTGCGCGGTCCCGTCGGCAGCAAGGACGCCAGCAAAGGCCACATCTGATATGAGCACCTTCACCTACGCCCGCGGCCCGGCTCAAAAAGCCCCCCGGCCGCTCTCCCCGGTCGCCCACGCCAGCCGCCGCGACCTGGAGGATCTGATCTGGTTCCTGCATTCTATGAAGGACGAGATCGCCGACGGCGGTGCCGACGAGGCGGTGCTGGTGGAACTGGCGCGCAGCATGGTGCGGGGCGACGGGGGCACGGCGCTGATCGTGCGCGGCGACAAGATCATCGAAGCCTCGCTCGGGCTGATCATCGAGAAGCCCCTCTTGCGCCACGCCAAGAGCTTGCGGGTGGCGTGGAACTGCGTCCTGCCGGAATGCCGGGTGACGGGGCATGCGAAGTCGCTGATCGCGCGGGCGAAGGAGATCGCCGACTCGCTGCGGCGCCCGTTGTTGCTCGAGGAGTTCAGCCCCGACCCAGAATCCGGCAAGGTGAAGCTCGCCAAGCGGCACCTGAAACCGATGGGACAATTGTTCGTGCACGTGCCGGAGGTGGTGTGACCTCGCCTGTGCGGCTGGCGGGCCCGGCCGACGAAGACGCGATCTACCGGCTTCTTCAGAAGCTCGATGCCGACAATGGCCTCGGCTTCCCCTACCACGAAGACAAGGTGCGGCAGTCGATCCGGGTCGGGACGGAACAGAAGGGCGGCTTTGTGGCGGTGATCGACGCCCCGGACAAACCCGGGGAACTGGCCGCCTCGATCGGGCTGCATTGGGCGCAGCCGTGGTACAGCAACGATTTCTTTATGCACGAGGTTTGGCTGTTTGTCGACCCCGAGTACCGCAGGGGCACCGGGTACGCCGACGACCTGATGCGCTGGGCGCAGTGGCTGAAGGACAGCTTCAACGCCAAGGTCGATAAGCCGGTGCCGTTCTTTACCTCGGTATCCTCCCGGAAGCGGCTCGCCGCCAAAGAGCGCTGGTGGCAGAGGCGGGGACAGAAGATCGGGGTTATTTTCCTCTTGAAGTGATGCTATGCTGATGCCGCCCGCTCCCCGTCGGAGAGGGCGACCAGCCGCGACATCGGCCAGCGTGTGGTCCGACCCGGTGATCCCCGGGGACCACGGCCCTTATGTGCGGCTCCAACTCAAGCACGGTCCAAAGCACCAGCGGCCCCCCGCAGGCGTTCCTCGACGCCTATAAGGACGTCTATAGTCAAGCGCGGGGGCTGACGGGGCAGCCCTTCCAGCAATACACCGGCCCGATGGTGGCGGGGTTCTCCCCGGATCAATTGTCGGCCTTCGGCACGATCCAGAACACCCAAGGGCTGGCGCAGCCGTACTTCAACCAAGCGGCGGCCTATTACCAGACCGCGGCGCAGCCGATCACCCCGATGGGGTTCTCGGCCAACGGTTGGGACAACTACACCCAGAACCTGCCGCAGATCGGGCTCGACTACCTGACTTATGCCGGGCGGCGGTCGGAAGAGGCGGCGCGGCCCATCGACCTGATGGACTACGACATCTCGCCGTACCAGAACGCCTACACGACGGATGTCACCAACGCGCTGTCGGACCTCTACGCCAGGAACAACGCCGAGCAGTTCAACCAGATTCGGGGCAACGCCGCGGCGCAGAACGCCTTCGGCGGCGACCGGGAGGCGATTGCCGAGGCGGAGACCGCGAAGCAGCAGAAGCTGGCGCAGGACCCGACCCTGGCGCAGGTGCGGCAGCAGGGCTTTGCGCAGGCCCAGGAGGAGTTCAACAAGCAGCAGGCGGCCGACCTGCAGCGGCAACTGGCGGAGCGGCAATACGCCATGGCCGCGGGGCAGCTGGGCCTCGGCATCGGCCAGGGGATGTGGGGCGAGTTCAACACCCAGCAGGCGCAGAACACCCAGGCGCAAGATACCTCGGCGTGGCTGCAGAACTACGCCGGGACTAATTTCGCCAATCTGGGGCAATTGGCGCAGAACGCCGCGCTCAGTGGAGCCAATGCGCAACTCGGCATCGGCGGCATGGAGCAGCAGCTCGGCCAACAGATGCTGAACGTGCCCTACTACCAGTTCATGCAGCAGCAGGCCTACCCGTACCAGCAGATGGGATGGCTGTCGAACATCGCCACCGGATTGGGTGGCGCCTCGGGCGGCAACGCCTCGACCACCTACCCGGGGCCGAGCACGTTGGGGCAGGTCGCCGGGCTGGGGACGGTGGGGCTCGGGGTCTACGGCCTTGGCAAGGATCAGGGCTGGTGGGGCGGCAGCAGCCTGCCGAGCAACTCATATTACGATGCCTTCAACGCCCAGCCCTTTATGGGGGGCGGCGGCGATTTTGTCGCCGATGGCGGCGCCGTGCCGCGACGCGCGCCCGGCGGCGCGGTTGGGCTGGCGGTGCCACCGGAGTTCGGCGGCGCGATGATCCCAGAGGGGCTGGACAGCTATATCCCTGGCGCCCATGGGCTGGGAGCGGAGCCGGCGTCGAAGGAAGGCTCCGGCCTCAGCAAAATGTTCATGCAGCCGGTGACGGCCCAGACCCAGCAGCAGAGCGGCGGCGGAGGACTGGGGCAAATCCTCGGGCTGGGGCTGTCAGCGGCCAAGCTATTTCTGGCGGCGGATGGCGGTGCAGCCCCAGTTCCACGTGGAACCAGACTGGCCGGGTACGCCGAGGGCGGGGCGCCGGTCCACCCGGCGGCGCCGATCGTCGCCGACCTGATCCATGTCGCCGCACCGAGTTCGCGTGGGCCGGTGACGCAGCAATCCGTGATGCCGGCGATGAATTTCGCCCCGACCGTCGATTCGCAGGGATACCCTGGCGCATTGGTCGGGGTGCCGAACACCTGGACGCCGCCGCCGCCGCTGTCGATCCCGATGCTCAACGGCCGAATGGATCGGGCGGCGCTCAATCCCGTCGCCGCCGCGCCGGCCCCGGCCCCGGTGATGAGCGGATTGGACCTGTCGCCAGTGCTGGATGTGCCGGTAGCTATCGAGGATCGGGGCTCCGGCGATGCCGATGGCGGCCGGATCGGGCTCGGCTATGATGACGGCGGCCCGGTCGGCGGTGCGCCGGTGCCGCTGGGACCGCCCGACCCAGCGCAGCAACTGGCAGAGAAGATCCGCCGCATCCAGGAACTGGAGCGGCTACGGGTCGATGACCGCTTCCCGCGGTTCTCCGATCTGCCGCTGGGCGGCTCGGCCCGCGATGCCGGGGGCGCTGTCGGGCTGGCCGGCTATATCCCCGCGGCGCCGCAGTTTCACGCCGCCGGGATGGGGCCGCCCAAGCCCCCGACGATGCCGGGTTGGAAACCGGACGACCCGAACGATTCGATGATGAGCCTGCTGAAATCAGCCAAGGGGTTCCTCAGCGCGCTGAACCATGATGCCGCGGGATCGTCCCTGGGCGGTGCCGTGGGCCTGTCGGCGACCCCGCTACAATACGACGACGGCGGATCGGTCGGCGGCATGGGGATGAGCCAGTCGCCGATGCAGCAGCGCGCCCTGTTGCAGCAATACCAGAACCTGCCGATCGAGAAATTGCGCGAACTGGCGATGCGCTACCCGCCGACCACACCGCAAGGGGCGGCGTTGCAGCGGGCGCTGCAGTTGCGGCAGATGAACCCGAGCTACCCCGGCAACACCGGGCCGGCCAGACCGTTCGGCCCCTCGGGACAGGTGCAGCCGGGCACCGTGGCGGCCGATGGCGGGCGGATGCGCTCGCCGCCCGCCAGTGGGCGGGACCTGGTGATCCGGGCGATGCCGTTCGGCGATTGGGTGGAACCGCCGCCCAAAGACTGGACCCCGCCTCCCCCCCCACCGCCGCGGCCGGTGCCGAAAGAAGAGATGCCGATCTATTGGCCGATCGGGATGGCGGGAGGAGGAGACCCGGTGGCCGCGTATGCGGATATCCCGCCGCTGGCCTATGCCGATCTTCTGCCCCTGGAGCCGCAGCGCTTCGAATACCAGGCACCGTTCACCCCGCGCCCTGAACCAGCGGCCGGCCTGGCCGCCGCTCCGATAGAGGCGGCCGATCAGCCGATCGTCAATGTGCAGGATACGCCGCTGACATCCCCCGCTCAGGGGCTGGCCCAGCCGGTGCCGACCAAGAGCAAACCGGGCTACGTCGATGGGCAGTATTACCCGAACATCGATGCCTGGAATATCGCGATGGATAAGCAGGCGGTGGACCAAGGCGCGGGATTGACCGTGCCGCCGCCAGAAACGGGAGCCTCAGCGCTGCGCGATGGCCTCGCCGCTCCGGTGCCGACCGCTGCGCCGGTCGACCGCACCAATAGCATCGTGCCGGTCGGCGTTCCACGTGGAACATTAAACCCGCCGCAAGCGGTGGCGCCGATGACCCGATCGGATGTCGCCGTCGACTACAGCCGGCGCGACCCGCGAGGCGTGGTGCCGGTGATCCAGGCCGCAGCCGAGAAGTACGGCATCGACCCTGGCGTCATGCTGCGGGTGGCCGCCTCCGAAGGGCTGGGGACTTTCCTCGGCGATAACGGCACCTCTGGCGGAGCGATGCAGTTGCATGTCACCCCTGGCGGGAAAGGGCGCGCGGTCGGCGATTTATTCCGCGAGCAGACCGGCCTCGATCCGCTTGATCCAAAGAACGAAGCCGCCACTATCGATTTTGCGGCGAAGATCGCCTCGCAACAGGGGTGGGGCGCATGGCACGGAGCGGGCCGTGTCGGCATTGGGCCGTGGGAGGGGATCAAGGGCGCAGAGAAAGTGGCCGGGGCGCCGGATCAAGTGATCGGCCAGGGCGGCGCAAGCTCATTGCCTACCATGCTTTCCAGCACATTGGGATCCTAAGCTTAGAATTCCACGTGGACAAGTTGTCGC
>JADMIO011280134.1_pt1 | contig 10244 bp, 6 predicted proteins | sample 8958161 | NCBI WGS metagenome assembly JADMIO01 (sample SAMN16585339, study PRJNA669376) | soil metagenome | isolation source: Crop rotation soil | place: USA: Cullars Rotation, Alabama | collected 2011
AAGGTGAGCCAGTGTGATTACATTTGCGGCCTAACTGTGGCCAGTCCAGTTACGCTGGAGTCACTAGTATTTAGGTGACACTATAGAAGCGGCCGCGACAACTTGTCCACGTGGAATTCTAAGCTTAGGATCCCAATGTGCTGGAAAGCAGCCCCACGACTCGTTGCCGACGCCCCAGTAGCGCACGCGCCACGGCTCGCGCTGCCCTGCTGTGCCGCGCATTTCGGCGAGCGTCGTTGCGCCCGCTGGCGAGTTGCAGTAATCCACCCATTCGTAAAAATCCCTCGGCGTCAGACTGCGCAGATTGGCCGCCAGATAGGGTTGCGCGCCGCTCAACTGGCAGAAGCGTAGAAACTCATCCGTGCCAAAATGATTGGTGTCATATTTCCACGGCCCGTCGGGCGCGCCCTTTGGCCATTCAGGCGCGTCTACCCAAAAATTCGGACGGCGCGGGCGCCCGGCGCGTGGGCCGATACCATCTTTCCAATTGTAGCTGTCGGCAAAACAACCACCCGGCCAACGAACGACGCTTGCTTTGATCTTCTTCATGGCTTCGACCAAAGCCTGTCTGATGCCGCCAACGTTGGCTACCTTCGAGTTCTCGCCAACCCAAATGCCGTCGTAGACCACGCCGCCCAAATGCTCGGCGAAATGGCCGTAGATTTCCGGCGCGATTCTGCCGATGGGTTCATCCAGCAAAACTTCGATTCTGGCGTCGGCCAGCTTTGCTTGTGGTGTAGCAGCACGTTTGCTCGCCAGCAGCAGGCCGCCGGTCAGGGCGGTGTTGATGAATTCACGTCGTTTCATTGATAGCTTTGGTGATGAGTAAGCCAAAAATTCACTGCGCCGGGATCCGCAGCACGGTTAGCGAATTTGGCGCGAGCGTGAAGTTGAAACCGGCTGACGGCGCGGCCAGTTGTTGTTCCACAGGCGTAACCTTCGTCGGTTCATCCAATCCGTTCTCCGCTTTCAGATCAGCAGTCAGGACGAATGCCTTCCCTAATTGACCGATGTTTGCCGCGCCGATCAGGTTGACACGAAGCTCTTTTGAAGCGGCTTCGGCATTCACAACTTTGAGAACTACTTCGCTTGCCTTGTCATCGAACGAGGCGCTGGCGAACAGATTCTGTTGCCCGTTCTTCCCCGAACCATTCAATTGAACAGGCAAGATGCGCGAGCCACGATTCACACTGAACAATTTTTGCACGTAGTAGTTGGGCGTCCCGTAAGAGCGCAGATTATCGAACCAGATCAGATTGGGCGTCCATTGCCAGGCGTCCACCTGCGCAAAGAGCGGCGCGTAGGAAGACATCAACACCACGTCAGCGTTGCGCTCCAACCCGGTCATAAACGCCGCCTCTGAGAGTGCGCATTCCCAGTTGTTGCGATTTTCGGGACGCCCGCCACCGCCGGAACTTTGCGCCGCGTATTCGCCCGCAAAGACCTTCGGGCCGGTGCGCGGGTAATCGTCATAGCGCCCGACATTGTCGCGGAACCATTTCGGCGCCATGTAGTAATGCTCGTCCACGATGTCGGCCTTCAACCGGCGCATCTCGCCCCACAGGTAACGGAAGCGCTCGTCGCCCGCGAATGGTCCGGCGCTGGTGATGAGCATGATCTTCGGATATTTCGCCTTGATGGCTTTGGCGAAGCGTTCGTAGCGTTCGACGTATTGCGGTCCCCACTGTTCGTTGCCAACGCCGAGCATCTTCAAATTGAACGGCGCTGGATGCCCCAGCGCCGCGCGTTTGCGCCCCCAAGTCGTCACCGCCGAACCATTGGCAAACTCGATCAGATCGAGCGCGTCTTGGATGTAATGATCCAGGTCGTCGAGCGGCGCTAGCTCACCGGAGTTGAACTGACAGGCCATCCCGCAATTCAAAATCGGCAGCGGTTCTGCACCAATGTCTTCGCTCAATAAAAAGTATTCGTAATAGCCGAGGCCGAACGATTGATAATAATCCGGCGTGGGACGATGGCGAAACTCAGTATTCCAACGGTTGACGATCAACTTGCGCTCCGGCAGCGCGCCAATCGTCGTCTTCCATTGATAGCGCGTTTCCAGATGTCGCCCTTCAACAATACAGCCGCCCGGAAAGCGCAGGAAGCCAGGCTTCATCTCAGCGAGCAGTTTTACTAGATCAGCCCGCAGCCCGTTCGCACGGTTCTTCCACGTCTCTTTCGGATAGAGCGAGATGAGATCAACGTCAACTATGCCCGGCCCATCCACCAACAAATTCAAGTGCGCCTTGCCGCTCGTACTTATTGGTCGAATGGCGGCGGTGTAGGTTTGCCACGTTGCGCTCAAGCCTGTGATGGCAGCCTCGCCGAGTTGCTTGTTATCAGCATCTTCCAGCTCAACCCGCAATACCACAGGCGTATCACCCACCTTGCGCGCAAGGACAGAAAAACTATACTCCGCGCCCTGCTCCACACCGATGCCGCGAAAGCCTTCGTTGCTGAGGCCAAAACCGCCGCTGCCCGAGTCCACTTTGATTTGCAGATAATGCGCGTTGGGTTGATTGGTGCGCGAACCGGCATCGTAAAGTTGCAGTGTTCCCTTCGCATCACCACGCGCCACGCGCTTCCAGCCCATCATTGGATCGGGGAACTCGAACGAATTGTTTTTGATGCGTTCGGGATAAAGCCCACCGTCGGCGCCGAAGTTGATGTCCTCGAAGAACAGTCCGAACATCGTCGGCGCAATAGCCGCGCCGGGCTTATCCACCTGCACTGTGATCGTGTTGGCCTGTGTGTTCGCCAATGGCGCGGGCAGTGGGGTCAGGCACAATGTTCCCAGCAAGGCCAGTAGCGTGATGGCAAAAGCGAGTTGAAGACGTGTTGTTTTCATAGCAGTGAGTGGCAGCGCGCGTTTGTAGTTCCGCCTTCAGGCGGCATGACTGATTGCCAGCCTCACCCGCCTGAAGGCGGAACTACAAACGCGCGTAATCACGAATATTTCAGGCAAGCGTAAGCTGCAAGCGCGTAACCGACGCCGCCGGGAAGCGATAAACAACCGCGCCGTTCTGCACCTGCACAGTGCCATTCGTCGGCATCAACGCGCGCGGATGCTCGAAGCTGTTGTGCGCGTGAATGTCACTGGCGGTCAGCGTCGTCGCCTGCCCAGACAACACCTTTGCGCCGCGCACGGCAATCTCCGTCTCCCTGATTTCAGTTGCGTGTGGATTGACGACGGTCAGCGTCAACGTTTTTCCATTCACAGACGCAGAACCCTGCAAGCCCCAGAACGTACCCGTCGTGTTTTGCGTCTGTGCCTGCAAATTGGCCCGTTGTTGCGGCGTCATCTGCGCGAACCCGCCCGGCGGGACGTTTGGCGCGGCGCGTTTGAAGCCGAGCGTTGGCGCCGAAAAGAGCGTTCGCACCGCTTGCCCGCCCTGATGCGCAGCGTACATCTCGAAGACGTGGAAGTTCGGCGTGGCCACAAACTTGTCTTCGTAGGCTACAAACAACGAATGAATAGTGTTGATGAGCTGCGCCACGTTCGCCATCACGACTTTGTCAGCGTGCCGGTTGAAGGTGTCGAGCGTCAGCCCCGAAACCAGCGCGTCACGCAGCGTGCCGGGATAGCCGAATAAGTAAGCTGCGGGCAGGCTCGCATCCTGCGCGTGCCACGCGCCCCATTCGTCTACGATCAGCTTGACGCGGTGCTGCGGGTCGGTCTCGGCCATCACTCCCCAATGCTGCGTGATCAGCGATTCCATGCGGTCAGAGCGCGCCAATAACTCGTACCATTCGTCGGTCGTATACTCGAACGGCTTGCCACTGCCGGTCGTCCCGGCGTAGTAGTGCAGCGCCCAGCCATACAACGAGTTCAACTGATTCGCGCCCTTCGCCACCATGCTGTTGAAGAAGCCGCGTGTCCAATTGATGTCGCCGCCGTTTGGCCCGGCGCCGATGAATTTCAGGTTGGCTTTATAGCGCGGCGCCCAGGCAATGAAGCGGCGGAACTCAGTCGAATACTCTTCCGGCGTGAACCTGCCGCCGCAGCCCCAGGACTCGTTGCCGATGCCCCAGTACTCCACGTTGAACGGCTCGCGCTCACCCGCCGCCGCGCGTATGTCCGAGAGCGTCGTTTGCCCGGCGGGGGCGTTGCAATATTCCACCCACTCGTAAAAATCTTTCGCAGGCAGGCTGCGCAGGTTGGCCGCGAAATAAGGCTGCGCGCCTGAGAGTTTGCAGAAGCGCATGAACTCATTCGTGCCGAACCAATTCGGCTCGTACTTCTGCGGGCCGCTATCGAGTTGCTGGTAAGCAGTGTTACCGCGTGCGCGATCATCGCGCCAGAAATTAGTGTGGCGCGGACGCCCGGCGCGCGGGCCGATGCCGTCGCGCCAGTTGTAGCTGTCAGCGAAACAGCCGCCCGGCCAGCGAATCACACCTGGTTTGATGCGGCGCATGTGTTCGACCAATTCTTTGCGAATGCCGCCGACGTTGGGGACTTTGGATTCTTCTCCCACCCAGATGCCATCGTAGACCACGCCGCCCAGGTGCTCGACGAAGTGACTGTAAATGTTCGGCGAAATCTGCCCGATCTGTTCGTTTAGCAGGATTTCTATACGGGCGTCTGCCGCCTGCGCGCTACGGGGCAAGTTCGGCTGCCTGTGGCTCAGGGCTGTTGCAGTTTTGCCCGACAGCAAAGCGCCGCCGCTCAGGGCAGCCGCCGTTAGAAACTCGCGTCGCTTCATCGTCTTCATTCGCTGTCCTCCAGCTAACTTGTCTAGCGATGGATTGGCACGCCGCCTAACGGCTACTCAACGACTGGACTGCGCGGCGGGCGGTTTCAAGTATTCAGCAATTTTCAGCTTCAACTCACGAATCTCTGCGACGACCAGCCCAGCCATCTGCGTCGCACCGTATTCGGAAAAGTGCGTGTCGTCTTGTCTGCCATCGGGCAGTGTCTTGTAGCGACCCGGCTCGATCCACAGAAACAACCGCTTCGAGCCTTCCACGCCGTGCTGTTCGATCAATCTCTGGCTCGTTTGATGCAGGTCAATCAGCGGCACGTTCAACTCTTTCGCCAGCGCCCGCACGACGCCGGGATATTCACCGTGCGTGTCGAAGAACTTTCCCGTTGCATCAAACCGGCGACGCATCACCGGCGTCAGTAACACTGGTTGCGCGCCTTTGCTGCGAGTCTCGGTCACGAAGCGCGCCAAGTTCGCGCGATAGGCTGCCTGCGGCGCAGCGTAACGCGTTGGGTCTTCGCTCTTCTCGTCGTTGTGGCCAAACTGGATGAAGACCCAATCGTCTTTGCGCAACTGCTGCAAGACCGCGTCCCAACGTTTTTCATCAATGAAGCTCTTTGTGCTGCGACCATTCACCGCGTGATTTTTGATTTCCCCGCGCTCGTCAAAAAAGATCGGCAGCAACTGGCCCCAGCCGCGTTCGGGATTGTCTGCGAGCGGTTTGTCCGCCATTGTCGAATCACCGATGAGAAAGATGCGCACGCGCTCGGCTGGTAGGCAGAAGCCCATTGTCAGCAGCAGCCACAAATACGTCAGCAAAAATCTCATAGTTGAAATGGTTGTAAGCAAGCTTTCAGGGATTGGGCTTGCGTTCTTTTTCGCGCTCGCGTGCCTGCGCTTTGAGCCGTTCGACTTCGGCAAACTCACGGGTGGCATCTTGTTTACGTCCCAGCTTTTGATAACTGCGCGCCAACGCATAACGCGCCTCGGCATTCTCCGGCTGCCGCGCAATTACCTGTTCCAGCGCGCGCACGGCTTCTGCCGCTTGTCCAAGTTTGAGCAGGATGTTGCCAGCTAACGTTAAAGCTTCGACTGACTGCGGCTCTTGCTTCAACGCAGCTTCAATGTGTTGCCGCGCGGCGCCGAGTTCGTTCTGTTTTTCCAACAACGCAGCCAGATAGTAGAGCGTCAAAAAATCATCCGGCGTGCGCTTCAACTCGCGTTCAAGCTGCTCCTGCGCCTGCTGTGTCTTGCCGAGCTTGAAATAAGCCAGGCCGAGCAGGAATTGCAGACGCGGTAGATCCGCCGCGAGTTTAGCTGCCGCTTCTAGTTCCGCCGCCGCCTTCTCGAAGACGAATTCTTCGAGATACGCCTGCCCTTGCAGCAAACACGCCAATGCCACGCCGTCTGTGCGTGCGTTGAGCCGCTGCACGACGGTCGTCACTTCTTTCCGCTGCAAGCGCAAATAGGCCAGGCCGAGACTGTATAGCGCCGTCGTTTCCGCTTGCGTCGCCGCGAGGAGCGGTTCCAGATACGTAACGGCTTCAGCGTCGCGCCCCAATTCGACGAGTGACACGCCGATTAACTGGCGCGCCTGCGCGTGATTGGGCGCGCTGGCGAGAAAACGTTCTAGGACGGCAATGGCTTGCGCAAACTGGCTGGCTCGATAATGCGCGATGCCCAGATTGAGCAGGATCGGAGTCAGTTCCGGCTTCAAGCGCAAGGCCGCTTCATACGCCGCGATTGATTCTTCGTAATTGCCCAGCCGCGCCAACACCACGCCGAGATTGGCGTGCGCTTCGGCATAGTTGGGCGCGATGGTCAGTAGCGCCCGATATTCCGCCGCTGCTTCTTTCAATGCGCCTTGCCGTTGCAATTCCACCGCGCGGCTGAATTGCGCGGCGACCTCATTCGCCTGCGGGGAAGCGGGCGCGCACCAGCACAGAATTGTGAGCAGCCAGGCGACGCACATAAGCCGGACTTCGGTGAATCGAGTCAGGAAAACTGAACGGGCCAGACAGCCGAGCGACCATCCAACCCGTCCAAGAATTACTTGGCGCGCTTCGCTGTGAACTCAACCGGAGGCGCCTCACGGCCTTCAATGGTGCGGGTGAACTTAATCTCGTCCCCGGCAACTTTGCCTTTGTAGACAATGACGATGTCGTTCCCATTGAAACTGCGCTTCACTGAGAAAGAAATGTTGTCCCCATCAATCTTCCCATCGGCAATGGGCGTGTCACCTTGTTGGCCTGACATTGAGCCAGTCAGCTTGGCCCCTTCGGCCTTGAGGGTGAACGTCGTCTCTTGGGTTTGACCGCCGCGCCCTGGCACTTGGGCAGTCCACTTGCCAGACACGTCCGCTGCCCAGGCTTGCGCTAAAGCGGCAAAGACAAAACAGGCGGAAAGAAACACGATTCTACTTTTCATCGAAAACTTCATGGAAAATTCTCCTTGTTGGGTTTTCCCTCCCGACGGAGGGGTTGGGTGGCATAGCAAACGAAGCCGCTCAAAACTGTGCGGCGAACTGTCACGAACAGCCCGCCGCACTTTAGCAATGACCGGAGATCAGGACAACCCCACTAGAAGTAAATCTTCACGCCAAGCTGCAAAATACGCGGGTCGCGCGCGCCGTTGTACTCGCCGAAGAAAGTACCGAGCGGGCGCGTGGCATCGGTGGCGCGCTGGCCGCGAATGTTGTTGCTGATGATCACCTCGTTGTAGCGGGCGAAGATGGCGTTGCCAGTGAGGAACTGCTGATCCCCGTTGGCTGCCGTCCCATTCGGCACGACCAGATTGGTGCCCGCGTTGATGCCCGAAAACTGCGTATGATTGAAAACGTTGAAGGCTTCCAACCGCAGTTGCAGCGAGCGGTTCTTATCGGGGTTGCCGAGCGCGAAGTTCTTGGAGAGCGCCAGGTCGGTGTTATTGATACCCGGATTCCTCAAGTAATTGCGCTCGCCCAACCCGTTGTTGCCGATGCCGGGGAAAATAAACCCGCCCGGGTTGATCAACAGACCGTTCGGCCCGCTGCTCGGATCGCCCTTGAGCCGGAAGCGCGGCGGCTCAGTCCAGGAACCGGCGACCCGCTGGTTCACGTTGATGCCGGCGATGCCCACGCCCAATTCAAACGGGCTGCCACTGATCAGCGAGGTGATGCCCGACACCTGCCAGCCGTTGAGCACGCCCCGCGCCAGCCAATGATCGCCCAGATGCTTGCCCGCCTTCGGCAGATCGTAGACATAGGTGGTGACAAAAGCGTGCGCGCGGTCAAAGCTCAACAGGCGATACTCGTAAAGCCGCGTCGCGTTCGGATTGACGAAATCGCTGTCGCCGCTGGTCGTACCGAGCGCCTTCGACCAAGTGTAGGCGATACTGTAGGTGAACCCGCGCGAGAAGCGCCGGTTGACCGCCACCTGCAACGAGTTGAAGTTCGACGAACCGGCATTTTCTTCGAACCTGATTCCCGCCAGTCCCGGGTAGGGCCTGATGAGGTTGTCGGGCAGCGCCTTAGTCCCGTCGAATTTGAATCCGGCATCTTTGTAGACCTGCGCAATTGTCGTGTCTGAATCCGGCACGACGCCGCCAGCAAACTGCGTCGGGTCTTGCGCGGCCTTTGTGAAAAGGTAGCCCAACGGGATGTAATTCAACTGGCGCGCCTGGAACAGATGGCGCGAGAGCGTGCCGACATACGAAACATCCACCACCGTGTTGTAGCCGATGTCGCGCTGGACACCCAGGCTCATGCTATAGATGGTCGGCAGCTTCCCATCCAGCGCATAACCCACCGCGCCAGAAGGCGCGAGCAACCCGGTTTGTCCGGGCGTCAGGTCGGCCAGCCGGCCATAAAGCAAATTCGGCTGGATCACGGTCGGCGGATTGGTAATCTGATCGAAAGCGATATTGCCCTGCACGCGGTCGTAAGAGATGCCCGCGCCGCCGCGCACGATGGTTTTGCCATTGCCCGTCAGATCGTAGGCGAAGCCGAAGCGCGGCCCCCATTGCGCTCCGCGGCCATTGTAGCCGCCGCGCGGGAAACCTTTGCTGGCCTGGCCGATGCCGTCGGCCAGGTCGCCGCTGCCAATCACAAGCGCGCCGATAAAGTTAAACGGCTGCGTATTGGCTGCGGTCGGCACAAAGCCGGGCTGCTTCAACAATGCCGGATCAACCGCGCGGCGATTGGCGCCGCTGACGCAGGTCGAAGCGCCGTTAATGCAGACCGGGAAATAAAGTCTGACGGCTTTGGCCGGATCATATTGCGTCGGATTGAACGAACCAGTTTGCAACAGCCGGTCATACTGCGGTTCGTACCACGAAAGGCGCAGGCCGTAATCGAGCGTCAGCTTGCGGGTTAGCTTCCAGTTGTCCTGCACGTAGCCTTCGACGTTCCAATACCGGTAGAGTCCCTTCGGGAAGCTATTAGCCTGATTGTAATTGTTGTAGATTCCCAACAACGCATTCGAGTACGGGTACTGCGTGTTGAGCGGGTTGTTGGAATCGTTGTTGAAGTTAATGTCGGCGTTAACGTGCGCAAACACTGTCTGGTCCTTCCGGCTGCGCTGCGCGTAGAAGCCCGCCTTGAAAGTGTGCTGGCCGACGATCTTCGAGACGTTGTCAATGAAGTTGAAGGTGTGGTTCTGGTTCGTGAACGGCAGCCCGTTGAAGTTGAAGTCCGGGAACGTGTTGTTGGAGATGCCGCCGAAGTGGAAGTTCGGGATGAGATTGGCGCTGTTCACGTTGGGGAATAGCAGCGGGATCGTGATGTTACGCGCGCTCCGCTGTGCGCCATCGCCCACCGGGGCGTAATAGATGAAGTTGCTGCTCGGTCCGAAGATGAATTCGTTGGTCAGGGTCGGGCTGAAGGTGTGCGTCAACGTCAACACGCCGTTGCGGCCAGGGCGCGGGAACGAGATCGGCGCGAGCGGAAAATTCAGGGTGCCATTGAAACTGCCGTAAGCCAGCAAGCGCTCTTCTTTGTTGCCCGTGTAGCGGGCCGTGAGGCGCGTGCGGTCGGTGATGTTGTAATCAATGCGCAGGATGCTTTCGCGGCGCGGGTACTTGGTCGAAATTGACGAGGTGTAGTTGTAGTCGTTGCGTCCCGGCACGTTCGGCTGCGGGAAGACGTTCAGGATTGCCTGGCCGTTCGAGTAGAAGCGGTTCGCCGGGATGATGTTGTTAGGGAAGCAGGCCGTTTGATCGGTGGCTGTACAATTGCCATTGATCAAGGGGTCTTTGACGTAGACCTTTGCGCCGTTGCCGTCGAGCGTTTGCGAGAAATCGCCGTTGCGTTCCGCCGCCGTTGGGACACGCAGGTTGCGCGCGGCTTCAGGCGCGAGTTGCTGGAACCATTCCTGATTCCAGTAGAAGAAAAGCTTGTCTTTGTTCTTGTTGAAACGCAGCCCCGGAATCCAGATGGGGCCGCCGATGTCGTAGCCGTCGTCGTTATAGCGGTATAAGTTGCGCGGCTGAATCTCGACGCCGTTGGCCAGCCGCCCCTGCGCGTTGCGGAAATAGTTATTGGCGTTCAGTCCTTCGTGGCGG
>JADMIO011374107.1_pt1 | contig 10244 bp, 8 predicted proteins | sample 8958161 | NCBI WGS metagenome assembly JADMIO01 (sample SAMN16585339, study PRJNA669376) | soil metagenome | isolation source: Crop rotation soil | place: USA: Cullars Rotation, Alabama | collected 2011
AAACCACCTTCGTCTCCGCAGGATCATGATCGTCGCCATCAGAAGCGTGCCCACGGCTAACCAGATCAACTCCGGTTCGCTTCCGACTTCGGCGCCACCACCAACCGCCAGGTCACTGACTCGCAGCGGCATCGGCAACGGTTGCTTCACGTCCTGTGCGTTACCGTTCGGATTCGTCACCACTTCACGAACCGCGATGAACGACGTGTAGCGCGTCAGCAAGTTGTACTTCAGACCTAGCCTCGTGATCTCTTTAATGCTCTCTTCCGAAAGATCCGACGAGCCGTAATCCGACAACTCGGCAATTCGCGACCGCGCCCAAAGGTAACGCAACGCACTGTTACCTTCATCCGTTTGACTGCCAGCCACATCGAGACGGCTGACGTATTCGCCCTGACCAGTCTTGCCCGTCAGTTCGATCGTGCCCGCCACTGGCCCACGCCACTTGCCAAACAGGATGATCGGACGTTGTGCGAGCAGATCAGGAAAGCGCATTGGGTTGACGTCGTAAGTGTCGAAGCCAATCGAACGAACCTGAATGTCAGTCAACACCGGCGTCTGAATGTATTCGCGAAACTTGTCGGCCACGCCTTCAGCTTCTGACTCTTCAGTGACGATGAACGGCTCGCCCATGCCGGCCTTAGCGATGCCTTCAATAAGGTAACGATTAACTGAGCCGCCAATGCCGAAAGCGAAGACGTTGCAACGGTTCAGATTCGCGCGAATGTGTTCGAACACGCCCTGTTCACCGGAGACGTAGCCGTCGGTGACGAGAACAACGCTGCGCGAGATGCCATCCTGTCGCGGCAAACTCATCGCGTTTTGAATCGCAGCAAGCAGTTCGGTTCCACCATTGCCACGCTGTTGCTCGAGTAGGTGAATCGCCTGGGCGATGTTCTGCGGGTTGGCTTGCAGCGACTGCGGCGAAAGTACTGTCGAGTCGCCCGCAAACAAGACGACGTTGAACAAATCGGTCGGCCGCAGCTTACCGATCAAGTCTTTGAGAAGTCGTTTCGCGGTGTTCAGCGGATAGCCTTCCATCGAACCCGAAACGTCAACTACGAAGATGTACTCGCGTGGCGGAATCGCTTCTGTTTCGACGCGCTTCGGCGGTTGGGCCATGTAAAGAAAGAAGTTCTCGTCCTGCCCTTGAAACAGCAACAACCCCGACGCGATCTGATCGCCCGCGAGACGATAGCGCACGACAAAGTCGCGATTACCCTGGAACGGATCCGAGTCGTCGAGTGTCAACTGCGCGACACCCTGACTCTGCCACTGCGGCATGATCTGATGTGACGGGCAGGTTAGATCGTAAACCGGAACACCTGCGGCGATGCGAGCCGAGATGTGCAGCGCGCTTGCCGGCTGCTCGCCTTGATGTTGATAAGGCGTCTCGACGAAGCCGTCGTCCTTCTTCTTTTCATTCTGCGACGAGGCGTAGCGTGGTCCAACAACTGTCGGAAACACTAGTTCGTAAACGTTATCAGTCGGAACCAGGAGCTCGGTGTAACGCAGTTCGATCTCGACCTGTTCCTGCGGCATGATGTTGGCTAAACTCATCGAGAAGACGTTCGGTCGTTGCTGTTCGAGTAGCGACGCGCTCTTCCCTTCTTCTTTGGCCTGTTCGAAATCCTTCTTCGCCTGTTCGCGCTCTTTGATCCTCGCGACGATGATCTCGTTTCCGATTTGCATGTGCATCGAGTAGACGGCCGCGCGTGTCGATGCGGGAAAGACGTAAGAAGCGTTAATCGGCCGTGAGCCTTCGTTACGATAGATTTGTTTGACTTTGACGTCGGCAATAACACCTGAAACTGAAATGTCCACGCGTGTATCTTTGAGCGGCAGGTGGTCCACACTCGGATCTCCCTGGACCACGAAATACGGCGCGAGCGTTTTGTCGGCTTTATCTTCCGGGATTTGGGCCCGGCCATACGTGAACGCGACTGCCACCGCGAGCAAAGCAACACACAGATTTCGCAAATTGACTTGCATGATTTCCTCTCCGCCTTGAAGGGCGACCTGACGATTGGGCCACCTTGCCGGCCCTACTTAAAACGCGCAAATCCTAAGGCGCAGAGGGCTTTGAACTAACGATACAGACCACAGGTCTGCACCGTACCGCCCACAGTTGAGAGGAAAACTAGCCACAAGAACCGGATCACAAAAGGCACAAAGAAGAATACAAGAGGCACAAAAAGAGACTTAGCTCGCTGCCGAACTGAATAAGTTTTTTGTGCTTTATGTGGTCCTTTTGTGCTTTTTGTGGCTAGTTTTCGAGGGCGCGGAGGGCGAGGCCCTTGGCGACGGTCGTGAGCTCTTCGCCGCTGCGCAGTTTGTCGGCGCCGAAGGTGCGAGAGAAGAAGCGACGCACAACGGGAACGAAGGATGAGCCACCGGTGAGGAAGATGCTGTCGATGTCAGCAAGTTTCACGCCACACTGGTCCAACAACGAGCGCACGCACGCGGCGATGTTTTGAATGTCGTCCTGAATCCACGACTCAAACTGCCAGCGCTCGAGTGAGTCTTTCAGAAGCACCGTCGATTGTGTGAACAAGAAATTGCCGAGTTCCTGTGCGGTGAGTTCGAGTTTAGTTTGTTCCACCGCGCGATAGAGTGCGTAGCCGAGGTTCTCCGCGATGATCTGTACGAGGGCCGCAACCTTCTCGGGTTCCGTCGCCTGGTTCTTCACTTCACGCAACACCGCCATCGTCTTCGGCTCTTTTAACAGAAACATGTGATGCCAGCTCGATAACTGCGAATACACCCAGACAGGCACCGGCAGTTGCTTGCCTAATGAGATGTAGTGCGACCCGAGTCCGAGCTTTGGCGCCACGAGTCTCATCATGATGCGACTGTCGAATGTGTCGCCGGCGATCGCGACGCCTGAAGTGCCAAGCACCGGATTACGACCAGCTTTCTTTCTTCCTGGACCAAGCCGGGCAAGCGTGAAGTCGCTCGTGCCGCCACCGAAGTCTCCAATCAAAACTAACTCGTCGTGATCGAGTTGCGTTTCGTATTGATATGCAGCAGCAACCGGCTCCAACTCGAACGCGACTTTTTGAAAACCAGCCAGCTCGGCCGCGGCCGTCAGGCGCTGCAAGGCGAGTTTCTCATCATGCTCATTCTCCGCTCCCGAAAAGCGAACCGGCCGGCCCAACACGACCTGTGTCGCAGAGATGCCAAATTGCTCCATCGCAGCGGTGCGCAAACGACGCAGGATGATGGCGATAAGATCTTCCAAGGTATAGTTGCGGCCATTGATGCTGGTTGAAGTAAACAGCGGACTCGCAAGGTACGATTTGATCGAGACAATCAGTCTGCCCTTCGTGTCGGCTTCGAGATATGAATTGATGGCTTCCGGTCCGGCGTGAGTTTCGGTTTTTTGTGGCGACGACTTGTCCTTTGCCGGAAAATAAAGTATCGACCGGAAGTTCGTGATCGTCGCGGCGCCGTCTGAAAAGTTTGCGAGCGTAGCTTGTCTATCGTCGTCAGCAACCGCGATCGCGCTGTTGGTGGTCCCGAAATCGAGACCGATTACTGGTTCCATCACGTGTTATCCTGCAAGCCCTGAAATTCGAAATCCAGATCACACTCGAACGTGGAACAATATGCAAGAGTCGCCGGTCAAGATCGATGCCCTGCTCGAACCCCTCTTGACCGCGACCAGCGACGAACATGCAGATCAAATCCTGTCACAACTGATTTCGAGTCACGCTGCACCCGTCATTAAAGGCGTCATTCGTTTCAAACTCCGCTTCAACTCGCACCAGGAAACGCAGCGTGCAGAGGCTGATGACATCCAGCAGGACGTAGTGCTGCAACTCGTCTCGCAGTTACAGCGCTTTCGCGAACTGCCCGTCGCGCATCCGATCGCAGACGTGCGCGGCATGGCGGCCATCATTGCCCACCGAACTTGCGCGCGTTGGATGCGACGCCAGTTTCCCGAACGACACGCGCTCAAAAATCGCCTGCATTACTTACTGACGCGACAGCGTGGTTTCGCGCTCTGGGACGATGACAACGGAAAAACGTTAGCCGGCTTCGCTGTGTGGCAACAACAGAAGAAGTCTGCCATTGCCGCGCGCCACCTCTCCGAAGTTGAAAACCTGCCGGCGCACCTTCGCGCGATCAAGAGCGACAAGCTTGCCGATACGATCGCAGGTCTCTTCAATTACGTTGGCAGTCCCGTCGAGTTCGATGAACTTGTGAGTAGTGTCGCGGCGATGCAGGGGATCAGTGATCAGCCTGTCGAGTCGTTGGCAGACGAAGATGCCGGCTTCGAGCCTGCGACGACGGATCCCGATCCCGCCTGGCGCATTGAGAAGAAGATCTTTTTGCAGCGGCTGTGGGAGGAGTTGAAGCAGCTTCCGTTGAATCAACGTGCGGCGTTGTTGTTGAACCTGAAGGACGCGACCGGCTTCGGCGCCATCACGCTGTTTCCGGCTACCGGAACCGCGACGATTCGCCAGCTTGCCGCAGCGCTCGAGCTTCCCGCCGAGCGCCTCGCCGAGTTGTGGAACGAACTGCCGATCGAAGACGCGCGCATCGCTGAACTGCTCGGTTTGACGCGCCAACAAGTGATAAATGCACGGAAATCCGGCCGCGAGCGGCTCGCGCGACGCTTGAAAGGATTTATTTGAGCGATGGTAATAAGCATTAATTTTGGCCAACTTCTAATTATGAAGCCCACCGGGACCCCGGCTGTGGTTCAAATGGAAAACCAGTGGAACACCTGACTCAAAAACAGATTGAGGACTACGCTCAGAATCGCCTTATCGCCGCAGAACTGCTGGCGGCGAGCGATCATCTCGACGAATGTGAAGCGTGCCGGGCGCGTGTCGAGGCTGGCTTGAATGTTGATGCCACGTTTTTTGCGGTGCGTGACGAAACACTTTCCGAGAATGGAACCAGCAGCGGTCATCTCACGAGCGGACAGACTGCTGCATATGTCGACCAGAATTTAGCAGGTGATGACCTTCAATTTGTGACCGATCATCTGAGCAGTTGTGAGCAATGCACATTGGCAGTTAATGACCTGCGCGCGTTTCGAAATGAGATTGCGCCGTCGTTGGACCATGACTATGGTCCAACACACACCGCCCCTGTTGTGCGGAAGAGATGGTGGCAAGGATTTGCTCCGCTGTTTGAAAAAACACCGATGCCGGCGTTTGGTGTAGCGGCGATGGTGATCGTGGGATTGATGTTGTTTGGATGGGCAGCATGGCGGTTGTCGAAGGAGGAAAAGCGAGAGGTCGTGGCTGTTGTGCCTACTCCGCCGCCGGAGCCGTCGCCGTCTGTGGCTCCGTCAGTCGAAGTGCAACCGCAAGTCGTCGCGCAGTTGAATGATGGTCCAGGGGTGGTCAGTGTGGACCAGCAAGGCAAGCTCTCAGGTACTGACAACTTGCCACCGTCGTATCAGGAGCTGGTGAAGAAAGCACTGACGTCGCAAAGGATCGATCGCTCGTCGCAATTGCAGGGATTGACGCGACCGCCGAGTTCGTTGATGGGTGCGAATGAGCCGGGTCGTGAGTTCTCCGTGTTCGCGCCGGCGGGCGTCGTGTCGATGAGTGATCGGCCGGCGTTTCGTTGGTCACGGTTGGAAGGGGCGAGTGGTTACGTGGTTGAGATTTACGATGCGCAGTTTAAGCTCGTGATGGCGAGTCCGGAGGTCACGACGGTTTCCTGGACCGCAACGCAATCATTACCGCGTGGACAAGTTTATTCGTGGCAGGTGAAAGCAGTTAAGGATGGGCAGGAAGTGACTGTGCCGCGTCCACCCGCACCGCAGGCCAGGTTCCGTGTGCTTGATCAAGGAAGAGCGAATGAGATTGCAAGGGCGAAGCGTGAATATGGATCGTCACATCTGACGCTGGCGTTGCTCTATGCGGAAGCAGGGTTGTTGAAAGAAGCAGAGCAGGAGCTACGGATCGTGCAGCGTGCGAATCCGCGGTCTGAGATTGTGGGTAACCTACTGCGGCAAGTACGGTAGTTGTCGACAGGATTTACAAGATGTTTCAGGATTAACAAGATAGATTCGTTAACTATAACGCGCAAAAAACGTCATCATCAGACCACCATCTACCTCAAAAAAACTTTTCTACACCTACCAGTAATAAGCCCACTCCTTCAGCAACTTTCTCTATCGGTATGCAAAAACGTTCCGAGGAGAAAATCATGTACCGCAGTAAACTCGTTCAGTCTCTCGTCCTAATCGTCCTCTTTACTTTCGCAGTCACTCCCGCACTCGCATTCGATAACGAAAACGGTCCGGTATTGCCGGAAGAGTGCGGCAGCATCCGCGTTCCCGAAGGCAACAAGCTCTCGTTTCACGCCTACGCGAAGGGCGTGCAGATTTACAAATGGAATCTCATCACTCAGAAGTGGGACTTGCTGGCGCCGCAGGCCGGCCTGTTTGCCGAAGAAAGTTACTTTGGTGAAGTTGGCAGCCACTACGCTGGTCCAACCTGGGAAAGTAAGAGCGGCAGCAAAGTCGAAGGACGTCGCGTGCTCGGCACCGGCTGCACCCCCGATCCAAGCGCCATCGCGTGGATCCTGCTCTCGAAATTTCGCACCGAGGGCGCAGGCGTTTTCAGCAAGGTTACCTACATTCAACGCGTGAACACGACCGGCGGTTTGGCTCCCGCTCTTCCAGGCTTACTCGATGGCGAGACGCAGGAAGTTCCCTACACGGCCGAGTACTACTTCTACCGCGCCGAGAACCCCGCAAGTAATTGAAGTTTGGAGTATAGTACCAACTGTGGGGCGGCTGCGTGGCCGCCCCTTCAATTGTGACTATGCGAAAAATCGAACTCAAAGGTCTCTCGCCCGAACAGGTTGAACGCCTTCTGCCTGAAGGACTGATCTCGCTCTGCTGGCGCGGTAGCGTCGCGCATGGAATGTACGTGCCTCAGTCTGATCCTGATTCGATCGACGATAAGGATGTGATGGGTGTCTATATTGGACCACTCGAACACTATCTCGGTTTTGGTCGCAAGGATGTTTACGAGCAGTGGGAAGGTGAATGGGACTGCGTCTTCTATGAGTTGCGGAAGTTTATCGGGCTCTTACTGAACTGCAATCCAAACGTGTTGAGTTTGCTCTGGCTGAAGCCGAACGGGATTATTTACGAAAGCGAGCTGGGGAATCGTCTGCGCGAGCATCGCGATCTGTTTGTCACGAAGAAGGCTTATCATTCGTTTTCAGGCTACGCGCACGCGCAGTTTAAGAAGATGATCTCGTTCAACCAGGAAGCGCAGGCGTTGATGACTCAACTCGAAGAACAGATCGCTTCGTTTGGGATCAATCCTGACTCCTGCGACGCGGGTAACTCGCTGCGGACACTCGACGGACAGCCATTTGTCGGTGCGACGACGGAGATGATGGAAGTCGTCAAGAGATATCGCGGCGAGCGACGTCGTTATTACAGTGGTGGTTACATGGGCCAGAAGCGTCGCGAGCTAGTGCGCCGCGTTGGTTACGATGCCAAGAACGCCGCGCACTTGATTCGACTGTTGCGCATGGGCATCGAGTTTCTGATCGAAGGAACGATACACGTCGAGCGCGCCGACGCACCGGCATTACTTGAAATCAAACGCGGCGGCTGGCCACTGGAAAAAGTGAAAGCCGAGGCCGAGCGCCTCTTTCAACTTTCTCAGGAAGCATACGTCCGCTCCTCCCTTCCCCCGGAACCCGACCGCACCCGCGCCGAACGTCTATGCGTCGAAATGATCTCGGCTTACCACCACCTTTCTTAACTTTAACCGCGGATAACACAGATTTTAATTCGATTGATGACTTCGCTTTTCAAAACTTCCAAACCTGTTATCGGTGTTATTCATGTCGGGGCGCTGCCGGGGACGCCGAGGGGGTCGAGGAGTGTTGCGGAGTTGGTCAGGCAGGCGAAGGAGGAGGCGAGGGTTTACAGAGAAAGCGGCGTTGCTGGTGTGATCATCGAGAATATGCACGATGTGCCGTATCTCAAGGGTGAAGTGGGGCCGGAGATTGTCGCGGCGATGACGGCGATCGGCGCAGAAGTTAAAGCTGAGTGCGGTTTGCCCGTTGGGATTCAGATCCTTGCCGGCGCCAACATCGAAGCGATGGCGGTGGCCCATGCAGCAGGCCTGGACTTCATCCGCGCCGAAGGTTACGCGTACGCTCACGTCGCCGACGAAGGAATAATCGAAGCGTCAGCGGCGAAGCTGTTGCGTTATCGCAAAATGATCGGCGCCGAACGCGTGCAAGTCTGGGCCGACGTGAAGAAGAAACACTCAGCGCACGCGATCACGGCAGACGTGAGTCTTGGGCAGACAGCAGAGACTGTCGAGTTCATGGGTGCGGATTGCGTGATCGTGACTGGCAGCGTTACCGGAGAAGCGCCGAAGGTCGATGACGTAAAAGAAGCGAAGAGCTACTGTCACCTGCCCGTATTTCTCGGCTCCGGAATCAGTGAATCCAACATCGAGCAGTTCTACAACGAAGCAGACGGCTTCATCATCGGTACATACTTCAAAGTCGACAGCCTCTGGTCCAACACGGTCGATCCTGCCCGCGTCACGCAAGTCATCAACAACTTACGCAAATAAACCTCCCTGCCTACAGGCGAAATACTGTTGCACTTCTGAAACAACTTCGTGAATGACAGTTGGCAAGGTTGAAAGCAGGAGGTGCTGTATGAGTCAAGCGGGTATTGCAGACAAAGAAAACTCGAACATGATTAAAGATCCAGAGGACTGGGTCACCGGCGATGAAGAGATGACAGGCGCGCAACGTTCCTATCTTCAGACCCTTTGCGAAGAAGCAGGCGAAGAGTTCGATCCGAATCTAACGAAAGCCGAGGCATCCAAACGCATCGAAGAATTACAGCAACAAACCGGTCGCGGTATCGATCATTAATCTAGCCACAAAAAGCACAAAAGAGAGATCTAGGCCTCAACAAGTCAACAGTCTCTACAGTTCTTTTGTGCCTTTTGTGGCTAAGCGGCTTGTTTCTCGTCGGGAGCTTTCTCGCCCTTCTCCTTTGCTTCGGGTTCACCCTGCTGGGCGGCGGCGTTCTCGATTTCGGAGTTTACTTCGCCGCCGATTAATACTGCGGCGCCCGTGAAGTAGAGCCATAGCATCAGGATGATGACGGCTCCCAATGAACCGTACGTCGCGCTGTAGGAGTCGAAGAAGTGCAGGTAGACACGGAAAGCAAGTGAGACCAGCAGCCACAGTGCGACACCAATCGCGGCCCCGGGTGTCAGCCACTTCCATGCCTGCTCACGAAAGTCTGGTGCGAAGTAGTAGATCAACGCGAACGCGAGGATCATGCAAACAAGCACTACCGGCCATTGAATGATCTTCCACGCCAACGGGAACACCGGACCAAGACCGTAATGCATCGCCAGCCACTCCGCGATCTTTCCACCAGCCACCACCAACACAAGCGCGCCGATGATCAAAACGGACAACGCCATCGTCAACACGATTGAAACCAGCCGCTGCTTCCACCACGGACGACTCTCCGTCAGGTCGTACGCAGTGTTGAGCGAATCCGTGATCGCGGTGAGTCCATTCGACGCCGCCCACAACGCCGCCAGCAGTCCAAACGACAACTTCCCTCCACTACTCGCCGCCGATACCTGATACATCGTCGAATCGATTAGTTGAAACGCCGACGGCGGCATAATGTGCGCGAGGTAGTTGAAGAGCATGTGGCGCGTGCCTGTTCCCGATCCAAGCACGAGGCCGATGACTGAAGTCAGAAAGATCAGGAACGGAAAAAGCGCGAGCAGGAAGTAGTACGACAGCTCCGCCGCGCGACCAAACACCTTGTCTTCCTGAATCTCACTCCAGACTCGTTTGCCTAACGCAACCCAACCTAAACCGCCGAGTTTCCAAAGTGATGGCATTTCAGTCGGTCCCCCTCGATGTGCTCTTGTGTGAGCAAAAAGTACGCCACACATTCATGCGGATCGTGTTAATCTGCGAAAGTCTCAACCTTCCGTGCCCAGGGCTATCTCATTCAACCCCTTGGAGGAACTTAATGAAAAAACAAAAGAATGGTTTGACCCGAAGGCGTTTCCTCGAGCGTGTCGGCATCGCGGGTGGCTCGGCAGCTCTGTACGAGACGATGACGGCGCTCGGATTGATCAATCTTCCCACTGCATGGGCAGGCCCGCCCCAACTTGCCCCCGGATTCGGAACCGGAAAGACGGTGGTGATACTCGGCGCCGGTATCGGCGGACTCACTGCCGCTTACGAGC
>JADMIO010846104.1_pt1 | contig 10243 bp, 13 predicted proteins | sample 8958161 | NCBI WGS metagenome assembly JADMIO01 (sample SAMN16585339, study PRJNA669376) | soil metagenome | isolation source: Crop rotation soil | place: USA: Cullars Rotation, Alabama | collected 2011
CTTTCCCAGGAGGAAAGTTTGCTGGCGCACATTAGACTTATGTTCCTGCGATAGCGACGCGAGTGGCAGCCGCTATATGCAAATTCCCATTCCCATTATTTTGGGCCGCCGCGACAAGTCTCTTCATGCCGGCTATTTTCGCGTATGTCGTCAAAGCCTGACCGACGATCTGGTCCATGTTGTAGTACTTGTACGTGGCTAAACGTCCGACAAAGCGAGCCTTGGTGCTGCGATCTGCAAGCTCCTTATACTTGGCATACAGCTCGGCGTTTTCAGGTCTGGGAACCGGGTAATAAGCATCTCCCTCGGCCTGGGGGAATTCGTAAACCACACTGGTCTTCGAATGTTCCTGCCCCGTTAGGTATTTGAATTCGGTGATTCGCGTATAGAGCTGTTCGTTTGGATAATTCACCACAGGCGCTGATTGGTAAAATTGCATGTCGTGCGTTTCATGTTTGAATCGCAGCGAGCGATAAGGAAGTTTTCCAAAACGATAATCGAAAAATGCATCCACAGGACCGGTATAGATCATTTCTCGAAAAGGAATCTCTTTTTCGACTTCACGGTAGTCGCAGTTCAGCAGAATCTTGATGTTCGGATGATCGAGCATGTTTTCAAACATCCTGGTGTAACCATGCAGCGGCATCGCCTGGTAGGTATCGGTGAAGTATCGATCGTCGCGATTAGTACGAGTGGGTACTCGTGATGTAACGCTGGCGTCCAACTCTGAAGGATCCAGCCCCCATTGCTTTCGCGTGTAGTTGCGAAAGAATTTCTCATAGAGTTCTCGTCCAACTGTGCTAATCACCACATCTTCCGAAGTGCGAATGTGCTCCCTCGGCTCGGCAACTTTCTTGAAAAACTCGTCCACTTCGAACGAAGTCAGACTCAAACCGTAAAGGGTGTTGATGGTATCGAGATTGATCGGGATGGGAACGATTTGCCCGTCAACCGAGGCTCTTACACGGTGCTGGTAAGATCGCCATTCGGTAAAACGAGAAAGATATTCAAACACTTCGCGCGAGTTGGTATGAAAGATGTGTGGACCATATCTATGAACAAGAATCCCGGCTTCGTTGTAGTGATCGTATGCATTGCCGCCAATGTGATTACGTTTGTCACAAATTAAAACCTTCTTGTCGGAACCGGCGGCCAGCCGTTCCGCTATGACACTTCCTGCAAACCCAGCCCCAACGACCAAATAATCAAACATCTTAACCCCCCTTGAAAATATCGAATCTTATGGCGCCATTACTGCCGTCGCATTCCTGGCCTTTAAAACTAATGCACTCTCACTCTCCTCTTTAGCGCGTTTCGCGGTCACTACTTGATCAACAAGCCTCGACATTTGCGCCCACGTCTTGTCCCAGGACATATTTCTGAGGACATTATCTACTCGTTGCAGCCAATTGGTTTCGTCGTCGCCTGCGAGTAATGCCTCAGCGGCTTTCAGAAGGTCTTCCGGACTGTCAGCGATTTTCACCAAATCCATTTCACCGTAAGGTCGTACGACATCGCAGATAGATGTGGAGATCACCGGTTTGCCTGCCGCCAAATATTCCGGCGTCTTGGTCGGACTGATAAAACGCGTCGCCTCGTTTCGGGCGAACAACAATAGAGCTAGATCCCATCCCGCGAGATAGCGTGGCAGTTCGTCGTATTTCTTGGATCCCAGATAATAAATGTTGCGATGGCGCGGCAGAGATTGAGGATCAATCTTGACTACTGGCCCAATCATGACGAAGCTCCATTCGGGACGAGCGATCGCAGCCGCATCAAGCAGGCTGATATCAAATCGCTCGTCAATGACCCCAAAAAATCCTAAACGTGGGTGTGGGATCGACTCTTGATCGCCAGGGTCTGCTTGCAGGTCTCTGGCTTGTTGAAAATGAGAAACATCAATGCTACTAGGGAACGCATAGACGGATTGATGTTGATTTCGTTTCGCTTCAAACAAACTCTGTCCACCCGTGAAAACCAAATCTACTTTTTGAAAAAGCGCTCGCTCATAATCCTGCAATTGAGAATGCGCTCCCTTGAAAGCCCTTAGTTCGTCCATGCAGTCGTAGATGGAAGCAATTGGTTTGAAATGGTCGGTGAATGTCAGAGCCATCGGCGTGTAGTACCAAAATACATACTTGCTAATTTCTTCCTGCTGAAACAGCCTCGTGGTCATTTCCTTGAGTACGGCTGAAATGGCGACATCGCTTCGCAAACCTTCTGGCAAGTGCGGCACAACAACTCGGACTCCATTGTCGCGTTCCAATATTTCATGTCGCATGGAGCCGTTTCCAAAAATGGGTTCTTCAATGAAGTAAACTCGCCGATCGAGTGCTGCTCGGCTTAAGAGATGTTGCGGCCTTTGATAAACGAAGTCCCACCTTAAGTGGGAAAAACAAACCAAGTCGTTCCGATATCTCTCATCGCGAGCTACCCGCGGATTACCAAACATTTGGATTCCGGCGACACCTGTACTCAAAACTTCTTGACTCATGCGCACACCTGTCCTATCGGAGAGTTGTTAAAACTTTTCCTGTTTATCTAAGGGTGAGGAATAAGGCGACGAAGTCGTTCGAATCGAACTCGTACAAAAGAATTGCAGAATATGTTTTATTACAAGTCGTTCAAAACCACTTAACGTCCCTCCACGCTTCTTATCGCAATTGACATACCGTCGCTAATCAATAGAATTGGATCGCGTAAACTCGATTAAAGAAAGCGAGGGGCGAGATTGGATCTCGCCCCGTCTTGAAGCTAGCGATTGCTGCCGCCGGACTTCCCGCCACCGGATCCGCCTGAGCGACCGCCGCCACCCTGACCACCCGATCCGCCCGAGCGTCCGCTGCCGCCTTGATCGCCTGATCCGCCTGAGCGTCCGCCGCCACCTTGACCACCGGATCCGCCCGAGCGTCCGCCCTGGCCTCCGCTTTCTCCGCCACGATCTTTATCTTTATCAGCCACGATTACCCTCCTTGAAATTAAATCGCAATTGCGATTCTTGTCCGCACGATGGGGGCTAAAATTTACGACAACAGTACTGAGCTGCTTTGAAGTTTTCTGTACACCTCCGTACAAGTACAGGCTTCTTCAAACTTCAACACCATTTTGTTTCTCTTCGCAACAAGTTTGCCGCGATCGAAACGTCCGCGTCGCAAAACTACCAATCAACTAATCCCAAGATTGGAAAACTCAAACCATGTTGGCGCGAGCATGCTTTGCGCGGGCCGCACCAATAGCAGTCTTAACATCCTTCTCCTCTTCCGGAGGTGGAAGAACAGCGGGCATGCCCAGAGATTCAATCCAAAGTTCTCTCGTCCAGCCCTGTGTATGATAGAGGTGCTCATCTTCCTCTTCTTCTACCTCGCCGACCGCATCTTGCAAAATCTTGCGCTCGTCACCACTCAGTTTCTTTGCCGCTTCGGCCATCAATTCCCAATTGAGGTGATCCTTTGTCTCTGCATGAACGACACATTCAGCGGCAACTAATTGAGCAGCACCAGCGTTCCCGGATTGCAGTGCCATTTCCATGGCTTGAACCAATGATTGACCGATGTGACGTACCACCTGCCTTCCAGGCGTCTCCGCTCCTGGATCCAGTCCCAGGCTCGAAACCAGATCCTCCATAATCTGAACGTGATTTTGTGTCTGCTCCAGGTATTCGTCCCACTCCTCTTTTAGATCTTCGTTCAAAGCACATTTAAGCGCTGTGGTGTACACCTGGACTCCGCCCAGTTCCGTTTCCAGCGCCTGATATAGAAGCTCGTTCAACTGCTCGCGTTCCATCTTCCCCTCCTTGTGTCTCTAGCACTGAATTGGATCGATTCAATTCAACTGACTTCGCGAAGCCGTAGCAATTCGTTTGCCATGTCGTTGGATTGAGTGTTGTGACAATGGCGAAGAATCGGCAGCGAGCCGAATGTTTTCTATTTCGAGCCAGGGGATTCGCTGACACGAAAAATAGACATATCCGCTGGCGTGTTTTGATCACATTACAACTTAGTGAATTTGTGAGAGTGCTCTTCTGTTCGTCCACTGACACCATTTCAGTGGCATTTACTTTGCCGAGTCACAACAACGGTGAGATTTGCCTCGGAAGGTGTTTTGAAACCGGGTAAATTCACGAAACTCCGTACCGTAGAGGTACACGCTACAAAGGAATGAGTAAACAAATAACCTGGATAGTTCAATTCATTTTTGTAAGGAGGACTCATGTCAGCAGAAGCGCAAGTCACAACTGATCACGAAGAGATTCAAAACTGGGTAGAGGAACGTGGCGGAAGTCCGGCTCGCGTCAAAAACACAGCCAAAGGCGGCAGCGGCGGCCTTTTAAGAATCGATTACCCCGGCTTCTCCGGTGAAGACACTCTGGAAAAAATCTCATGGGAAGAATTCTTTGAGGCGTTTGACGAAAACAACCTGGCTTTTCTTTACCAGGATGAAACCAGTGATGGAAAACAGAGCCGCTTCTCGAAATTGGTCGATCGCGACTCGGTCAAAGAAAAATCCCGGGCTGCTCGTAAATGAAGGCGGAAAGAAAAAAGTCGGATCGCGCGCTACCGTGGTGGCTTCAGGAGGATCATGATTCCTGTTCCGCCTGTAGCCATACAATCGCGCATCGTACCGAGATCTACTGCTTCGACTGTGATTCTCCTGTCTGCCCCATCTGTGTTGAGCGCACTGGGACGGTTGAATTAATTTGTCCCGGTTGTTTTGAGTCGCGCAAAAGCGAAATCGAGGTTTTATAACAATGGCTGCCCGTGCGATGTGGAAAGGGATTTTGAAGCTTGGTTCGTCCAGGGTTCCGGTGAAGCTGTACTCGGCCGTCTCAGACCGGACCGTGCGCTTTCACGTCCTCGACGATCGCCACAAGATGAGAATTAAACAACACATGGTTAGTCCCGATTCGGGTGATGAGATTCCAACCGAAGAAATCCAAAAGGGCTATGAACTTGAACCGGGCAGGTTTGTGATTCTTACCGAAGAGGATCTCAAAAGCCTTGAGCCTGAACCTTCGCGCGATATCGAGATCTCCGAGTTTGTAAAACCAGAGCAGATCAGCCAACAGTGGTACGAACGGCCCTACTATCTCGGTCCCGATGGAGATCAAAAGGGGTATTTCGCTTTCGCTGAAGCCTTGAAGAATCGCGAACTCGAAGGAGTGGCCCATTGGGTGATGCGCAACAAGCCTTATGTTGGAGCATTGCGCGCTGAAGGCGACTACCTGATGCTGGTGACGCTGCGGGGCGCGCGGGAGGTAATTTCCGCCCGCGAGCTTTCGAAACCCGCCGGGCCTGCGCCCACGCAGAAGGAACTCAGCATGGCCAAGCATCTCGTTTCGCTGATGGAAGGCGAATTCAATCCCGCGGACTACAAAGACGAATATCGAGAACGCGTAATGGAATTTATTGAACGCAAAGCCAAAGGCCATGCTCCGCGACTGCGAGCGGTGAAGACTAAACGCCAGGCAGGCTCCCTGGACAGCATCCTGGAAAAGAGTCTTGCGGCTTTGAAGAAGGAGAAACGCGCTGCCTAAGAGAACAGGTAAAACAGAAGAATTAGACGAGGAGCGATCGGGAGGTCGGCCCTTCTGGTCGGGAACGATAACCTTCGGCCTGGTTAGCGTACCGGTAGATCTCTTTCCCGCGACTCGCTCGGTTCGCACTTCCCTGCGGATGTTGGGGCCTGACGGGCAGCCACTCGCGCGTAAGTATTATTCGCAAAAGACGGAAAAGGATCTTGACGCCGACGAGATCGTTCGTGGCTTCGAGGTTAAGAAAGACAAGTTTGTAATTGTCACCGATGAAGAACTCGAACGCCTGGCGCCGGAAAAAACCCGGGACATTAATCTGAAGGTCTTCGTGCCGGAAGATTCGATTCCGCCGATTTATTTCGAGCGGGGTTACTACCTGACACCCTCTGCAAACTCTCAGAAGGCTTACAAACTTCTCGCTGAGGCAATGAAGAAAACCGGTCAAGCTGGCGTAGCAACTTTCGTGATGCGAGGAAAAGAGTATCTGGTAGCGATTTTCTCCGATAACGGAGTCCTGCGGGCCGAGACGATGCGTTTTGCAGACGAGCTGCGCTCGCCGGCTGATGTTGAACTGCCAAAGAAAGCAAAAGTGCCCGCCGCGACCGTCAAGAAATTTGAGAAGCTGATCAGTGCTCGCGCCAAGAAACAGTTCTCAACATCAAAACTTGAAGACGAGCAAACTGAAAAACTCCTGGAGTTGGTAAAAAAGAAGAAATCTCAGCGAAAGAACATCGTCGAAGTAGAAGTCGAAGAGGAAAAGCCGGCAGACGGAAAGGTTATCGATCTCGTCGCGGTCTTGAAGAAGAGTCTAGCAGGCAAAGCCAAATAATCGTGTGTTTGAAAGTCGGAACTAAAAAGAGCTGCTCAGAGTTTGAAGAGTGCGTCGTAATCCGCTTTCACAACTCCGTAACACTCGCATGAGGCCTGCTCTAATCCTTTGCGGTTCTTGATTCTTACTCGTCCTCGCGTGTACTCGATCAAGCCGCCCTGACGCAAGCCATTCGCAGCTACACTCACTCCTGCGCGGCGCGTCCCCAACATTCTAGACAAGAACTCATGGGTTAGTATGAATTCTTCGGTTCGCAACCGGTCGTGGCTTAATAATAACCAACGGGCCAGTCGTTGATTCAAATCGTGCGCCCGGTTACAGGCAGCGGTCTGTGCGATTTGAGTGAACAAGGTATGAGCGAAGCGCAGTAGGAGGCTGTGTAGCTGCCCGCCGTCGTTGAGCAGAGGTCGTAACGCGTCTGATTTGATTCGCTTGGCGTTCCCGGCGCCCTGAACCAGCCCCTGAGTGGTGCCGCTCTGCACTCCAAAGGCTACGGGAAGACCGACAAATCCTTCATATCCAATCACGCCCGTTTCTACAGTCTCTCCGTCTTCTAACACTGCCAGTAACGAAACCAGAGAATTTTCGGGAAAGTAGATATATTCAATTTTCTGCTCAGGCGTATGTACGATTTCTCCCAACGTGAGCGACACTTCAACCAGATGTGAAGATATCCGCTCATATTCAGCCGCCGAAAGCGAGGCGAGGATATGGTTTTGACTTAGGGTGTTTTTGAGTTGGGGCATGCGTTGGTCAGAGGAGACGTACATTAGTATTTCCGGTTGCTGAAGTCTGTACGCTAACCGGAATAACAACTGGAAGCGACCGGGAAAATAAGTTACGAGATTAGCAGCCGTAAGTAACTAACCAGTCGCTCCGATCAACATTAAGAACGGCACAGGGTAGGTTCAAACCGTCATCGGCTCGCCAATAGACAAGCCGCGGGTTTCCAATAATTTTGGCAGGGTTCTGCATTGAACCAGGCTTCCCAGTGACCGACACCGTGTTTGAAAACACTAGCGGCACGGGGTTGAGGCCCAGCCTTAGCCCAATGACGAGGGTGGTTTCTCGTAGAACAATGAAACAACTAGGCGCAGTCTGCGCTTAAGATGAGGATAAGTAAAGGCAAGCTGACTCAGGAACACGCGGGTTGCATCAGCTAGTCTCTCTTGATCGCCAGTAATTGATCAAGAAATTCCTGCAGCTGTTGAGAATTGTTAATGAACGCTTTGTAGTCGCCGCGGCCTACCTTCTCATTAGTTCCTTCCAATTCGGAATCGAATTCGATCGGCAGTATGACCACGGGAGCGGACTTACCGGCACGAGGGTGCTTTCTCAATCGACGCCCAACAGCGAGTGCTTCCTCTGATGTCATTTTCTGGTTGATCAGAATCAAAGCAACTTCTTCACTGGCGTGATCGAGCACCTCGACGGCTTCGTTTTCATTCTCTGCCATCAGGATTTGATAGCCGTTTGAGCCCAGCAAAAGGGAGAGGTCATCTCGTACTTCCTCATCATCCTCCAAAAACAAAATGGTCGGGTGCACCAAAACTCGTTCCTCCAAGGCTCCCAAATAGGGGCAGTTATTTTTAAGGGGAAACACTTTAATTACTCCGTTCGTGCGTGTCTGTACGGCTCAAAACTAAACTGATAATCTGTACGTTAACGTACCGACAACTGTCGGTTACGGGTTCTATTGTGCGCCTCAAACAGCCAGGTGTAGGGCCGCTCCGTTCCCGACGTCCGAAACCAGCGGGATGGGCCCATCAACTTGTCAGAAGAAACGGTCCTTACATCAGGAAATTCGGAAAAAATCCGCCTTAACCCTGATGCTTTTGTGGAGCGGTTATGCCACACAACCTTCGAATCTTATTCGTTGAAGATCACGAAGACACTCGGGATCTCATAACTTTGGTGCTGAAACACGAGCAGTATCTCGTGACGACGGACGTCACCGTCGCAGGGGCATTGAAAACTGCCGGTACAACTCAGTTTGATCTATATATCCTGGACACATACTTGTCCGATGGATCCGGCATAGAGTTGTGCGAACGTATTCGAATGTTTGATTCCGCAACGCCGATTCTCTTTTACTCAGGCGCTGCGCACGACGCCGACAAACTGAAAGCCATTAGAGCGGGCGCGCAAGGCTACCTCGTGAAGCCATGTTCCTTTGCCCAACTATTGCGGACGGTCTCATCACTCATCTCACGCGTGCCGTCCGCGCCGGACGTACAAACGGCAAGAGACCTCGTTGCCTAGGCCTTAGTTAGTTCGCCCACAAAGCTGGACTGCTCGTTAGAATTCATCCATAAGAAAGTGGAAATACCCTTCAGAACCAGATGGCGAAAACCCCCTATAACCATCGCATCCTCTACATCGAGGACCATGAAGACACCATCGAGATGGTTTCATTAATACTTGAAGGCTCCGGCTTTCATGTAACCTCTCGCGGCACCGTGGAAGCCGCCCTGAAGGTAGTCGCTGAGCAAAGTTTCGATCTTTACCTGCTCGACTCGTGGTTACCTGATGGTTCGGGTGTCGACCTCTGCAAGAAGATTCGAGAGTCTGATCCTCACACGCCAATTGTTTTCTACAGCGCCGCCGCAGATGACCGTGATCGAGAGTCAGCGCTTCAGAGTGGCGCACAAGCTTACCTGACGAAACCCACCGATTCCATAAACCTCTGTGAGAGTCTCTTGCAATTGATTGAGGAAAGTAAGAGTGGCTTCAACGGAAGGGGTAAGTAACACTTAGTTGTTCAGATTGAGACAGCGGTTGATGATTCTCTTCGGGTGGGCGACCAAATCTTATAAAGCACTACGTTAAGGAACCACAGCAACACTACCGTAATTAGTGTCAGCACAATCCAAAACTTCCAGTAAGAGTTGAACGTTTGTTGCCATTTAGGATCAACTGCATGAGCAACGTTCACGTTGAGTGTTGCCGGCGTGATCAATCGCGACAAGAGTTGGATTGCGAAATACCAGAACAATGCATAAACCCAGGCGGTCCGATCCATTCGCACTCTGCGCAAAGCAATCATCCCCACAATAATTCCGCCCAGGTGTGCGAGTGTAGACGATAGGAATATCCCCCACGCAACTACTACATAGAAAAACCACACCACCAGTCCGGGAACCATCCAGATTACCGCAACGCGAATCAGCATTGGTCGATTAAAGAAGAGTCCGATCGCCAGGAGGAGATTGCCAATGTTGCACATCCAAAGCATGTTGCCGAGTTCATCCAGGTTCCAGTAGTGAATGAGCTGGCCGAAAAAAAATATTAGCGGGAGCACACCGAGCAGACGGAAGCTAACGTTTGACCTCAGCAAGCTCGCACGGAGTTTCTCATTAGGAATGTTAGCTTCCATAAAATCGATTCTCGCGCAATTCGCGTTTTCAATTTAGAATAGCATCCGCCCGACACGATTTTGAAGACTCTGACTACGGAATGCCTTGTTTGAACGCAGACTTTTAGTTGCGAAGGACTTTGCACACTAGTCATCGAACGGGTTCGAAGTGCACTACTAAGAACCTGAGATCAGGATTGGTTCGTGTTGTTCGTTTAATTTCGTGGTCATTTCCCAGGATTCGAAGATTACGAACCACGAGAAATCACACGAAGCTACACGAAAAGACCACAACCAAGAGTTTTGTGGAAAGTATTTGCGAAGAATGAATGGCAACGCATTTATAAAGGAAGCGATCCACGAGATTTCATCAAGCAAAGATTCTTATGCCGACAGTTGCTGACCTCCTAGCGAAATCAATTCCCGAATTAAAGTATATCTTCATCGACCGCGGCCGGCGCGTGCCGCTCGGCTTCGTCGAAGCGCTGGAGAACGATTCGAGGCAAGGCGCGCATCAACTCGCCAAAAG
>JADMIO011419633.1_pt1 | contig 10243 bp, 5 predicted proteins | sample 8958161 | NCBI WGS metagenome assembly JADMIO01 (sample SAMN16585339, study PRJNA669376) | soil metagenome | isolation source: Crop rotation soil | place: USA: Cullars Rotation, Alabama | collected 2011
CTTCGTCAGGTCCCAGACGGCGCGGTTCAAGCCGCGGGTGACCTCGACCTCGAAGCGGCGCACCAGGGCGCCGGCGGCATCACGGATCTCGATCGCCGCCTTGGTCGGCTTGGGCTTTTCGTCCTTGCCCGGCGGCGGCTGGGGCGGGCGGAGGCGCTCGACCTCGGGGTCCGGGTGCGGCAGGGAGTCGGCGGTGAGATAGAAGCTGATGAGCGCGCCGTAGGGGCGGTTCTGTCCCTGGAACTCCGAGCCCGAGTTGATCGTCTCCAGGATGTTGGGCTTGGCCTGGTACTGCTGGGCCGGCGCGACCTCGAACAGGGTGAGCGGCGGCGGCGTGCCGGCCGCCAGCTTGCGCAGGGCGCGCAGCGGCCGGATGTCGTCGAGCACGTAGAGGCCGCGGCCGTGGGTGGCGACGATCAGGTCGTGCTCCCGAGGGTGGATGGCGAGATCCATCACCGAGGCGGTGGGCAGGCCGTGCTTCCACCGCATCCAGTGCCTGCCGCCGTCGAGCGACACGTAGAGCCCGAATTCGGTACCCAGGAACAGGAGATCGGGATCGACCGGATCCTGGATCAGGACCAGCGCATAGCCGTCGATCTCCTTGGTGGCGAGCGAGGTCCAGCGCTTGCCGTAGTCGTCGACGCGGAAGAGATAGGGCGCCCAGTCGGAGCGGCGGTGGTTGTCGAACACCACGAAGGCCGTCCCCGCCGCGTGCGGCGAGGGGACGACGTGCGGCACCCAGGTGTCGGCCGGCACCCCCTGGGCGCCGCTCACGACGTTGGCCCAGGTGGCGCCGGCGTCGCGGGTGATCTGCACCCGGCCGTCGTCAGTCCCCACCCAGATCACGCCACGCTCGAGCGGGCTGGGGGCGATCGACAGGATGGTGGTATGGGTCTCGGCGCCCGTGTCGTCCGGCGTCAGCCCGCCGCTCTCCTCCTTCTGCTTCTCGGGGTCATTGCTGGTCAGGTCCGGGCTAATCCGCGTCCAGGAGTCGCCGCGGTCGGTCGAGCAGTGGACGAACTGGCTGCCGTAGTAGATCGTCGCCGGGTCGAAGGGGTCCTGGGCGAAGCCGGAGTTCCAGTTGAAGCGCAGCCGTGCCCCCGCCGGCGGCCCGGGGCGGATGGCGACGCGCTCGCCGGTGTCCAGGTCCCAGCGCAGGAGGTAGCCCTCCTGGCTCATGGCGTAGCCGCGGCGGGCATTCTCCGGATCGGGCGAGGTGTCGAAACCGTCGCCGAAGCCGACCTCGGTCCACTGCGAGTTGCGCAGGAAGCCCTGCTCCCAGAGCGACGACGGGCCGCGCCAGGAGCCGTTGTCCTGGAGACCGCCGTAGAGGTGGTAGGGGCGGTCCATGTCGTAGCGCACGTGGTAAAGCTGCGCCAACGGCAGGTTGTTGACGAAGCGCCAGGTCTCCCCGCGGTCGAAGCTGATGCCGATGCCGCCGTCGTTGCCGTCGATCAGGTGGGCGCCGTCCCTGGGGTCGACCCAGAAGGCGTGGTGGTCGGGATGGAGCTTGTTGAACGGAATCAGCGGCTCGAAGGTCCGGCCGCCGTCGGTCGAAACGTCGGTCTGGGTGCCCAGGCGGTAGATCCGGTCGGGGCGCTCCGGATCGACGCGCAGGAGGGAGAAGTAGAACGGGCGGCCGGCGACGTTCAGCTCCTTGTTGACCGCCCTCCAGGTGTAGCCGCCGTCGGACGAGCGTAGAAGCGCGCTCTCCTTGGCCTCGACCAGGGCGTAGACGAGGCGCGGCTCGGAGGGGGCGATGGCGATCGCCATGCGGCCGAGCTCGCCGGCGGGCAGGCCGTCCTTGGCCGTGGCCCGGCGCCAGGTGTCGCCGCCGTCGAGCGTCATGTAGAGACCCGAGCCGGGGCCGCCGGACTTGAAGAACCAGGGCCAGCGCCGGTACTGCCACAGATTGGCGAAGAGCTTGTCGGGATTGCCGGGATCCATCACCAGCTCGGCGGCGCCGGTCTTCTCGTCGACGTAGAGGACGCGCTGCCAGCTCTTGCCGCCGTCCCTGGTGCGGTAGACGCCGCGCTCGGGGTTCTCGCCCCAGGCGCGCCCCAGGGCGGCGACGTAGACGGTGTTCGGATCGCGCGGGTGCGGCACGATGCGGGCGATGCGCTCGCTGTTTTCCAGGCCCACGCGCTGCCAGGTGCGGCCGGCGTCGAGCGAGCGGTAGATCCCACGGCCGACCGACACCGAGTTGCGCACGTTCCCCTCGCCCGTCCCCACCCAGACGACGTTCGGGTTGGCCGGCGAGACCGCGATGGCGCCGATCGAGTGCACGTTCTCGCGGTCGAAGATCGGCTGCCAGCGCTGGCCGCCGTCGATCGACTTCCAGACCCCGCCGGTGGCCGCGCCGACGTAGATCACCTTGGGGTCGTCGGGCGCCACGTCGATGGCGGCAACGCGGCCGCTCATCCCCGCCGGCCCGATCGAGCGCGCCCGCAGGCCGGCCAGGAGCGCGGGATCGAGCTCAGCCGCGGCCCCGGCTGGCGGCAGCAGGGCCGCGAGCGCCAGCACACCCAAACCGGCGAAACCAAGGCTCCGACGTCGAGACGGCCCTCTGCTCATCTGGCTCCCCCTGCAATCGGTCGATCGCGCCCGCGGCGCTCGAAAGGTGGAGAAAGAGTACCACCGGCCAGCGGCACGCCATCAGGATCGCCCCCCATTTGACCCTCGGCGCGGTCTCTGTGATGAAATACCGTTTTCGTCCGGAGACTTCCGACGTCTCGACCATGCGCACTGCCCTCGGTCTGCTCCTCGTTGCGCTCGCCGTACCGGCGGGCGCCCAGCCCGCGCCGCCGGCGCCCCCCGTGGTCAGCGCCGGGGTGGCGAGCGGCCCGATCGCCGTCGACGGCCTCCTCGACGAGCCGGCCTGGGCGGAGGCCGGGATCATTCCCGACCTCGTGCAGCAGGATCCCCGACCCGGCGAGCCGACGCCCTACGTCACCCGGATCCGGATCCTGATCGGAGGCGACAGCCTCTTCCTCGGGGTCGAAGCGCTCACCCCCGAGCCGGCCGGAATCTTCTTCCAGACGCTGCAGCGCGACGCGCCGCAAGGGGGCGACGACTCGGTTGCCTTCCTGTTCGACACCTTCGGCGACGGCCGCACCGGCTACTTCTTCCGCGTCAACGCTGGCGGCGCCCGGCAGGACGGCCTGGTGATCGGTGGCGAGCTCTCGTCCTCGACCGACTGGGACGGCCTCTGGGAGGCGAAGACCCGACGCACCGCCGCCGGCTGGACGGCGGAGATCCGCCTCTCGGCCAAGAGCCTGCGCTTCCATCCCGGGCGCGACAGCTGGCGGATGAACATCGAGCGCTACGTCGCCAAGGGGCGGGTGACGCTGCGCTGGGCCGCGGCCTCCCACGACGCCCGGCTGACCGACCTCGGGCGCTTCGGCGAGCTCCGCGGCCTGGCGGGGCTCCACCAGGGGCTGGGGATCGCCGTCTCGCCCTACACCCTGGGCCGCACAACCCACCTGGCCGGCGCCGCGCGGCAGAACGAGGTCGACGCCGGCGCCGATCTGTCGTACAACCTGACGCCCGAGCTGGGTCTGGTGGCGACCGTCCGCACCGACTTCGCCGAGACCGAGGTCGACGACCGGCAGATCAACCTCACCCGCTTCCCCCTCTTCTTCCCCGAAAAGCGCCCCTTCTTCCTCGAGGGCTCGAACCTCTTCTCCTTCGCCGTCGGGCTCGAGGCGGACTTCGTCCCCTTCTACTCGCGGCGGGTGGGGCTGGTCGGCGGCCGGCCGATCCCCCTCGACGCCGGCTTGAAGGTCCTCGGGCGGGCAGGACGGTGGTCGATCGCGGCGCTCGACGTCGAGACCGGCGACGGGCCGGGAGCCGCGGCGACCAACCTGGCCGCCACCCGCATCACCTGGGACGCCGACTCCCACCTGCGGCTGGGCTTCCTCGGCACCCTGGGCGATCCCAACGGGTCGGGCGACAACCACCTGGCGGGCTTCGACGCGGTCTGGCAGACCACCACCTTCCGCGGCGACAAGAACCTCTCCCTCTCCGCCTGGGGGGCGCGGAGCGGCGGCGACCTGGGGCCCGGCGATCCCGGCGGCTGGGGCGTGCGCGCCGAGTACCCCAACGACCTCTGGACCTTCCTCCTGCAGGTCCAGGAGTTCGGCGAGGCGCTCCAGCCGGCGCTCGGCTTCCTTCCCCGCCCCGGCACCCGCCAGTACCTGGGCGGCGCCGAGTACCGCCCCCGTCCGACGGCAACCGGCCCGTTCCCCTGGGCGCGCCAGTTCTCCTTCGAGCTCTATCCGACCTGGATCGAGGGCGCGGACGGCCGGCTCGAGAGCTGGAACCTCTACACCGCGCTGTTCAACGTCGCCACCCACTCGGGCCTCCACTTCCAGGCCAACTGGTTCCCCGAGTACGAGCGCCTGACCGAGCCCTTCGCCGTGGCGACGGGAGTCGAGATCCCGGCCGGTGAGTACCGCTTCAACCGCTTCCGCCTCCAGGCAGAGACCTCGCGCACCTACCCCTTCCGCCTGAGCCAGACGGTCACCTTCGGCACCTTTTTCGGCGGCCGGCTGACGGAGTGGGACTCCACCGCCACCTGGACCGCCGGCCCCGGCCGCCTGCGCCTGGAGCTGCACGCGCTCAACGACTTCGGCGACTTGGCCCGCGGCCGCTTCAGCGAGCGGCTGTGGCAGCTCAAGACCGTCTATGCCTTTTCCCCCGACCTCGTCCTCCAGGTCTACCCGCAGTACGATTCCCAGGCCGGCATCCTGGCGCTCAACTCCCGCCTGCGCTGGACCCTCGCCCCGGGCCGCGACCTCTTCGTGGTGGTCAACCGCGACTGGCGGCGTAGCGCGCCGCGGGAGCCGCTGACCGGCGAATCGGACCAGGTGGTGATCAAGCTGCGCTGGACGTGGCTGGGGTGAAGCCGGAGGAGCTCGACATGCGTTTCATCATCGAAGAACCGTTCTGGGCGCTCTTTCCCGATGCCCTGATCGGCACCGTGGTGGTCTCCGGCGTCGACAACCGGCGCGGTGCCGAGGCGGCCGCCCGGGCGCTGGAGGACGAGGCCCTGCGCACGGTTGCCCGGCTGGGCGAGGCCGAGATCGGCAGCCTCCCCTCGATCGCTCCCTGGCGGGCGGCCTACCAGGCGTTCGGGGTCAAGCCGTCGAAGTACCGCGCGTCGATCGAGAGCCTGCTGCGCTCGGCCAAGGCGGGGCGGCTGCGCTCGATCAACCCGCTGGTCGACCTCTACAACGCGGTGTCGCTCGCCTTCGAGCTTCCCTGCGGCGGCGAGGATCTGGCGGCGCTCGCGGGCGACCTGCGCCTCACCCGCGCCGCCGGCGACGAGCTCTTCGTCCCCCTGGGAGGCGACGCGCCCGAGCCGCCGCCGGCTGGGGCGGTCATCTACCGCGACGACGTCGGCGTCATCTGCAGCTGCTGGAACTGGCGGGAGGCCGACCGCACCAAGCTGACCGAGGCGACGACCGACGCCTTCCTGTGCCTCGAGGCGCTGCCGCCCCGGAGCGCCGGCGAGCTGGGCGAGGCCGCCCGCGAGCTCGCCGGGCGGATCACCGCCGCGCTCGGCGGCAGCGCGGCGGTCGAGATCCTCGACCGGTCGCGGCCGGCGGTCGAGTGGACGTGAAGGGCGCCCAGCGGAAAGGCGCGGGTCCGGCCATCCGAATCGACGGCGCGCTCGTAAAGGATAGATGCGGCCGCACAGCCGTATAATCCTTCCATCGTCTCATTTTTGCCGAAGCGAGCGACCCGTGCCCCATCTCCTCTCGGATCCCGACCTCTTCGCCCGGCTGATCGCCTTCGATTCAACCAGCCGCAACTCGAACCGCCCGATCGCCTCGTTCCTCGCCGACTATCTGGACCGCCCGGGCGTGCGCGTCGAGGAGAACCCCTCGCCGGACGGCACCAAGGTCAATCTGGTCGCCTGGGCCGGGCCGCCGCCCGATGGCTCGCGGCGCGGGCTCATCCTCTCGGGGCACATGGACACCGTCCCGGCCGACGAGGAGGGGTGGGAGAGCGACCCGTTCACCCTGACCGATCGCGGTGACCGCTACGTCGCCCGCGGGGCCTGCGACATGAAGGGGTTCCTCGCCCTGGCGAGCAACCTCCTCCTGGGTGCCGCGAGCGACGATCTCGCCGCTCCGCTGGCGCTGGTCTTCACCTACGACGAGGAGGTCGGCACGCTCGGGGCGCATCAGCTCGCCGCCACCTACGGCGGCGCCGCCGCCCTCCCCCGCCAGGCGATCATCGGCGAGCCCACCTCACTCCGGGTGGCCCGCACCCACAAGGGGCACGTCAAGATGCGCATCGAGCTCACCGGCCGGAGCGCGCACAGCGGCTACCCCCACCTGGGGCAGAACGCCATCGAGCCGGCCGGCCGGGTGATCGCCGCCCTGGCCGAGCTGCGCCTGGCGCTCGAGCACGAGGAGGCCCCCAACCGCGAGCTCTTCGCCGAGGTCCCCTTCGTCCCCTTGAACGTCGGCATCGTCCAAGGGGGATCGGCGATCAACGTGGTCCCCGACCGCTGCGTCGTCGAGCTCGGCTTCCGCCCGCTCCCCGGCGTCGATTCGGCCGAGATCCGGCGGCGGATCGAGGCCGCCGCCCGGAAGGCCGCCGCGCCCTTCGAGCCTGGGGTCGAGCTGCTCTCCGACAGCCCGCCGATGCTCCTGCCCGCGGGCGCTCCCATCCACCGCGCCACCTGTGACCTGGTCGGCCAGAACGGCGGCCCCGGCGGCGGGGACAGCGTCTCCTTCGCCACCGATGCCGGCTGGCTCGCCACCCTGGGGATCGACTGCGCCATCTTCGGCCCCGGCTCGATCGAGGTCGCCCACCGCCCCAACGAGTACATGCCCAAGGCCGACTTCGAGCGCGCCCCCGCCCTCCTGAGCGGGCTGGTGCGCCGCTTCTGCGGGGCGGAGGCCGTTTGAGCGCCGCACAGATCGTGGAAGCCGCCTGGACCTGGACCGGCGAGCGCTTCGAGGCCGGCGTCCGGATCCAGATCGGCGAGGACGGGCGGATCGCGGCCCTCGGCGCCCTCCCCGACGCGCCGACGGTCAAGCTGCCCGAGCGCGCCCTCCTGCCCGGCTTCGTCAGCGCCCACTCGCACGCTTTCCAGCGCGGCCTGCGCGGCCAGGGCGAGCGCTTCCCCGCCGGCGCGGGGAGCTTCTGGACCTGGCGCGAGGCGATGTACGGCCTGGTCGACCGCCTCGACCTCGACGCCTTCCAGGCCCTCTGCCTCACGACCTTTCGCGAGATGCGGCGGGCGGGGGTGACGGCGGTGGGCGAGTTCCACTACTTCCACCACGGCGCCGAGGAGAAGGGCTACGCCTACGACGAGCGAGTACTCGCGGCGGCCAAGGAGGCCGGCATCCGCATCGCCCTCCTCGAGGTCTACTACCGGACCGGCGATTTCGGCCAGCCGCTCGAGGGAGCGCAGCGCCGCTTCGGCTCACCCGGGCCGGCGGCCTACTGGGAGCAGATGGAGCGCCTCTCTGGCCAGCTCGATCCGCGCACCCAGAGCCTGGGCGCCTCCGTCCACAGCCTCCGCGCCGCCTCGCTCGAGGATCTGGCGGCGATCTACGACGAGGCGCGCCGGCGCGACCTGCCGATCCACATCCACGTCGAGGAGCAGCGGCGGGAGATCGAGTCCGCCCTGGCGTTCTACGGTAAGCGCCCCATGGCCCTCCTGGTCGAGACGCTCGGCACGGCCGAGGACTTGACCGCCGTCCACTGCACCCATACCGACCCCGAGGACCTCGAGCGCTTCCTGGCCGGCGGCGGCACGGTCTGCGTCTGCCCGCTGACCGAGGGGAACCTGGGCGACGGCCTGCCCAACCTGACCGGCCTCTCCCCCGGCGCCGTCTGCCTGGGCACCGACTCCAACGCCCGCATCTCGCTGCTCGAAGAGATGCGCTGGCTCGAGTACGGCCAGCGCCTCCGCCACGAGCGCCGCGGCCTCCTGGACGACGGCCACGGCCACCCCGCCCGCGCCCTCCTCACAGCCGCCACCACCGCCGGCGCCCAGGCCCTGGGGCTCGAGACCGGCCGCCTCGAGCCCGGCCTCTGGGCCGACCTCGTGGCCATCGATCTGACGGCCCCGACGCTCGCCGGCTGGGAGCCCGACACCCTCCTCGAGAGCCTGCTCTTCGGCGCCGCCGAGGAGGCGATCGCGGCGACCGCCGTCGGCGGGGAGTGGAGCTCCAGCCGCTGACGCGGCCGTCCCACCCTGCAGCGCTGGTCAGGGGGCTGACCGAGCGGAGCTCGCCCCCCGGCTGACGGATGCGCCGAGGCAGACGCGGTTTCGCTTCCGGAGCCTCCGTCTCAGGTGCCAAGCGCCAGATTCTCCAGGGAGCCGCGCGGCGCGGTACGATTCCCGCCGGCGACCGGGGTCGCCGGCGCGGCCCATCGCTTCGACCCCGAGACTTCTTCGCCGGTCCCTGGAGGACGGTGCCATGTGTGGACGCTATACCCTCTCTTCCCCCATCGAGGTCGTGGCCGACCTTTTCTCCGTCGACGCCGGCCATGCCCCGGCGGCGCTCCCCCCGCGCTACAACCTGGCCCCCACCCAGAGCGCGCCGGTGGTGCGGATCGCCAGGGCGGGCGGGCCGCGCACGCTCGAGCTACTGCGCTGGGGGCTCATCCCCTCGTGGGCCAAGGAGGCGGAGATCGGCAACCGGCTGATCAACGCGCGCGCCGAGTCGCTGGCTGAGAAGCCGGCCTACAAGTCGAGCTTCAAGAAGAAACGCTGCCTGGTGGCGGTCGACGGATTCTACGAATGGAAGGCGGAGGGGAAAGTGAAGCAGCCCTATCTCATCCACCGCCAGGACGGGCGGCCGTTCGCCTTCGCCGGCCTGTGGTCGTCGTGGAAGAATCCCGAGGGGGAGACGGTCGACACCTTCACCATCGTCACCACCTCGCCCAACGGCCTCCTGGCACCGATCCACAACCGCATGCCGGTCATCCTGGAGCCCAAGGACTTCGACCTCTGGCTCGATCCCAGGATGGAGGACACCGAGCGCCTGCAGGCGCTGTTCGGTCCGGGGCCCGAAGAAGGCTTCGAGGCGGTGCCGGTGAGCCGCGCGGTCAACAACCCGGGGAACGACTCGCCGGACTGCATCGAGCCCCTGGCATGAGGACGGCGCCGAGGGCCGGCGCGCTCGGCGTGGCCCTCCTCCTGCTGCCGCTCGGCGCGGCCGCCGCCGTCCGGCCCCCGCCGAGCTTCGACAAGGCCGTCGCCCTCTGGCAGTCCGGCCGGCTCCCCGAGGCCCTGGCCGCCTTCCGCGCCGTGGCCGAGACGTCCACCGATGCCGCCACCGCGGTGACGGCGCGCAACAACGTCTGCTATCTCGAGATGGGAAGCGGCGACTTCGCCCGCGCCCGCCCCGACTGCCAGCAGGCGCTCGACGGCTACCGCTCGCTGGGCGACAAGCTCGGCCAGGCGCAGGCAGAGAACAACCTCGGCCTCACGCTCCAGGGGCTCGGCCGGATGGAGGAGGCCGCCCGCTCGTTCCGCGCGGCGCTCGAGCTCAATCGCCAGCTCGGCGAAGCCCTGGGTGAGGCGATCGACCTGGGGAATCTGGGCACTCTCGCCACCACCCAGGGGCGTTACTCCGAAGCCCTGGAGCTCGATCGGCAGATCAGCGCGCTCCTCGCCCGCCACGCCGGCGCGCCCTGGGTGGCCGAGCAGGCGGTGATCGAGCGGATCAACCGCGGCGCGGTGCTCGAAAAGCTCGGCGCCTACCGGGAGGCGCTGGATCTCTACCGCTCGCTCCTTGCCGACAGCGCCGCCCTCTCCCCCGGGCGGCGGGCCGAGCTGCTGATCAACAGCGGTGTCCTCTACCGCAACCTGGGCGATCCCGTCGCCGCCGTCGACTCTTTCACCACCGCGGCCGACAGCTTCCGCCGCCTGGGCGATCGGGCGGCGCTGTCGAACGCGCTCCTCAACCGGGCGCTGGCGCTCGACCAGAACCTCGCCCGGCCGGCCGACGCGGAGCGCGCCTATCGCGACGCCCTGGCGCTCACCCAGGGGGGCGGCGACCGCACCGAGGAGATCCAGGACCTGTTCTACCTCGGCCGCTTCCTGCTCGGCCAGAGGCGGCTCGACGAGGCCGAGGCCACCTTCGTCCGCGGCCTCGGGGTCGCCGTGCAGAGCGGCTCGGCGGAGGGGCGTTGGGCGTGCCAGGAAGGGCTCGGGCGGATCGCCTTCGCCCGCGGCGACCTCGAGCAGGCCCGGGAGCACCTCGAGGCG
>JADMIO011222291.1_pt1 | contig 10242 bp, 13 predicted proteins | sample 8958161 | NCBI WGS metagenome assembly JADMIO01 (sample SAMN16585339, study PRJNA669376) | soil metagenome | isolation source: Crop rotation soil | place: USA: Cullars Rotation, Alabama | collected 2011
CCGCCAGCAAAACCAGTAATGTCACGCGCGCGGTTCTAAAGCGAACGACACCGCGGGCCGAAGCCCATAAGCCGATGCTCAAGGCCAGGAACAAAGTGTTGAACAGGGCCGCCAATTTGCGTGCTGCTTCGCCGCCGGTGACCCCACCCATCAAAAGCGGTAGAACCAATATCGGCAAAAATGCAAGCAATGAGAGCAGGGAACTTAAACCCGTCGAACTGAGCTTACCCAACAGCACATCAATATGCTTAACGCGCGTAAGCAGGAGCAGTCCTAGAGTTCCTTCACGGCGTTCACTACTGATCGTGTCGCAAATAACCAGAGACGCGGCGCAACACAGCAGGAAGGCAGCCCCTATAAGGCCGTTGAAAAGTCCATGTCCAACCTGTCCAGATGTGGCAAAAGGCGTGGACGAAATCAGCAATGGGGCACAAATGAATACGCCGGCTGCGGCCACGATAAAGCGACTCCAATAATTAATCCGGCTCCGCGCTCGAATTCGCAGTTCGCGTTCGATGATTGGAAGGAAGGTCATACGACCAACGGTATTTCACCTGTCATACCTGAAAAAAGAAATTTGTCCCAGGTTAATAGTCTTGCTCATAAGTAGATTTGAACCCATTCAAACCAATCCAAACCGGTGTGTTCAGGTTTAAAAACTTCGCCGTGAATCGACTAACTCAAATCTACATTGCTTGAATGGACAAAACTCTCATTCCTGCCACATGGAAAATCGGTTTTCCCGGCAGTTCGCTGGTAATGAATTTATCCACACCCTGCCGAATAGCTGCGGCGATATTCAGCGCGTCTCCAGCGGAAAGTCCATACCTTTTGGCCAAGGCTAACGCTGTATTACCAAGCTCCTGGCTAAAAGGTTCGTTCGCTACGGATGAGTCAAAATGTTCGTTGTAGAATTCCACCTCAAATCGTCGCTTTTCAAAAATCGGTTTCGGCAGCATTCCAGCTTCACATTGTCAGAGGTGACAAACTTACGCTGATCATCGGCCATTACTTCCAGGACCATTTCCGCTGAGGGCGAAGCTCCTCCCCGCCATGCCGTCAGCAACACACCCGAATCGAGAAATGTTCTCAATGAAACCGGCCCCTTCGCTCGATTAGTTCCCTGGCAATCTCTTCACTATCCAACAACGGTTTGCGCTCGAGGCGGCCTTTCTTTAATAGTGCCGCCAGCCGGCGACCACTTTGCATTTTTGGTTTCCATTCCACAGAATGAGCGCGCGCGAGTTTTTCTTCCAAAGCAGAAATAACGAATCGGCTCCGCCCCTTTCCCGCCGGCGGCATGAACCGCAGGAGCCGTTCGGGAATCTTTACGCTAACTATTTTTGTCGTGGTCATACTTTACAGCATTACCGCGTCCGGGACGGTCAATTACAGCTAATATTAACTACTTAAACGCAGGTTCACACGCGCAAAACCCCTTCACGTTGGGTTGCATCGGTTGGAGATGCTGACGTGGTTTGCGGCACAATCGCCTATCGGCTCACAAACCGCTGGATTGTTCCCAATAAACAATTAGTTTCCCACTGTTCCATGGCAGACAAAGGGAAAATTTTAATCGGCAATGCCCAGGGGTTCTGGGGTGACAGTGTCGATGCACCGGCGCGACTGGTTTCTCAACAACCGGACCTGGATTATTTAACCCTTGATTACCTTGCTGAAGTGTCGATGTCGATTTTGGCATCACAAAAAGAACGAACACCAACTGCAGGCTACGCCCGCGATTTCGTTGAAGTGGTTCGCTCGCTGACTCCGTTTTGGCAGAAGGGCTCGAAAGTCCGCGTCATTTCAAACGCGGGCGGGTTGAATCCACACGGTTGCGCGCAGGCTTGTAATGAAGTTCTCCGCCAGGCCGGCATCCATTCAATGAAAATCGGTGTAGTGACTGGCGATGATGTTCTGCCGGTCATGAAAGGAGCCCGGACCAAGGGTGCAAGGTCAAACTTGTTTGCGAACCTTGAAACCGGGGAACCGCTTGCGAAAGTTTTGGGTTCGTTGGTCACGGCCAGCGCTTATCTTGGCGCACGATCAATTGTAGAGGCTTTGAAAGCTGGCGCGGACATTGTCATTACCGGCCGCGTTGCTGATCCGAGCTTGACGGTTGCGCCCTGTGTGGCGCAGTTCGGGTGGGACTGGAATGATCATGATCGAATCGCAGGCGCGACTATCGCCGGACATTTGATCGAATGCGGTGCTCAAGTCACGGGCGGCATTTCGACCGACTGGTTGAAGATTCCAGACCCAGCCAACATAGGTTTTCCCATCGTGGAGGTTAGTCCGGATGGGACCTGCGTGGTTACGAAGCCCAGACGGAGCGGCGGCATGGTGAATGAAAGAACAGTAAAGGAACAACTGCTTTATGAAATAGGAGATCCGGATAACTACTTAAGTCCCGATGTGACCGTTTCCTTCTTGTCGCTGGAAGTCTGCGAAGAAAAGAAAAACCGGGTGCGAGTCAGTGGTGCGCATGGGCGTTCGCCGACTTCGTCCTATAAAGTGAGCGCTTCATATCGGGATGGGTTCTGGGCGCAAGGCATGTTGACGGTTTTTGGGCGCGATGCCGTCGCCAAGGCTCGTCGTTCAGGCAACGTGATTCTGAAGCGAGTGCGCGAAGCTGGATATCGTCTCCAGAGATCCTCCATAGAATGCGTTGGGGCCGATGCGTGTATGCCAGGCCTGCTGGATAAATCGATCGAGGCAGAACTTCTGGAAACCGTGTTGCGGGTCACTGTAGCTGACGCCCGACGTGAGGCAGTGGAAAGATTTACCAAAGAAATGTCGCCACTGATTACCGGCGGTCCGCAGGGAGTTACCGGCTATGCAGCGGGCCGTCCACGCGTCCATGACGTGTTTGGTTATTGGCCATGTCTGATCGATAAAAAAGAAGTGAACCCCCAGGTGGTTATTCTGACCTCTGAACGATGAACATGCGATGAAGCAACGCTTAACCCAACGACTACAAATTTGCCTCGGAGAAATTGCTTATGCGAGAAGCGGCGACAAAGGTTCGAGCGCGAACGTAGGTGTGATCGCTCGCACCCCGCAGGCATTTGCTGTTTTGCGAAGCTACTTGTCCGAGGCGCGGGTGGAACAGTTTTTCAAGCCATTGGGCGTTGGCAAAGTGGTTCGATATGAACTGGCAAATCTGGGTGCCTTGAATTTTCTCTTGCCTGGCGTGCTGGCTGGAGGTGCGAGCCGTTCCTTGCGAACCGATGCGCAAGGCAAGACATTGGGGCAAGCTATTCTCGAAATGAAGCTCACGATCAGCAAAAGAGATTTGGTCATTTGCAAGGGCCAATCTTGAAAGCAGAGTTACCAAGAAGCCAGGTTTTGGGAATAAAAAGGCTTTAACAGAAGGCCGCAAAGAGAACGAAGGGCATGACGAACTTCAGTTCTGCTGGAGGAAATGATTGTAACTCGTTCAGCTTAGCGAGTCTGCGGATTGTTTCGAGGCATTGCTAATGCCTCTGTTGCCTCAGTTATCTCCTGTTCAACTGCTTGGTTACAGAAGGCCGGTTGTGAATTACTAATTCCGCGTGACAGAGGTGACCAGCTTTTGTCCTGTAAACGACGAATTCCGTAGAACGAGCAGTTATCTTAGACAATTTTCGGCGCGGAAACCGTCCCTTGAAGAAGAGATGTCGTCTGAACTTGATCTCGATCGGGTGTACGATCATCACGCCCAGGCTTTGTATGCTTACTTGCTTAATTTGACCCGTGATGAACAGGATACTCGCGACTCTCTCCAAGAGGTATTTATCAAGCTCGCGCGGCAGGCCGAGATACTAGAGAAGGCACGCGATCAACGCGCTTTTCTTATTCGGCTCGCCCATAACGCAGCTATTGACCTGATGCGTCGCCGGGGCGCGCGGGTCGGGAACCAAAACCAATTTGCCTCGGAACAGATTTCCCCATTTGCGCCTGCAACTGACCCGGACGAGCAATCGTTTCGCACCGAGCTGACCAATGCCTTGAATCAATTGCCTTCTGACCAAAGGGTTGTGGTCCACCTCAAGCTATGGCAAGGCCTCACCTTCGAGCAGATTGCGGATGTGTTGGGAGTTTCGCCTAACACGGCCGCCAGCCGATACCGTTATGGCTTAGACAAATTGCGCGTTCTGCTGCGTCCACTCTACGAAGAAATTAAATGAACACTGAAGATTCCTTTGAACAAAAACTTCGGCGTCAACCCTATCGTGAAGCGCCGCCCCGCTGGCGTGAAGAAATCCTGACCGGGGCGCGACTGGCCGCGACCGAGTCCAGCGCTGCAAGGAGGCCGACATCTGGCTTGTCGTTTTTTGCAGCTTGCCGAAGAAACCTGACCAATTGGCTCTGGCCTCATCCGACTGCGTGGGCCGGCCTGGCCGCGATCTGGTTGCTCATTCTGATCCTGAATGTGACCACGCGCGATTCAGCCAGACCTCAGCTTGCCGGCCAGAGCGCCCCACCCTCCCCAGAGTTGCAGGAATTGTTACGCGAACAGGAGCAAATGTTAGCGGATTTAATTGGGCCAGTTGAAAAGTCCGGGACGAGCGAACCGAAGCGTCGCCTTCCCGGACCTCGCAGCCAACGCCCTGTTGAATTGCTGAACATTTGATACCCTGAACTATGGATAGGGAAGCAGGCCATTTGAAGCGTCCATGGAATACTCCGCTCCGGGTCCTCGCGTGGTTCCTCGTGCTCACGGTCAGTGCATTTGGCCTGATCCTCGTAATCAACTTGGTTACTGGTGGTAGGCTTAATGTCTCCGACCTGCTTCATTATGGTTTGCCTATCTCTGTAGGTCTGGCTGGGGCAGCGTTGGGAGCCTTTTGGTTTTTCCGCTGGGTCTCCTGCTGGAAAAATTTCCGCCGCTTCTTATTTGTGACTGCCTGCCTTGTGACACTTGTTCTTCTGGCGTACGCAGAAGAAAATTGGCGCGGCAAACGCGCGTGGGAAAGGCACCGCCAATACTGGGAATCCCGCGGGGAGCACTTCAAAGTTGCTGCTTTTGTTCCTCCGCAAGTACCGGAAGAGAAAAATTTTGCGCTCACACCACTGCTGAGACCGCTCTTTGAATTCACTCGCAACGGGGCCGCCATCCGGGACACAAATCCTTTGGCAGACCTCGATAAGCTTTCCGCGCAACTTTCCGGCCAGGGCAAGAGCTCTGTGGAGTTGGGCAACCCGCAAAAGGGTACTCTGGCGGACTTAACTGCCTGGGCACAGTTCTATCGCGGCAATACCAATTATCCGCAGGCCCCTGCGAATACCACGCCTGCGGACACAATTTTAGTGGCGGTTTCCAAATTTTCTCCGGAGCTCAAGGAACTTCGTGAGGCCGCCGCTTCGCGTCCCTATTCGCGCTTCGCAATCGATTATAATTCTCAGCCACCGTGGGCCATTCTTGTGCCTCACTTATCTCGGGTCAAAGCTTTAACTGTCCTGACGCACGTGCGGGCCGTCGCCGAACTGGAAGCCAAGCGTGCACCCGAGGCATTTGAGGATTCGAAACTGGCCTTTCGCCTTTCGGAATCGTTGCGGGATGAACCTATCCTTATCGACCATCTAGTTCGCACTGCGACATTAGGCATGGCGTTGCAAACTCTACGCGAAGGAATCGCTCGCCATGCGTGGAGCGACGCGCAACTTGCTGAAATTGAGAGTTACCTCGGCTCAATTAATCTCCTGGCGGAGTACAAAAACGTGATGCGCTGCGAACGCGCCTTATCTAGCGAGGGACTGGATTACCTGCGGGGGCGAGCTGTCGAAGTCGTTCATGCCACGGGCGGCGATCTCAAACCATCGATGGGTGTGTGGCCGAGCGGTTGGTATTACCAAAACATGCTTACGATTTCCCGCTTGTATCAGGAATCTATTCTTCCCGCTGTGAATGAACAAGCGCGCCGGGTTTTTCCAGACATCACGGAAGCAGAAGAGAGTCGCATCATCCATATGCGCGCGGGTCCGTACACGATTTTCGCAAAGCTGCTCATGCCGGCTCTACAGAAGGCAGTGATTAAGACGGCACGGATGCAAACCTGCGTGGACTGCGCTCGCGTTGCCTGTGCGCTCGAACGTTACAACCTCGCGAAAGGAACCACCCCTGCCTCACTCGACCTATTGCTCCCGGCTTTTATCGACCGCATTCCCAACGACGTCATTGATGGCAATCCCCTTCGATATCGGTTGGATTCCAAAGGCAACTTTGTCCTTTATTCAGTCGGCTGGAATCGGACAGACGACCGAGGCGAACTGGCATGGAGAGGCGAGAAAAAGCCCGGCCTGGACGAGAGCAAAGGTGATTGGGTCTGGACGGCCCTTCCTCGCGAGCAGCGGGCCGCGCCCTGAAAGCTGAGAACACTTACGTTGGACAAAGGCGCTCAAGAAGCTGGACAGCGCAGCACTGCTCCGGTCCGATCTCATCGGCCGTTGAACTGAGTGGCCGGAGAGAGAACGACGGAGGCGCCGGGGGTGCCCTGGTCGAAAAGGATATGTGCATTCCTTGCGGAAGCGGGCAAGCGCCCAATACAAAGAGGCTCAAGATTTTCCATGGGGAGCTTTTTCGTTCATCGGGGAGAGCCGGGCAAACAGGTTTACCATTTATAACGAGCACAAATGAGGTGTTCTGATAACGGCCCGATTGACGCAGTCGGAAAAATTGCGAGCTGCTTCTGTAACGAGCCAGGGCACCAGTCTTTGCCGCGCGCTTCGGCTTGGGCGGCTCTTTTGGTTAAGTCCATGCTCATGCAGTTTGAACAGGAGATAACAGAGGCAACAGAGTATCAGCAGAGCGGCGAAACGAGTTTTCAGTATTCATGAACTCGCACTCAATGGTGAGACCCCGGGCGCGCCTCCGTGTCGCCACCGGCCTGTGGATCCTCTGTTTTTCCTCGGTTGCCTCATGTTCCATTCTGCCTCGCTGTCCCATGAGGAGCGCCGCCTGCAATATTATGCCGGTATCAAACGCGTTGGCGGCGCTGCTGTCGCCGCAGCGAATTCCGTTGCTCAGCACGAGTGGACTGCCCCTAATCACGTATTCGCGCCAAGGATGTTAATGGAGTTGACTGTCTTAAAGTGTTCAACTTTGACTTGAAGTTTAAAAAGACAAGAGCAGACAAAAGGCGGAGTAGCGGAAAAGGACATTGCTGAAATACTCCTCACCCGGCAGCGTGGGCCAGTATGCCGTCGCAGAGGGTCGTACCTCCAAACTGAACCTGACTCCTTCAAAGTTATCTGAAATAATGTAGACAAGATAAATTATGAACTCGTCATTGATTACGATAGAGCAGCGGCAAGAGGGAATCAGTATTCTTACATTGAATCGTCCAGCGAAACGCAATGCGCTGAACGCCGATTTGATGGAAACATGCTCTGAGGCGCTTGAGTCTCTGGCGCAAGATAAAAGCCAGCGCGTAATCATTCTCCGAGGCGAAGGACCGGTCTTTTGCGCGGGACTGGATCTTGAGGAAGCGTTCCTGCCGGAGAATGCCGACCGTACGGCTCGGCTGGTCGCGCGCGTGCTTCGCGCGGTTTATCAAGTGCCACAGGTCACCATTGCGGTGGTGCAAGGCGCGGCGATTGCGGGCGGCGCAGGGCTAATGTCAGCTTGCGACCTGGTCGTGGCAGCGCAGGATGCGCGCATCGGATATCCGGAAGTCAGGCGCGGACTTGTGGCGGCACTGGTGATGGCGCTTTTGCATCGGCAAGTTCGCGAACGCGACGCGCGCGAGTTGCTTTTGCTGGGTGAACTGATCTCTTCCGAACGGGCGCGGGAAATTGGATTAGTAAACCGCATCGTGCCGGCCGAACAGTTAATGGAGGAAGCAATGGCCCTGGCGCGAACGGCTTTGCTTGGCGGCCCCCAATCGATTGGCCAAACAAAGAAAGTTCTCGATGAGCTCTGGCCCTCGTCGTTCAACCATGAGCTGGACGAAACGTTGCTGCACCATTTATCCGCGCGTAACTCGAGTGAAGCACGAGAAGGGGTGGCCGCATTTCTTGAAAAGCGCCCTCCTAAATGGCAGCAGGATGCTATGTAAGGCCACCTTCTCGGCTTGGTATCCTTATCCTGATCGATTTTTACTTTTTTAAAACTTTTTCACTTGCCACATTTTGCGATTTGCGTAATAGTTAACCATATGGTTAAATATGGTTCCGGACTCGACGATGTCTTCGGCGCTCTCGCCGACCCGACCCGACGTCGTATCCTGGAAACCCTTTCACGCGGTGACCAATGCGTCACAGCACTGGCCAGGCCGCATCGCATGTCGCTGCCCGCAATTTCGAAACATCTACGCGTCCTCGAACACGCTGGACTCATCTGCCGCCGCCGCGACGGCCGCGTGCATCATCTGAAGCTCCATGCCAAACCGATGCGGGAAGCCGCCCAATGGATCAACGAATACCGTAAGTTCTGGGAAAGCGCGCTCGATTCACTGGCCAACTATTTGGAAAAACAAGACCAAACCACTGAACGAACCAAAATAAAGAAAGGAAAGTCATGACCACAATCCAGTCTGAAAACATAAAACTGAAACTCGAACGTCTAATCAAAGCTCCGCGCGAACGCGTCTTCAAAGCATGGACCGATCCGGAACAAATCAAACAATGGTTCGTGCCGTGCGAAAAAGCCGGTGAAGTCACAACCCCCTCCGCCAGGTGCGATCTACGAGTGGGCGGCAAATATCGCATCCAAACCCGAAAGGCCGATGGTGAATACTTCACCGCCGCGGGCACCTATCGCGAAGTTAAACCTCCCGAACGCCTAGTTTTCACCTGGGCCTGGGAGAAAGACGGCAGCGGACCCGATTTTGGCGAAGTCGAACCCGACGAAACGCTCGTCACCATAGAATTTCTGGCGCGCGGAAATGACACCTTGCTCATTTTCACCCACGAAAAATTCGCCAGCGCTGACAGTCGCGACCGCCATCTTGAAGGTTGGACCCGCATCCTGGACGGGCTGCAAAAACATTTCTAAATTGAGGCCTCGCCTCTCAGCCCAGCCCGGGTGTAGCTTTCGAGCGGTGGCGGGACGCGCCGCCGCTCAGCAATGTTACCTCAGCGTAGCAATGGAAGGCGGTGGAACGTCGCAACGCTGGACTGAGTGATTCAATCCCTTTGGGATTGGGACCTTCGATGAGCTTGGGGAAATGCGAATTCAACGGGATGAGCGCCGGCTAACCAGGAACTGCCAAATGTTCGTGGACAATGCAGTTTGTATGGTAGCACGCTCGAAACCACTTACATCGCCGTCGGCCTGTGGGAATGACCTGGGAGCATGGGGTCGCTTGACAGTCCTGGAACCGTAGCTGAGTCTCTCGGTATCAAGTTCATGAGAACCTGCGTATTGTTTGCCGTTGTGCTCTATTTGCTCAAGGCCGCCAGTCCAACATCCGGGTTAATTTCAGGCGGAATGGTAGCCGGAGGATCAGCGGCTGTCGGTGGTGGAACATTCGTGATCCTCACCCCACCCCTCACGAATGCTTTCGGACCAACCAACACGGTTGGGAGCGACAACTTTGAAAGTCTCAACCTGTTCGGTTTTAACGAACTGCAGGATGTTCTACTCACTTCCAACCTGGTGGTGGACGTCGGGAGCAGTCCTATCCCGGCAGGAACCGTAATATCCAGTCACTATGTTTTTTTTGATCCCGCTACGAATGAAAACATCGCCGGGGTTGTTGGTTTTGTTACCAATGTTCTCGGCGTCATTGCATCCAATACGAACCTCGCCAACAGCGATTTTCTCGCCGCTCCGGGCGTCAGTTATGCGGCGCCGGCCGCGCGCGGCCTGGAACCGGGCGACTCGGTCAGTATCAGCGGCGCCAAACAGATTATGGTGCAACTATCGGCTGGCTCGCCGGGAGATTACATCCGAGTCATTACCCAGGGAGTCAAAACGCCCGATCCAGTTGTAAACATTGGCCTCGACGGAACGAACTGTGTGGTTTCGTGGTTAACAAATCTGGCGGGATTCACTTTGCAATTCTCAACAGGCCTGAGTTCCCCTATTCATTGGACCAATCATCCTGCGAAACCTGTGGTGCTCGATCAGGAGTTTAAGATTACCGATGAGCTTTCTAGCGGGGTCCGATTCTTTCCAGCACAGTGGGATCCGAAGCTTGGAATTCACGTGACTTGAAGTCGCGGCCGCACTGACCCTATAGTGAGTCGTATTAATTTAAATCATACCAACATGGTCAAATAAAACGAAAGGCTCAGTCGAAAGACTGGGCCTTTCGT
>JADMIO011507147.1_pt1 | contig 10242 bp, 7 predicted proteins | sample 8958161 | NCBI WGS metagenome assembly JADMIO01 (sample SAMN16585339, study PRJNA669376) | soil metagenome | isolation source: Crop rotation soil | place: USA: Cullars Rotation, Alabama | collected 2011
CCCGCCCCTCCACCTGAACCACCGAAGGAGATCGCACAAGCGGCTCCCCCGCCTCCTCCTCCCGCGCCACAGGCTGCGCCCGCTCCCGCCCCGGAGCCCGCGCCTGCCCCTCCGGCACAAACTCAGCCTCTTCCGCAGTCCCTTCCGGCCACTGCCTCCGCGTTATTCGGTGTGCTGATCTTCGGTCTCAGCTGCCTTGCCGGATCGGCGGCCTTGCGATGGTGGCGCTCCGCGGCGTAGGCCGAAGCGCAGATTTCTTTCGTAGCTCGGCACAAAAGGAGAAACAATGGAAAGCCGAAATTTACGCTACTTTTTAGCTCTTGCTTTCGCGACGCTTACGTACGCACAGACTGGAACGCTGACGGGAACTCTGCAGGGCGCCGATGCCGCACCACCCGGACTCGTAATCGTCGTCACGAATGTCAACACAAATCAATCGCAGCGAGCGAACGTTTCCGATCAAGGAACGTTTAGCATGTCCCTTCCTCCGGGAACCTATCGCGTAGAACTCGAGCGGGCCGGGAAGAGAGAAACCATCAGCAACAGTGTGGAGATCAAGCCCGGGATCAATCCGCCCACCACGATGCAAGTGGACGCGGGACCGGTCACGGAGCTGATCGAAATTCAGGCTGAGGCGCCTTCCGCCCAGGACGATCCTCCGGACGTAGGACGCGCCTATGCGACGCGGTTCATTCGATCGTTACCGATCGTCGACCGCAATTATCAGGAGCTGAACGGCCTGATGACCGGTATTTCACCGCCTGTGATCACGTTCCCGGCGACAACGGATCCGGATAGATCGCGGACCTACAATACCAACGGGCTGCCCGCTTTCGCGAATGATAATCAGCTTGACGGCATCAGCATTCGCGAGCCCTTTACGGGCGTGTTGTCCACCAGGGTGCTACCCCTCGAAGCTGGCAGGCAACTCGATGTGCGAAGCAACTATTCGGCGGAACAGGGAGACGCGGCGGGTTCGATTACGAACATCCTTACGCGGCCCGGCACCAACGGCCTTCACGGTAGCGCGTTCGGATTCTTTTCGAACGACTTCTTGCAGGCACGGAATGCGCTGCGTCCACCTAATTTCCCCGATCCCAAGCTGCGTTTCTGGCAATACGGAGCAACAGCGGGCGGACCCATTGTGACGGATCAGGTGTTCTTCTTCCTCTCCTATCAAGGCATGAGGAATAACGGAAACCAGCTACAGTTTGCCACGGTTCCTACTCCCGAGGCAGCTGCTGGGAATTTGAGCGGGCTTGGCGCGACGATCTTTAACCCGGCCAGCGGCACAACCGCGGGAATCGGGCGGACACCCTTCGTGAATGCGACGATCCCGGGCGCGTTGATCAATCCTGTGTCCCGCGCTTTCCTTGCCAACCTGCCGGCCCAGAATGTCCCGGGCGCTGCTTACAATCTTGCCGGTAACGTTCCTTACTCCCTCGACAATGAAATCGGCGACGCGAAGGTAGACTATCGCTTCACGGACGCGACCACGGGCTTCTTCCGCTACGGAATCACCCATGCGAACGCGGCGAACGGGTCGATCTTCGGTCCGGTAGTTGGCGGGCCCACGCGTTCCGGGCTGCGAAATCACCACGGATCGGTCAGCGTTGTGGGCAACTACAACGGCTGGATCGCGGAATTGCGAGCCGGCTACAACCGCTACCGGAATTCGATCACCGATGATTCGACGGGGCAGCTGTCGGGCGTTAATTTCGGTACGGGAACGGGCCTCCCCGCCTTGTCCATCACTGGGCTCGGAACTCTGGGGACTCCGTTCGGACTGCCTTCGAAAAACATCAACAATAATTACGAAGGCGCTGCGGCATTCAACGTCATGCGCGGCCGTCACCAGATCAAGTTCGGAGTCGATATCCGCTCCAACCAGGCATCCGGATTTCAGAACATGCTTTACGGCCTGAACGGAATCAATGGAGGCTTCCTATTCGGACCCGGGCCGACCAGCGCCGCTGCCAGCGCAACGTTAGGGACCAACGCGTTTGCGAATTCGTTCGCAGCGTTCCTGCTGGGTGCTCCTACTACATCCGGAATCTTCAATCCGGCGGCCACACCATCATTCCACCAGATGCTTTACTCCGCGTACGCGGCCGACACCATCCGCTTAACTTCGCGCATCGCGGTAGATCTCGGCGTTCGCTACGACATTTACAGTCCGGTAAGAACGACCACCGCTAATTCGGCGCTGATCTTCAACCCGGCGACGAATACCACAACTGTGGGCGGCAACCCTGGTAATGAAGACTACGACACGAACAACGTTGCCCCGCGGGTGGGTGTTGCGATCCGTGCGACTCAGCGGACAGTATTTCGCGCAGGCTATTCGATAAACTACTTCCCGTTACCGTTCCTCTACTCGGGACTGAATACTATTGGTACGGGAGCTACCGCTGGTGTCGCGGGATCACTGCAGCCCACTTTGTTCGCAATCCCCACCGCGGGCATTGGAGCCGCTTCGCCTAACATTGCGCTCTCTACTCGTACCGGCTTCAACACGCCGTACACGCAAAGCTACTACGCCATGGTTCAGCAGGACCTTCCGTGGGGTTTCCTGTTCGATCTCGGCTACGTGGGAAATCAGGGCCGGCAGCTTCCCTTCACCCGAGCTCTTAACGCAGCGGTTCCGGGTACCGGTTCGGCGGGCGTGCCTTTCCTGGCAGCCGGGCGAAGCGCGGCGGTTACGGAAATCGGCACGGGGCTGACCAGCAACTACAATTCGGCGCAAGTCAATTTGACGAAGCACCTTTCGAAAGGTGCATCCTTTGCAATTGCGTACACCTGGTCTAAGGCGCTCGATTACGGACTGGCCCAAGTGAACAATTTCGATCGCAGCGCCAACTACGGTCCGGCGAATTGGGATCGAACACACGTACTCACCGTCAGTCACTTGTTCGCGCTTCCCGTAGGAATCGGAAGTCCCCGCTGGAATCGCGGAGTGGTGGGGCAGATCCTGGCGAACTGGGAACTCGTAGGCCTCTTCCGCTTCGCGACGGGCACGCCGATCAACGTCGTGACCGATTCGCTCGCATGCGCGTGTCCGGGAGTCAGCACTATTCAGGCGAACCCCGGAACAGTGGGAACCGGCAGATCTATCGGTTCGAACTTCTTTAGCGCGCCTCCTCTAGGTACGTTGGGAGCTCTCAGCCGCAACAGCATTCGCGGAGAGGACCTCACCAACTACAATCTGTCGCTCTTCAAATCGTTCGCGATCAAAGAGAACTACAAAGTGGAACTGCGTGGCGAGGCGTTCAACCTCTTCAATAATTTCGCTGGGGCGAACGCCGCGAGCAACATTAGCTTGCCGGTATTTGGACAATCGAGCGCGCCGTTAAACGGATTCGGCGGCCGATTGTTCCGCGTCGGCGTCAGAGTACTGTTCTAACGCCATTTACAGCAGGAGTTACCCCGATGGAGATCATCCGCCCCAACATTCGATATGTGAACGTGCATCCGGTGGAACGATGGATTTCGGTGGCGGCGGGCGGGTGGCTCGTTACTACTGGAGCCCGGCGGGGGACGCATGGCGTCCTCCGCATGCTCACGGGAGCAGAACTTATCCGGCGCGGCGTCACTGGGCAGTCCGGAATGTACCGCGCTTTCGGTGTTCACACCGCCGTCAAGCAAGGCGACCGGCTTCCCTATGAACTTGGGATTCGCGCACGCGCCGCCGTCACAGTGCTTCAACCTCGCCAAGACATATTCCAGTTTTGGCGGCAGTTCCATAATTTGCCGCGTTTCATGAAGCATCTGGTCTCAGTGAACACGCTCGATGAGCGGCGATCACACTGGATTGCCCGAGGGCCGCAAGACCGGCGCGTGGAATGGGACGCGGAGATCATCAACGAAGTCCCCAACGAGTTGATCGCGTGGAAATCGCTTCCGGGGAGCGATGTCGATAGCGCGGGATCCGTTCGTTTCAAAGACGCACCCGGTGAGCGGGGAACGGAGATCCGCGTAGAGATGCAATATAATCCCCCGGCCGGCATCATAGGCGCGAACGTCGCTCGGTTGTTCGGCAGAGAACCGGAGCAGGAGATACAGGCGGATCTTAACCGGCTGAAGCAGTACCTGGAAACCGGGGAGATCCCGACGACCGAAAATCAGCCGAAGGGCGCCGCGAAACGAGGCTCGTTCTCCACCGGGCGTCTGATCGACAAGGTGGTTGCATGAAGGCCGCCTGCTGGTATGGCAATGGCGACATTCGTGTCGAAACCGTTCGCGATCCTACCATCATCGATCCTCATGACGCTGTGGTGAAGATCAGTCTGACTGCAATCTGCGGGTCCGATCTGCATATCTACAACGGCTACATTCCCGGCATGGAGCCCGGCGACATCCTCGGTCACGAGTTCATGGGGGAGATCGTCGAGGTGGGCGCCAAGGTAGAGCGTGTGAAGAAGGGCGATCGGGTGGTAGTTCCGTTCACTATCTGCTGTGGAAAGTGCTTTTTCTGCAAGACGCAGCAGTGGTCGCTTTGCGATAACACCAATCCAAACGCTCCCGTCTTGCAGAAGATGTATGGGGCGACCGGGTCAGGGTTATTCGGGTATTCGCATCTGTATGGCGGATACGCAGGGGGGCAGGCGGAATACGCTCGTGTACCGTTCGCCGATGTCGGCCCGATCGTAATTGAGAACGGCTTGTCCGACGAACAGGTGCTCTTCTTGTCCGATATCTTCCCGACCGGCTACATGGCGGCGGAGAACTGCAACATCCAGCCGGGCGATGTCGTGGCGGTTTGGGGATGCGGACCAGTGGGCCAGTTCGCGATTCGCAGCGCGTACATGCTAGGGGCGGAGCGCGTGATCGCCATCGATCATATTCCCGAACGTTTACGCATGGCAAAGAACATCGGCAAAGCCGACGTTATCGATTACTCCTCGACCGATATTCTTGCCGAACTAAACGACATGACAGGCGGTCGCGGTCCCGATTCGTGCATCGATGCGGTGGGCATGGAGGCGCACGGCAATGGAATCCAACACGCTTACGATCGAACCAAGCAGGCGCTGATGATGGAGACGGATCGTCCGGGCGTCCTGCGCAAAGCGATCATGGCTTGCCGGAAAGGCGGTACTGTTTCAATTCCCGGCGTGTACGGCGGCTTCATCGACAAGGTTCCGATGGGCGCGGCGTTCGCCAAAGGTTTGACCCTCAAAATGGGTCAGACGCACACTCCGAAATACCTTCGCCCGCTTCTCGATCGTGTGCAGAGCGGGGAAATTGATCCATCGTTCGTCATATCGCACCGGACGACGCTGGATGAGGCGCCGGCAGCCTACGAAATATTCAACCGCCGGGAGAACGGATGCACGAAGGTCGTCATGAGGCCCTCATGAAGACGAATCGTCCCGCATACCTGGCGGCCGCATGCGGCCTCGGTGCAGGCATGCTGCTAGTGAAATCCCGCCTTCGGCACAGGCGCGATGCCAATATCAGCGGACAAGTGGTTTTAATCACCGGAGGTTCGCGAGGACTCGGGTTCGCGATGGCCCGCGAATTCGGAAGCCTGGGATGCCGGGTGGCGATTTGCGCGCGTTCCGAGGACCAACTAAAAGAAGCGCTAGCGCTGCTTCGAAAAGAGGGGATCGATGCGTTCGCGGTGCCCTGTGACGTTACCGATTTGTCGCAGGTCCAGAGGATGGCCAGCGACATACGGGACCACTTCGGCCGGATCGACATTCTGGTGAACAACGCGGGCGAGATTCTTGTCGCGCCCGTGGAGAATCACACCATCGAAGATTTCCGGCGCGCCATGGACGTGATGTTCTGGGGCGTGCTGTATCCGACCCTCACGGTGCTTCCGCAGATGCGAGCCCGCGGCAGCGGCAGGATCGCGGCCATTGCCTCGATCGGCGGGAAAGTCAGCGTACCGCATCTCTCCGCGTACAGTTGCGCAAAGTTTGCCGCCGTTGCGTTTTTTGAAGGCCTTCGGGCGGAGATGGCTCCCTACGGAATTCGTGTTACGACCATTGCTCCAGGATTGATGCGAACCGGCTCCTACGTGAACGCGCGCTTCAAAGGCTACTCGGATCGCGAAGCTGCGTGGTTTAGCGCCGCCGCGTCCATGCCGGGGATCTCGATGGGTGCGGAGAGGGCGGCGAGCCAAGCTGTCGCCGCAATTCGTAAGGGCACAGCTGAAAAGGTGTTATCAACTCCCGCGAATGTGCTCGCGCGCATTCAAGGCGCCTTTCCAGGCTTAGTGCCGGAAGTAATGAGCGTCGTCAATCGCCTGCTCCCTGGGCCGAGCGACGATGAATCCCAAAAAACGGGAACTGAATTGCAGGCAAAACAGGGACGGGTGCTTGACGCGTTGACCGTCCTTGGCCGGCGCGCGGGTGTACGTCTGAATCAGGCAACGGCTCGATAGCCGCACAGATAGCGCCTGATTGAAGGAAGTGCTTCATGAAGCGCGTTTATCTGCAAATCAACGTGGCCGTCGTGCTATGCGCACTCGCGATGCTGGCGGCCGCGCAGGTTCATCACTCTGAACTGCCGCTCCCATTTGCGACACCCTCGGCAACAAAGTTTCCTATCGTGATCGGTTGGCCCGCAAATAAAACTCCGCAGGCTCCCGAGGGCTTTCAAGTCGATCTCTTCGCTTCCAATCTGGACGGCGCGCGCTGGATCTATGTGCTGCCGAACAATGACGTGTTGGTGGCTCAGTCGAAGACGGAAGACAGCGGGAAGGATAGTCCGGAGCTAAAAGAGAAAAAACTCAAAGCGAAGATGATCGGGGCCTCTCCCAATCAAATCACCCTCCTGCGGGATGCCGATAAAAACGGCAGTTTCGAAACTCGCAAGGTGTTCTTATCGAAGCTCAGGCAGCCGTTCGGGATGCTGCTGGTGGGAGCTGACTTTTACGTGGCGAACACGGATTCGGTCATGCGCTATCCCTACAAGAAAGGCTCGGATCACATTGAAGGCGATAGCAAGATGATCGCCGAGCTTCCCGCCGGCGGATACAACTACCATTGGACGCGCAACATTGTCGTCAGCGGCGACGGAACGAAACTGTATGTGACCGTCGGCTCCCAGACCAATGTGGATGAGGAAGGTCTGGATGCCAAGGAGCCTAGCCGCGCGGCGATCCTCGAGATGAATTTGGACGGTTCGAATCAACGCATCTTCGCGTCGGGATTGCGCAATCCGAATGGGATGGATTTCTTCCCGCGTTCAAATGCTCTGTGGACAGTGGTCAACGAACGCGATGAAACCGGCGACGACCTGGTTCCCGATTTCCTGACGGCAGTTCAGGACAACGGATTCTACGGATGGCCGTATTCGTACTTTGGCCAGCATCAAGATCCTCGCCATAAGGGGAAACGTCCCGAATTGGTGGCTAAAGCGATTCTGCCGGACGTGCCGTTGGGTGCTCACACGGCTTCGCTAGGAATGACCTTCTATCGCGCCACGGCTTTTCCGGAGCATTATCGCAACGGGGCTTTTATCGGGCAGCACGGTTCCTGGAACCGGTCGAAATTTAGTGGCTATCAGGTGGCATTCGTTCCCTTCACATTGAAGGACGGCAGGCCGGCCGGACCGATAGAGCCGTTCCTCACAGGCTTCATCGCATCGGATGAGCGTAGCGAGGTTTACGGCCGCCCGGTCGGCGTCGCTGTATTGCAAGACGGATCGCTATTGGTCGCCGACGATGCTGATAGCAAGATCTGGCGCGTTCGCTACATGGGGGGAGCCAAGAAGTAGTTTTTTGAAGGACCTCCGGACAGTCCCCTTCGAGCAATAATGGTCGAGAACCAGTCAAGGAGGGGCCATGAACAGCAAGAGCTACCCGATGCTTGCGATGTTGCTCGCTGGCATCGCTGCGGCAATTTTCGCGATCCAGCAGCCCGTGTCGGCACAGCAAGGTGGGCAGAAGGGCGGAAAAGGCGGAAGCGCGAAACCCGCTCCACCTGCGAATTTGCCGGCAGGACCTACTGCGGTTCCCTTGCCGGCACTATCGGCGAAAATCACCGGCCCCGGCCCGATGTACGATTCGGCTGTCTCGCAGTGGCCCGGCCGCGACGTGAAGTTTTATAAGTACGACACATCTGAGTACTTCGTCTCCGGCACCGCCAATGGCAAGCCGTATAAAACGCGCCTGGTCATTCGCAAGCCTTCGGATAATTCGAAGTTCACCGGACTGGTGCTTGCCGAATCCATGCACCCGGCCGGGAACGCGCACGGCTTCGAGTTCACGGGCGTCTACCTGATGGATGCGGGCCACATCGCGGCGGAGATTCTGACCAGCGGACCGGCGCGGCTGCTCGAAACGAGCAGGGAGCGCTACGCCGACCTTACGATGTCCAACGATCAGACCAACGAAATCCTGGCACAAGTGGGCGCGCTGCTCAAGAGCAATGCCGCCAAGGGCGCGGGCGGACCGCTAGAGGGCCTGACCGTGCGCAAGATGGTGCTATTCGGGACGTCGGCCAGCTCGTTCGTGTTGACGCAATACCTGCCCGCGCACATGGTCTATCGAACGCCGGACATGCAACGTATTTATGACGGATTCATGCCGACTTCAAACGGCACGAATATACAGCAGGTCGATGTGCCGATGATACAGATTCCCACGCAGCACGAATACGAGAACATCGGCACTACGCGGCAGGATGGCGATGCTGCGGGCGATCAGTACCGCGATTTCGAATTCGCGGGCATGGGGCATTTGGACTCGCGCAACAATCAGGCGCGGCTGCCGCAGAGCGCGTGCGTGAATACGCTCAGCAAGTACCCGCTCGAAGCGTACATGGCAGTCGGGCTCTATCACTTACTGCGCTGGGTGGATCAAGGGATCGCCCCGCCGCACGCGGATCGTGTTCTGATCGATCGCGACCGCAACAACGACGGCTCCCTGATGGCGCTCGATGAGAACGGCAACGCAAAGGGCGGCATTCGCAACCCCTACGTGGATCTTGCGGTCGCAAAGTACACGGCTCGCAATACGGCGGCGCCGGTCAACGGTAACGCGCAGCTCTGTGGTTTGAGCGTGTATCAAACGCCGATCGCTAAAGAGAAGCTGCGAAAGATGTACGGCGATAAGGACAAGTTCGTCAAGAAGGTCGACGCGCGCCTGAAAGAACTGGAGAAGGCCGGCTGGTCGCTACCTGTCTATCACGACTTGATCCTGGCGGACGCGCGCGCTGTCGAGTTCTAGCCGATTTACGCGAGAGGAGATCTTCCGTCATCTGCTGTGCCGAACGCACGACATTTCCGCGTGCTCTGGCAATATCGGCATTGCGGGCACAAGGAGAACCGTGGCGCCGCGACCTTCACAGAACCTCAGCATAGAGCTTCGCCGATATATAATCCCGGCATGGCTCCAACGCAACGAATCTTGATCCTCCTTTTCGGCGGGTCTGCGGCTCTGGCCCTGGCGCAGGATGCAGCGATGATGCAGGCAGACTCGGCATTTGCGCAGGCGATCGCCGCGTCCAATAAGGCGTCGATCGAGAAATTTCTTGATGCTGATTTTACGTGGACCACCGTCGCGGGCAGCGTTCAGTCGAAGGATCAGGTTCTGCGTGACCTCCCGAAACCTTTGATCACGGAGGCCAAGAACGCCGAAACGAAGGCGTATACCTACGGCGATCTTGGCAATGTCCAGGTGAATTCAGGACGAGCGCACGTGCTCCGTGTGTGGGTGAAGTGTCCCAGCGGGTGGAAAGCGATCGTCTACCAGGAACTGATGTCGCGTGAATCGCCTCCGCAGTTCACACCCGGCGCTGGAAAGGAATGCGAGAATCCGTGCAAGAGCATCGCCTTTACCCCGAAGACAGAGACGGAGCGGCAAGTGGTGGCCGCTTATTTGAAACTGGAAACAGCAGCGCACGCGCGGAACGCGGAGGGTTTCGGTCCGATGGTCGGCGATGAGTTCGTGGCGCTCAGCTCCAATAGCGACAAGCTCCAGACGAAGCGCAGCCGCATCGAAGAGTTCAACCGCTCCAAGGACGGCGGCCTTGCACCTACACCCCTCCAATCCGGGCGCATGCTCGCTTTCGGAGACGCGGTTCTGATGATTTCAGAACACAAACCGGATCGCGGGAGTCCGCTGCACGTCACGCGGATTTGGGTGAAGCGCGGCGGCGGTTGGGTCGAGACGCTGAGCTTCCAAACAGCTCGGGCCAACTAACGCGTTAGCTAGTTCGAAACCTTCGCCCACACTTTCCAGCACATTGGGATCCTAAGCTTAGAATTCCACGTGGACAAGTTGTCGCG
>JADMIO011575679.1_pt1 | contig 10242 bp, 11 predicted proteins | sample 8958161 | NCBI WGS metagenome assembly JADMIO01 (sample SAMN16585339, study PRJNA669376) | soil metagenome | isolation source: Crop rotation soil | place: USA: Cullars Rotation, Alabama | collected 2011
GGCGGGGGATGGGGCGGGCCGTACGTGCAGCGCGAGGAATGGATTGATGTGAACGTGCAGGCACTGGGGGTGCTGAATCGGATGCCGGAGGCGGATCCGGCGGAGATGGCGCAGGCGTGGGCGGCGGCGGCGTTTGGGGTGGCGGAAAGTTCGCCGCCGGCGCCGGCGATTGCGGAATTGCTGATGCTGTCGGCGCCGGTGATCCGGAAGCTGCTGTATGTGTCAGCGCTTTCGGGCAAGGCTGGTGGGGAGATGGCATGGGTGAAGGATGATGTGCTGGATGTGGAGGCGGTGTATGCCGCGGCCGTGCGGGCGGTCGAAACCGGTGTGGCGGCGGCGGCGATCCAGGAGAAGCGTGAGGCGCTGGAGGGGGTGGACCGGATCACGCGGTTGTTCGATATCGCATCGCCGGAACTGCCTAATAAGAGCCAGGCGCGGGACCTGACAAATTGCCTGGCCTATTTCCAGAGCTTCGCGGGGACGGTGGCGCACCTGTTCATGGGATTTGTGCGGTACACGGCGTGGGTGAACTCGGGACGGACGGATGCGGAGCTTGCAGAAGGAGCTGTGACGCATCTGCAGACGGCGCAGGCACAGTGGCAGTTGCATACGCAGCGTTTTGCGATGCAGCCGGGGGCGCCGACGATGTTCAATGAGCTGGGGTTGTGGGATCGGACAAATGCGTGTTTGTTGGAGATGCAAGACGAGTGATTTTTCCTCGCACGCTGAGGGACGAAACACGAAGGCACGAAGAGACGAAGACCCACGAAGAAATCTGACGGTGGATCAGATGTAGTCTTTGCCCCCGGATTTTTCGACCTCGGTGACGATGGTTTTGATTTTTTCAGCGTCGGCGGCCGGGCAGACGAGGGTGGCGCGCGGGGTGTGGATGATAATGAGGTCGTTGCAGTTGATGGTGGCGAGGAGGTGGGCGGGGTCTTCGCTGACGGCGAGGATGTTGCCGGAATTCAGGTGATGTACTTTGGTGCCGGCGGCGGTGCGGTTGCCGCTGGCGTCGGGCGGGAGCGTTTCGCCGTAGCTGGGCCAGGAACCGACGTCGAGCCACTGGATGGGCATCGCGACGGTGGCGACGTGCGGGGCATTCTCCATGACGGCAAAGTCGATGGAGATTTTGGGGAGGGTGGGATAGGTGGCATTGAGGACTTCGGTCTGTTTTGGCGTGTCCCAGGCGTCGGCGATTTTCATCAGGCCTTCGTACGCGACGGGGAGATGTTGCTTGAGCTGGTCAAGGATGGTTCGGGCTTTCCAGACGAACATGCCGGAGTTCCAGGCATAATTGCCGGCGGCAACGTATTGCTTCGCCATCTCTTCCTTGGGTTTTTCCCGGAAGGCTTCGACTTTGAAGACGCCGGGAAGGTCGGGGAGCGGGTTGCCGCGCTGTACGTAGCCGTAGCCTGTGGCGGGGAAGGTGGGCGTGATGCCGAAGGTGACGAGGAGTTCAGGGTGTTTGTCGACGGCGTCGAAGGCGGTGCGGAGGGCGTTTTGAAAGACATCAATGGGGGCGATGATGTGATCGGCGGTGAGGACGGCGAAGGAGGCATCTGGATCGCGCTTGTGGAGGACGGCGGCGGAGAAGCCGACGGCGTTGGCGGTGTCGCGGCCCATGGGCTCGCCGAGGAGTTGGGACTCGGGAAGGAGCGGGAGATCGGCAAGGACCTGTTTGGCGTAGGCAGCGCCGGTGCAGATGTAAATATTGCGGGCGTCCACGAGGCCGCGCAGGCGATTGGCGGCGACCTGCAGGAGCGACTGCGGTGGCGCGTCGGGCGTGTCGCCTGCGATGAAGCGAAGAAGTTGCTTGGGCTTGCCTGTGCGGGACATTGGCCAGAGCCGCGTGCCGGCGCCGCCGGCCATGATGACTGCGTATCGCATGAGGGATTCCTCGAGGGGGGCGAGGCAGGCGTGTCTCCGCGAAGCAGGCGGCAGGTCTGCATCACCAGAAGAGGCGTTATAATCGATGGGCGGATGCGGGCAACTCCTGCGGAGCAGAAAGATGAAACACGATCACAAGTGGGTGCGGCGCGGGTCGGCACTTGCCGCGATGGTGCTGATGACCATCGCGCCCGGTCAGGAAATGGCCCAACGGGCGGGGCAGGATGCAAATGATGTAAAGATCATCAAGCCGACGGTCGACAAGGCGGCGGGGCGCGTGACCATCGCGGGGGCGTTCTGGAATCAGAAGCTGGCGGACTGGGTGGAAGTGGCGATGTGCGGGAGGCCCTCGGATTTCCTGCACGAGACGCTGATTTGCGCGACGACGACGCGGGCAGAGATGGAGAAGGCGCTGCGCGAGGCCGGGTTTCGTGATGCCGACGTGTGGGCGGACTCGGCGAAGGATTTTCCGCGCGTGCGCGGGGACCGGCTGCTGATCCTGGTGACGTTCTCGCAGGACGGAAAGCAGGAGACCTACGCACTGGATGAACTATTGTCATTCCAGGGATGGGGCGCGGCGGTCGGGCCGTATGGCTTCATGTTCAAGGGAGATCCGGAGCGCGGCAGTAAAGCGCCTGCGACAGCGCCGGCGAATCCCTTCGCCCCCCCACCGGCGGCTCAATCTGCCACCGATGCGGACAGCGTGAAGATTCTGCGCGACGATCCGCAGATTGCGCTGGTGTTCAAGGGGCTGCAGTCGATGTCGCAGTCGCTGGCAGATTACCCGCTGGCGTACGACGACTGGGTCTATCCGATGCTCAATTACAGCAGGAATTATGGGGCGATGGCCCCGGCGGTCTTCAATTCCAACGGTCAGATCCCGGTGACGATCTCGCTGGAGAAGGTGAGCGAGGAGGAATTGCTGACGCGCTCGGCGAAGGTCTGGCACGATGCGGGCTGGCGGGAGGCGATTCTCAAGCAGGTGAATGTGGCGAAGGGGATCGACAATCTGAAAGCGGTGCTGTTGAAGACACGCGAAGCAGCCGCCGCTGAAAATAAGGTGGAACGTCCCGCACCGGATCACGCCGAAATTCTTCGTGAGTTCGGAAGGCGTGAGCAGTGGTTGCTCGCCGGCATCGAGCGCGGCTATGCCACGCTGGATGCGGCGTGGGCGGCCTATGGTGCGGCACATGCGAAGTTTCAGGGCGACGATCCTCGGTTGCTGGAACAGTTGCAGCAGCAGGCGAAACTGTGGGCAGAACACCTGGAGTTGACCCGGGTTGCCGCGGAACAGCGGGCGATCGTCGCTGAGTTGCAGGCCGAAACGAAACCTGGCGGAAATCCGCGCACGGTGAACGGAAAAATGCTGGTGGCAGAGTCGGCGGCACTGGCGGCGGAGAGCAAACAGGATGTGGATTACTGGAAGGAGCAGTGGTCAAGGCTGGATCCCGCGAACGACCCGCGCGTCGACTGGATCAAGACGGTGCACCTGCAGGTGGAACTCGCCGATGCAAGGCAGGAGACGGCGAAGACCGGGGAGGCCCTTGGAAAAATGATGCAGGCATCGCCCGAGATTGGGCCGACGGAGCAGGCCGCGGCAAGCCGTTATCGCGCGGCAAGCGCGCGGATCGGGCTGGCGGATGTGGGGCTGAAGCTGGCGGGGGTGAGCTTTGAAATCAGCAAGCGCGAGAGCTTTGAGAACGATCCGGATCTGCCCAAGCTGCGGGAAACGAAACAGCAATTGGAGCAGCAGCTCAAGGCGCTGCAGGCGGCTACGCAGCCAGCGCGGTAGATCCTTATACGTGCAAAAAAAAGGACGGCGCCCGTTGGAGGGCGCCGTTCGGAGTTGGCAGAGAGGCCGACGTTACCGGTTGTTGGCACTGCCGCCGGGGAGGCCGGAAGCGGCGCCATTGGAGCTCATGCCGTTGGAGCTGCCGGGAGTGACGGGGACGGGGCGTGGCGCGGTAACTTGTCCGGAGGCCGTTCCGCCGGGCCTGGTGGCGGGGCCTTGCCCATTCATCGCGGTGCCCGGGGTGTTATTGACCGAGCCGGGGGTGGCGCCGCCGGGGACGAGGACGTTGTTATTGCCGATGGCGCCGGTGTTACCCGTGGTGTTGGTGGGCGTGTTGCCAGTGGTATTCGTGGGAGTATTTCCGGTGGTGTTGGTCGGCGTGTTGCCGGCGCCGATGATGCCCGTGCCGCCGGTGGCATTACCGATGGAGCCGGTGGGGGCATTTCCACCCATGCCGCTGGTGGGGGCATTGTTGGTGAGCCCGGAAGTGGGGGCATTATTGGAGAAGCCGCCGCCGTTGGGCGCATTGTTGGTCAGGCCGCTGGTTGGGGTGTTGTTGGAAAAGCCGCCGCTGGTGGGTGCGTTGTTGGTCATGCCGGAGTTGGGGGCATTATTGGTCATGCCGCCGGTCGGACCATTTGTGCCAACGGTGGAGGTGCTTCCACCCATGCTGCCGGCGGCGCCAGCCGTGCCGCCGGATGCCCCGCCCGCCGCTCCACCTGCGCCACCTGCGGCACCGCCGCCAGCCTGGGCGAACGTGGGAAGTGCGAGTGCCAGAGAAAGGCAGGCAGCCGCGGCGGCTGCGATCAGTCGTGGTGTATGCGAAGTCATTGTCATTTCTCCAAAGTTCAGGGGTCAGCTACCCTCCGCGACCGAGCCCCAGCCGCGAACCTCAGCAAAAAGGGAGTGACCAGACAGGGGGTAGTGTCGCAAGGGAAGTGCCGGACGGACGCGAAGTTGGGAATTGAGCGGGCGGACGGAAGGTTTTACAGGCTCATCAGGCGGTGTCGCTGTTTGAACCCCCCTTGTTTGACATCGATCGCCACGTACAATTAACATACTGGTCTGGACCCGGCAGGGAGGCAGATCTCCGGCAAGGCGGGTCCGGAAAACATGGTGGTGTTAGCTCAGTTGGCTAGAGCATCGGGTTGTGGTCCCGAGGGTCGCGGGTTCGAGTCCCGTACATCACCCATCACCAGGGAAGTCTCTCTCCCGGTGCGGCTTGAATGGCTCGAACGGGCTCCTAACCGGGGCATGTTGGAGTGAGCAAGCCAATCCGCCGATAAGGAAAGGGACATCCTTCCTCCCTCCCGTTTCGCAAGCCGCGCTTCGGGGCCTTGCCTGGGCTGTCAAAAACGCAGTTACCCTTGCAAGGCCGCGTTGCCGCAGGTAGACTTTCCCGTCTTACTTGCGGCGGAGCGTCCCCGCATTTGCTTGCTGTTGTAGCTCAGTTGGTAGAGCACGTCCTTGGTAAGGACGAGGTCATGGGTTCAAGTCCCATCAACAGCTTAGTCTTTTGGACAGACCAACGAATACGGAATCAGCTCCGAACCCTGGAATGGAAAAGCGTCGGTTGGTGACGTGGGTTTCGGTCTCGCAACATTCCGCACAACTCTCCTCGGGAGGTTTTATCCATGGCCAAGGGCGTATTTGAACGTAAGAAACCGCACGTGAATGTCGGCACCATCGGTCACATCGACCACGGCAAAACGACGCTTACCGCTGCACTGACCACCGTGCTGGCCCAGAAGGGCCTGGCCACGGCCGTTGCGTACGATACCGTGGCGAAGGCCTCGGAAAAGCAGGGTCGCCGCGACCCGTCGAAGATCGTGACCATCGCCGTCTCGCACGTCGAGTACGAGTCGGACAAGCGTCACTATGCCCATATCGACTGCCCCGGCCACGCTGACTTCGTCAAGAACATGATCACCGGCGCCGCCCAGATGGACGGTGCGATTCTGGTCGTGTCGGCCGCTGACGGCCCGATGCCGCAGACCCGCGAACACGTGCTCCTGGCCCGTCAGGTCAACGTGCCGAAGGTGGTGGTCTTCCTGAACAAGATCGACCTTGTTGACGATCCCGAACTGCTCGACCTCGTTGAGCTGGAAGTTCGCGAACTCCTCAGCAAGTACAAGTTCCCCGGCGATGAGATCCCGATCATCCGCGGCGCCGCGGTCAACGCCCTCAAGAACCCGACCGACGCCAAGGCCATTGAGCCGATCATGAAGCTCGTCGAAGCCCTCGACAGCTACATCCCGGAACCGGTCCGCGAGACCGACAAGCCCTTCCTTATGCCCGTTGAAGACGTCTTCGCGATCAAGGGTCGTGGCACCGTCGGCACCGGCCGTGTGGAACGTGGCGTGATCAAGGTGGGCGATGAAGTCGAAATCATCGGTCTCCACAAGGAAAACAAGAAGTCGGTCGTCACCGGCGTCGAAATGTTCCAGAAGACCCTCGACCAGGCGATTCCCGGCGACAACGTCGGCCTTCTGCTCCGCGGCGTTGAAAAGGACGCCCTCGAGCGCGGCCAGGTTATCGCCAAGCCGGGTTCGATCACCCCGCACACCAAGTTCGAAGCGGAAATTTACGTGCTGACCAAGGAAGAAGGCGGCCGTCACACGGCATTCTTCACCGGGTACCGCCCGCAGTTCTACTTCCGCACGACCGACGTGACCGGCTCGCTGACCCTCCCGGGCGGCACGGAAATGGTCATGCCGGGCGACAACGTGAAGATCAACGTTGACCTCGGTGAGACCCCGATCGCCATGGAACAGGGCGTCCGCTTCGCGATTCGCGAAGGCGGTCGTACGGTTGGCGCTGGCGTCGTCACCAAGATCCTCGCCTAAGTAGTGCGGAGTACAGGCTTTAGCCTGCCTCCGGTGGCTGAAAACCAGGTTTCTCAGCCAAAAACCTGATGTTGGAATTTTGATCGGGGCGGTTTTCACAAACCGCCCCGATCTTGCTAAAATGACTGGTCCGGCTGACCCAATTTGTCGGCCCCTCTTTTCCCTTAAGGATGTGACACATGGCTCGCGAATGGGTATGGCTGCAATGCACCCAGACCGGTGATCTGAACTACCGGATCACGATCGATCCGAAGGAATACGACACCAAGAAGCTCACCAGCAAGTTCTGCCCCCGTCTGCGCAAGCACACGGAACACAAGGTTAAGAAGGGCAAGTAAACCGCAGTTTCGAGTGTCAAGTTTCAAGTTTCCAGCAGCATCGCAGCGGCTCAAAACGCGAAACCTGACACTTGAAACTCGTTATACGTCGGTAGCTCAATTGGCAGAGCAGCGGTCTCCAAAACCGCAGGTTACAGGTTCGACTCCTGTCCGACGTGCATCGCGGGGCGTTTCCCGCGCGTATACCCAGGAGTTGCCGTGACCACCCTCGACGTCCGTAAAGACAAACGCGGGTTCTTCAGCCTCTACAAGCCCGGCCAGGGCAAGTGGGTGCGCTGGGGGACTGTCGCGGCCATGGCGATCATCGTACTCACGGGCACCTGGTGGATCTCCGAAAAAGAACTGGCCACCCAGGAAGCGATGTACAAGGTGCTTGCGGCGGCGATCTGGACGCTGCTGGGCGCCTTCCTCACCTTCTGGCTGGTGAACTCCCCCAAGATGGCGGAGTTCATGATCATGACCGAATCCGAAATGCGCAAGGTCTCCTGGCCCACCCGCAAGGAGGTCATTGCCGCCACCAAGGTCGTGATCCTGGTCACCCTGATCCTCGGCGTGATTCTTTATTTTGTGGATGCGTTCTTCCTCTGGTTCTTCTGGCAGATCGGCGTCGGATAAACGCTCGTCCTTGTTTTCCTAACGGGAACTGAAATCTCATGGCCACCGCAACGAAAAACTGGTACGTCCTCCGCGTCGCCTCCAATCGCGAAGACCAGGTGCGCGACGCCCTTGAACGCAAGGTGAAGATCGAAAACCTTGAGGATCTCATCGGCCGCATCATCGTGCCGACCGAACGCATCAAGCGCGTGAAGCAGGGCCAGCAGAAGGTTGCCGAACGCAAACTCTATCCCGGCTACGTCTTCGTCGAGATGGAACTGAACAACGACGGCACCATCCCCGAACGCGCCTATTACCTCTTCAAGGACACCCAGGGCGTGGGCGATTTCATCGGCCAGCGCAACAAGCCCAGCCCCATGGGCGTCGATGAAGTCTCCAAGATGCTGCAGGACGTCGAAAAGGCCGAGGCCCAGGGCGGCGGCGGCGTCGGCGTGAAGGTGGAATTCAAGAAGGGCGACCCGATCAAGATCAAGGAAGGCCCCTTCGAAAACTTCGAAGGCACCGTCGACGAAATTTTCCCGGACAAGGGCGTGGTCCGCGTGATCGTGACGATCTTCGGCCGCGCGACGCCGCTGGAACTGGAATACTGGCAGCTCGAAAAAGTCGATGCTGCTTAACGGAAACGAACGGCCATGATGTACGCCCGGTTCAACGATCCCCGCATCATCCGCTGGCAGGCACGGCTTGCCCGCGTGCCCAAGTGGGCGTGGATCGCAGCGGCCATCGGCGTGCTGGTGCCGATCGTAGTGCTGGGCATCGCGATTCTTGCAGTTGCCGTCACGACCGGCGCGATTGTGCTGGTTGCGGCAATCGTGGCAGCAGGCGTGCTCAGCGTCGTCTACCGCCTGATGAACCGCACCCGTCGCCTCGGCGATGGGCGGAAAAATGCGCAGATCGTCGTGCACAGTGCACGCGTGATTGATCCATAACCCCGCGAATTCCTTCGCATGGCCGGCACTCTCGCCGGGCTTCTCCTGCGAATGGCTTCACGGTTTTGTCTTTTGTACCCTGAACCCTGGACCCTAAAACCCATAGGACATAGCCATGGCCAAAGTCAAAGAAGTCGTTAAAAAGTTCAAGATGCAGGCTCCCGGCGGCACCGCCACGCCTGCCCCCCCCATCGGCCCCGCCCTTGGCGCCAACGGCGTCAACCCCGGCCAGTTCATCACCAAGTTCAATGCCGCCACCGCAGCCCTGAAGGGCAAGGTCGTCGGCGTGGAAGTGACGGTCTACTCCGACCGCACTTTTGACTTCATCATCAAGACCCCGCCGGCCTCGGTGATGATCAAGGACATCCTGAAGCTCGAAAAGGGCTCGGGCGAACCGAACAAGAATAAGGTGGGCAAGATCACCAAGGTGCAGCTCAAAAAGCTCGCGGAGGAAAAGCTCAAGGACCTCAATGCCTACGACGTGGAAGGCGCCATCAAGATCCTCAGCGGCTCGGCCCGCTCGATGGGTGTCGACGTCATCGACTGAGTGTTCTGCCATCGCTTAAAATCCCCAAAGCCCGAAGCCTCGCTTCGGGCTTTTTTGTTCCTCGCCTTCGGATTCCACCATGCCTACCAAGCGCGTTCTTTTTCTCTGCACCGGCAACTATTACCGTTCGCGGTTTGCCGAAGTGGTTTTTAATCACCTCGCAGAAAAGACGGGGATTGATTGGCGTGCTGATTCATGCGGGTTGCGCGTGCAGGCGGACGGTGTTGTCAACGTCGGGCCGCTTTCTCCCTTCGCGGAGGGAGGCCTCGAAATTCGCGGCCTTTCCGAAAAGCGTCCGTACCGTTTTCCGCGGCAGGTGTGCGAAGAAGATTTCACGCGTGCACAGCTGATTATCGCAGTGAAGGAAGCCGAGCACCGCCCGCTGATGGAAAGCCTCTTCCCCGCCCATACCCCGCGTATCGAATTCTGGAACATCCACGACCTGGACGTCGGACATCCAATCGATGCCCTGCAGGAACTCGAACATCGCGTGGCTGCGCTGGTGGAAATGCTTAAGGCGTCCGGCGCGGCGGGGCATCCGGACATTAAGCAACGTGCGCATTAATGACGTTCAGCGCGCGTCGCCACTGGCCGCGATCGTCGCCTGCATAAGAGCTGCAATCTTCAAGGCGTCCGGCTCCTGTTGTGACCGTAACGCCTCAATGGCCCCCATCACGTCTTCGCGCGACCGGTTCTGGCCCAGCTTCCATTTCCCCTCCAGCCGCTCAATTTTTACCTCAAACCCTTCGATCATTGCCTGCAATTTCTGTGACACTTCGTTCGACAACCGTTCCATGGACCACCCCGCGGCAGGCTCATACACAGCCGACAGGCGTATCAGATGTTCTTTCAGCTCCGCATCGCTCATCTTCCGCGCTACCCCGCGCGCGTGAACGACCACGTAGTTCCATGTAGGCACCGCCACGGGTGTCTTGTACCACTGCGGGGAAATGTAGACGTGCGGGCCATGAAAGATTGCCAGCACCGCGGCACCCTCCGCCAGCAGCTTCGAATGGGCGTTTTGCCGTGCCAGATGAAATTCCAGAATGCCGCGATCCCCGATCTCTGGCCTGAGCACCACCGGGACGTGCGAAGCTTCCATTCCTGCGGGTCCGGCTGAAATGATCGTGGCGAACCCGTGCTCGCGGATGAAGGCGTGCAGCACCTCTTTACGTTGCTCATCAAATGCCGCGGGAATGTACATGGAGGGAGACTCGCCTTAAGGCAGATCAGCCTTTCCAGCACAGTGGGATCCGAAGCTTGGAATTCACGTGACTTGAAGTCG
>JADMIO011815033.1_pt1 | contig 10241 bp, 2 predicted proteins | sample 8958161 | NCBI WGS metagenome assembly JADMIO01 (sample SAMN16585339, study PRJNA669376) | soil metagenome | isolation source: Crop rotation soil | place: USA: Cullars Rotation, Alabama | collected 2011
CCTGAATTTTCGATGATGCCAATTGATGATGAAGGAAAAGCCGCGAACGGTTTTAAGGAAAGCGTACAACGAATATTCCTGGCCGATATGAGTGGCGATGGCATGGTCGATTATGTAATGATTGATAATGGAGTTATCTGGTACTACCCAGCGAAAGGTTACGGAAAATTTGGAAAGAAGATTAACATGGCGAATGCACCATGGTTTGATACACCTGATCAATTTAACCCGGCTTATATTCATCTTGCAGATATCAGTGGTACAGGTGCCACCGATATTATCTACACCGGTAAGGGCAAATGTGTTGCGTACCTTAATCTCACTGGCAACGGATGGAGCGATGGTTTTGAGATCACGACATTGCCGCCGGAAAATGAAAGAGGACAAGTTGCGGTTATTGATTTACTGGGAAACGGAACGCCTTGCCTCGTTTGGTCCTCCGATTTGCCAGGTGATGCCAAATCACCCATGCGTTATATCGACCTGATGAGCAGTAAGAAGCCTCACGTGATGATTAAGCATGCAAACAATATGGGGCTCGAAACTACACTGGAATATAAAAGTTCAACATGGTTCTATTTGCGCGATAAAGCGGAAGGCAAACCGTGGATCACCAGGTTGCCTTTCCCGGTGCAGGTAGTTTATACATCTACAATAGAAGATATAGTTACGAATGTTAAGTTCACCACCCGGTACAGCTATCATCACGGGTATTTTGATCACACCGAGCGGGAGTTTCGTGGATTTGGAAGAGTTGACCAGTATGATACGGAAGAATATGAGACCTGGAAAAAAAATAAGGCCGGAACAACGCTCGATAATACGGAACCACTTTTCCAGAAACCGGTGATGACACGTACATGGTTCCACACTGGCGTTTTTACAGGAAAGGACACCATACTTATACAGTTTGAAAATGAATATTGGTATAACGAGATCAAGCGTATAGGAATCGTTCCTGCATTTGCCGAGCCACAACTACCTGATGCTATTATCACACCTGTGAGTTCTATAAAGAATAAAAATATAGTTGATCTGCTGACAGTCGATGAATGGCGTGAAGCGCTGAGAGCCTGTAAAGGAATGGTGCTGCGACAGGAAGTTTTTGCGATGGATGCGCCAAAGCAAGCTACCAATGACGAGTTGAAACTGCAGTTCACGCCGTATTCCGTTACGACTCACAATTATCACATTCAATTGATCCAGCCACGGGGAAATGGTCCCTATGCGGTGTTTCTGCCGACTGAATGTGAAGCGATTCATATTTATTATGAACGTGATGAAAAAGATCCGAGGATATCTCATACGTTGAATGTGGTTACCGATGAACTTGGAAATATTACTGAGCAAGCTTCTGTTGTTTATCCACGGCTTAACCCCGGTGCGAGCCTGCCTGCGCCTACCCAGGCTGCGCAGGCAACCTTGTCTGTTGTTTATTCGAAATCAAATTTTACAAATGATGTTATCGAAACGGATTCGGTGTACCGCTTACGGGTATCTGCCGAGACGTCTACTTTTGAAATAAATGGGCTTGATAAAAAAAATGATCTGTATGTTTTGTCCGAGTTTAAGGATATTTTAGTTGATACAAATTCTACGTTACTTCCGTATGAACAAGTTGATAACAGCGCGCCCGTTGCGGGCGCAAAACCCAGCCGGCGCTTAATTGAGCATGTGCGCACGATTTATGCGGCAGATAATCTCGGCGCATTCCTCCCGCTGTATAGATTGGAATCGCTTGGACTGGTTTATCAACATTATCAAATGGCTTATACGCCTGGTTTGTTGTCAGATATTTTCTCCGCCAGGACCGATACAGCAGCGTTGGAAAAACTCATGAAGGATGGCAAATTTGTTCATTCTATTGACGCGGCGGGTGCGGAGGACGGTGACTGGTGGGTCTCTTCCGGAAGTACGCTTTATAAAACGCCCGCAGAAAATTTAAATGATGCGCAGAAAAGATTTTACGCGCCTATCGGGTATGTTGATGCATTTGGATCCAAAACGATTGTACGGTATTACAAGGATTATTTTATCCTCGTGGCGCAGACAGAGGACCAGTTAGGCAATAAGGTTACGGTCGACAAATTTAATTTTCGCTCTCCGGCGCCGCAAAGAATCAGGGATGTCAACAATAATCTTTCTGAAATTATTTCCGATGAACTGGGCATAGTGAAGGCAAGTGCAGTCATGGGTAAGGGCAACGAAGCGGATACCATAGCTGGAATAATGGAATTTACTGATGCTGCAGAATTAAAATTGATCAACGAGTTTTTTACAGCAGCCGGATCAACGCAACTAATTGCAAATGCCAAATTGTTACTGGGACAGGCAACATCACGGTTTGTTTATAACCTCAATCAAAAACCAGTTGTAGCGGCGATGATCATGCGCGAGGAGCATTTTGCAAAAAATAACGCTTCGCCTGTCCAGGTCAGTTTTGAATACACTGATGGTCTTGGCAAAGTTGCGATGAAGAAAGTACAAGCAGAGCCTGGCATGGCGTTGCAGATGACGATAAATAACGATAACACGTATTCGATTAACAATATTGATACAACTCCCGGTTTGCGCTGGATATCAGATGGCAGGATCGTGCGAAACAATAAGGGTCTTGAGGTGAAGGTTTATGAAAAATACTTTTCAGCCAGCTGGAAATATGAGGACCAGAAAGAACTCGTCGAGACTGGTGTGACCCCGCTTATGTACTATGATCCGGTTGGTCGTTTGATCAGGACGATGCTTCCAAACGGAACATTGGTTCGCAAAGAATATGGATCATGGACGCAGTTGTCCTACGATGCGAATGACGCAGTGCTGGATGACGAATGTAATTGGTATAAGGATCGCATCAGCGGAAGCATCAATGCCGAACTTATTGCAGCAGGAAAAGATCCCGTAAAAGAAACGGAAGCGGCCAATGCATCCGCCAGGCATGCAAATACGCCGATGAGAACACATTTGGACACCCTTGAGAGAGTGGTATTGTTGGAAGAGCATAATAAAGATTATGTTACTGGCGCGAATGAATTTTATCGGACACAAGTTATACTCGACATCGAGGGCAATGTGCGAAGTATTATCGACCCGCGGGGAAACACCGTGATGAGCTACAAATATGATATGCTTGGGCATCGTGTTTACCAGCATGGTTCTGACAGTGGGCAGCGATGGACCATTTCAAATATACTCGGCGACCCGCTATCATTGTGGGATGAACGAAATCACCAGTTGAGTTATTTCTATGATGAGCTGCATCGTTTCTCTTTCAGCAAGGTTTCAGGTGGTGATGGTACGAAAGCGCTCGACAATATCTTCGAACGGGTTTTTTATGGTGAAAGTCTTTTGCAACTCAATCGTGCGAACGAAGCGGCGCTGCAAGCTATTAATGTGCTCGGTAAAGAGATCAAGCATTTTGATACGGCTGGCGCACTGTTTATTCCCGAGTATGATTTCAAAGGTAAACCTGTATCAACCAATCAAAAATTATTTAAAAAATATAAGGCGACCGCAAACTGGACCGATGCGAACCTGCAAACTGATCTTGAAGATGAGGACTACCTGTTTATTACCGAAACGGATGCTCTTGGCAGGATCACAAAACAAATTTCTCCTGATGGAAGCATTTTTAAGCCATCTTATAATGAAGCAGGACTACTAAACAGCGAAATCGTGGAGCATAAAACGCCTGCCATAACCACCACATACATAAAGGACATCGACTATAACGAGAAGGGACAGCGGAGCAAAATTATTTACGGGAACAACATTTTTAGTAAGCTCTATTATGACAAGTACACATTCAGACTGATTCATCTTGAAACAAGAACGAAGGATAATGTGTTGCTGCAGGATCTCTATTATACTTATGACGCCACGGGTAATATCACACACATTGAAGATAAAGTAAACCCTGTTGAATTTTTCAAAAACCAGGAGGTCAGCGCTGTGATGAAATATGGATATGATGCGTTGTACCGGTTAAAAGAAGGGAATGGGCGTGAAAACAATGTTGTCCCCTTGTTTGATACCCTGGATAATTATAATGACCGGCCGTTTATTCTTTCGATAAAGACGGGTGATAAGGTTGTGCCGCAACCTTATACTCAAACTTATTTTTATGATGAATCAGGAAACATCACGCAGGTGACACACGCCGGCGGCACTGGGTGGACGAGGGAATATCATTACGAAGATAAAACTAACCGGATCAAAGATATTTCAATCAAACAGGGCGGCGTCAATTTTACTTTTAAATATCCCCATCATCCACAGCATGGATTCATTATGTCCATGCCTCACCTGGTTGAACTTGGCTGGAACTTTAAGGAAGAGCTGATCAAATCTGTTCCGCAAAAGGTGAATCCCGGAAATGGAACACCTGAAACAAGTTTTTATCAATATAACGCGAAGGGGCAACGTACACGGAAGATCACAGAAAACTTTGCGGCGGGTGAAAGCGATCCCACTCTTAAAGATGAACGAATCTATATAGGCAACTATGAAATATATAAAAAACATAGTGGTCCGGATACGGGACTTGTTCGCATCAGCCTGAGTTTAGCAGACGGTGATCATCGGTTTGCGCTGATTGAGACAAGAAATAATATAGATGATGGCACCGAAGAGAGACTGGTTCGTTACCAACTCGACAATCATCTTGGTTCGGTGAGTTTGGAGCTTGATGGAGATGAGGCTGATCCACAAGTTATCTCGTATGAAGAATATCATCCCTACGGAACCACGGCGTATCAATTGATCAATAATAAGATCAAGTCTGCAGCTAAACGATATCGTTATCTCGGGTTGGAAAGAGATGAAGAAACTGGATTTGGATACCACGGTGCGAGATATTATGTTCCGTGGTTGGCGAGGTGGCTGTCGCCGGACCCATTAGGTATTCAGGCCGGTTTAAACCTTTATTCTTACACCTCAAACCCAATTATTCTTTTTGATACAGATGGTCATCAGGCAATTAGCCTAGAGCAGGCCCAAAAATTAAGAGAACAGGCAGCTTCATTTCGCGACCAGGTGAGGCAAAATCAAAATCAAGCCAACCTGCTTAAAAGAGCTGAGACATTTAGGGCTAATAATCAAACGGCAGCTGCAGACCGCACGCTCGCTGAATTTTCACGAGAATATCGTGCTTCCAAGGATGAATTCATGAATAACTATTTAAAGTATAGGATTGTGCCATATCTGGGAACTACTTTTCTATCTGCAGCACCTGCGACAGTCGGCGCTGTGGTGCTGGAGGGTGCAGGTGTAAATGCCTTCGTGTCAACTTTAGCTACAGGCGCTTTGGGCGGATTTGGTACTGAGGCAGGCCAGCATGCTTTTGGAAAAGACTCTACTGTACACGACTATCTCTTTTCAGCATCAGTTGGAATAGTTACCGCTGCTGCTTCTTATGGAGTCGAGAAATTGGCAGGAAAAATTCTCGGGCCCAAGGCCTTAGATGCGAATACATCCACTTCATCAACAGCAACACAGCCATCGACAACGAAGGTTTCTAATCCTAAACCCATCTACAAGCCGCAGGGATATGGTGCCAATCCAAGAAACCTGCCCGTAAACAAGCAAACCGCGGAAAAAGTATTTGATGTGTGGGTTGGCGGCTTGAAACGTTGGTCGGTCACTGCTGGCGAAACTTCCGATGGAATTACTCAAAGTCTGAGAAATCGAGTTCAAGCATGGGCAGCAAAGTTCGGAACAATCGACGGACCTCCTACGGTTGGAAATGTTGTGGTAGGCCATGTTGAAAACAACGCTCATGTATTGACTTTGCCGGAAACTGAAGCTCAGGTTGCCGCACAGACTGCAGCAGGTAACGCCAAATGGGTAAAATTTGAGAAACTTGAAGCTGCTGCCAGAAGAGTCTGGAACGCCTTAAGTTCAAGTTCAGAACATTTACCAGTCCGGCCACAGGGACATCCAAGAAGATGAAACCGTTTTCGTAAGAACCTAAGAGTACTATACACCACGGTTAAACTATATGTAGATCGCGATCGTAACACTAAACACTATTTATGCAAAATCTTGTCGCTCCATTAGCTGTCAAAGACACTGGAAAGCCAGTTCAAAACCTGCAATTTATTCTCTACTTTTTTACACAACGATCAACAGATCCAAGGCCAAAGCAGCTTTTCCAGAAACCAAACTTTGTAGAGGCCTTTAAAAAAGAAACGCACAATCAACAGTTTGGTCCAGCAACTAGTGAATTGGTAAGAGTGTTTCAAGTAGTTTTTAAAATTCCATTGCAGCCGAAGGAAGAAGGTAGTGTTGGCGCGGCCACTGCAGATAGATTCAATGCCATGCTCAAAGAATTTTCTGGACTGGAGATCGCGATTCCCGAAGGGTATCCTTTTGACACGGCCGATCCGCACACAGAAACACAACCCGAGCCGCAACCACAACCGCAACCCGAGCCGCAGCCTCAACCTGAACAACCTCTTTTTGAGATGCCCACGATTATTCCTGATGCTCAGGAAAAAAACTATAGAGTATCGGGTTATGTACTTAACAAACAAAATTCGCCGATTGCGGGTCAGCGGGTGATGGCTTTTGATATCGACCTTCGTGGCGCCAGGAATTACCGGACGGCAAAAAGTTTTAAGGAACTCGCCGCCAATGGCGGTGTCCAACCGTTAAATGTCGGGCTGTCTGATATTAACGGATTCTATTCGGTACAATTCCCCGGTATCAGTTACAAGGATAAAGAAGCATCTGTTATCGACACTGCAGATGTAATTGTTGTTGCGATACGTTCCGATGCGCAAGAGCTTCCCGCCATTTTACAAACCAACGCAGACATTATTGGTCGCTCCGCCTTATCGGTAAGAACCGATTACAAAGATGATCAACTTGTAAACTGGAACGTGATACTTGACGATGAAAAGATGCGAAGCGCTTCTGAATTCAGCCGGTTAATGGATGTTATCACACCGCTTTTGCAGGATAGTAAAGTTGAGTTGTATACGTTGAAAGATTCTGCTGACCAGGCTAAATTTCTTTCGACTGAATCGGACCAGGATCTGTTCCATATCAATTGTCTTGTGTCCGCCGATTCGTTACGCATGGACTCCCTCGGAAATTTTATAGCCTTGTTCATGTTTGTGCCGAAGTATCCTTATCCTCTTGAATTGTTTTACGGGTTATGCCGGCAGGGAATATCCGGCGACTGGCAGACGATTTCCAAAATGAGTGTAGCATCAGTTCAAACGCTGATTCAAAAATCGATCAGCGAGAATATTATAGCTGCCCAGGGAAATACAGATGAAGAAACTGTGAAACAAATCGAGCAGTTTGCTGCATCGCTTCACGGCTTTTCTGTCAAACAAAGTTTGGATCAATCAGCCGCAAAACCACAGGGGATAAAGAATATCCTAAGCACGGTTATTTCGGATAATGATGACCTGGTTAAAAAATTGTATTCCGGTTATGTTAACAAAACTGGAACGACCGCCGAGTTCTGGAAAAACCTGCGCAACGATGAATCGTTTAAAGATAAAGTCGATACGCTGTTACTCACTAACCAATTAAGTGCACTTACCGGTAACCAACCTGAAATTATGAAAGCGCTTGCCGCTAAGGTTGACAAAAACAATATCATTTCCCTGTTGAAACTATCGGCTAAGGATTGGAACGATGTTATGGCAACAACGAATGATAGTCCCGAGAATAATACAATGCAAACAAATGCCATGATCAGCATGCTGCAAGCAGCGTTCCCAAATGAAACAGTGAGCTTCATGACGGGAAATGATTTGAGTATTGCGGATAAAGATGTGGCAGATGCGATTAGTAAGTTTCTGACCGATACTGGATTTGATCTCAGGATAAACAGGCTAACGGATCCCTCTGCGACGAATGAACCAACATTCCGCGAACTGCTTGATGTGATCGCGGGCAATAAAAAAGAAGAGGTGACAGCTACCTTATTAAGGATCCAACGCGTGTTCCAATTCAGTCCATCACGCGTGATCTTGTCAAAGCTTCTTGCTGCGGGAATTGAATCTGCATCGCAGGTGGCTGCTATTCCATTTGCCACTTTCAAGGTACAGTATAGTTCCGTGGCGGATGAAGACACGCTTATTGATATTTACCGGCGGGCCTCGCATATTGTTTCAATGGTCCAGTTCAATATTTTATCCCTTAAACGACTTTCGGATACAGCAGGTATTTCAGCGATAGCCGGTTAACTCCATAATATCATTTATACTACAAACCTTTTATATGCCAGACAGCCCAACAACGACCGATGTAGAAAATATCATTACTGCTGAAATTCCCTCGTGGCCGAAGCTATTCAACATCGGCACGCAATGTGAATGCGACGAGTGTGAGACAATGACGGGGTTTCCTCATTTCGTAGCAAGCACCTGTCACTTCCTCGAACAATGTACAAAAAACGATATTGGCGAATCGCCATACGATGTGTTGATAAAGCGTGCGCCTTATATTCCTCACACCTTGCTTACCTGCGAAAATGCTAACAGGGTAATGCGTTATATCCAGCGTGGACTTGAGATCCTGCAGTTCTATGTTGCAAAGAAATCCTATGCAGATCTGCCGGCATACGATAGCAAAGGCGATGATTGGCTTAGTGACTACAATGCAGTTGCCCGGCAGGCATATAAATTTATCTCCCAGGCCTTTTTTCCTTTTAGCCTGCCGTACCACCAACCTCTTGCTGTCGCGCGAACCTTCCTCGCAAAACAAGGCACTTCCCTCGACGAGATGTTGAAGGTTTTTGGTGTGGACGATAGTGCCGGCAATCTCCGGATCCTAAAAGAAAAATTGCAACTTTCTGAAGAGGAGTACTTATTGCTCACGGCATTTAAAACCGATGCCGGCGTCCAGGATGTTTTTAGTCTCTATGGATTTGATACAGACGCGAACTTCCAGGCTGCGATTTACAACGTGGAAGAATTTCTTCAGCGTACCGGTCTTTTGCCGGCGGAGATTATTGACATACTGCAAACGAGGTTCATTAATCCAGGAGTTGAATTAGTAAAATTTATTGAGACCGTTTTTCGCGATGCGGGCGTGGCAGGCAGTACCCTATGGTCACAATTAAAAGATATAAAAAGTAAACCTTTCGATGCGGCACTTGCCACGACTATTCAAAATTTTCTTAAACCGTCTAATGAGCCGGCGCTTGATCCGCAGCTGTTGAAAAACTGGATTGATGGAGGCTTCGACGATTTCGGTAATGTTGTGATCATTATACCCGATAAAGATGACGCATGCGATCTTCGCCTTGCAACCCTGGGCACTATAAAGAGTACGAATGACAACACCGTTAAGCCAGCGATCACAAACGACCAGTTTAAAAAACTCTATTTCTTCAGCAGGCTTCTTCGCAAAACGGGAATTACCATTAGCGAACTCGATGATTTACTATCACCTGTTGCTACAAAACCCAACGACGTCATTGTACAAACGCTTGCTGGTGCACTCATCGTAAAAGAAAAACTGTCGCTGGACAATGGACAGGTGGCGGCAATATACGGTCAACTACCGTTCTCTCTTTACCGGCAGTTATTTTTGAACAGGGCATTAAACTCAATTAATGCTGATTTCAAGCCCGACGCAACAGGAAACTTTTTTACTAAAGCTACACCGCTAAAAACTGCAGCGGGCTATCACCCGGTTTTGAGTTTGGTCTTCCAATTGAATGAGTCGCAATTTGATTTGCTGATAAAGACGGTCGGGATAACGCCCAATACAAATTTAACTATGGAAGTCGTTAGTGTCCTGTACAGTTATGTTGTGTTTGCGGCTGCAGCCGGCATAAACTTTACTGAATTTTTATCACTGATTCAGTATTCGAAGGCAAAGACGGGGCTGCGTACATGGGACAATACGACAAATAAATTCGCTGACGCTGATCTTAACTCCTTGCTTTCTTTTTTCAGATTGCTGGAAAAAGTTTCTTCGGCAGCATTCACTTTACCGGATCTGGTTTATGTATTGGGCTCTCCTGATAATGTTTCAGTGACGGCAAGATTGAGTGATGATGCGGTGAAGCAATCGATCCTCAATCTGAAAGCGTCTTTTGCAAACATAGATTTGCAAAATCCTTCGACACCGCCGGACCTGGATCTGAACGTTCCGTTTCTGAAAAGCAAATTGTATTTCCTGTATGATAAAAACAAAGTGGCACTCCTGGCAGGAATGCTTGCTTTCCAGCACAGTGGGATCCGAAGCTTGGAATTCACGTGACTTGAAGTCGCGGC